>Ga0209025_1003491_pt1 | contig 14807 bp, 19 predicted proteins | sample AraplaMF_Col_mLB_FD_184256 | JGI IMG/M metagenome (GOLD analysis project Ga0209025, IMG submission 184256) | Arabidopsis root microbial communities from the University of North Carolina, USA - plate scrape MF_Col_mLB (SPAdes) (version 2) | ecosystem: Host-associated > Plants > Roots > Endosphere... | reverse complement strand
GCGCAACACCGTGATCGTCGCCGGCGGCGGCTTCACCGGCATCGAAACGGCGGCCGAGTTGCCGCATCGTCTTCGCGCAGCACTTGGAGAGAACGCGGACGTCCGCGTCGTGATCGTCGAGCGCGGCGATGCGATCGGACCGGACCTCGGACCCGGCCCGCGTCCGGTCATCGAGCAGGCGCTTTCGGAGCTTGGCGTCGAGACGCGCTTGCGTGCGCCGATCGTCGCCATCGACCATGACGGTGTGACGCTATCATCCGGCGAGCGCATCGACGCGGCCACCGTGATCTGGACGGCAGGCGCCCGCGCCAATCCGATCACCAAGGAGATCGACGCGGACAAGGACTCGTTCGGTCGTCTTCACGTTGACCGGAACCTCAAGGTCATCGGCCACGCGAACGTCTTTGCGACCGGCGATGTCGCGTGTGCGGCAACGGACGATATCGGCAACCGAACGATGATGAGCTGCCAGCACGCCCAGAACCTCGGGCGTTCTGCAGGGCACAATGTTGCTGCCGATCTGCTTGGCGTGACCTCGATTCCCTATAGCCAGGAAAAGTACGTCACCTGTCTCGATCTCGGCCCGTGGGGTGCCGTCTACACCGAAGGATGGGACCGTCAGGTAAAGCTGACCGGCGCCGAAGCAAAGAAACTCAAGACGAAGATCAACACCACCTGGATCTATCCGCCGAGTGCCGATCGCGCAGCAGCGTTGGACGCTGCCGACCCGCTCCGCATCGTTGTTGCCTGATCGTTGCAGAAGCGAGCCCGCCAACCTCCCTTGGGGGCTCGCTTCTTGCCAGATCTCTTCAAGGAGAACATCATCATGAGCACCCGATTTGTCACAAGTGCACTCTTTGTCGTTATCGCTTCGGCGCTGCCGGCCGCAGCGCATGATCCCGGCGACGTTGTCACGCCGCACTTCGAAAAGGCGATACCCAACATTCCGGGCAGGACCTTGACCGCCCTGATCGTCGACTATCCCCCTGGCGGTGCCTCGCTTCCGCACACGCATGCAAAGTCGTCCTTCATCTTCGCCTACGTTCTCTCCGGAGAAATCGTGTCCAAGGTCAATGACGGCCCGACGCAGACCTACCGCGCCGGCGAGAGCTGGTACGAGCCGCCGGCGTCGAAACACCTCGTCAGCCGCAATGCGAGCGAGACAAAGCCGGCAAAGCTGCTGGCGGTGTTCGTCGCCGACACCAATGAAAAAGAACTCACCACCCCGATCAAGTAGACCCGAATTCAGGAGCAAAACAATGAGCAAGCGTCTCGACTACAACCAGATCGCACCGGCCGGCGCCAAGGCCCTTGGAGGGGTCTACGGCTACGTCCTGCAAAGTGGCCTGCCGCCGGTGCTGGTGGATCTGGTCTATCTTCGCATCTCGCAGATCAACAACTGCGCCTACTGTCTCGACATGCACACCCGCGACCTCCTGAAGAAGGGCCAGCCGATCGAAAAGATCGCATTGGTCCAGGCGTGGCGGGAGGCAGGCAACCTCTTCGACGCGCGCGAGCGGGCAGCCCTTGCCTGGGCCGAAACCGTCACACGCGTCGCCGAGACGGGTGTACCGGACGAAGCCTATGCGGCTGCGCGCGCCGAGTTCAACGAGCGTGAACTCACCGACCTCACGATCGCGATCAGCCTGATGAACGCCTATAATCGCATGGCGATCAGTTTCCGCAATACGCCGCAAGCAGCACTTGAGACGTAATCTCATAGCCCGTTGCGGGCGCAATCACTGCGCCCGCAAGCTCTCTGCTAGTTCCTGGATCTAAATATTTGAGGCGGCGAGCTTTTTTGGATCGGAACATGCGCCGCAAACGGTGAAATCAATTTAGCCCCTGGTCGGAACCAATTTTGTCCCGTGAGGTCGAGGCGCAATACCCAAACCGATTCATTCGCAAAACTTATGGTTCCATATGCAGACGGCAATGGATCGACCCGGCGGAATGTGTCATGGCGTGCGCAACTTGCTGAAGGCCCCGACATGACCGTGATCACCGCTCCCGTAACCGCCCCGAACGCCGCCCGAACCGGCGTCCTCATCATGCTGTTCGGCATGCTGATGTTTTCGTTGAACGACGTCATGGGGAAATGGCTGGTCGCGACCTATTCCGTCAGTCAGTTGATGGTGATCCGTAGCATCGCGGCACTTGTTTTCCTGTCGCCTTTCATCCTCAGGCGTGGCCTGCGCTCGATGTTCAAGGTCGAGCGGCCGGGACTGCAGGCGCTTCGCTCGCTGCTCTTCGCAATCGATGCCTCGGCCTTCTATTTCGCCGTCGCCTATATGCCGCTTGCCGATACCATGACCTATTGGCTGGCGGCGCCGATCTATGTTGCAGCCGCTTCACCGTTCCTGCTCGGCGAAAAGGTCGGCTGGCGGCGCTGGACGGCGATCCTCGTCGGTTTCGCCGGGGTATTGATCGCGCTTGAACCCTCCAAGGAGAGCTTCAGCCTGCCGGCGCTGATCGCGCTAGCGGGCAGCACAGCGTTCGCCTTCGCACTGATGCTTGGTCGAACGCTGCGTTCGACGCCTGACACTACTCTCGTCTTCTGGCAGATCGTCGGCGCATTGATCTTCTCGCTCGTCGGCGTTGCGGCCAACCCTTCCGGCTGGGCGCCTGTCGACGGCGAGGCACTTGTGCAACTCGGCATGCTCGGTATCGTTGCGATGCTGGCACACATTCTGGTCAATCGCTCGCTCAAGCTTGCCGATGCCGCGACCGTCGTGCCCTTGCAATACACACTGCTCTTTTGGGCCGTGGTCTTCGGCTGGTTCTTCTTCGGCGACACGCCTCGCCCGACCGTGATCATCGGGGCGGCGCTGATTGTCGCCTCAGGCCTCTTCATCTTCTTCCGCGAGCAACAACTGAAGAGGCGGCAGGCGAAGGCCTGAGCGGCCAGGCGGGGTTTCGTGGAGCGTCGCTCTCTGCTACCCCGCCGGCAATCAACGCTGAAGGAGAGGCAGATGGCCAAGGCGATCCATTCGATGATCCGGGTTCGCGATGAAAAGAGGTCGATCGATTTCTATCACCTGGCCCTTGGGCTTGAGGTCGCCGAAAGGCTGGACTTCGAAACATTTACTCTCATCTATCTCAGCAATGCGGAGAGCGAATTCGAGCTCGAGCTGACGGTCAACAAGGATCGAAGCGAACCCTATGCGCTCGGCGATGGCTATGGCCATCTGGCGCTCTCGGTCGACGATCTCGATGCAGAGCATCAACGCGCCGCCGATGCGGGCCTCAACCCTGGCAAGATCGTCGCCTTCAACCGCGATGGCGCCCTCCTCGCTCGTTTCTTCTTCCTGGTTGATCCCGACGGCTACAAGATCGAGGTGCTTCAGCGCTACGGTCGCTACATGTGACACTCGAGTGACACTCGCGATCAACCAAAACAATACCGGTTATCGCGCCTATCTATTTCGCTTATAGGCCGGAGCGACATAGTCTTCCCTGGAAGCATCAAGAATGATGCAAACAAAGGGGAACGCGAATGAAGAAGCAGATTGCAGCAGCCATGCTGGCCATCATGGCAGCGACCGCCTCGTCGGCTCAGGCAGCGGAAAAGATCAAGATCGGCACGGAGGGCGCCTATCCTCCCTTCAACTTTATCGATCCTGCCGGCAAGATCGGCGGCTTCGACGTGGATATCGGACTTGCGCTCTGCGAGCGCATGAAGGTCGACTGCGAAGTGGTCGCCCAGGATTGGGACGGCATCATTCCCGGTCTGCTTGCCAAGAAGTACGACCTGATCATCGCCTCGATGTTCATCACCGAGGAACGCAAGAAGCAGGTCGCCTTCACCAATCCCTACTATCTCGCCGCGATGACGCATGCTGCGCCAAAGGGCTCCGGCATCACCGAATTCACCAATGAGGCCCTCAAGGGCAAGGTGATCGGCGCGCAATCCGGCACCACCCAGGCCGAATACATCACCGCCACCTATCCCGATGCGGAGATCAAGCTCTATCCGACCCAGGACGAAGCCAATCTCGACATGGTCAATGGCCGTCTCGATCTGCAGGTCGGCGACATGCTGCCGCTGCTCGACTGGGTGACCAAGAACGCCGATGGCAAGAACTGCTGCGAACTCATCGGCGAGCCGATTACCGACAAGAAGTTTGTCGGCGACGGGGTCGGTATCGCCGTACGCCAGGAAGACAATGACTTTCGCGAGAAGCTCAACAAGGCGCTCGACGAAATCCGTGCCGACGGCACCTACAAGAAGATCAACGACAAATACTTCTCGATCGACGTCTACACGATGAAGTAAAGTTTCGGGCTGGCCCGGCCGCGTAGTGACCGGGCCAGGTTCTGATTTGTCAGGCCAAACGCCGGTGATCGTCCAGCCCGGGTTTTCGCCAAATTCTATCGGCGACTTTTCCCACAAGACGACAGGCGCGACTGCAGCGTCGCGGCGGTGCAAGCCCCCACAATCAGCTTGTTAGAGCGCGCGAAGGTGTGCGAGAAAACGCGCACAATCAAGAATGTGAGCGCGTTCATGCCCCCTTCAATTTCTCCTCTCGCATTGCCGCCCGGCGTTCTCATCCGCCCACTGAACCCGCACAGAGACGATCGCGGGGTGTTTCTCGAGGCGTTTCGGGAAGAATGGTCGACAGGATGCGACCCCGTGCAATGGAATGTGGTTGGAAGTGTAAGTGACGTTCTGCGTGGCGTTCATGTCCACGTTACGCACAGCGACTATCTGCTTGTTATAAGCGGCCGCATGATCCTTGGTTTGCACGACATTCGTCCCAACCGCCAAGAAGATCGGATCTCATCCACGTTGAATCTCGACGCGGCACAGCCAATTGCTGTCACAATTCCACCGGGCGTGTGTCACGGTTTCTATTTTCCAGAGCCGGCAATCCATATGTACGCCGTCTCTCATTACTGGGACCCGTCCGACGAGCTGGGCTGTCGCTTCGACCAACCAGAACTCCGCCTCCCCTGGGCGAACGTAGCGCCAAAACTGTCGGAACGAGATCGGTTGGCCTGCAGCTACGAAGAGATGCGAGAGCAATTCGTGAAGCGGAGTGTATTGCAAACGCGGGGTGACGTGTGATGACGGCAATCGGACTAGTCGGTTATGGGCGCTGGGGAAAGCATATCTTTCGCGACCTGCGGGCCCTGGGTGTGGACGTGCATGTGGCAGTACCTTCGTCAACCAGCCAGATAGAAGCACTGGCGACGGGCGCCGCGTCCGTATGTCCAGATTGTGCGCTTCTTCCAGAAGTCGATGGCTTTGTTGTCGCCACGCCAACAGCGACACATGCGGCGACCTTGTCGAAACTAGTTTCCCGCGGGCGCCCAATTTTCGTTGAAAAGCCATTGACTGACGACCTTGAGAAGGCCCGCGAGCTCGTGATGCGCGCCGGGAATAGAATCTTCGTCATGGACAAGTGGCGCTACCATCCCGGCGTCGAGGCGCTTGCAGCACGCGCCAAGTCCGGCGCCCTTGGTGACATTTTGGCCATACGCACCTTCCGCCTGGGTTGGGACAATCCCCATCGCGACGTCGACTCCATTTGGATTCTCTTGCCGCACGATCTCAGCATTTCCTATGAGATCCTCGGATACCTTCCGCCGGCTCATTCAGCGATCACTACCGTACCGGGACAAGGCCATTCAAGCCTTATTGCGATCCTCGCAGACACATCGAAAGCGCCTCAAGTTACCATGGAAATATCGTCCAACCATCCGGTCTCACGTCGAGCAGTGGTAATCATCGGGAGCAAGGCGAGCGCGCAGCTTGCGGATTCCTATGACGACCGAATTTTCATTGGCAAAGGCATGCCGGGCTTCGACGCCGCTGATGTTGAGCACGAACATGTCGACACAGAGTTCCCCCTGCTGCGCGAGCTGCGCGCCTTCGTAGAACATGTGCGGGGCGGGGCAAAACCTAGATCTTCAGCCGCCGAAGGCCTGCTTTTCGTCGAGCGCATTGCAACGCTGCGGCGTCTTGCAGGAGTGTAGAGTGACACAGCCCTTCTTCACAGTGTTGCTCCCGATCAACCGGTCGCCGGAGTTGTTGCCTTTTGCGGTCCAGACAGTGCTCGGGCAGCGGGGCGTCGAATTCGAACTCTTCATAATTTGCGACGGTGCTCCGGAGGCTACGATCGCATGCGCAAACGAACTCGCCGAACAACATCGACAAATACGGGTCTTCGCGTTCGAAAAAGGCGAGCGACACGGAGAGGCACACCGGGATGTAGCGTTGCGAGAAGCAAGGGCACCATTCGTGGCGCAGATCGGTGACGACGATCTGTGGCTCCCGGATCACTTGGCAACGCTTGGCAACCTGCTGGCATGGGCAGATTTCGGCAACCTCCTGCAAGCGGAACTTCTGCCCGATGGCTCAATGTACGTTCACATAGATGACCTGGGCGACGAGGTGACCCGCCGGCGTATGTGTTCGGAGCCATGGAACTTCTTTGGCCCTTCGGTCGTCGGCTACCGTCTTTCCGCCTATCGCTCGTTGCCAATAGGTTGGAGCCCCGCGCCTGCCGATCTCTGGACCGATTTGCATATGTGGCGAAAATTCCTTCAGCAGGACGGCCTGACTTTCGGCACGGCATTCTCAGTTCAGTGTCTAAAGCTGAGCGCAAATCATCGCCAATCGATCGAAACAGGTGAGCGGGCTCTGGAGAACGCTCCGATCGCTAGGTTGATCGCCGATCCACATGAACGATTGATCTACCAGGAACGCGCAGTGAAGGCCATCTGGCAACAGATGAATGGCCGGTATCTGCAGGCGGACGCGGAGCGCAGTGAACTACGGCTAGCAACAGCTCATCTCAGGGCGACAGAAGAACGACTACGGCATGAAAACTCATGCTTGGAGCAACATCACTACGATGCGACCGCCCAATTGGCCGCCGACTTTGCGCTAGAGAAAGAGAGGCTTCAGCACGAAGTTGCGCATCTTGAGCGGCTTCATCATGAAGTTCTTTCAACGCTGACAGAACTTAGAAGTTCGCGTTCATGGGCAGTCACAGCGCCATTGAGGTGGATTGAAAGTCGATTGAGACGTAGGGCAGCTAAGTAAACCCCTCCCCTTACGCTTTGCGTCGGCTTGAACGACATACCGCCACCTGCGCAGCGATTTACGATAGCTTCTGCCACAAGATCAGAATCTCGGCCCGCTGTGCGAAAGCGCGTCAGGACGTCGACTGTTGGCGATAGCGGCGGCTGACGCTAAATCTTCTGCTAGGTGTTTCAGGTCGCAACCACCGGGCAATGGCAAAAAAGACATCGGAGAACGGCATGTTCGACCTCACGGGGAAAAAGGCACTGGTAACCGGCGGTGGCCGCGGACTCGGCCTTGAAATGGCAAAGGCTCTCGCCTCTGCCGGCGCGGCGGTGGCAATCAACGGTCGCAACCACGAGACACTTGAAGCTGTGCGCCGGCAGCTTGCCGAAAATGGCATCGCACTCGATATTGCGCCGGGCGATGTCGCGACGGATGCGCCAGAGATTGTCGACGCGGCGGTAGCGGGAACAGGGCAGCTCGACATCCTGATCCATGCGGTTGGCGAACGCGACCGGCGTGGCACCGACGCCATGGATCCCGCCTCCTTTGCGGCTCTGATCAACGCGGATTTGACGGCGGCCTATGGGATGGCGAAGGCTGCGCTTCCTTACCTTCGCCGTTCGGTTTCCGGGCGGCTGATCTTCGTTACCTCCATCGCCGCCTTCGCCGCGCGCCCTGGAGACCCAGCCTACACCGCCGCAAAAGGCGGCCTTGATGCACTCACCCGCTCGCTTGCAGTAGAGCTCGGCTCCAACACGTTGACGGTCAACGCTATCGCGCCCGGCTGGTTCGCGACAGAGACCAATGCGGCACTTGCCGCCGATCCGGCGCTCCAGGCTTTCGTTGACGTCCGCATTCCCCTGAAACGCTGGGGCCGACCGGAAGAGATCGCGCCTGCGGCCGTGTTCCTGGCTTCGCCGGCTGCAAGCTTCGTCAACGGCATTACACTGACCATCGATGGCGGCATGACCGTGCAAATGTAGCTGCCGTTGGCCTCAAGATAACATCAAGGTCTGCTGCTCTCGTTCGGCAATCCTTCTGCGAGAAGCATCGCGAGACTGGAAGCGGCCCTGTCCGCCTTCGGCTTGAGCCGCAGGCTGAACTCCGCCTTCGGCAACGGCGGCAGCGATTGGGCTTGGGGCGCAACGGCGACCCCCTCGCCTACAAATCGCACAGTCCGCGCCGTGATCGCGATGCCGCTGCGGACCGCAGCTCGCAACCCGGAAAGGCTCGGACTGGTCGCCGCAATGCGATAGGCAAAGCCGGCGTCTTCGAGCGCACTGGTGGCCGCCGAGCGAAACCCGCAGGGCGGGTCCAATACCGCGATCGGCAGCTCACCACCGGCGGAAACCGGATCAGCCGATGCGGATAACCACAGCATCGGTTCGCTCAGCGTCGCGATCTCGTCCGGTTGCGCGCCGTCCCGCATCACGATTAGGACATCGATCGCTCCTTGGTCGTAGCCTGCCGTCAGCTCCCGGGAGCGCCCAACCCGGAGATCGAGGCGCACACGCGGATGTGTGCGCGCAAAGAGACGTAAGAGATCAGGCAGGTTGCTGTCGGCAAAGTCCTGGGTGCAGCCGAGCGTCAGGCGCCCGTCGGCCTTCGCGCCCTTGAGGCTGAGCCACGCATCCCGATGGACTTCGAGAATCCGCCGCGCATGAACGAGCAGTTCCGCTCCAGCCGGCGTCAGGACGCGTCCTCTCCCCGACTGGGCGAGAAGCGGCTCACCCACCATTGCCTCCAACCGCTGCATCTGAGCGGTCACAGCGGAAGCGGTGCGGCCCACTGCGGCAGCCGCATGAGCAAGCGAGCCGCCTTCGGCAAAGGCGAGGAACGTTCGGAGCAGGTCGGGATCGAAAGCTTGCATACTTCACAATAATCGAAGCATTACTATTAAACAATTCGATTTTTATTCACGACGTAAGATGGCACATTGAGTTCAACAACGGATCACAATTCACCAAAAGGAGCCTTCCATGCCTATCATCAACATCACGGTCAGCGGCAAGACCGACGCGGCTCTTTCTTCCCGGATCGCAGCTGCGGTCAGCGAGCTGACGGCCACGCACCTGCGCAAAGACCCGACGATCACTGCGATCGCCGTCGCCTACATCGATCCCGCCCATTGGTTCGCCGGCGGCAAGTCACTGGCGGAGCAGCACTTGAACAGCTTCTGGCTGGACATCAAAGTCGTCGACGGGACAAACACGAAGCCGGAAATGGCTGCCTATCTGGAGGCGGTATACGGCCGCTTCGAGCAACTTCTCGGCAGGCTGCATTCGGAGAGCTACATTCTCGTGCACGAGGTGCCGGCCGCCGCCTACGGCTACGGCGGCAAGACGCAAGAGTTTCGATACATCAGCGGGAAGCTGAACGTCACCGCATAGCAGCGGACATCCTCTCATCTGGCGCCCCCTGCGCGCAGTCCGAACTGCGCGGAGGGGTCGCCAGTTTCATCACGCGGCAAAGTGGGAGCGCCGGAGAGCAGCCGGATGGGAGGGAACAATCGCTTGGCAAGGCCGTTCGACGCTGAACTGACACCAGTAACGGAGGGCCGATCATGGTGGATCCGGTTCGGCAGACGAGCATAGTTGACAAAGATGGCGGCGATAGAAAGCATGGGCGGCGTTCATCAACGACTTTGCCCCAACAAAAGGGCGGCAGTTTCTCACGCAAATTTGGCGCGGGCCTGATATCGGGTGCTGCCGATGATGACCCAAGCGGGATAGCCACCTACAGCCAGGTCGGCGCGCAATTTGGCTTCTTGCTCGGCTGGACCGTGCTGTTCTGTTATCCACTCATGGTTGGGGTACAAGGCTTGAGCGCCAGGATTGGCGCCGTCACCGGTCAAGGTCTCGCGCGCAACCTGCGACGGCACTACCCCGCGTCATTGGCGCGCGTGGCCACGTTGATGTTGTTGGTCGCGAACGTCATCAATATCGGCGCCGATCTCGCAGCCATGGGCGCCGCCCTACGTCTGCTCGCCGGCGGGCCACAGCTCGTCTATGCCGTGCTGTTTGGCATCGTCTGCGTGTTGCTAGAGATTTTCGTACGATACAGACGCTATGCGATGTTTCTGAAGTGGCTGACGCTTTCACTCTTTGCCTATATCGCGGTCGTCTTCGTCGTCGACGTTCCCTGGATGGAGGCGGCGCGTGGCGTTTTCATTCCTTCGTTTACATTCGGCGGCGAGCAAGCCACGGCGTTCGTCGCTGTGTTGGGAACGACGATCAGCCCCTATCTGCTCTTCTGGCAGGCGGGCCAGGAAGTGGAAGAACTCGGACGACGGCATCACCAGAGATTGGGCGCCAACCCGCAGACCGCCAAACCGGAGCTCGTGCGCATTGAGGTAGACACGATTGTCGGCATGGCGTTGTCCGGCGTCGTCGCCCTGTCGATCATGATTGCGACCGCCGCGACACTGCACACCATCGGGACCACCCACATCGAGACATCCGCACAAGCGGCAGAAGCTCTGCAACCGATCGCCGGCAATGTCGCCTTTGCGCTCTTTGCCGCTGGCATTATTGGAACGGGCATGTTGGCGGTTCCGGTGCTTGCGGGTTCGGCGGCCTACGCCGTTGCCGAACTGTTTCAGTGGCCCGAAGGGTTGGATCGCGCACCGCGCAGGGCAAAGGCCTTCTATGGCACAATCGCCGTGGCGACGCTTGGAAGTGCCGTAGTCTTTCTCGTCGGGGTAGACCCGTTCCTGCTGCTCTATTGGAGCGCGATCACAAACGGCATGCTCGCAGGCCCCCTCATCGTCATCATGACGATGATGGCCGCCAATCGTCACATCATGGGCCAGCTCAAGGCGCCCTGGTGGATGTTGACGCTCGGCGGCGCGACTGCCTTGGTGATGCTGGCTGCAACGGCCGGAATGTTCTTGCTCTAGGAGGGTCGCCGAGTGCTTGGCGAAGCGATGACGGTTCCGCTACTTCCCTTCGGTTTCATCCCCGGCGCTCGTAGCGCGGAGGCGGAACATAAACGCCAACCACGCATTGTTAAAACAGCAACAAACTATCCCGAAAGGCAGTTTCCCCATGCCTTCCACCCTCAAGAAGGAAGAGCATACGCAGCCGCTGGAAACCCAGGTCGTTGATCTCATTCCGGCGTTGCGAGCGTTTGCACGCACATTTGTCACCTCCAGCTTCGAGGCGGACGATCTCCTGCAGGAAACGCTTTTTCGCGCGCTGCGCGGTATCGATGGTTTCGAGCCCGGCACAAATTTGAAGTCGTGGCTCTTCACCATCATGCACAATGCGTTCCGCACCCAGTACAAGTTGCGCCGGCGCGAAGCGCCTGGCGTCATCGATTGCGCAGAATTGCCGATACCCATGGCGCCGCCGCAAGAGTGGTGTGTGCTGAACTGCGAATTGCGCACTGCGCTCGAAACGCTGGCCCCCGTCCATCGGGAGGTCCTGGTCCTCGTCGCCGGCTACGGCCTGAGCTACAAGGAAGCCGCCGATATCTGCGACTGCGCCGTTGGAACCATCAAGAGCAGGCTCAGCCGAGCTCGTGACGAGCTCGCCTATCGCATGCACGGCGTGCCGGTTGAATGAACCGGTACGTTCGGATCACTGCATGAAAATCAAATAGAACGCACCGACGATCGCCAGGCCGAAAAGAACGACGAGAGATCGTTTCGCGACACGAGCGGTATACTGGCTACGAAGTGCGCGGCGAGCGGCATCAATGCGGGCAAGCCGCGCTTCGCTCGTCAGGTCTGCATAGCCGGGCTCGAGGCCCGCCGCCGCGCCTTCCTTATCGCTGACCACTTCTTCAAGCAGGTGCAGCCTGCGCCTGTATTCGGCGCCGCTTTTGCCTTGGCGTTCAAGCTGGGCAAGATTGTCGCCGAGATCCGCCCGCTTCACCTCATGCGTAAGCAGGTTGGCGGCGGCACGGATGGTCAACGCATCCTTCGTTTCACCAGCCCGCCGCGTCAGACATTCGACGGCGGCAACGACCTCTGGCGAAAAGCCGGAATCCAGCAGCCTTTCAGCTGTCCATCCTGGCGACTTTTCCAGGACATCGTGCAGGAAGGCAACGGTCTTGGCCTTGTCACCCTGAACGGCATCGGCAACACGTTGACAATGCCGTATATACGGTTCACCCGCCTTGTCGCGCTGGCCGGCGTGGGCGTGAACTGCGACTTCTCGCGCCCAAGCATGCTCCTCGGGCGCGGACAGCAGGACTGGGGAGCGCCATAGTGAGCGTCGATCGCGGGTGTCTGCCATCACTATGGCCTTTGGTTGTGAGCGCCCCCCGGAGCGGTCACGCCTTTGAGGCCGATGCCCGCGAGAGCAGGATCGCGACGCGCCGCATCAGCCAGCGAAACGATGCCGACGAGGCGCTTGTTGCGATCGACGACCGGCAGGCGGCGCACCTGCTCGTCGCCCATGTTGCGGGCAACCTCGGACACGTCTTCGTCGTCAAAGCAGTATTTGACGTCGGCAGTCATGATATCGCCGACGCGAGTCTTGTCGTCGCGACCATCCGCGACACAGCGTACGACGATATCGCGGTCGGTGATCATGCCGACCAGGCGATCGTTATCGCTGACCGGCAGGAAACCGATGTCGTTATCGGCCATCTCCCGCGCAACCGTCGAGATCGTGTCGTCCGGCCTGGCAATGTGAACGTCCCTTGTCATGATTTCGGCAATTCGCATGAGAGTTCTCCTTCCACGTTCAGGATTCATCGGCGGGGCGACCGGCCTTTCCGTGCGGAGCCGTCGACGGCGCAACAAGGGTTCCTGTATCGTCGTCGGCTTCTTGCGTGGGATGGGGTCGCTCACGTTCAGCCAGTTCGCGGCTTGCCTGTTCCCAATGTCGCTCGTCCTGACCCTCGGGCCGTCCCTCGCTTTCCCATATCGCATAGGCACGCCGGCGAATGAGTTCATCCTTGTCGTCCATGACACTGACCTCCTTAAGTGTTGCTCTGCAAACTCTGAGAACATGGATTTGTTCCGTTTCCGCCTTGGCGGATTTCCGCGCCGACAAGGGTTCTGTGACAATGCCGGAATCCGTCCATCTCGCGCCAGGCGGATCTGTCCGATACCCTCGAAAGCGCCGCCCGCAACGATCCTCGAAAACTTCTCGGAACCATGCGGGAAAACGCCGGTTCTTCATGGAAACGAGGAGAGCGAAATGAGCCCGAGCCCATATAGACCCGGCGAGCAGCCGCCCCCAGTACCAGAGCCGAACCGGACACCGCGCCCGATCGAGGAACCAGAACCCGAAGATCTGCCGGATGAAAAGCGAACGCCCAACCCGGACGAAGTCCGTGAACCACCCATTCACACCACCCCATCATTTGGGTAACCGGGTATGGACGCTCTCAGTTCGGCCCGTATGGGCCCTCGCTATAAATGATCGTCATCAACTCATGAAGCCACGTATCGAGCGGCTGTGCCCTGTCTCTCGTGGCAGCCAAGGCAATCGCGCGTTCGAGTGTGCGCTCGACGAGAAAATCCGCCGCCTTGACGCTCGACATCAGCACCCTGGCCCGGAGACGCAGACCAGGAACCAGATCTGTGACGAGTTGATCGGACAGGCCGCCGTAGATCGGGGCAAGGGTCGACACATTCAGGAGGTATTGCTCAAAAACGGCGCTCACCAAGTCTGAGGAGCCAGCGCACTTGCTCAGACGCGCTGCCGACCTGAACCGCTCCGGAACGCTCACATCATCGTGGCCGCTGAAGAAGATCAAGGGCACCGAACGGCGCGCGAGTTCGTCCGCTACGGGAAAGACCAACTCTCCATTCAGGTTGATGTCGAGGATGGCAACCTGAATATCGTCCGCCTTCGACAGGCTCTTCAAGGTTTCTTGCACTGTTGGTGTGGGGCCAACGATGGTCGCCCCGGCCCGCTCGAGCCATAGGGCGATGTCATTTGCGACATAGAACTCATCCTCCGCCACCAGCACCCGTAAATGCTGCAGGCCCGGCATCATTGTTCGTCCTCGGTATTTCTGTCCACCTCAATTGCGGCTCGCCGGGAATCGAGAGCCCTCTGCAGCCTGTTGGCGAGTATCAACAGCCGGTCCGGGACATCATCGACTCGTCCCAACTCCGGCTCGACCGCACGAAGAGCCGGATCGCCCATCAGCAAGCGATCGTTTTCATCATCTGTCTTCTTGCTCGAAGCCATCGCTTCTACCTTGGTCGTTCCTACAGTGCTCTTTCGGGCATGCTCGTCGCCAATCGTGGCGAAACCGTGCGAAGGATACGCCCTCCGGAAGTGGAAGCCAAGCTTCCCGGCTGCGAGCATAACTGCAGGATGCCCTGGTGCGGAGCGCATGCCAGCCACCTCAGTGCCGCGTGTTGCTCTTCGGGACAAAGTTGGCGCCTTCCACCGCTGCTTCCACGGCTGCTTCCAGCGGCCTGCGCACGGCGGCAACATAATCATCGGTCAAGTCCAGCAAAGCGATCGCGATTTCGTCCCAGGACCAACCGGCGCGTTCGGCACATTCCGTCAGGAGCCGAAATTGATCGCTCATCGCCAACTGACACTCGAAGCCACGTTCGGCACCGGCATCGACATTCGTTTCGATCGTTTTCACCATCGTTCCTCCTGTTCGACAAATAAACTCGGAGGACGACCGCGGGTTCCGGCCAAGTTGATCGACCGGCCGCAGTCCATCGAACCGGACCCGGAACCAAAGTGCGAAAAAGCGCAATATTTCCGTTGGATAGGCGACGAATGCTGAGCCGCTAATAGACATCGTCACGGCACCCTTGCGGCCGAACGAAGACGCTCGCCCACCC
>Ga0209025_1003489_pt1 | contig 14824 bp, 8 predicted proteins | sample AraplaMF_Col_mLB_FD_184256 | JGI IMG/M metagenome (GOLD analysis project Ga0209025, IMG submission 184256) | Arabidopsis root microbial communities from the University of North Carolina, USA - plate scrape MF_Col_mLB (SPAdes) (version 2) | ecosystem: Host-associated > Plants > Roots > Endosphere ... | reverse complement strand
TCTGGACGGCCGTCAAAACCGGCACCAGCAAGGACATGCGCGACAACTGGGCCATGGGGTTTTCGCAGCGTTACACCGTGGGCGTGTGGGTAGGCAACGCCAGCGGCGCGCCCATGTGGGACGTGAGCGGCACCAGCGGTGCGGCACCCATCTGGGCGGCGATCATGAACTACCTGCACAAGACCGAACGCAGCCGCGCACCCACGCCACCGGCCGGCCTGGTGCAAAGCCGCACGCAATTCGGCACGCAGGGCGGCACGCCGCTGGAGGCCGCGCGCAACGAATGGTTCATCCAGGGCACGGAGCAGGTGGTCTTCGCCCTGAATTCAGGCGCGGGCGATACCCGCCCGGCCAAGGCCTCCAGGCCCAGCAAAAGGCCCGCAGCCGAGCCCGATGCCCCACCCCGCATCACAGCGCCCACGACGGGCACCATCATCGCGCTGGACCCGGACATCCCGCCCAAACACCAGCGCATCAGTTTCAGCGCCGAAGGCCGCGGCACGCGCTGGCTGATGGACGGCAAGGAATTCGCCCGCGGGCCCCAAGCCCAATGGATGCCCTGGCCGGGCCGGCATGTGGTGCAGCTGGTCGATGCCGGCGGTAAGGTCGCCGACGAGATCCGCTTCGAAGTGCGCGGCGCCGGAGTGCGCGAGGCCCGGGCCGGGGCGGCCGGCGCATTGAAATAATTTGGAAGCCGGCAAAATTTATTCAATCCCGGCGGGTGCCTAAACCCTTAGCATTGGGCGACTGAGGAGATAAGACCGTGCCCGTGATCACCAATATTGAAGACCTGCGCATCCTGGCCAAAAAACGCGTGCCCCGCATGTTCTATGATTATGCCGATTCCGGCTCGTGGACGGAGAGCACCTACCGCGCCAACGAAAGCGATTTCCAGAAGATCAAGCTGCGCCAGCGCGTTGCCGTCAACATGGAAAACCGCAGCACAGCCACCAGCATGATCGGCCAGCCCGTCGCCATGCCCGTCGCCATCGCGCCCACCGGCCTCACCGGCATGCAGCACGCCGACGGTGAAATCCTGGGCGCACGCGCCGCCAAGAAATTCGGCATCCCCTTCACCCTGTCGACCATGAGCATCTGCTCCATCGAAGACGTGGCCGCCGGAACCGACCGCCACCCCTTCTGGTTCCAGCTCTATGTGATGAAGGACCGGGCCTTTATCGAAAGCCTGATAGACCGCGCCAAGGCGGCCAATTGCTCGGCGCTGGTGCTCACGCTAGACCTGCAGATCCTCGGTCAGCGCCACAAGGACTTGAAGAACGGCCTGAGCGCCCCGCCCAAGCCCACGCTCTCCACCATCCTCAACCTCATGACCAAACCCCGCTGGGGCCTGGGCATGCTGGGCACCAAACGCCACGGCTTCGGCAACATCGTGGGCCACGTCAAGGGAGTGGAGAACATGGGCTCGCTCTCGGAATGGACGGCCAAGCAGTTCGACCCCGCCCTCAATTGGGGCGACGTCGAATGGATCAAGAAACGCTGGGGCGGCAAACTCATCCTCAAAGGCATCCAGGATGTCGAGGACGCCAAACTCGCCGTCAACTCAGGCGCCGATGCCCTCATCGTCTCCAACCACGGCGGCCGCCAGCTCGACGGCGCGATGTCCTCCATTTCATGCTTGCCCGAGATCGTCGCCGCGGTGGGCAATCAGATTGAAGTCCACATGGACGGCGGCATACGCTCCGGCCAGGACGTCCTCAAAGCCATCGCCTTGGGCGCCAAGGGCACCTACATAGGCCGCGCCTTCCTCTATGGGCTGGGCGCCATGGGTGAGCAAGGCGTCACCAAGGCGCTGGAGATCATCCACAAGGAACTGGACTTGACCATGGCCTTTTGCGGGCGCACCGATATCAAGACGGTGGACACCAGCATCTTTGTGCTGGGAACCTATTAAGTACCAAGACCTCAGCCAACGCCCGGGGCGGAAAGCGAACATCATGGCCTTTTTGGGAAAAGCGCCGTCGCGATGTGGTGGAATATGGCACACGAACACAGGGAAGAGTTCGAACACTGGCATTCCCACGAACACTTTCCCGAGCGAATGGGCATCCGGGGTTTTCTGCGCGGCTCACGCTGGTCCAGCAGCGACGACGGGGAAGGGCTCTTCGTCCTGTATGTGTGGATTTCCGTGCGAAATTGACCCGCCTTTCCATTCATCGGTTGATCCAATGAGCGCCTCCGAATACGCCCAATTCTCGAGGCCTTGGCGAAGTCTGTGTGGGTCAGCGCTCGATGGAAAAGTGGATCAAACACGCACAAAAATCCACAACCGGGATTTTCAGGACAAGGAGAGTTATGCGGAGTGGGTGTTTGTGGCGGCGGTGAATTGAAAGGCCAATCTTCTATTTGATGCCTTGGGTCACGCTTGTGAATTTCCGTGCGGGATTGCCCCGTATTCCACCCAACGGTTGATCCGATGGAAGCCTCCGATATGCCCGACCATCGAAACCTTGGTGAAGCCTATGTGGGTCAGCGCTCGATAAAGAGTGGATCAACCCGCTGTGGAACTGCACAAGCCGACAAGCTAGCGGTCATTTTTTCAACTTAAAAAAGAAGAAAACCAAGGCGCCAGCCCACCCCAGCACCACTCCTAAGCGAACCATCCAGAGGCCAATAAAGCTGTCCGAAATAAAGCTCAGACCTGCCCCAAGTAGTGCCAAGACAACTCCACAAAGCCCAAGGACCATCCCCTTTTTCATCATTACTCCGGAATTTAGTTCTTCGCGCAAACCAAAATTTGACGGCACACCTGATATGTCACCTGACCTCCAACTCCCGGGCCATACATCGTCCTTCCAGTCTGCGCGCTTCCGTCATTCCCAAACAGGATAGAACCTTGTCCGAATGGACCGGCCCCACCGCCCCAGCATGCGCCTTTGTAATCAGTAGTGCCTGAAGAAAGCGGGCCGCTTCCAATCGCACTCACGACACCACCACCGATTGATACTCCCGGTCCAACAGTGTAGCAAGCATTCGAATAAAAGCACACATTGCCCTGGGTGTCGGTCGCCACACCAGCGTCGGCTCCAACACCAACTCCGATCGGGAAATGAACAGCTCCACCAACACCCACTGATTGGCGTTATAGGCAAAGCCGGTGACTGTCGGGCTGCTGCTGCCGGTGTTGACCGGCTGCTGGGTCTGGATGGGCCGGCCCAGGCTGTCGTAGTAGGTGTAGCTGGCCAGTCCATTGGGATCCAGCACCGTGGTGGGCCTGCCCATGGCATCATAGCCGTACTGCCGGTCAGGGTGCCGGCATTGATGGCGACCACCACCGACCCGGAGGTCGAAGGGTTGTTGTTAGTGTCGCCGGCGTATTCAGCGGTCAGGGTGTGGCTGCCCAGGGCCAGGGAGCTGGTGCTCAAGGTCGGGCCTGGTCCTGCTCGCGGTGCTGATTTTTTTATTGCTGACGACCCTGGGCGCATCGGCCATGGTGGAGCTGCAACGCACCCACACCCAACGCGCCAGGGAAGAAGTGTTTGTGGGCGACCAGTACCGCCGCGCGATCAAGTCGTATTACAGCAGCGTCCCGGCCGGGAAGAGCCGGACCGCGCCGCGCTCACTGGACGATCTGCTGGAAGACAAACGCTTTCCGATGCCAGTTCGCCATCTGCGCCGCTTGTATCCGGACCCCATGACCGGCAAGGCGGACTGGGTGCTGGTCCAAGGCGCCGGCGGCATTCTGGGTGTGCACAGCCGGTCTACGCAAGTCGCCTTCAAGAGGCGGGAGTTTCCGATTCAATATTGGGATTTTCAGGACAAGGAGAGTTATGCGGATTGGGTGTTTGTGGCGGCGGTGAATTGAAAGGACACACAAACACAAAGTCAACTCTAAACCGAGCCACCAATTGTGGATTTCCGTGCGAGATTGCCCCGCCTTTCCACTTCTCGGTTGATCCAATGAGCGCCTCCGAATACGCCCAATCCTCGAGGCCTTGGCGAAGTCTGCGTGGTCAGCGCTCGATGGAAAAGTGGATCACACATGCACAAAAATCCACAGGCTCACCCCAAACTCAGGTCGGACTTCACATCAAGTAACTTGGACACCAAGGAATTCTGCACGACGAAACCAGATTTCGGCAATTTTGCGATCTCGTTGAACACCAATTCCATGAAAGAGACAGCGCCCCACTTCAACGATCGCCTGGTTATCTCCATTCACTGCCGCTGCCAAATAATGAAGATATGCTTTTTTCTCGCTGACCTTGATGCCGCAACCTTTTTCGTAAGACACCGCAAGATCAAAATGTGCCGCAGCAATGTCAGATTGTGCCGCCAGTTTCAACAACTTAACCGCTTTGGTCGGTTGCTTTTTAAAACCCGCATATCCATGTAGATACCAAGTCGCCAAAGCATATGTGGCACGCGCGTCACCCTCCTCGTGAGCAGACTCCAATAACTGCGTCATGCGTTTCAAATTCGGCTTCGCAGCATTGGCCATCTTCATGGCCTTGTCATACATAGTTTCTTTCGGTGTAGGCTTCGTAAACATAATTCTCATCTTAAGACAAGCAGGCCCCTGAATCAGGCTGAGGCAGCATCACATCGCATAGCGGACAAATTAGAGGCATGATTCCAGGAATTCGCGGAGCTATGGGTGGAGGTACTGGCGTACTTTTGGGTGGCCAAGGACCCTTGTGATTTGGCGGAGCCTTTCGTGGGAAGTCTCGACCTTTGTCGCCTTTTTCCCCTCCTTGATCTCGCCCCCTACGCGCATTGCCTTTTTCGTGCTTTGGACGATTGCTAGGTGTCTGGTTGGTTGTGTGTTCAGCCTGCAGTCCCTCCGGATCAACCGTCCCTAGAGGGTCTCCATCCACATATGCAAAGGTATTAATCCCGCCATCAAGCCCAATCGGGTCACTCTGCATATACCGCCCCAGACGCGAGTTGTACTCACGGTTCCAGTTCTGGAGCAACCCACTTTCCGCATCAAACACTTGGCCGGGGAATCGTTGGTTAAAACTGAAAGTTCCCAGGTTGGCCGGATTTTGATCCGGCGCAGCCACACCAAAAGGCTCGGCTGAATCCCAACGCCAGACTATGGCTTCATCCGACTGTCGCGTGATGATACGAGGTGCACCGACCTGATCGGTCGAGACGTTGTATAGGTTGACCACGATATTGCTAGCGCCTGCCGTCCCCGTCTGTTTGATCACACCCACCGGACCGCTCAGGTATATGGTTTCATAGAGTGGGACACTGTTGGCATCGTATTCACCAAGTAGTTGGCCTTCTTCGTCATAAACGTAATAAGTCGCCCCCGTCGGTACCAGCGCCGTTGGGCCAATCTTGGCAACCCTTAACTCTAAGGCGTTGTAGCTATAAGTCGCCGTACCGCCAGCATTCGTCATGGTTGCCAACCGGCCTCGGTCGCTGTACGTGTAAGTATTGATCCCGTCACTAGTAATGTTGCCAGCTGCGTCATGCACCACTGTCGCCGCACCGCCCGCATCTTGCGTCTGCGTCAGCTTATTGCTGGTGGCCGAAATGGTGTTGGTGTAGGTCGTGGCGCCAATCACCTTGGTGCTTCGGTTGCCTGTGGCGTCGTAGCTGTACTGGATAGCCGTGCTATCCAGCGTGGCACTGATCAAGCGATTCAGGTTGTCATAACCAAAGCTCTGATCCAGCGCTGGGACAGGTGTTCCATTGCTGACATGCGTATAGCCCGTGATGCGCCCTGCACTGTCGCGAACAACGGTGCGGCGAATTCCGGTAGTCGTCGGATCGCCCAGGTTGTAAGCGCTGATCTGCCCGTTGGCGTCATAACTGATCGCCTGCGTCTTGGTGCTGGCCCAGGTCCAGCCCGTGAGCTTGCTTTCTGCATTGCGGGTAATGGCGCTGAGCATGGGCAAGGTGCTGCCGGTGTTGGTGCCAACGCCGTTCGCGTTCGGTGGATTGACGGTGATTCCGGAAACATCACCATAGCTGTCATAGCTGTAGTTGACCCTGGCACCGCTGGGATAGGTAATCGCAGTCAGCTTGTCCAGCGCACTTCCGGTATCACCCCAGGTGTAGCCGACCGTGAATGTCTTTGCCCCCGTGGTCTGGGTTTTCCCGGTCTTGCGACCCAGGCTGTCATAGCTGTAGGTCACCTGGCCAGATTCATCGGTGATCTTGGTTAGTTCGCCTATGACGGCTGGAATGGGGGTGCTACCGCCGTCGTATTCAAACGTTGTTCCGGTACCCGTGGCGTAGGTGATGGTTTTGAGCCGGTCCAGGTTGTCATAGCTGTACTGGGTCAGCTTGCCGCGGGCGTCGGTCTTGGTCAGGATGTTGCCGTTCAGGTCATAGGTGTACTGGCTCGTCCCCGTATCGGGGCTGGTTTGCGCCGTGACATCACCCAGGCCGTTGGGGCTGTACGTGGTGGCCAGGTTGCGCGGATCGGTGACCTGGGTCAGGCTGTCATTGGCGTTATAGGCAAAGCCGGTGACTGTCGGGCTGCTGCTGCCGGTGTTGGCCGGCTGCTGGGTCTGGATGGGCCGGCCCAGGCTGTCGTAGTAGGTGTAGCTGGTCTGGCCGTTGGGGTCCACCACCGTGGTAGGCCGGCCCATGGCGTCGTAGCCGTACTGCCAGGTCATAGACTGGGCCTGCGCCTGCATGGCGAACATGAGCGAGCCCAGGCTGCAGAGCAGCGCTATGGCTGGCGTCTTGAACATGCCGCTGGAAGCGCGGCTGCCTGGTGGTTGGGTTGTGGTTTTCAATTGCTGGCTCCCGTGACTTGTTGGACTCGGTTCAAAGCGTCATAGACGCGGCTAATGTTTCTTTGCAGGGTGTTCGACGAATCCTTGACCTGCTCGCCCGTGCGGTTGCCCGCGTTGTCGAGCGTGTAGATAACGGTGTTACCTTTGGCGTCGGTCACGCCAGTGAGGCGGTGAGCCGCGTCGTAGCTGTAGCCCAGCGTGGTGCCGTCGGGCAGGGTGGCGCCTGTCATCTGGCCGGCGTTGTCGTAGGTGTAGCTGGTGGTTCGGGCTGTGCCGCCCGGGGGCGTGACCGTCACGCTGCTGGCCCAGCCGCGCGGGGTATAGGTCGTATCCGTCACCACGCCTTTGGGGTCCACCATCTGGCGCACGCGCCCTGCCCTGTCATACAGCGTGAACTGCGTGACGTGGCCGGCCGCGTTGGTGATGCTCTGCAAGTCGCCGGCCGCGTGGCCGGTTTCATTGGGGGCCGTTCCGCTGAAGGCGGCAGCCGTGTAGTAGGCATACGTCGTGGTGCGGTTCAGCGTGTCCTTGGCGGTCAGCACGCGGCCGGCGGCGTCGTAGGTGTACTGGGTGGTGACGACGGAGTTGTCGACCGGCACCGTTGCCACATTGGGTGCGGGGTAGGCCGACGGTATGAATGTGCCGGTATAGCGCCCCACCCCTTTGGTTACGCGAATGTCGTCGTAGTAGACGGCATTGGAGGTGTTGTTATAGCCAAAGGCCATGCCGTTGGCATTGCCGACAGTACCGCTCCAGGCGCAATTAAAAACAGGCAGGCCATTGACATACATCGTGAGGGTGCCACCAATCCTGACATACGCCACATGGATCCAGGTATTGGCCAGGTTGCCCAGGCCGCCACCCGACATGCAATAGGCGCCGTCACTGCTGCGGCTCATCACAAGGCGGTCGCTGCCAAACCAGAAATCGTGATACGTCGCGCCACCGCCACCCAGCCGCACGGCAATCGTGTTGGCCGTAGTGCTGGCGGGTTTCATCCAGAACTCGACCGTGAAATCCCCTGGCAGCGAAAAATCTCCGGCCAGATTGCCATAGTCACCGTAGTCGGTCGCGCCTGGGATATAGATCGACGAGCCTCCAAATTTGCTGTGCGCGGTGCTGATCTGCGCATTCCTCTTGAGGGTGCCCGTGGCCGCTGGAGGGCTGCTGTCGACAATGGCCTTGGAACCATTGGCACCGTCACCGTGCAGCAGCAGGATGTTGCTCGCATAGCTGGCGTCCGCCACCTTGGGCTGTGCCGGGTTGAGGTCCAGCGGATCGCCAAACTGCTGGGCGGGCGGTGTAAACGTTCCCCAATACCGGATCGCACCGCTGGTGATCCTGACCTCATCGAGGTAGCCATTGAGGCTCCCGCTTCCATTGAAGACCTGGCGCCCCAACTCAAAGCGCCCGTATGAAAAAGCATCCGAGTTGTTGTGGTTCACGACCGCGCCCGCCTGAACCCCGTCCAGGTGCATGATCCAGTTGCCGTTGCTGCGGCTCAGCGCGACGTGGTGCCACACACCCGCCGTGATGACCGGGCCTGTGATGGAACGGTTGTTGGCCCAATAACTCTCAGCCCAGTAGGCATTGAGCCGCCCGGTGGAGTCCACCGCCACACGGCCGCTGGCATTTCCCGAGGATGTGTCTCCTCCCCACCCAAATATGATCCGGTCGGAGTTTATTGGTGCATTGAGCTTCACAAACATCTCAATGGTGAAGTCACCGGTGAGCTTGAGGGTGTTGTCGGGGCCGTAACCGAAGGCGCCCCCGCTGGTCGTGCTGTCCAGGTTGATGGCCCCTGCGCCAAATTTGCTTTGGGCATTGGTGGTAGAGGCATAGCCCGCGCGGCCGGTCTGAACTTTTCTATAAGTGCTGCTGTCCGCAAGCACGGGCGAGCCACTACCGTCTTCACCGTGCAACAGCAACACCACTTTGTCGATCAGGGCGTCACTGCTGGACGCCGCGGGATTGTCAAAGTACGCTCCGCTGGCCATCTCGACCACCGATTTGCACAACAGGTTCAGGGGGGCGCCGTTGGCCAGCGCGGCGGCGGGCGAGCAGCTGGCTGCTGTGTTGTTGTTCCTGGGATCGGGCTGGCCGTGGTACACCAGGGTAGTGACCGAGCCCGGCTGGGTGGTCTGCTTGGGAACGCGCCAGTTGGTATCCCAGGTGGTGGTGTACTTGCGCGCGCCGGCCGGCAAGGTGGCCGTGGTGGGCAGCACGGTGGCACAGTCCACGGTATTGGCCAGGCCCTCGACGCGCGTGATCTGCTGGTTCTTGCCGTCATAGGCGTAGCAGGTGCGCACGCCCTGGAAGTCGTCATGCGACAGCAGGTTGCCGCGCGCATCGTAAGTCGAGGCATTGCTGACCGCGGGCGAGCCCGAGCCCGCAGGTTGGCTGATGCCCGCCAGAACGGGGTAGCCGTTGGGCATTACGACATTGGCGGTGGATGTCGTGCCGGTGGCGTCGGTCACCTGTAGCCCCGTGGGCGCCTGCCAGGTGTGGTTGCGGTAGTAGGTGTTGGCGTAATTGAGCCCGTTGCCCACCACCAGGGTTTCGGTGACCACAGCCTGGGGCGGCGTGGTGTAGGTGGCGCTGTAGTGGTCGGTGCCCAAGGCGCCGTCGCTGGAAACAGCACGGCCCGCCGTGTCGTAAGTCCACGTCGCCAGGCGCACATTGTTCTCGTCGGCCTTGCCAGTCAGCGCCCAGGGCAGGCCTGTATTCTCGTAGAAGAAGGTACGGACCTTGCCGTCTTGCCAGGTCAGGCTGCCAAGGTTTTTCGCCGCATCGTAGCCGGCCGTGATGCTGCGGCCATCAGGGGCCGTCATAGTGGCGATCAGGCCGTCGGAGGTGGCGACTCCGCCCACGGGCAGCGTGTAAGTGAAGGCGATGGAACGGCCCATGTTGTCCGTCACCTGCGCCAGGTAGCCGGCCGCCGGCGCGGCGGCGCCCGCGGCCGTGCTGTAGGTATAGGTGAGGGTATTGCCCTTCTTGTCGGCGGAGGATGTGAGCTGGCCGGCGCTGTTGTATGTCTCGAGGACGCCGGACGCGGAATCAAAAAACCGGTAGCCCCCGCCAGCAGCGGTCACGGTGTCATTAATGCCCGCCGTGGCCACATAACTGCCGCCCGGTGCACTCAGGCCGAAGCTGACAATGCGGCCGGTGCCACGGTAGGCGTCAATTCCCACGCCTCCCACTTTGATGTGCAGTCGTTTATGAAAGCTGCTGCTCCACAAGGGACCCAAAGAGGGTAAGTCCTTGAACTGGGCCGCGGAGAGGAGCCCGTCAGCCTTGGCCACCATCTGGCGCAGGGTGTCATAGGTGAGGTACAGCGATTGCCCGCCCACGCTGAGCCCAGTGGGAACGGTTTCCATCTTGGCCCCCGTCATGGGGTAGATTGGGTTACCCCCGCTAAGCCGGCCCTGGCAAACCGGGCAGTCCTGCAGACCCGAATAAATGTCGATGATGTTGGCGCATCCACCTGAGGTATTGGGACTGCTTTTGACCAGGCGGGAATCCTGGCAGACGGTACCTATGAACGCATGCAGATCAAAGTCCTTGTTTTCACTCACCTGCACAACGCCATCCCAGCCTTGGCATGAACCCGTGTTGCAAGACCAGGTAGTCGTGTCCGTTCTTTTGAGGCCGCAATAGCCATGTCCATTGACCGCAGCCGGACTCGAAGGCTCCGCACAGTTGTTGTATTGACCCTGGCCCGCAAGATCACCATAAGCCTGTTTGGCAAAGGTCGAGGTCGTGACGTAAGTGGCGTTGTAGCAAGAACCGAAGTCGCACCGGCCGGTCTTTCCCGCGGGCCAGGCCGCGTTGTAGTTGACCTGGATGGTCGACACCATGGTGTCGTAAAACTCGTTGACAGTTGAGAAGCAGTTGCCCACCAGGTTGCGGTCACCGTAAATCTCGGGGTTGCTGTTGATGACCGAAGTTCCATTGGCCCAGCAATAGTCCAGGCGAGGGCTGGCCGTGGTCGTCGCGGCCAGCGCAGGCGCCATGCACGCCAGCAAGATCAGGCCGCAAAGCCAGCTCGCGAATTTGATTCCCAGGCGATGAATAGTTTGTGCTGTTGTCAATTGCTCGCTCCCGTAATTTGCTGGACTCGGTTTAATGCGTCATAGACGCGGGTAATGTTTCTTTGCAGGGAGTTCGACGAGTCCTTGACCTGTTCACCCGTGCGGTTGCCCATGTTGTCGAGCGTGTAGCTGACGGTGTTGCCTTTGGCATCTGTCACGCCGGTCAGGCGGTGGGCGGCGTCGTAGCTGTACCCCAGGGTGGTGCCGTCGGGTAGCGTGGCACCTGTCATCTGGCCCGCGTTGTCGTAGGTGTAGCTGGTGGTGCGGGCTGTGCCGCCCGGGGGCGTGACGGTCACGCTGCTGGTCCAGCCGCGTGGGGTGTAGGCCATGTCGGTCACCACGCCTTTGGGATCGATCATCTGGCGCACGCGCCCTGCCCTGTCGTAGAGCGTGAACTGCGTGACGTGGCCGGCGACGTTGGTAATGCTTTGCAGGTCGCCGGCCGTGTGGCCTATAGCGTTAGGGTCGTTGAACGGGCCCGTGCCCGGAAATGCCTGCGCCGGCGGTGTGAAGTTGCCGGTGTAGCGGGCGACACCCTTGGTGATACGGACTTCATCGATGTAGCCGTTAAACCCCGCGTCAGGCCCGGGGCCTTGACCGCCAATCACATGTGTGTACCCACCGTCATAAAGAGCCGTGACGCCCAAGGTGCTTGTCATCACCGTTCCCACCCCATCGGCATACAGGGTCACCGTTCCTCCCGTCCTTACAAGTGCCACATGCTTCCATACGCCAGTCGGAATCGGTATGCCCGTTGAAAATGCCCAGGCATCCCAACTCGTGCCCGTGGATGATCCATAGCTCCAGAGATTCCCGTTGGAATCAAGCCCGAGGTGCACATCTGAATACAGGCTGCCATCAGGGTTCCAGAAGCGCGACGTGTTGGGATTGTTTGCAAGTTTGTAAATCCACATCTCAATCGTGAAGTCCGCTGCATTCATGGAAAGCGACGGGGTAGAGGGCAAGTACACATAGTCCCTTGCACCGTCAAAGTACAAGGAGGAGCCACCAAACCTGCTTTGCGCGGTGGAAATTTTGGTATCGCCTACGACCGTCACGGGTTTTGAAACAGGGCTGTTGTCCGCCACGGCAGTCGAGCCATTCGCACCATCGCCATGCAGCAACAGGCTGACCTTGTCAAAGTCGGGATCTGAATCGCTCAATGAATCCGTTGAACTGTTGTAGTACGCATAGGTAGTCACACGGTTCATCGGATCAGTGCTGGCAAGCACACGGCTGAAAGCGTCATAGGTGTAGGCCGACACACGCGGCGCCACGCCGGTATTGAGCGTGGTCGCCAGCCCCTGGCTGCCATCGGCATCCGTCGTGGCCTGCTCGACTTGCTTGCACAGAACGGCTATGGGTCTGCCGTCCGGCATCGTGGCGGTGACGGGCGCGCAGCCGGCCAAAGCGTTGCTGTTAAACGGATCGGGCTGGCCGTTGTAGACCCTGGTGATGATCTTCAAGGGCTGCGCGATTTTGGTGGCAAAGCTCCAGTCAGGGTGCCACTGCCGGCTTACCTTTCGGCTGCCTGCCGGCAAATTGGCATTGCTTGCAAGCACGGTCGCGCAGTCAGCCGTGTTGGGCAGGCCCTCCACGGCCACCGTGGGCAGGTTGCGGCTCAGGTCGTAATCAAAACAACTGCGCTGGCCGTTAAAGTCGTCTTCACTGGCAATATTTCCGTTGCTGTCGTAGCTCAGTGCGCTGGCCGCGGCGGCGTGGCCCGAACCCGCGGGTTGACTTTGCGAAGTGACCGATGGCGAGCCCATGATGTTGGCGGCAGCCACGCTGGAGCTCTGGCCATTTGGCAGCTCCAGCGTCGTGCCGCTGGGCATTTGCCAGCTGTGCTGGCGGGACAGAACACCGGTAGACGTATCAAAGGCATCGGCAACGACCAGCGCGGGTGCCTGGGTGTAACTGACGCTGTAGCGCTCCACACCACCCGCGTGTTCACTGGTGATGGCGCGGCCCTGCGCGTCGTAAGTGAAGGTCGCATAGCGGGAGTTGTTTTCGTCAACCTTGCCCGTCAACGCCCAGGGGAACGCCGTGTTCTCGTAGAGGAACTGGCTCACCTTGCCGTCCTGCCACGTCAGCGAGACGAGGTTACGGTTATTGTCATAAGCCGGAATGATCGTCCGTCCGCTGGGATCTGTGATCTGGGTAATCAGGTTGTCGGTGTAGCTGAAGCGAAGGCTGCGCCCATCGCTTGCCTGCACCCGGCTCAGGTTTTTGCCGGTGTAACTGAAGCTGAGCACCATTCCGTTGCCACGGGCAAGGCTCTGCAAGATACCCGTGCTGTCATAGATTTCCTGGTCACCGGTGGCGACATCGGTAAAGCGATAGCCCCCCGCGATGCTGACAAGCTTGTGGGTGTTGTCGGCATCGGTGGTGTAGACGCCGGCGCCGTTGCCGGTGAAGTTGATGACCTTGCCGTCTCCGCGAGACAGCAACGCCCTCGCGGCGCCGGTTGAAATCACGAGCCTGTGGTGAAAGCTGCTTTTCCACAAGGCCCCGAATGAGTTGGGCTCCACCAGGGCCGAAGCCGTGTCAGCCTGGTTGGCAGGCACGTTCAGCGTGGTGTCATAGGTCAAGGACAAGCTCAGCCCCCCAAGGCCTATGCCGGTGGCCACATATTCCTTCTTGGCGCCGGTCAGCGGGAATATCGGGTTGCCGGCACAAAACTCACATCTGCCCAAGGGCAGCGGCTTGCTCACGCCAAAGGCGTTGACCAGCGGCACACAGCTGTTGGGTTTTGTCGGATGAGTTGCAAAACCTGCCTCGCAAGTACAGGAAGAGCCTGACAGGCTGCTGTTAATTGGGCATGAGTAGGTGGGCCAGGGCGCTACAGGGCTTCTATGAATTTCAGCCCACTGCTCACCAGCATAAGATCCGTCTTGGTAATTGTGGTAAGAGGAGCAGCGCGTATCTGTGTTGTATTGGTACCCTGTGCTCGCATCCGGCCTGTAGTAGTAAGGATCCCAGGGCTGGTAGGCGTTGAACCACTGAATATAGTTTCTGCAGGCAGCCTCGGCCGTTGCATGCGGATAAACGCCAACGGGATCCGGACCCTGTATTCGATATAAATAGCAGGGTGCGGCGGTGCAAGCGGTTTGTACCGCTGCAAATGACGCGTTTGCCGGAGTGCTGAAGCTCATCAACAACAAGCTGAGCCAGAGCCCCAAAAGGAAGCCGATAGCGCCTTCTTTTCGGCCGATGAAAGCATTCTTCTTTTGGTGTACGCGCAACCCGGCGGCGCCTGCAACGGACAAGCTCATCAATTCCTCCCTCCATCCCTTTTTATTGCGCCTTGGCCAGGCGACCGAGCACGCAGTCTAGTGACCGGCATCGCAGCTGTCACCCTCCACCTGTATGAGGGGATACCTTAAGTGTGCATATGAGACAACGAATTCTTCCGTTGTAAATATTCGCCCTTATCAATGCCACACTCTTCTGGCAGAATCCGACCGGCCTTGGCGTTGGTGTGCGGGGCCTCAGTTCAATTTCAGTTTGAATTGAGTACCTTTTCAGTATCAAGCTGCGCGGAATTAAGAAGAACGCAGGTCACGGCAAGCGGCATGGTCGCTCAGCCAAAATAAATTTTTATCGCGCTTGCAAAACGCAGCCAAGCTTTCCCTGGGAGGGGAAACTCTTTGAACCTCTTCATGCATCCAATGCGAGCCCGCTCCGTGCCTACGGACCGCAAGCGCGCGCGCGGCTTCACCCTGCTGGAGCTGCTGGTGGTGGTGGTCATCATCGGCCTGCTGGCCGGCCTGGTCGCGCCGCGCTACTTTGACTCTGTCAGCAAATCCAAATCCAAGATCGCCAAGGCGCAGATCGAATCGCTCGACAAGGCACTCGACCAATACCGGCTGGACGTGGGCAGTTACCCGACAGCCGAGCAGGGCCTCAAGGCGCTGAACACCCAGCCCTCGGGTGTTGCCAAATGGCAGGGGCCGTACCTGAAGAAGGACTTGCCCGCCGACCCCTGGGGCAACGACTACGCGTATGTGCTGC
>Ga0209025_1003483_pt1 | contig 14837 bp, 16 predicted proteins | sample AraplaMF_Col_mLB_FD_184256 | JGI IMG/M metagenome (GOLD analysis project Ga0209025, IMG submission 184256) | Arabidopsis root microbial communities from the University of North Carolina, USA - plate scrape MF_Col_mLB (SPAdes) (version 2) | ecosystem: Host-associated > Plants > Roots > Endosphere... | reverse complement strand
ATATTTAATTGGGGTAATGACACGTATTTTCTTCCTCCTTGTGACCTATATCAATTAGATCTAGTATTTATTCAATATGCTTAGTATAGGGAGAGGGCTTTAATTGCTCCTTAATAAATTCTTAATATTACATAAAAATCTGATCAGAATCAGCAGGTTATTTATGGTTTATCGCGTAGTCGCTAATATGAACCGAATGGGGAACACGATTGTTATGATTCCTATGTTGAAATAGGAGGCTGTCAAAATGGACTTCAATCTTTTGTGTCACTATTACGAAGCCGCAGGAGGGCCATTTCACAATTTGTCTGCACTGTCTATTGAAGAAGCGAACAGCATCTTGTCCGAGTTAAGAGAGAATGGAAGAGGTTTTGCAAGCAAACGATCTGAAGATTACATGCAAATTCGGCGTCAATTAGAGAAGCAGGCAAGAATGATGTTTGTAGAGCAAGGCGGCAATCCTCGGACGCTATATCCTCACTATATGACATTAGGGCAATGCCACTGGCTGCTGGAGTGGTATGAAGAGGGAAGAGAATTACAAATCCATATTGACGATTTCGATCTTAGTACCATTAGTTTTACTTATGGAGACTTATTTCCTACGATGCGAGTTGAGGACAGGAAGCCCTATCGCAAAAAGGTATATACCCGAGATGCTATTCAACAGGCAGTTGAACAGTTTGGCTGGCCACAGCAATGGAACGCGCACGGTCAATATGGCTCTGAGCGATATATTGAAGTTCAAATATGGGATGATAGGTTCATAGAACGATACAGAAACAAATGGATAAATACTGAACATGCAGACATCCACGATATTGAGGGGAGAACAATGGCATGAGTGTAGCATCGCTTATTACTTTGCAGCCTGAGTGATCGAGGGGAAGCCATGTATTAAGGTTCTGGCTGGGCTAAATTTATGACATAGCTTGGAATAATAAAGGAAAATTGTGAATATTGAAGATGGCCTATGAGGAAAATGTGACAGCTTCATTCAAATGCTGGAGACGAGAATGAGGAATTATCAGAGCCATAAGGCGTCTCTTAGGAGGATTCTTGTGACAAGGCATAATAATCCTCCTAAGAGACGATAGCGAATCTATGTAACTTTCGTTACGTAATAAGTTTGCAGGAACATAGAGATTTCATCGTTAATGGTGACCAAATCGGCTTCTGAAGGGAAATGTCCCATATCATATCATATGATTTGATTGCGATTAGATTCGGAATGATTGCGCGTGCTGCTTGATTGAGCTGCTGATCAGGGAAAAAGATGTCCTTTCGGCCTGTAATGAGAAGAGTAGGCGCATGGAATTGCTGGAGTTCCTCTTTTTCTGTAAGTTTAGGCATATTTTGCTCAAGTTTCACATATCGAAAAATGTCTCCAATAATTTTCTTGTCTATTGCCTTCATCGTATTGTCAGACATGGCATTGGTTAGCTTATCAAGGTATCTATCTGAGGAAGTTGCATGGAACAGAAGCAGTGGCAAAAGGATGTCTTTGATCATTTTGAGCTTCGATCCTAAGCGTATCCCTGCTGGTGACACGAGCACAGCGCAGTCTATTTTATGCGGCATATAGGCGGCTAGTCTTAATATGATTCCTGCTCCATAAGAGGGGCCTATAAATCCGCATTTCTCGATGTTAAGACCGTTCATGAGTTCTTCAAGCCATAGGGCGAAGCTATTATCCTTAGCTGACACTCGAGTTTCTGCACTAAACCCAGGATGACCAATCGTATCAGGCGCATAAATTCGATACTGGCTCGTTAATGGAGAAAACCAAGACAACGTCATAGGGTTGATGCAGTTTCCCCCTTGTAATAGGAACAACGGTTTTCCATTAGCGGGTCCCGCAGCTAGTAGATGAGTCGAGCCAAAGCTTGTATTGAGATACATACGCTCCACAGGAAACCGCAAAGCTTGTATATAGCTTTCATAATGATTCGCAATCAAACTTTTACCCTTTTCGCTTTTATAAATCGTTACTATGCTGCTCATCGAACGCCTCCTCCGTACTTAGCACCATCCTATAGTTACGTTACATATCGAAATTGGATGCAGATGGGGCGAGAAAGTTTAATTCTCTAATTGAAGATGTGGCGAGGCTGATCTTTGTCAGGTTGAAGACGTAGGTGGTTGCTCGGCATTTGAAAAAAGAAGGAGTGTTGGTTAATGGGACGTGTCTGTAGAAATAGGTATGTCGTTCAGACTGTATGGCTTGTCATATTTCTCATTCTACTTCAAGGCTGTACATCCAAGTCTGGCCCTGAGTATTTGGAAATGAAGGGCTTGAATCAGGATGAACAAGAGATTGTACAGCTCATCAACAAACGAATGCAATATTTGCATGAGGGCAATGAGGAGGAATATATGAAGCTATTCGCACCGAATAGTCCGATAACAGGCATGCCGACCTACCAATTGAAGGCGGTGAAGCTGCACACTCCCATCCATATTCAGGAGCAGAGGAGGGCATATCAAGTTCTTCTCCTAGCTGATGATATGCTGACCAACGATGATTTTTTTACGTCACAATACGTATTTATCAAAGGGAAAGACCCCGACTCGAAATGGTTAATCTATGATATCGATTAAAGCGATTACGAGAGGAAGATTTTCTGATATGAAGAGATTGGTGCAGGGCATATTTCTAATCGCTTTGTGCTCATTACTTTTTAGTATACAGGTAAGCGAGGTAAGCGCTACTAGCTGGGTCTACTTAGAACCAGACAAGGTGATGGAACGGGCGTCTGTTATTGTGCAAGGGACGTACGATTTCAAGAGACAACAAGCAAGCAGCAGGCAGTCGTTCTCGTGGGAAAGGTACGAATTTCAAGTGAAACGCGTATATAAAGGGGATGTCCCGCCTACAATTACTGCAGGTATCCATTGGGATGATGCAACACAGATTCGGAACGGACAGGAAGAAGGGGATGAGATTCTTCTGTTTCTGGAGAAAAACGACAAAGAAGATTTTTTAGTTCCAGTTGGCGGCCCGAATGGAATCGTTCCAATCCGTAACGGCGAAATTCGTGTTTTTGATGAGTCCAAAAAGAAGGTTTATACTCATTTTATTACCGATAGAGTCTTTAAGGAGCCTAATGCCAGCTTGCCTATTCAGTTAGGGGGAACGGATTATATCCGCCACGGTTTGATGGCAGCAGCTATTCTGTTCGTGGTATCATTTTTTGCATGGAAAAATAGAAGGCAGTAGATTACATGATCTACGAAAAAGCTATTGTCTACTAACAGTGGGCGATGCACCATTAGAAATCTTAAAGAAATATTGAAACACAAGGCAAAAAGGAGGTGTAGGAAATGTTGAAAGCATATAAATATCGACTCTATCCTAACAGAGACCAGCGCAACTTTTTCGAAAAAACCTTTGGATGTGTGCGTTTTGTGTATAACAAAATGCTTGCTGACAAAATCAGTTCTTTTAAGAAATCTCAAAAAAGCATGGATAAATCAATCAAGTATCCTACACCAGCTCAATATAAAACTGAATTTCCATTCCTAAAAGAAGTGGACAGTCTTGCTTTGGCTAATGCTCAACTAAATTTGCAGAAGGCTTATTCTCATTTCTTTCGTGATAAGTCAGTAGGATTTCCGAAATTCAAAAGAAAAAAGGATAATCACCGGAGCTACACAACGAACAATCAAAAGGGTACAGTCTATATCGAAAATGGTTATATCAAGCTGCCAAAATTAAAGACACTAGTACGAATCAAACAACATAGACCATTTTTTGGTTTGATTAAGTCTGTGACAATTGCTAAAACACCAACGAACAAATACTTTGTTTCGATATTAGCAGAGGAAAATGAACAACTATTTTCCAAACTTGATTCAAAAGTTGGTATCGATGTTGGGTTGAAAGACTTCGCCGTATTATCCAATGGTACTAAATACGAAAACCCTAAATGGCTGCGAAAATCTGAAAAAAGATTGGCTTTTTTGCAGCGTTCTTTGTCATGTAAGAAAAAAGGCTCTAAGAATCGCGATAAAGCTAGATTACAAGTTGCAAGGCTTCATGAAAAGATAACGAATCAGAGGAATGACTTTCTTCACAAGATCAGTCATGAAATCACAATCGAAAACCAAGTCATAGTGATTGAAGACTTGAAAGTGAAGACTATGCAAAAGAATCGCAAGTTATCTAAAGCCATCGGTGAAGTATCTTGGTTTAAATTTAGAGAATACCTTGAATACAAAGCAGTATGGAAAGGTCGTGATTTGATAATCGCACCTAAGAATTATGCTAGTAGTCAGCTATGTTCCAACTGTGGTTATCAGAACAAGGAAGTCAAGAATCTTAACCTTCGCGAATGGGATTGCTCAGAGTGCAACAGTCACCATGATAGAGATTTAAATGCAAGTATCAACATGCTAAAATTAGCCATATAGTTGGTATATTTGTTAGGGGCAGGGACTGCCCTTATAGCTTGGTAAATATAGATAGCTAGTAAAAGTATCTAGTTCCCAAGAAGCCCCCACTTTAAGGCCTAAGTGGTGGGTAGTTCACTGAAACGACATTCATTCTTCATTCGGATCAAGCAGATGTTCGATTGCGATATTTTACCCCAGGGCATGAGATGAATCTATGCGGCCATGCAACTATAGCGTCGTTGTATTGTTTACATTCAAAAGCTATTTTGGAGAAAAGAAAAGCATCAACATCGAAACGAAGGCAGGTATCTTACCGATTGAATTCACCCTTGATGGACGACTGTACATCAAAATGAAGCAGAACCGTTCACAGTTTATTCCCTTTCAAGGAGATATCGCGCGATTAGCGGAGTCAATCGGATTGCAGGTAGACGATATCGATCTGACCACACCAATAAAGTGTATATTAATGGAATGTGATAAGCGCCCTTACAAGACACCTGACCCGACTGAAAACACGGTTTTTTAGTTGGGTTATGTCATTTTAGGGGGGGAGACTCCTTAATCATGTTTGGAGTAAATCGAATCTTTAATAATTATTGGATGAAAAAGAAACATAGAAGTGAAAAACTTCTGTGTTTCTTTTTTTATATATTCATTGGAAATGCTTTTCATTTCCGGGCACAATGCTCCTTCCATCCTATTATAGAAGCTATTTTGAAGGTAAGGAATTTGTAAGGAATGGATAAGAAAAAAGAAATTTTTATTTTGTAGGATAAAAATGTAAAAACGAGCGAAAGGGGATTAGATAAGATCCATGTTGCCCTTTTGATAGGGGAGATGATAGCTGTGTAATTAGTACGGAACAACAAGCAACCACCCATACAATATGAATAGAGGTGTGGAATGCCCTATGAAAACACGTAGTCAAATTACATTTGCAAGTTTGGCCCTTTTAATAGCTGGAAGTTCCCTGTTATACACAACGCCAACCTCAATTGTAAAAGCAGAGCCCACTCAAAATGTATCTAGTTCGTCACAAACAAGTATTCAACGAGATCGTACTTTCGTCAAGCAAGCAATGCGGGATACATTGCAGCTTGGATACCCGGGGATACTCGCTAAAACTTCTGAGGGTGGAAAAACGTGGAGTTATGCTGTCGGGATAGCGGATCTGAGAACCAATAAACCAATGAAAACAGATTTCCGCTTTCGCATTGGCAGCGTGACGAAGACGTTCACCGCAACGGTTGACTTCAATTAGTTGGAGAGAACCGCTTGAATCTAGACGATTCCATTGAAAAATGGTTGCCTGGTGTCATTCAAGGAAACGGATATGATGGTAACCAGATTACGATCCGGCAAATATTGAACCATACAAGTGGAATCGCTGAATACTCAAGGTCAAAAGAATTTGATCTTATGGATACAAAAAAATCATATGCGGCTGAAGAATTAGTAAAGAAGGGGATCTCTCTACCCCCGGATTTTGCCCCAGGAAAGGGATGGTCTTATTCGAACACAGGATACGTATTACTGGGTATTCTTATTGAAAAAGTAACCGGGAACAGCTATGCGGAAGAAATTGAAAATCGGATTATTGAACCGATTGAATTGTCGGATACATTCCTACCTGGCAATTCGACCGTTATTCCAGGCACCAAGCATCCCCGCGGATATATCCAACTAGACGGAGCAAGTGAGCCGAAGGACGTTACTTATTATAACCCAAGTATGGGTCAATCGGCTGGAGAGATGATTTCTACTGCTGACGACTTAAACAAATTCTTTTCTTACTTGCTCGGTGGCAAATTACTAAAAGATCAGCAACTAAAACAAATGCTTTCTACGGTTCCTACAGGAATAGAAGGAATCGATGGATTTGGTCTTGGAATCTATGAAACTAAGCTTCCAAACGGTATATCGATATGGGGACACACAGGTGGTATTCCAGGATTTGATACTTTTGCTGGAGGCACACATGGAGGTAGTCATACGTTGGCCGTCAGTTTGAACAGTATGGGGAAAGTTAAAAGTTCGGATCTTTTTAAAAATATTTTACTTGCTGAATTTAGCAAGTAGGTAAAAAGGAAAAAGGTTAAACTATGTCATTATCTAGGAGGCAATTATCTTATGAACAAGAAACTATCTGGGGTGTTAGCCGCTACATTGGCGCTCACGATGACCTTACCGACAATGGCGATAGCATCTTCTCGCAGTAATATTGCGGTTGTAGCTAGCCAAGGGGTTGCTAGCCAAGAACTGGAGAAGATTGCAGCAGAGAAAGCTGCTCTGCTCATGAAGTCCTATGAGACGAATAGCGTGCAGTATGCGCTAATTGATAATGGCAAGATTATTTTGTCGGGTCAGACAGGCAAGAACGATATGGAAGGGAAACTCCCGCTGACCAAAGATACTCTATACGGGATTGGTTCAACCAGTAAAGTATATACAGCTGCGGCTGTAATGAAATTGGTCGACGAAGGAAAAGTCGATTTGGATACTCCTGTCGTCCGCTATGTTCCTGATTTCAAGATGAAAGATGAGCGGTACAAGCGCATTACGCCGCGTATGCTGTTGAACCACTCATCCGGTTTGCCAGGTATGACGTTCAATAATGTAGTTTTATTTAAAGATAATGATACTGTTGCCCATGATAGCTTGTTGCGGGAACTACCCAGCCAAAGCTTGAAGGCCGACCCTGGCGCGTTCTCGGTATACTGTAACGATGGCTTTACGCTGGCTGAGATTTTGGTAGAAAGAGTCAGCGGTATGAGTTTTACTGAATTTCTACATCAAAAGTTTACAGAGCCATTAAAACTGAATCATACGAAAACGCCGCAAGACAAATGGGAAGACGAAAAGCGGGCTGGACTTTATATTCCGACGTACCAAGGACAGCTTCCTATTGAATCACTGAATGCGATTGGTTCGGGAGGGATCTCTTCCACGGCAGAAGATGTGGTGCGATTCTCACAATTATTTATGGGGCAGGGAAAAGGAATTCTTTCTAATAAGGCAGTCAAGGAGATGGAGCAAGAGGAATATAAAAAAGGAATGTGGCCGGAGAACGGAGATAATGTGTTCAACTATGGTCTTGGATGGGATAGTGTAGAATTATATCCATTTAATAGATATGGGATAAAGGCCTTGGCTAAGGGAGGTGACACGGTACTGCAACATGCTGCACTGGTCGTGCTTCCAGAACAGAAGATGGCAGCGGCTGTGTTGTCGTCAGGAGGTAGCAGTGTTACAAATCAAATGGTGGCAACTAAATTACTGCTTACCGCGCTTGAAGAGAAGGGTGCAATTAAAGACATAAAGCCGGATAAATCCTTCGGCAAGCCAATCAAGGCTAAGATGCCTCAAGACGTGGCAAAGAAAGCGGGTTTTTACGGAAATACCTTCAGTCATTTCAAAATAGAAATTACGAAGAAGGGAGAACTATTCTTACCAACTAAGCCAGAAGGAAAATATGTATATACGGCGGATGGTAGCTTTATTAATGAGAAGGGTACCTCCAAGCTCAGCTTCGTCACCGAGAAGAATGGAAGGACTTATTTGAGGGAGAGCACCTATGAATTATCGCCAGGCTTGGGGCAAATTGCAATGACTACCTATTTAGCCGAGAAACTAGAAGTTAATTTGCTACCGAAGAAGACCGCTGCTGCATGGGCAAAACGGGAGGGTAGCAAGTTCTATCTTGTAAACGAGAAGTTTAGTTCTATGATCTATCTCGGAACACTAATCCCTCTTACCACACAAATTACTCTCAAGGAGGGCTATTGGGACAGCAAACAAATTACAGGTCCGAATACGGCGAAGCATCAAATCCAGATTCCCGTGATGGATGGGCGTGATACGAAGGAAGCTCATTTCTATACAGAAAGTGGCAATGAATATATGGAGATGGCTGACTTCTTATACGTAAGTGAATCCAACGTAAAACCGCTCGATACAGATCAATCATCGATAGTTACACTGCAAGCAAATGGGCATGCGAAATGGTTTACGATCCCAGAAGCGGCAGCAGGAAAAACGATGAACGTGGCGTTGCCATCGAAGAGTTCGTTCGCGGTGTATGATGAGAAGGGAGTATGTATCAACTTTACGGTTGTGAGCGGCAATAACAAAGTAAAACTGCCGAAGAATGGAACGGTTGTGTTTGCTGGCGTGCCGAACTCGGAATTTGCAGTTACGTTGAACTAGCTACAATTAAAATGATCTTCAACAAAACCAGAAAGACATAGAATAAAATACCTAAGCAGCAAGCTGTCGTCGGCACTCTACTGGCGGCAGCTTCTTTAACTTTCTTTGTGGTCGATTATGATTATATAAATGAATATATTCTTATTTGAACGTAACCCTTCTACTTGAAATTGACAATTGGAGTGTATAATAATGGAATAAGATCCTGTGCAGTAAGACACCATATGGCCCGACTGAAAACTCATTTTTGGTTGGGCCTTGTCATGATAAGGAGAGGAACCTCGAGATGAATATAAGATTAGCCGGCGTACAAGACATTGATCAGCTTATTCGAATGCGATGGGACTTCTCGAATGAGTATAACGAAGAGCAGGTTGAAGAGGAACTATACGAAGATTTTTACAAGGAGTGCCGTTCCTTTTTACTAGAAGCAATGAAAGGTGGGGAGTGGTTTATTTGGGTCGCTGATTTAGATGGAAGTGTCATCTCCCACATCTACTTGGAATTGATTCACAAAGTCCCTCGACCTGGGCGAAAGACAAATCCATTTGTCTATATGACGAATGTATATACCGTACCAGAGCATCGCGGCAACCAGATTGGAAGCAGGATGATGAAAGGGATAGAGGCTTGGTCGAAGCAGCAGGAGCATGAATTCATCATCGTATGGCCTAGTGAATGGAGCGTTCGCTTCTATGAGCGAAATGGATACAGCCTATGCAATGACCCGATGGAGCTGCATTTATAGTGTAGTTCTCAATCAATGAAAGAGTTATTCATGAATTGGGCGAACCGAACAAACGTAATCAGAATTGCGTTCGTATACAGGAAACAACTGGAATCTACTAAACTTACAGATGGAATGAGGTGCAATGATCTGACAACTACACTCTATTTTGTGAGGCATTGTGAGTCACCATATATCGAAGGGGAAGAGCGCTCAAGGGGGATATCTGCCGCAGGAGAACAGGATGCAATGAAGATCGCCGAATTGCTGCAGCATATTCCGATTGATGTATTTATATCAAGCCCGTATGCTCGGGCGATTCAAACGATTCAGCCGCTTGCTGATTTTGTGAATCGTCCTATTCACATATACGAAGATTTGAGAGAACGGCAAATTGGTGCATTTGAAGGATTGAGCTTCCAAGAGTCAAAACGCAAGGTGTACGCAGATTTCCATTTTTCTTTTCCAGATGGAGAACCAAGCCGTGATGCTCAGCGAAGAGCAGTTGCTGTACTTCAAGAATTGATAAGCAAGTATGAAGGACAGCATATTGTGATTGGGACACACGGGGACATTATGACGTTGATATTGAATTACTTCGATCCAGCTTACGGATTCGAGTTCTGGTTCTCCACGACAATGCCGGATATCTATAAGCTTGAGCTTCAGGATATGCAACTTGTACGAGTTGATAAGCTCTGGCATAACGAATAGTCGAATCGATACTACCCCTACTAAGAAATGAGGGAGACCTTGAAAATTCGTATCATTGGCCGATCGTGATTTGCATTCAATTATGGAAGAACGACTAAATAATCGGGAGGGCATTCATCTATGATTACGTTTAAAAATATTGATCAGGACAATTGGGAAGAGAGTATCAACCTTCGTCCGTCGGAGGAACAAAGCAAGTTTATAGCTTCTAATCTGTATTCCATAGCAGAAGTGCAATTTTTGCCGGGGTTCGTGGCGCAGGCAATTTACAAGGATGAACAAATGATAGGCTTTACGATGTATGGACTAGATGCGGATGACGGCAACTACTGGATCTATCGATTCATGATCGATGAGAAGCATCAGAGCAGAGGCTATGGCAAGCAGGCCATGCAGTTGTTAATGGATGAGCTTCGATCCAAGGAGGATCGAACAGAAGTGGTCTTCATTAGTTACAATCCTGAAAATGAAAGAGCAAAGCGTTTGTATGCGAGTGTTGGGTTTGTTGAACAAGGGTTAGCGGATTGGGGAGAGATGATGGCGAAGTATCAATTTGAATCGAATGCATGACTTCATGGAATGAACAGCATAGAGATGCACTTAAAGATTATATGGATGGAAAACAAGGTATATACAGATTAAATAGAGCTAGGATTTCAAGTCGGTATTGCATCAATTGGTTGAAGAGGTGATCCGGATTGATTACGAATTCCGGGATGAGAATGGAGAAGCCGAGAGGGGATCGATATGCAGCATATATCCTTTCCAAGCTGTCAGGTGCAGGCTTCTCTTTGTTTGTTTTCTTTGCTATGTTTGTATTACCGAAGATGGGTTTGTACGCGTATTCAGAACAGTTTGCCAACTCTGCCTACTGGAAGATTTTCTTTGGGTATGGAATTGCATGTTCGGTGATCATTGATCTTATCACGATCAAACTGGGAAGGCTGAAGGTGCTGTCACGTATTCTGCTGCACGCGATAGCGGGAAATCTCTTTTTTCTAGGACTGGAAGTGAGTATGAGCTCATTTCTTATCGGAATGTTCGGCTCGTTCTTCGCCCTTTTCTTTTTCTGGGGAACATATGCTTATCCAATTATACGCGGCCGGAAGGTTGCTCCCTATCTCTTCTCCCTCATTATCCCCTCCATCCTCCTACTGATTGCGAATATTGATTTTACAACGAAAAGCAACTGGGTTGAGGAGCGCACCGCGATTTCTTATACAGCTTTTTTTGATTATTTCCATGGAAAGCATGAAATCCCGATACAAGTCAGCCAAGGGGATGTGATAACACTATCCATTTACGTGCGTAACAAGAATGGCGGTGGGCACGGTTTTCATATAAAGGATGAGCGAGGGAACCACGTCGGAATGGAGCCTGATGGGGACAGCTCGGTGAAGCTTTACGTTCAGAAATCGGAGATCTATGATGTGACGGTAACAGGAGATAAGCTTCAAGGCGGCTTTACGCTTGCTTGGCGTATAGAAAGACGTACTTAATCCTTTTTGATCTACTTTATCATTTTTCACTGTTGTTCATATGGTATATCATCAACAAGGCGATGAGGGAGAGTTATTATGAATGAACTCATATTCATTAAGGATTATAAGGACATCGAGAAATACCGTGCAAGCTTCAATGCATTGGCGCAGAAATCGTTCGGTATTCAGTTTGAAGATTGGTATCAGCGAGGATGCTGGAATGATCGATATATTTGTTATTCCTATGTCGACGGAGATAAAGTCATTGCGAATGTGTCAGTGAATGTAATGGATATTGTTGTGAACAATGAGATTCACGAAGCCATTATGATCGGCACGGTCATGACGGATGAAGCGTATCGGAATCAAGGCTTGTCGAGAAAGCTAATGGAAATCGTAATCGAAGAGTATCAGCAAAAATGCAGCTTTATGTACTTATATGCGAATCGAACGGTTCTCGATTTCTATCCGAAGTTTGGCTTCCATAGAGTACAAGAACCGGAATTCTACTCCGTCATAAATACGCTAGAGGCACACAGCGATCGTCCTCACATGCGGAAGCTGAACGTAACAGATGTTCAGGATTGGGAGCTTGTCATGCGATACTATGCTTCACGGAACGTAAGATATTCGACGTGTGACGCCATTCATGCAGAAGGAATCTTCTCTTGGTATTGCTTGCATGTGTTTGAGGATCATCTGTATTTTATTGAAGAATTAGACGCGGTCGTTATCTTTATGCAAGATGGAAATTCAATACAACTATACGATGTCCTGTCTCCGAACCAAGTTGATCTCTCGCAAGTTGTCAATAAGATTTCAACTGAGCAGACGGAACGGGTATACTATCAATTTCATCCTGAGCAAGGTGGGTTTAAGGTCGAGTACCCAGAACCATCAGATGATAATTTGTTTATGTTGCCGAATCGTCTTCAATCCCTTGATCACATAAAGCTCCCAAAAATCGCGCAGTCGTAATGATGGGGGAAAGTGAGTGCAGCATAAGCTGTGAAATTGAATGGATAAACGACGTCCTTGCCAGGAAAGGACTCAGCTTTGTTGCTCTCGAGCAGACGAAACCAGTTCCCCTCCTGTCTTTATGATCCCCGCCTACAAACTCTTATCAGAAATGGTGGGGGTTTTTTGCATAAAAAATGACATACATGACGCAAAAACTGTTTGACATAAATTATGTCATTGGGTTATGTTGTTGACATAAATTATGTCAAAGGATGATTCCATTGAATGATCAACAGATAGTCAAGTATAAGACGGTATTGGAGTATCTTGTCGTGATCAACGAGCAGTCGTATTCCGGGATAGGTCGTGAGTTCAATATTACCCCGCAACAATTCTCAGATTGGATCAAGAAACGGAGGCCCATTCCGGAAGAAAGGCTGAAGGCTCTCGCTAACTATTTTAAGGTTCAAGAGACTGTTCTTGTAGATGGGGAGCGATTTGTGAAGCAATTGACACCATTTGCCAAAACCGAGCTCCATATGCTGCTGCTGGATCAGAAAGTAGCTAGGCTGAAGGCTGAGGGAGCAGAGGATAAAGATATTATCTCTTATCAGGAGAAGAAGCGGCAGCTTCAGCGAGAGCAGAGTAACCAAATCCGTCTCGGGAGAGTGGCTGCAGTATTGGAACAGGGGGATGAGCGGGTTGGGGCAATATTCGATGTCATTCTCGATAAGCTAAATGCAGGACAACTGGATGAACTATCTAATAAACTGCAGGAGGGTAAAGAATAACCATGAGTACAACTGTATACATGAACCAGACGGGTGTGAGATTACTTGGTAAAAATCAGGACGTACCGTATGATGGAGCTTACTTATTCACGAACCACAGGGGAATAGCCAAGTCAGCGTTGGTCATGCCACCGAACCGCCCGATGGAGTGGGTCTCCAAGTATGGAAGTATCACGATATCACAGGTAGGCAAAGAAATGCCCAACGGAGGGATGAATGAAGCAGGCCTTGTGGTAGAGCAAACGACATTCTGGCAGTCCAGCTATCCCCACGATCAGAACCAACCGGCTATAGGGGAGCTGCAGTGGATTCAACTTATGCTAGATACATGCGCATCCGTGCAAGAGGTGAAGGATAAGGCGGGGCGTGTCATGATCGTTAATCCGACGTCGCGGCTACACTATATGGCTTGCGATCAAATAGGGGGCTGCGCGATTTTCGAGTTCGCGAATGGGGTGTTATCCATCTACGAAGGAGAAGAACTCCCGATGCCCGTTATGGCGAACACGTCATATCCTAAGGCGATTAGGGATTGGAAAGATTATGATGGGAAATGGCGTGTGGAATACGGAGATTACGAACAGAATTCAATGGAACGATTCATTCGGGCAGCAGCATATCTGGATAGGCAGGTTGCTGAGATGGGATTTGCCTTCGATGTGCTGCAGGCCATTCAAAGGGAAGATACTGCTTTCAGTTTGGTTTACGATATAAATAATTTGGAAATTCATTTTACATCTAATCGCTATCCTGACCGAAAAATGGTTAGCCTCAAAGATACCGATTTTTCTAGGAATGACCCAATGGCATTAAACCTTCAGCGAACCGGAGAAGGCGGTTTCGTTCCCTATAGTACAGATTTGAATCGCACGGTAGCAGAAGCGTTTTTCCTTCATCCGGTTCTGACAGCCGTATTCGGGATGACAATTAACGAGGAGATGATCGTTTTCATGGCAGCCTTCCCGGATTCCTTCAAATCGGTAGAGAACTCAACACCGTTAGATAGTACTACATAATTTTTAAAATGCGAAGCGGTGTTTTTCTATTTTTCGAAAAGCAAATTAATCTCGTAGAAATCTATGACGATAAGCTTTCATGGCAATTTCTGTTCGGCGAAAGTTGAGTTATAAGATCCTACCATGAGAAAAACCCATTATTTCTGCCTCTTTAATAAAGTGACTGATCCATGCGCCCCGTGCCCATCGATTGTGAGTCACTTTATTTATTTCGTCTACTTGATGATTTTCAACCTACATAATCACCCGAGAGTTAGGCTGTACAACATTGGGAGATACTCTTATCCAGAAATACGTAAGATGTGGGAAAAAGCACGATATACACGATCTTCTGTCTGGTATATATATGGTTTCATGGAAGCTTGTCGGTTTCGCAGGATCAGGTTCCATACGTAGATGGTGAAATCGAATAAATCCAGAAGGGGGATGATGGATATGAAATCTGTGCTTGAACTGGAGAAGAGACTAGCTGAGCCTTCAGATGAATGTATTCAAGATCTGGCGAAAGTCGACGGAGATATTGTTATTCTTGGTGTAGGAGGGA
>Ga0209025_1003481_pt1 | contig 14843 bp, 15 predicted proteins | sample AraplaMF_Col_mLB_FD_184256 | JGI IMG/M metagenome (GOLD analysis project Ga0209025, IMG submission 184256) | Arabidopsis root microbial communities from the University of North Carolina, USA - plate scrape MF_Col_mLB (SPAdes) (version 2) | ecosystem: Host-associated > Plants > Roots > Endosphere... | reverse complement strand
GGCTTTTCAAATTCAATATTTTTCATGTTGTTTGACATGCGGACGCTTAATCAGCTTCCCCCCTTAGTAGTTTCTATTTGTTATTCTACATGACAAATTGCGACTCGAAAAGCAAAAAAAAATCGGAAACCGTTATATAACAGGCTTCCGACAAGTCATCAGTAGACTGACGTTGAGGATTTATTTGTATTTTCGAGTATTTCTTTTACTCTATTTAGGAATTTACCACAGACAAGTCCATCAAGAATACGATGGTCTAAAGATAAACATAAATTCACAATATCTCTTGCAGCGAACATTCCACCAGGTAAAACAACTGGTTTTTTTACAATACTTTCCACTTGCAGAATAGCCGCTTGCGGATAATTAATAATGCCCATCGACTGCACAGAGCCGAACGCACCCGTATTATTAACCGTAAATGTACCACCACTTATATCATCCATCGTTAGTTTACCGGCACGAACTTTTACTGCAAGCTCATGAATTTCCTTGGCGATACCTTTAATTGATTTTTCATCAGCGTGTTTTATAACAGGAACAAATAATGCATCATCAGTTGCAACTGCAATGGAAATATTTATGTCATGCTTTTGAATAATTTTGTCCTCTGCCCACATGGAATTCATCATCGGGAATTCTTTTAGAGCTTGAGCGACTGCTTTTACGAAGAAAGCAAAATACGTAATATTAAAGCCTTCCTTTTGCTTAAACTCTGTCTTGATGCTATCACGATATGCAACTAAATCAGTAACATCTATTTCCATCATCATCCATGCATGTGGCACTTCATGAACGCTTCGTACCATATTATTAGCGATAGCACGGCGCACCTTCGTTACCGGGATTTCAATATCGCCGGCCTGAATTGGTTGTACAGATGTGGCTGGTTTGGTATTCTCCTGTGATGTAAGTGCTGCTGCAACAGGTGCTGACTGTGGAACGGCTGTATCGACTGCTGGCGGTGCTTCATCTATAGCAGTTGGCACATTTCCTGCTTCAATCAGTTTCATTAGGTCTTTTCTTGTAATGCGTCCCCCTTCACCTGTACCTGTGATTCGATCAAGTGCAATTTCATACTCTTGCGCAAGTCGAAGAACAGCTGGTGAATAACGCACTTTATCTTGTCTCACTGTTTTTTGCGATGCTACTGTAGCTGTAGTTGTTTGCTGAGTTTGCTGAATCTCCTGTTTCTTTTGTACACCTGCATTTAAAATTGCTGTACTTACCGCTGATTTTTTCGGCGGAGGCGGAGGAGGTAACTCACCGTCACCTGCTATTTCAACGGAACAAACGATTGCACCAACCGGTAACGTTTGCCCTTCCTCAGCAAGTAGTTCTGTAATGACTCCTTCAAAAGAAGAAGGGATTTCTGCATTTACTTTATCTGTTACAACTTCTGCTAATGAATCATATTTTTTTACAGTATCACCTGGCTTAACAAGCCATTTTTCAATCGTACCTTCTGTTACACTTTCGCCGAGCTGTGGCATTGTAATATTTTGAATAGCCATCATCTATTCCTCCCATCAATATTATGCCTAGGTGTAATTATATCTATCGAATAATATTAGAATGCTGCAAGTTCTCGCATCGCACGCTCTACTTTATCAGGGTTGATCATAAAATACTTTTCCATAGTTGGTGCATACGGCATAGCTGGAACATCTGGTCCTGCAAGTCGTTGAATTGGTGCATCGAGCTCAAATAAACAATGCTCTGCAATAATTGCTGCAACCTCACTCATAATGCTACCTTCTTTATTATCTTCAGTAACAAGTAAAACTTTACCTGTTTTACTAGCCGCCTCAATGATCGCTTCTTTATCAAGTGGATATACCGTGCGTAGGTCAAGAATATGCGCTGAAATACCATCTGCTGCTAAGCGTTCTGCAGCTTGTAATGCAAAATGGACAGCTAAACCATACGTAATGACAGTAATGTCTTCACCTTCCCGTTTAACATCTGCCTTACCGATTGGCAATGTATAATCGTCTACAGGGACTTCACCTTTAATGAGTCGATATGCACGCTTATGCTCAAAAAATAGTACTGGATCCTCATCGCGGATTGCTGCTTTTAATAAGCCTTTTGCATCGTACGGTGTTGAAGGTATAACAATTTTCAACCCTGGTGTTCCTGCAAACAGTGCCTCTACAGACTGCGAATGATAGAGCGCTCCGTGAATACCTCCGCCAAATGGTGCACGTATAACCATCGGGCAAGACCAGTCATTATTTGAACGATAGCGGATTTTCGCTGCCTCAGAAACAATTTGGTTAACGGCAGGCATGATGAAATCAGCGAATTGCATCTCGGCAATTGGGCGCATCCCATACATCGCAGCACCAATACCAACACCTGCAATCGCACTCTCTGCAAGCGGCGTGTCAAGAACACGATGTTCACCAAACTGCTCGTAAAGACCTGCTGTTGCTTTGAAAACTCCACCTTTGCGACCAACGTCCTCTCCTAAAATGAAAACACGCTCATCACGTTCCATCTCTTCCTTCATCGCTAATGTAATCGCATCAATATAAGACATCACTGCCATTACACATCACCTCCGTCCACTGGTGCATACACGTATTTCAAAGCATGCTCAGGTGTTGCATACGGAGCAGCTTCTGCATAATCTGTTGCTTCATTCACCTCTGCCATGACACGTTCTTCTATTTCAGCACGTAGTGTTTCTGTCATAACTCCTGCATCCGTTAGATACTTTTCAAACAATAGAATTGGATCCTTAGCCTTACCTTCAGCTATATCCTCGGCAGTTCGATATTGACGATCATCATCATCCGAAGAATGAGCCGTTAAGCGATAAGTCACTGTTTCTATTAAGCTCGGACCTTCACCACTACGAGCGCGATCAGCTGCTTCTTTTACAACCTTATAAACTTGTAAAGGGCATTTTCCATCAACAGTAACACCTGGCATTCCATAACCAATACCGCGATCTGATACTTTTGCACAGCCTAATTGACGTTCTACAGGTACAGAAATTGCGTATTGATTATTTTCTACCATTATAATTACTGGCAACTTATGCACTCCTGCGAAATTCGCACCTTCATGGAAATCACCTTGGTTAGAAGAGCCTTCACCAAGCGTAACAAAAGTAATGAAATCTTCTTTTTGTAGACGACCTGCTAAAGCTACTCCCACCGCGTGTGGAACTTGTGTAGTAACCGGCGAAGAGCCTGTTAGAATACGATTTTTCTTATGCCCAAAATGACCTGGCATTTGACGCCCACCCGAGTTTGGATCCTCTGCTTTAGCAAATGCGGATAACATCAATTCTCTTGGTGTCATGCCAAAATGTAAAACAACACCCATATCACGATAGTAAGGTGCAATATAATCTCTATTATTATCAAGAGCAAAGGCTGCCCCTACTTGTGCTGCCTCCTGTCCCTGACAAGAAATAACAAACGGAATTTTACCAGAGCGGTTTAATAACCACATACGTTCATCTAGCCTTCTCGCCATTAACATCGTTTCGAACATTGCAAGTACATCTTCATTTGATAAACCTAAATCTTCATGCTTGATTTGAACACCTTGCATTAGAACACCCCTTCCTGACGTTTCACTTTCGCGACCAAAAGAAAAATTAAAAATGAATTGCGCGATTATCTACTGCTAAGGCTGATTCCGCTAGCACCTCATTGAGTGACGGATGTGGATGAATGGCCTGGCTAATTTCCCAAGGCGTTGCATCCAATAATTTAGCAAGTGATGCTTCTCCAATTAAATCTGTCACATGTGGACCTACCATATGAATACCCAAAATATCATTCGTTCCTTCATCGGCAATAATTTTCACAAAGCCATCTGTCTCTCCATTAACAAGCGCTTTTCCAATCGCCTTGAACGGAAACTTACCGATCTTCAATGAATAACCCTGCTCTCGTGCAGCACTTTCAGTTAAACCAATACTTGCAACCTCAGGGTAAGAATAAACGCACTTTGGTACATTTAGAACATCAAGTGCCTCTGTTTCACCAGTTGCAATATGCTCAATAGCAGATACCCCTTCGTGTGAAGCAACATGCGCTAATTGTAAGCCACCGATAACATCCCCTATGGCATACATATGTGATTCCTTTGTTTGATACGAATCATTGACTTTGATAAACCCATTCTCAACTTCAATTTCTGTATTTTCTAATCCAATACCTTGTGTATTTGCTTCACGTCCTACACAGAGCAATACTTTATCAGCCTCAAATAATTCATCTTTATCATTAACCTTCGCAGAAATGAAAACGTTATCATTTTCAATTTTAAAGGTTCCTGTATCTAAGCGAGCGTTTGTCACAATGCGGACGCCTCTTTTTTCAAGCTGCTTGGTTACTTCATTTACAATATCCGCATCCTCTGCAGGTAAAATGGATGGGCCATACTCAATAACCGTTACGTAAACCCCAAAATCACAAAGCATCGAAGCCCACTCAATACCAATAACTCCTCCGCCAACAATTAACAATGACTTTGGGAGATTTTCCATTTCCAGTGCATGATCAGAATTCATCACATATTTACCGTCAACCGTTAGTCCCGCCATTCCTCTTGGCTTTGATCCTGTTGCAATGACCACATTTGTTGGAACTAACATTTCATTTTCATCGCCATTATTCATTTCAACTGAAATAGTGCCAGGCATTGGTGAGAAAATGGACGGCCCTAAAATACGACCCGTTCCCTGATAAACGTCTATTTTGCCCTTTTTCATCAGTGTATTCACACCTTGGCTCAATTGCTCAACTATCGATTGCTTCCTTGCCTGCACTTTGTCGAATTGCAATGTAACTCCTTTAATATCAACACCATATTCAGCAGCCGTTTTATTTGCCATACGATATACTTCTGCACTTCGAAGTAAGGCCTTACTTGGAATACAGCCTTTATGCAAACATGTTCCACCTAGACGCTCATGTTCGACAATAGCTGTTTTCAAGCCCAGCTGTGCCGCTCTAATTGCTGCAACATAGCCACCTGTACCTCCGCCTAAAATGACAACATCATAATTTTGAGCCATATGGATTCCCCCCTATGAGAAAGATGCTAAAGCATCCTGTTCCTTTGGTACCTAAGATAAATGATCTGCCTTTGCAGTTTAAATTGGTACGTTAATCTATTAATTTACTATAAAGTCAGAAGAAGTCGACAATGCGACTTCTTTAAACGAATAATCGATTCTTAACGACCATTTAAAATATTTTTTTCATTTTTTAAGAATTGACTACGAGACTTTGATACTCGAGCGATACGTTCTTCTGCTAAACGATTAGCTGCAACATATGTCGGTATACCATCACGTTTAGATATCTCAAAGATTTTTTCGATACTATCATAAATACCTTCAACGCGCTTCATCGCACGCTCACTGTTATATCCATATAATTCATCAGCTACATTTATTACTCCACCAGCATTAATTACATAATCAGGTGCATAAGCTATCCCTAATTCATGTAAATAATCACCATGGCGAGAATCTTGTAGCTGGTTATTAGCAGAACCTGCGATAACTTTTGCTTTTAGTTGCGGAATCGTTTCATCATTTAAAATCGCTCCTAATGCACAAGGTGCGAAAATATCAACTTCCTGTGAATAAATTTCTTCTGGTGCTACAGCGATCGCATCAAAATCACTCACAACTCGATCAATTGCCGATTGATTAATATCTGTAACAACAAGTTTTGCACCTTCATTATGTAAATATTCGCAAAGCTTGTAGGCTACATTTCCTAAACCTTGTACAGAAATAGTACGCCCCTCTAATGATTCAGATCCAAATGCTTCTTTTGCTGCTGCTTTCATACCACGGTATACCCCGTAAGCAGTTACTGGAGATGGGTTTCCTGATGAACCAAAAGCCGGAGAAATTCCCGTTACATAATTTGTTTCCTCATGAATTAAATCCATATCTGCCACTGTTGTACCAACGTCTTCTGCCGTAATATAGCGACCATTAAGCCCTTGGATGAAACGTCCTAATGCACGGAACATTTCTTCATTTTTATCTTTAAATGGGTCACCAATAATAACCGTTTTTCCTCCGCCAAGGTTTAAACCAGCCGCAGCATTTTTATAAGTCATCCCTCTTGCTAAACGTAATGCATCCTCTATCGCATTTTCTTCTGATGCATATGTCCACATACGTGCCCCGCCTAGTGCTGGCCCAAGTGTTGTGTCATGGATAGCGATAATCGCTTTTAACCCCGATGCTTCATCTTGGCAAAATACCAATTGTTCATAATCATACTTTTCCATATACTTGAAGATTTCCATGAAAACTCGCCCCTTTGCTTAGGAAAGTGCATCCCCAAATGCCCATTCCAATTAAGTATAATAAATGTATCAATTATGCCTCGGCATAATTGCGTCCGGAATCGGCTTTGTGCTTAGGCCTGCGTGATGCAGGTCAGTTAGCCGTTATCGCATGGATGCGATGATTTTAGGCTAACATCCTCTAAGAATTCCTTTCCGATTCCGTGACATCCGCCGGAGGCTTTGAATTCTTTCAGCAAATGTTTTTTGTACCGAAAGCGTAGCGACAGGTACAGGTATTTGGGTACCAGCTGAAAGAATTCAAAAATGTTTAACAATGGATAATATTGCTCCATTTATTTTTACAATACTCACAATTTCACAATTTATCAACTATTATTACACTTTCTTGTTTAAGTAAGAATTTTCTAAACATTCAGTTACAATTAATCTATTATTTCTTTACTTGTTTTTGGGTCCACTGGATACTTAGTTCCATAACCTTCCTTGACATTACAATATCCACAGGTACAATTAAAATTAGGAATAAGGGGGGACATGCATGGGTCGTTTAGCTGCTTTTATTGTGATGCTAATTCCAGGTCTTATGGCTGCAGGTGGCATTAAATTTATGCGTGATACATTATTTGGTAAGCTCATCTCACCTTTCCCATTTTTATGGCTACAATTCGTCGTTGGCATTATTCTTTTTGTTATAGGCTTTGGCTTTTTCGCAGGATTCTTACTTCACCGCGATCGAAAAAATGGAAAAGTGGCTCCGCGCTTCCAAAAAAAATAAAAATAGCTATCCTTTTAAGTCCAAAAGACTTATTGGATAGCTATTTTTATCTTCATTCATAAGAATGATTAACGTTGCTGTTTTGCAATTACTTTATCAGGAAAATCAGTAATCCAACCAATTACAGAAGGATGCGGATTCATTAAAAATCGTTCATCCCCATCAATTGCATAAACACGACATGCTTTGTCACTCGCTACACAGGCCTCTAAATATCTTGGTTTATAATACCTTTTATGCATATGAACACTATCAATTGCTTTGTAATCACTAAGCATATCCCATTTTAATTTTTTTGTTGCTATAAGTGCCGTTTCATAGTCCGGCCTATATTGTTTCACAATCTCCAGAAGCTCATAGTGAAACGATGAAAAATGACTGCCAAAAGGCAAAGTTAGCCCATGAAGCATTTGAATAAGTGCACTTTTATTATCGAGTATTGTTGATTTTAATTCGATATTAAGGGGTAGCTGTTGTGAATTTGCCCATGCTAAAACTACATCAAACGTCGGGATTTTATACGTTGAAAATAATCGCCTCCAAGGCTTCCCAAGTTTAAAGCTTATTAACTCCTCTATTGTACATTCATTCACAAGCTTATTGATGCCAGCCAATCTTGACAGCTGTGGGTCGTGATACACAACCGGAATACCTTCTTTTGAAAGTTGGATATCTAATTCAATCCCATCTGCACCTAGCTCTAAAGCCTTTTCAAAAGCCTTCAAAGTATTTTCAAGTGTATACGCTGAAGCCCCGCGATGTGCAAATACAGGAATGAAAGATTCACTAGACATTTAACTCACCTAATTCGATTAGAAATTTACCATTTGTCATTTTACTTAATAGGGATGATTTTTTGCCAATTTGAACATAGGTACCTGGATGAGCTTCCTTCGTCACAATAATTTCTTCTTTTCCAGCATGACGCATTTCATCCATTATTAGCTTAACCTCACGATCAATTGTCAATGCATCCGCTTTCAATTTTGTTAAGCTTTGTTTCGTTTCCTCAAATGTAGCTATCTGTTCCTTAGACATTTTGTTAAGGAACGGCAGTAAGTTTTTAATTTTCTCCTCGTGATTAGAGATTTCTGCTTGCAGCGAATTAAGCTGTGTAGCCTTCTCTTGCATACTAGAGTATCTTTCCTGTTTATTAACGCTTTCGATGATTAAGTCCGTTCGACGCTCTAAACGATTTCCTGAGATAGCTGTGACGATTGTATTCTTAGCTGTTGCACGTCCCCCAATAATTTTCCCTCTTCGTTCATCCACAAAGATTGAGTGTGCAGAGAGCTGTGATCCTAATGAATAAGATCCTATATGAATGCTGTCAGCTGCAACTAGATTTGCTTCATTGACATGCTTAACAAAAATATTGCCGCCTGCCTCTATAATAGTTGAGCCCAAACCAAAAATTCCACCACGAATATAAACATCGCCTTCAATAGATTTAATAAGTTTGGCACCGCTTACACCTTCAGCGCCCTCGATGGAAATATCTCCAGTAGCAATTACTGTATACCCTGATGAAACTGTTCCTCTAATGCTTAAAGAGCCATCAAATTCGAGATTCCCTGTTTCAACGCCAACGTCCCCATTAATCGGCAAATGTCTATTAACACCGATCATGCCTTTGACATCATCTAATACACCAGCTATTTTAGAACGGATGACCGTTTTCCCATCCTCTTCCACTTCATAAGCTGATTTTTTATCATATCGTATAGGAAAATCACGACCAGGTACAGCAGCCATAATTTCGCCTAGTACATTTTTCCCTTGTTCACCTAATGTCGCAGGAATTTTTTCGCCCAGCCATGAACCTTCTGAAATTTCAGAAATAAAGTTCATGTCATAATAATCAGCTTTCCCATCTTCGCGAATTACCGGCTTTCTCTCTGGTTTAGGTAAGTATGTAATTTGTGCATCTGTTCCTGCTACAGGTGGTGTTCCTTGTGCAATTAAAAATGCTTTCCCTGACTCAATTTTAGAAATATCAAAATCTAATATTCCATGAACTATTCCTTCGTTCTCAATTGTTTCCAGAATTTGTTGAGTTAATTTCTCTTTATTCTTTAGTAAATAATCATGAGTTTCATATACAAATATAGAGGCAGACATTTTATCTCGTGCAATTTCTGCTTTAACATTTGGAAGCCAGCGTCCAATTTCAACAGGGCTTGTGCTTTCTGTTGCTAAGACATTTTTTAATATTGAAAAATTTGATAATTTAAGTCGGGGATGACTACGTAAAATACTATCAAATTCTTTTAATGGATAACCGGCACTATAATTAAGCATATAGACCTTGCCATTTTCTTCGGTGATTTCGAATTTATCATTTCGAACTAAAATCAAGCTACCTCCTCCTTCCCTCTAACTGTAAGTATATACAATCTATTTACATTTGTTTAGAGACAATTGTCACTACTGAGAAAGCATTCACCCATACTTTGTAAGCAATACACTCACATATCCTTTTAATTTTCATATCGAAATTAGTATATTTATACTACAAAAAGGTATGTTTTTACTCAATTTTAAAAATCCTGCTTCATTAATTGAACAATTTCCACTGTTTTTAATCAGGAAATTCACAAAACCTTTAACACAAATTGAAATAAAATAGATAATGTATCTGTCATAATTTTCATAAACATACATTAGGCCTTCAATACTAAATGAATATATCTTGTGAACCATTTATCAACTACTTATACGAGCGTTCGAAAAGAGTTGAAATATGGTTACTGGTCATTCTCTAAAATAGCCTCAATGCGAATATGAGCACCTAATTGATCAAAATTCAGGAGCTGTTCACGCGTCATATAGTAAACACTAATGCTTCCATTAATGCCAAGTCGCAGCTCAAATAAATTTTCTTCTTTCTGCGTTATTTCTAACGAGTTATTTTGGTCAAGTTGTAAGTTTACGCTTTTCATATTTTATCACCCAAAGTAATTATATACGTTCAAGCAAAAATAAACGATCAACAGTATTGTTGACATCCACAGGAGACTTTAGGCCAACAAATTTTTTTGCCCGGAAGCATTGTGGCAGCGGCAGTTGTTTTTTGCGTGAAAGTGTAGTGCTAACGTAGCGGCAGCGGCAGTTGTTCATTGTGCGAAAGCAGTGCTAACGTAGCGGCAAGTTTTAGTTGGTGATAAATTGCCGCAGGACAAGGCGTTTTAGACTGAGTTCCTCAATGTCCCTCAATTCCAGCGGATGTCTATCTGTACATCCGCTGAAAAGTATCTTAAACCCGCATTCATCTCCCACCTATAAGGCGGGAGACTCTGTACCTGACAATTCACTTTCCTAATACATATTCTGCTAGCACACTTTGAATTTTATATATGTTAGTTGTTTTATTAAAGTTTTTTTGTATCGGTAATTCATTACCTGAAATCCAAATTTTCAACTCTGCATCCAAATCAAACGTTCCCGCAGTTTCAACTGAAAAATGAAGAATACTCTTATATGGAATCGAATGATATTGCGTTTTCTTACCAGTTACTCCCTGTTTATCGATTAAGATAAGTCTTTTATCCGTAAAAATTAAAGTATCTCTTATGATTTTATAGGCATTCTTAATTGTTTCATGAGGTGTTAATAAATCATTAACTTCTTCCCGTAATTTTTCTAGATTTACTTCACTTGCATTCCCAATTATCCCATCAAATAACCCCATCTTAATTCCCCCTCCCAAAGTCCATTCTTCATTTAAAATATGAGATTATTTTTCCATAAATTCTATACGGTGTAGTTTATCTTTAAAACCAGTAACATCAGCGAAGGCCATTGAAAAAAGAATGATCTTTTAGGTATTTTATCCAACAATCCAACATATAACGCTCGATTTCGGGTTTTGGACATAAAAAATACGCCTCTCAAACAGTCGTCATAAACCGTCTAAAAAGGCGTTATAATTTTCTCATATATACGTTATCTAATTTAAGCCAAATGCTAATCCCACACATACGCTGGGCCAATCCATAAATTATTTATTTGACGGTCTATGCTTCCAAGATAACTAACAGAATCTGTACCAATAACCTGTTTTAATTTCTTTACAAGGCTCGCATCTAGCGTTTTTGAATACCTTACTACACTTCCAAGATGGGTGCCACCAACGAAAATTCTTGGTGCAACATCGTATGGTGGTTCATTCACGACTGTTACTCGATTTTCAGTATCGTGTTTAAATAACACGTTCACATGAAGTTCCATCAATTCTAAATCAGATAACATTATATCCCTCCGTAATTTAACGTATTAATCTAGGTTTGATTGTTTAATTCTCCATTTTCTTTATCTGGAAGCATTTCTCCAATACTTGATATTGCTCCTAAAGCGTTGTATTGAATTTAGTATGTGCTTTTCTTCTGTTACATCTAATGTATTCCCGCTCCCATAACTGAGACAATTACCGTTACGTTTTATTCCATAAAAATTGTTCGTTTCCCTCTTAAGTTGCGTTCATTATAAGTTCCATCTCTGATGCTGCGTAAATTACGTTGTTGACCGTTAAAGGTTCGCCCATGAATACGTATAAGGCGCCTTGACCTTCGCTGTAATATACGTCTGTTTTTCGTCCAGTCCGTTCGAGTAGTTTGCGTTGGATATTAACGATACCTGCTGCGATTTCCATTCCTTTCAACCCTCCTTGTTTTCCGTTTGATCTAGCGTCGAGATGCTTTAGGTGATAAATACGTTGACTTGCGATATAAAACCGTTTTTAGCCACGATTTATAAAGGCGAAATAAAGGCGTTATGCTCCCTTATTACTTACACCCGAGCATAATCCCGTTTCGGACAAGATATCTGATATCCGCAAAAACATTTAAATATTTTCCTCGTCGGATCCTCGCTATCTTACCATTGAGTTAGCCGTTATAAGCCGTTTAGGATAAATACTACTACTTGCGTACCATGACGGTTAGTGCAAGAAGGAATAACGTTGAATTAAGTTTAGAAAATTAAATAATTGGAAGTGGTCTTCTTAAAATGCACGAAATATTAAAAACTTTTATGAACGAACCCTGGTGGTTGATTTCAACAAGTATGTCAAAATCCTTAACTAAAGAGTTAGAGAAAGTACATTTACTAAAACACATTCTCTACGAAAAAGAAGCTGTAGCAGTGGCTAGAAGAAAAGATAATGACGATGTTATTTTTTTTGATTAAAAGCTAAATAAATATGTTGTAGTTCATTTAATATATTCAAAAGAAACTTCAAGTGATTTCACTAATACATAACTATTTACATTAAGTAAGTTAGAAGAATACTGTAAGACTGTTTCAAAATTTCATTAATCAAATGAGTATTTTGCTTAAAACCCCCAGTATCGAAGATTAATCGCGCAATTACCCAGTCGCGGTAAAGATCGAATTGCGAAACGTCGAAAGAACGGAAAAATTGTTTTAGTTTCATTTTCAAGCATAACTTCGATTTTTCGCTCAGGTTTAACATACTTTAAATCCTTCAAATGATTGGTGAAGATAGGTTGTTCTGAAAATAAATGCGAATAAAATGCTTTTATGTTACGTACGTAATTAGCCTACTGTCGTTCTACTAACTGGCTTGCCAAAATCGCTACGCCGTTCCGGATAGTTTACAGGCGTTTCATTAGCACTTACTTCGAACTTCCCTCTTTCTTCAATTGAACGTAAATAAGCTTGTAATAGCTCTGCCTGACATTTTTAACGTCATCTATTTCGAAGTTATCCAATAAATACCTTGCAAATAGTTTAAGCGTTTGCTCATATGATCTTAACGTTTTAGGCGAGAGACCTTTTGCGGAAAATTCAACATATAACGGTTGATTTCGATTAAAAAAGGTCTGATAAACATAAAAAATACGCCCCCTCAAACAGTCGGCGTAAACTGTCTAAAAAGGCGTTATAAATACATAGTATAATTGCTATCTAAGTTTATCAGTCATTCTCCGTTAAGCCTGTCATCCCAAACGATTAACTAGCCATCATATCGATGCGAATCTTGTCTGCAATCATGGCGATGAATTCGCTATTTGTCGGCTTCGATTTTAAATGATGTACCGTATAACCAAACATCGACGAAATCGATTCATAATTGCCACGGTTCCATGCAACTTCAATGGCGTGACGAATCGCACGTTCAACTCGTGATGGCGTTGTATTGAATTTTTTAGCAATTTCTGGATATAGAATTTTCGTCACAGAGCCTAATAACTCGATATCTTCGAACACCATCTGAATAGCTTCTCGTAAATAAGAGTAACCTTTAATATGTGCAGGAACGCCGATTTCTTTAATAATGGCTGTAATCGTGCTATCTAATTGATGTTGATTTAATTTTTGAGGTGAAGCTGGTTGTAAAACACTTGTCTTTTTAGGAAGCGTAGCCTTCTGTCCAGCACAATGTAAGATTTTTTGAACCAATTGATCAAATTCAAATGGCTTTAGCATGAAATAGGATGCACCTAAGTCTACAGCCTGTTTCATCACATCTTCTTGACCAAAAGCAGTTAACATTATAACTTGAATTGATGACATTCGTTCATTTTGATACATCGACTCTAAAACAGCTAACCCATCAAGATGTGGCATTATTATATCTAGTAGTAAAATATCTGGTGTGAATTCCTCTAGCATTTGTAAACAAACTTTCCCATTTGAAGCAGTTGCAATTATTTCAATTTCAGGATGCCCTTGAAAATACTGCTCCATCGTTTTTAATAACTCACGATTATCATCTGCAATCGCTACTTTAACCTTTGTCATTTAAATTCCTCCTTCTGAACTGTGCTTTGAATCACCTCAAAGCGTCACCTATCCCCAAATGCATTTTTTGCACACTTTGGAATTTTCGACATTTTTGTTTCAAAAACCTTTTCTATTCTCAAAAATGAGTATGTAGTCCGATACTTTCTTTTTATATCGACAAGTTATGATAAATACCTGGTAAAACTTGATATGCTTATATCATTTATTTTAGTGAAAAAATGGAGATAAAACTACAGTTTTTTTAAAGTGTCGCTAATCGCTTCATAAATAAACGAAATACTTGATGAACAAGATATTTTCATGAAAGAATGGAGCTACCTCTTGGCAGCTCCATTTTTTCATGATGATTTTTTTAACATTTCTGCTACTGTAAGTGCTGCTCCCTTTTTTGGCTCCTCCACAAACATATGTGTAACCGCACCTACAAAACGACCGTCTTGAATGATAGGACTGCCACTCATTCCCTGCAAAATACCACCTGTTTTTTCAATGAGCTTTTTGTCAGTTACTATAAATTCAAGGCGTTCATTTTCAACCTTTGTAATTTCAATTGAAAAAGTTTCCACCTTACTGCCCTCAATCGCCGTGTAGATTTCAGCTTTCCCTGTTTTTATATCCTTTTCATGCATAATTTCAATTGCTTTAGGCAAACTTTGTTGATAACCGTCTTCCCAACGGCCAAAAATTCCATAAACTGTATTTTTATCTATACTCCCTAATCGATCCTGATGTTTTTCAATGGAGGATATTTTATAGCCAGGTTGACCGGGTATGCTTTTACGAATTTGTTGAATCGAAGCTAAAAAAATGGAGCCAGCATGGAAAATAGGGGCTTCTTGTAACGTTGAATCAACGATTTGGTGGCCTAATGCACCGTAATTTTTTGTCTCTGGATCAATGTATGTCAATGTTCCTACTCCATCTGTTTCATCTTTTAGAAAGGAAATAACATGTTCTGCTTCTTGCTCCTGTAAATCAAGTGTCACTTCTTTTCCTT
>Ga0209025_1003478_pt1 | contig 14850 bp, 13 predicted proteins | sample AraplaMF_Col_mLB_FD_184256 | JGI IMG/M metagenome (GOLD analysis project Ga0209025, IMG submission 184256) | Arabidopsis root microbial communities from the University of North Carolina, USA - plate scrape MF_Col_mLB (SPAdes) (version 2) | ecosystem: Host-associated > Plants > Roots > Endosphere... | reverse complement strand
AATTGGTACATGAATGGACGATCCATGCCGAGCAATTTGCCATAACGTACGGCGCGGCGCAATAAACGGCGGATGACATATCCACGGCCTTCGTTCGACGGAAGAACACCATCACCTACGGAGAAAGCAACCGTGCGCACATGGTCTGCAATGACTTTGAATGCAACGTCATGCTCGGCGTTCACGCCATATTTCACGCCTGCGATTTCGCAAGTCGCTTGAATGATCGGTTGGAACAGGTCCGTATCGAAGTTCGAATCCACATCCTGCAAAATGGAAGCGAAACGCTCAAGTCCTGCGCCAGTATCAATGTTCTTATTCGGAAGCGGCGTAAAGCTGCCGTCTTTGTTATGGTTGAATTGCGAGAATACCAAGTTCCACACTTCTAGGAAACGTTCATTCTCACCCACCGGCGTACATTCTGGATCCGATAGATCTCCGTACTTCTCACCACGGTCATAGAAAATTTCCGTACAAGGTCCGCATGGGCCTTCGCCGATATCCCAGAAGTTATCTTCCGTCTTGTAAATGCGCTCCGCTGGGATGCCGATCTTCTCATTCCAGAACTTATATGCTTCCTCATCTTCCGGATAGACCGTCACGGAAAGGCGCTCTGGGTCGAAGCCGATCCATTTCTTGTCCGTTAAGAACTCCCATGCCCAAGTGATAACTTCTTCTTTGAAGTAGTCGCCGATTGAGAAGTTCCCGAGCATCTCGAAGAACGTATGGTGACGGCGTGTCTTACCCACATTCTCGATGTCGTTCGTACGGATACATTTCTGTGAGTTCGCGATCCGTGGATTCGCAGGTTTCACGCGTCCGTCAAAATATGGCTTTAGCGGTGCCATCCCCGCATTAATCCATAGCAAGGATGGATCATTATGCGGTACAAGCGACGCACTTGGTTCAATTGTGTGACCTTTGCTGGCGAAAAACTCTAACCATTTTGAGCGAATTTCACTGGCTTTCATTGGGGGATACCTCCAAGTTAAAATTTGTTTTTATAAAGGTGAGGGGGCAGCGGTGTTCAGGCAAAAGATTGCTTGTGCGTTGTCGAAGAAGCATTCGTGAAGAGGGGTGAATCCGAGCCGCTGCCGTGTCTGAATCGTTCTTCCGATCGCTCTTGTCCCCAGATTTCTCTGATTGAACTAGAACACGAAGAGGTAGAAATCCTGGGACAAATGCGAACGCTATCGCTTCTCCAGTACGATTTCAGCCACTCCGCTGATATTCACCCATCTTCTCGCTATTCCAAGCCCTCCACGTCGCACGCCTCACCGTGGGATAAAAAAGAATTCGCTCCTCGGAGGCGCTTGGACCTCCGAGGCTCGGCGGACGCTTCGCCCGTCCGCCCTCGCTGAGCTGCTTACAGCATTGCTACGAAGCTTCTCCCGCACCCGCATTGAACGCGGCACCGCGCAGGTTCAATGCAAAGCTCTCTACTTCGAAGACCTACTCGCAATCCCATTGAACGCGGCACCGCGCAGGTTCAATGTCCAGCACTGCACCAACGTCCAAGCGGGTCCGAAGGACAGTAGCGCTCTCACCGCCACAGTAGCAGGAAAAAGCGCCTCTGCCCCGCACCTCGACAAACTTTGGGTGTCCAGAGGGGAACCCTCGGAATCCCCCTACAAGCTTTCCCTTAGGAAAGCTACTTCGGAAGCATAAGCTCAAAGGGGGACTTAGGGGGATGGCCCACGGCAAACACAAATAAACGTCCCCAAATAAATTCAGGGACGAAAAATCGCGGTACCACCCTGGTTATCCATCTGCTAGCAGCAGCTGGATCGCCTCGTAGAGCCGTTAACGGGGCCGACCGGCGAAGTTCATTCGCACTCCGAAATTAGCGTTCAACCGTCCTTCATTGCAGACTCTTACAGCCATCACAGCAGCATATCGTTAGAACCATATGGCTGGGAAGGAATCTGCTCTCTGAGCATAGGTGCGGCTTACTTGATTTCATCCACGTATTGATGGGTATAGACCATTTTTTCACAATAATATTAAAAGTATATCGGCGAAGCTGATTCCTGTCAAATAGCCCCTCAGATTGTCTTTCGCCTCACATAATAAGCAAAGAAATGTTGAAGAATGACCTTCATGACGGCGAAGAATGGCACGGCCAAAATCAATCCAAGCACACCCGCGATTTCGCCGCCAACAAGCAATGCGAAAATGATTAATAACGGATGCATATGTAACGTGCGGCCAACGACCTGGGGTGAGATCACATTCCCCTCAAGGATCTGGCAGATCGTATTGACGATCACGACGAACAGGACCATTTTCCAAGAGACCATGAACGCCATGAGAATCGCAGGAGCAGCACCGAAAAACGGACCGAGATACGGAATAATATTGAAGATCGCGACGACGCTGGCGAGCAATAACGGATATGGCATCCCAATCAACCAGTAGCCAATATAAGCGAGTACACCAATAATTAGACAGACCAGAAATTGACCTCGAATATAGTTCCCTAGCGCCGAGTCTATATCTTTCATTAACTTGACGATCTGCTTCCGATGACTGCGAGGCACATACAGAATCACCGCCCGCTCGAATACTTCGAAATCCTTGAGGATATAGAAAATAAGAAACGGCACGATAAACGCAACCATCAGCAAATTAATCGTCTCGCCAATATTGTTCATCAGACTCGAGATCGTGTGCGCAAGCTTCGTCTCCAGCTGCCCGATCCAATGAAAGATGCCAGAACGGATGCTCGGCGGCAGCAAAGAATGATTCAGATCCTGCACCAAGCTCTGTGCCTTCATATTCAACTCCGGCATATGCTCGCTTAACTCTTGCAGCTGCTTCATGAACATCGGAATCACATTCATGAGAATGACGGTAAGCGAAGTGAGGAATACCGCATAAATAAGTAAGACCGCCATCGTTCGCGGTACTTTCCGTTCCTTGAGCAAGTTCACAATCGGATTCAGCACATAAGCAATAATCATAGCGACCAAGAAAGGGGCAAGAACCGCCTTCACGAAATCATAGATTCCGACGATAATGGGCTTAATCTGCAGCAGCATGTACAAAATCAGCAGGCCCAGAAGCGTAAACACACCATATATAAAAAATCGACTTTTCGTAAATCGCTCCATTTTCGTACATCCCCACCGTTCGGACTAGCATATAGATCAGTATATGTACCTAGTAGGGAATTTATAAGCCAAGCAGCAAAGACCAAAAACCCCTGTTCCGGATGACATGGATAAAGGCAGGCTTTCCATACCGAAACAAGGGTATCATGATTACACATTGTGTATGAAATTATGGAGAAACCTGAACCGAAGGGAAATCCTGCGGCACTTCCTCGCCAAAAAACAAATCATCCAATGAGCTGAGTGTCCCATCCTCTTCCACTTGGAAGACAGACATTTTCTCTCCGTTCACGGTAAGCTCAATAAAGCATCCCCAGCAGTAGAACTGGTGAGAACCAATCTTGCCGATATCCTTGGAGTTGCAATTTGGGCATCTCATCATAACATTCACCTATCCATTAACAGAAGTAATGATTTTCTCCAGACGTTGCTCAATGTCTACAGGAACCATGATGGCATCTTGACCAATCTGCAGCACGTCGGACACCCGTAGCCACTTGCGGCCTTCGATGAGATCTGAAATAAAACCATCCGTAATTTCTAAACCTATTATTGTATTACCCAATTTCTGGTCAACGTAAACATCGACAACACGGCCGAGTTGATTTCCATCAGGTGTTAACAGTGGGAGATCGCGTATTCTGCGATCCCCGCACAGGAGTGTATATTGTATATCGACGGCGCTTCGCTTCTGAATCGCCTGTTTATTCGCAATCATCACGGCATCTTCGCCGCAAGCCGTTATCTCTTGCCACGGCACCATCCGAATGGGTGAAGTAGCGAACCACTTCTTTCCTTCCAGTTCAATTCCCTCCATCTGCCAATCTGGCGTCAGGTAGAAATCCTGTATTTTACCGACCCGTCTGCCGGTCTCAACTTCATAGATGGGTAATCCGATCATTTCTAGCAGCTTCATGATGCGTTATCAAGGTCCTCCTCACTTCGGTATAGCGGTCTGAACCTCGAATGCACGATACAACAGCATGTCCGACGGTCCTCCGAATGATGTGGATGGTTATCCCTCCTTGCCCACATAGAAACCCCTAACTTCTATTACGCAGCCGTGTGTAAATGGTTGCAATTTTCGCTATGGTTTCTTCCACATCTTCTATAGTATTGCCCAAACCGAAACTAAAACGAACCGCGCTGCGGAGAACTTCCTCAGGTAGATGCATCGCTTGCAGAACATGCGATATTTCGAGCGAACCTGAAGTACAAGCAGATCCGCTAGCTGCAGCTATCCCTTCCATATCTAAATTCATCAGCATCGTCTCAGTCGACACGCCGATCAAGCTGATATTCAGAATATGCGGCAAATGCTCGCTAACATGGCCATTCAGGACAACATGCTGAGCACCAAGCTGTGCTTGAAGCTGATCAAACATCGTATTTCGTAAATGGGAGGCAAATTGAATCTTATCATCGAGTGCATCTGTCGCAAGCTCCACAGCTTTGGCAAATCCAAGGATTCCGGCGATATTCTCCGTGCCCGATCTCCGTTTGCGCTCCTGGGAACCTCCGAACAGGAGAGGATCAATGGTTGTGCGGCGTGAAATATATAGCGCACCAACACCTTGGGGTCCATTAATTTTGTGCGAGGATAAACTCATGAGGTCCACGGGTAATTCCGACAAATCGAGTGGGCAAGCACCTAATGCCTGTACGGCATCCACATGAAATCGAATACCTTTCGATCTGGCCAGCTCGCCAATCTCTCGAATCGGCTGCAGCGTTCCCACTTCATTGTTCCCGTACATGATGCTAATGAGCACCGTATCAGGGCGAATGGCAGCTTCGATATCTTCCAGTCTTACGCGTCCAGAAGTATCGACAGGTACGTAAGTAACCTCCACCCACATGCGTTCCAATTGCTCACAGGCATGCAGCACAGCATGATGTTCAATCTGCGTTGTGATGATATGCTTCTTGCCCGTACGATCTCTCTCGTACGATACTGCGCCGAAGAGCGCCATGTTGTCGCTCTCTGTTCCACCCGCTGTAAATACCAGTTCATTCGGGTGGCAACGAAGTCTTGCCGCAATACGATCTCGCGCTTGATTCAGATACTGCTTCGTTTCACGACCGATCCGATGGACGCTAGAGGCATTACCGAAATGCCCCTGCATATATCGCGTCATCTCCTCCACAACCGCTGGATGCATCGGCGTCGTTGCAGCATGATCTAAATAAATATATGACATTTTCATTCACCTGCTGTCTATTAACTTACTCACAATTCGATGGTTACCGCGGCTGCTGCTTAGATATAGAACATGTAATTATCCAGCGCGCCTTCATCTTTGAAATTGATCAGGTCAGCGAGCGTCGTGGAATCGAGCACAAGGGCAATACTGTCCCGAATTCGAAGCCACAAATCACGCTTGGCAGGATCGTCTTCTTCAGTAAAATCAACCGGCGAGATCGGTCCTTCCAGCACACGAATAACATCGCCTGCCGTAATCTGTTCTGCTTCCTTCGAAAGGATGTAACCGCCGTATGCACCGCGAACACTTTTCACAAGGCCCGCATTGCGAAGCGGAGCAACCAATTGCTCCAAGTAATGCTCCGACAATTGATTCTTCTCTGCAATACTTTTCAAAGAAATAGGCCCGTCACCGAACTTGGCTGCGAGCTCCATCATGATCGTTAAGCCGTAACGGCCTTTTGTTGATATTTTCAAAAAGAGCACCTCTCTCATCACTTCAATAATTCAAAGCATTGTATTCCGATAAATCCAATGACACACCTTTGTTTATCCTAACATATTTATCATCGTTATGGTCAAAAAAACATCAACCTATTCACGAAAATGTTGTGACAGCTCAGGTCCTAGTTCAATATTCGATGAAAATCAAATGTTATGTTACAATATAAGGTAGACTTTTGAAATATAGAAGAGAAATGGTGATAACGATGTCTAATTCAAATCAGAACATCCGTGTCATCGTCGGCATGTCAGGCGGCGTCGATTCTTCGGTTACCGCTCTGTTACTCAAAGAACAAGGCTACGATGTCATCGGAATATTCATGAAGAACTGGGATGATACAGATGAGTTCGGACACTGCACGGCAGAAGATGATGCAGAAGATGTCCGTCGTGTCTGTGAACAAATCGGCATTCCTTATTATACAGTCAATTTTGAGAAGCAATATTTCGATAAAGTATTCTCTTACTTCCTAGACGAATACAAGCGCGGACGGACACCGAATCCAGATGTCATGTGCAACCGCGAGATCAAGTTCGGTGAATTCCTGCAGAAAGCAATGGATCTAGGCGCAGACTATCTTGCGACAGGCCACTACGCGCGTGTCGTAGAGGAAGATGGCGAGTTCAAGCTGCTTCGCGGCGTTGACAGCAACAAGGATCAAACTTATTTCTTGAATGCACTCAATCAGCAGCAGCTTTCCAAAGCCATGTTCCCGATCGGTCATCTGCCGAAGAAGGAAGTCCGTCGGATCGCAGAAGAAGCTGGACTTGCTACAGCGAAGAAAAAAGACAGTACTGGCGTCTGCTTCATCGGCGAACGAAACTTCAAGGAGTTCCTCAGCAATTATCTGCCTGCCAAATCCGGCAATATGGTCGATATTCGTACCGGAGAGATCAAAGGTCGCCACGACGGCTTAATGTACTATACCCTCGGTCAACGCCAAGGGCTAGGTATTGGCGGTTCCGGTTCGGGTGAGCCTTGGTTCGTGGCAGATAAGGATCTCGAACAGAACATTCTCTATGTCGTCCAAGGGGATCAGCACATCAGTCTGTATTCCCACGGCCTCACAGCAACCGGCGTGAACTGGATTCGCGGCAACGATGCGGTGGTGCCTGGGGAATCCATGCGCTGCACAGCAAAATTCCGTTATCGCCAGCCCGATCAAGGTGTCACGATCACTTGGTTAACGAAGGACACCGCCGATGTGAAATTTGATCAACCGCAAAAAGCCGTTACGCCAGGACAAGCGGTTGTCTTCTTCGATGGCGATGTATGTCTTGGAGGCGGAACGATCGATCAGGTGCATAAAATGCAGCCGGAACCAACTGTATAGACAAACGTCCGCTACACGATGAAAATCCGTTAGCTATATACAAATAACCGCCCAGACCTTCGTGTCTGGGCGGTTATTTCACGTATCCTTATTACATTCGAACCTTATTCCCGTCCTGCAACGGCTCGCTGCTTTCTAGTATCAATTGATCCTGTTCGAATAATCCTTCGGTTACGGCTGATTCATGATCATTCACATCCACGACCGTAATCGATACTCTCTGGACATAGAATGCATTGCCAAGCGGACCGTTCCGCTCTTCTACGCGATAGACGTACTTCCCGCTTGAATCTTCATGTATCGCTTGATTTGAGATCAGCAGCGCTTCCGCGGCTGTCTGTCTCATCAACTCCACTTGAACATTCTCGCCGCCTTTCCAGCCTTCACCTTGAATCGTGATGCGCAGACGCTTCATAGGCGCGTTCGGAGGCGTACCCCCGCCTGCATCGCCACTGCTCAGGCCTGTACCGTTCCCATCTTGAATATCGGCAAGCATGCCTTCGACTTGCTCCTCTTGGCCTCCATTCACCTGGACATCAAGCCTATCGCCTATCTTCAATAAGGATGCAATTTTCGCCGGAACCCATACTTCCGATTCAAATCCAAGGCTCCCATTCGAGATGCGCACATCAGGTCCCCCACTGCTGGAAGCCAGACCTTCTATCGCGCCCACTTCCGTGATAATGCCGTCAAACGGAGCCACCAATGCTCGACTTTTCGTCAAATCCTCCTGCATTTTTTGGATTTTACGCTGCTGCACATCCAGATCAATTTTGCTGGTATCGATTTGGCGTTTCGCGCTTTTTATTAGCAGCTCATCCCCATTCTGGACGGCCATAATATAACTGCTCTGCTGCTCCTCTATGGCAATCCGAAGCTTATTAAGACTCGCTTGCTCGTCTAAGATCTGTTGTTCCGCGTCGGTACGATCATATATTACGAGTTGCTGTCCCTTCTTTACCACATCCCCTTTCTTGACTTTTATCTTCTTCACGATACTGCTTGTTGGATTCGCCAATTCCATTTCCGCACGCCACTTCAATATTCCACTGCCCTTAAATGTGTGAGTGAGTTGTCCAGGCTTCGGCTCGATGACCGCGACTTTAGGCAATGTCAGCGCCATGATCGTATTGCCAAGAAGCGTAAAAGCAATCAGTACGAAAATGAACAATATTGCAACGATTCGAATTGTTCGTTTGCGTCCCATTACCGCTTGTTCGGCAGATTGTACCTGCATGGTAATCCCCCCTTATCCTTTAATCCCCGATAGCTGAATGCCTTCGACAAAATAAGATTCTGCATAGAGATACAACAGCACCATGGGTGCCATAAACAGAACCGATGCAGCAAACGCAACACCCCGGGCCCCTTCATTAATTCGCGACAAATATAGCGATAACGGCTGCTTGAATGCATCCTCCAGAAAAATAAGCGGTTGCTCGACCATATTCCAATAATCAACAAATAGCAATACAATCAGTGCAGCGATTCCAGGCTGAATTAGCGGAACGATAATCTTATAAAAAATCCTCAATTGTCCAGCTCCGTCCATTTTGGCAGCTTCGATATACGAATTCGGAATATGCAGCATGAACTGTCTTAGCATAAATACACCGAAAGCACTGAAAATTCCCGGTAAAATAATCGCAGATGTTGTGTTCATTAATCCAAGTTTCTCCACAATAATGTAGTTGGGAACTAAGGTGACTTGAAACGGCATAATCATGGTCATTAAATAAATGACAAACAACTTATCCCGCCCCCAAAATCGGAGCTTGGCAAAAGCGTAGGCCGCCAGAGATGCGACTAGCACTTGCCCTGCGATGATAGGTGTGACCAACCATACGGAATTCCAAAACATCTGAAGGAACATCGGTTTATGAACCAACACCTCCGCATATTGATGAAATGACAGCCAATCGGGAAATATCTTCAGGTTAACAAATCCATCTTTCTCTCCTGCTGAAGTATTGATCATCTCACCAATGAGATGATAGTTATGGTCAATCTCACCTTCCGTCATCAAGGAGTTGGTGAATGTGACAACAATAGGAAACAGCATCATCGCGGCGATCATTCCCATCACCAACGTCAACGCAAACTTGCGAAATAAAGCCAACCCTATCACCGTCCTTACACTTAATCCATGAACTGCCGAAAACGACGTTCTATTGAAAGCATGACTGTCACACTGATTAGAATAAAGCCTACCATCAAGGTGGCAGCGGCCGTTAGTTTCTGAATATCGAGTGATAGAAACATGTTGTTCATATAATGCTGCAGGATATAAATACGGTCATGTGGATAATCTCCTGCAATCAGATACGTTTCACGAAAAACTTTGAAGGAATTAATAATGGACATTAGAACGACAAAGAACATGGTCGGAGTCAAGTAGACCAGCGTAATATGAATCAGTTTATGAAATCTGCCAGCACCTTCGATATCTGCCGTTTCATAGTAATCCTTAGGTATACTCTGTAGTCCGGCCAAGAATAAAATGATGTTGTACCCGATATTTTTCCATGTGTACACGATAACCAACACACCCATGGACCAATCTGATTTCATCCAATCGATCCGTTCGATATGCATGCTTTGCATCCATACATTTACGGTACCATTCCAGTCGAACAATATTTGCCACATCATTACGATCGAGGCGACAGGTACCACAAGTGGCAATACAAAAGCCGTCTGCAGCCAATTTCGAATAAATAATTTTTGATTCAGCAAAATCGCAAATAATAAGGATAATACAACGATGAGCGGCACACTTATACCGGTAAATAGGAATGTGTTGGATGCCGCTTTACGGAAGGATCCGCTAGCCAACAGTTCATGATAATTATCAAAACCGACAAAAGAGCCATCCACCGCGCTATCTTGAAAAGAATAGAAAAATCCCATAATAAACGGAATAAGATAAAAAATTGCGAAGCCTATCAAGCTCGGCGCTAAGAAAAGAATAGCCACCGTCCAATCTTTTCGTAGCAACTTAACTATTTTGCCCCGATAACATTTTCCCACCATGTCTAACATCTCCTAAATCCACTTCGAATGCGAAAAATGAACCTTTCGCTCTACTCTTTTCACTGCGCATATTCGTTACATCGTCGACTGCCACGACTTGTACTTCTACCAGTGTAGTACTCGAATATATGATAAGTGAGATGGACTTGTAATGAAGTTGTAAAAAGCTGAAATTCACCTGGCAGAACAGCGCAAAAAGGCCAACTGCGGTTGCAGCTGACCTTGATTCTGTCGGCACCTGGTTATTCATTCAAGAAAGTCGTCACTCGATTCTGAATTAAATTGGCCACGGCTTCGGCTGACTTCTGTCCGCTGAAGAAGGCCTTTGATTCATTCGTAATGATCTCGTCGATCTTGGAAGGTCTGAACTCCACCGGATAGATCGCTTCAGCCAGAAAATGCTCCAATCCTTGAAGATCCTGTGCTGTCACGTCGAATACCTTCCCCTTCAGGGGTCCCATTTCTTGATCCGATATGACTTTGCCTTCCTGCAGCAGCTGCTGCACTTGCTTCTGATAGACGTTCTTATTTAATGGGAAACCCGCGCTGCCTGCTTGGGCTTGTACTTCATCCGACAACATAAATTTGATGAAATCCCATGCTTCGGCTTTAACCTCCGATTTGGCATTCATCCCAATCGTTTTGTAGGTTCTGAAATACCCTCCCGCTTCCTTCCCGTCTGTATGAGGTTTGGTGTACAGCTTAGACTTAAATTCATATCCCTTCCCATAGTATTCGCTCTGCTTCATCACGCGAATGTAGTCCGTAGGGGAGACAATCGACGTGTTCCAGAATATCGATCGTGATGCTGTCTCCGAAGCTACCTGTTCATCGAATAACGATTTAACTTGCTGTAGTAAGGCCATAAAAGCTTCTGAGTCGAATTTAGCTTCACCCTTAGTGGGATCCACAAAGGTGGTGTATTGATCTTTAACCATTTCATTTAACAAATAAGGCGGTTCGCTTAATAGGGCCGATTGGTTATTGGCAGAACCCGCGTTTTTTAGTTCCTTGGCCACGTCGACGAATTGACTCCAGTTCCAATTTTGATCATCGATCTTCACACCGCTTTTATCGATCACCGTTTCGTTGCCAATAAGGCCGTACAGGAAGAAGTTCAGCGGCATACCATAGATCCCACCGTTCAATTTGACAGCGTCCAGGATGTTCGTGAAATATTGGTCTTTCTGAAAAGAGGGATCGTGTTCCATCATCTCACTCATATTGACTAACAATTGTTTGTTCACATAGCTCCCCATCGGCAACAAGTCCATCTCAATGAGATCCGGCCCAGCGCCAGATAACATGGCTGTATTCGTCGTCTTAATATACTTTTCGCTATCCGCTTCGCCATGGGCGTCATCACTCTCGACATATCTGAGATCAATCGTAATATTCGGATGTTTGGCTTCATACTTCTTCTTTGCCTGCTTAAAAAACTCATCTGGAAAATAGGTGGAGAACACGATCGTTTTTTTCTCCCCGTCCAATTTTAAATCCGGCGTATTCTTCTCTTTTAGCGTTTCTGTTTTCTTATTTTCGCTTTGTGTCTCCCCCTTACCCGCAGGGGTGCTGCATGCCGAGACCAAAATGATCAGTAGGATCGTTAACATCATGAATAATGTTTTTTTCATTTCATTCTTCCTTTCCCTTATGAACTTACTATCCCATGAACCCTAGTGTAATAGGCGAATATATGGTAAGTAAGATGGACTTGTATAGGAGTTGTAAAATTTAGATTCAAGCGAACAAGTCAACACAAAAAGACCAGCTGCAGGTGCAGCTGGCCAAATATCTGTAGATTTACGACTCTGTATAATATTGGAGGAGCGCCATCACGTCTTTACTGAATCCCGCCACTTGCTTCGTTCCCATTTGTACTTGAACGCTATATTTTATCATTTGATTCGTCTTGTTTAAGTAATACACTTCCGGTCTGAAACCCCAACGAATCTGTTTCTTACCGAAGGTCAACTGCGATAATGGTTCATTCATTTTTTCCTGAATAAAACGGTTCGCCACCCCATGGACTTCATCCATTAGCGGATCTGACACGACATCGTTGTATACAACAGGGGACTGATCGACATTATTGATTCGAAGCACCTCGCCATCTCTCGCATTAATAACGATATCAAAAACTTCCCTAGGGTCACCATCATGAATCAAGGTAACATAGAATAAACCGCTCGGAATTTTTTTCAGCTCTGCTTCAGCGTCCATCTTAAATGCGAACATCTGCCTCTCGCGTGGGTGACTCTTATATTTCTTTTCCACCCGATCCAGCAGGTCTTTCAGTTTTACTTGGTCTACCGCAAGCAACTCGCCAAATTGAACGTCATCGATCGTTAAGTTCTTATCGTAGTATTTGTTGACCGCATTCAGACTGACGGTCTTCACCGCATCCTGCGACAACACGCCTTCATACTGCACTTCGTTCTTATTCGGCTCTTTCGTTATTTTCTTCACCATCACCTTATCTTTGGCAATGCCGTTGAATATACCTTCGCAACCCGTCAGCGACACCATCACGAATGCTGCACCGATGAGCATTCGAATTAGCTTATTCATATATCCCCCCGCCTTTCGGATGGATCGGTTCGAAAATAACTCGAATCGTCGTGCCCTCATTTTCTTCACTCTCAACTTCGATAACGGCATGGTGCATCCTTGCTACACTCTGACAGATAGAGAGTCCTAGTCCCGCTCCCTGGTTACCAGGCGATCTTGCTTTATCTGCCATATAGAACGGTTCGAATATTTTGTCACGATGCGATTCAGAGATACCCATCCCTTGATCCATCACTTCCAGCATGTATCGATCATTCTGGCTGAACAGCCGGATCGTAATGCTCTGCTGGAAGGCTGAAGCCTTCAATGCATTATCTACGAGATTAAAGATCAGTACTTTGATCAAATCCTTGTCCAGCAGCAGCCTACCGCCTTCATAACAATCGAGGACGATATCAATCTGCTTCTCCTTCGCCATCATCTCAAGTGCCGGTTTCATTTCGGCGATGATCGATCCTAGGTCTTGTTCCTCCATCTGACCGCGGCCCTCTTGCAACGAAATCAAGTCCATCAACTTATGCGACAGCGACTCTAGTCGTTTCCCTTCTGTATAAATAACATCCAGACCGTCGAGGAATCGTTCTTCGTTATATTTCGTCGTTCGCAGGAAATTGGCATAACCGATAATCGATGTCAAAGGCGTCTTTAATTCATGGGTGAAATTATCGATGAATCGCTGCTTCTCTTGATTGTGCCTCTCCAAGTCTTGAATCTTATCCTCAACAACCGCAGCCATTTCATTAAAATTACGAGCCAGAATACCAATCTCATCCTTCGATTTCAATGGAACGCGTTCCGAAAATCCTCCCTGCGCAATCCCTTGAGCCGTCCGGTTCAATCGATCAATCGGCTTAGTCAGCCCTCTGCTAACGAAGAGCATGATCAACATATAGAGGAAACAGGCGGCAATATCCACTTTGGCGAAGAAGCGATACTGCTCCAGGCGATCCACGTACAAGGAAGTTACGTCTTTCATGTAGGTGAAGACATAGCTTTTATGATGAATATCCGTAATATTCGAGGTGAACAGGATCGTACGCTGATCAATATCGCGAAGAATATAATGAATCTCATCCACAGCCAGCTTGCTGAGTTCTTCACGATGAATCGGCATTTTAAAATCAACATTACTGTAGATCGACTGATTCTTATCATTCGTAATATCCATATAAATCTGTTGATCGCGATTCTTCTCTACAAATTCCTTGGCGACATTGGTTAGTACCGTCTTCTCATAATCAAGCGAATCATAGATCCGAAGAATCGGAACAATCGCGTCGATGCTTGAATGAATGCTCATATTCTGGCTTAAGGCGCTGTTGATTTCCTGCGACAGGATCTTGTTATGGCTTCGTTCGATCACCAGGATCGAAGCTGCATTAAAGATGACGACGAAGACTAGAAAAGAAAACAATGAGATCTTATGCCAAAATTTCATGGCTCAATCCTCCAGCCGATAGCCGATTTTGTAAATGGTCTTAATATGATCCTGCAGCTGAAGCTTCTTACGCACCGACTTGATATGCATGTCCACCGTTCGGGTCTCGCCGTAATAATCGCTGCCCCATACTTTATCGAGGAACTGCTCTCTAGAGAGGGCAATATTCTTATTCTTCAACAACACCACAAGTAATTCATATTCCTTCGGCGTTAGCTCAACGGGCTCCCCATGCAGCGTTACTTCCCGTTTGTCCAGATCGACTCGGACATGCTGTATCATCATCACCTGCTCTTCTTTGCCGTATCTGCGCAGCACCGTCTCAATGCGGGCCAACAGCTCAATCGCTTCGAAGGGCTTGACCATGTAATCATCGGCCCCAAGCTTAAGTCCATTCACCTTGTCATAGACCGAATTTTTGGCTGTCAGGAAAATAACCGGAATGCCATAAGGTTTTATTTGTTCCATTAATTCGAACCCATCCAACTTGGGAATCATAACATCCAGCAGAATGAGATCGAACTTTTCTTGCCTCACCGCTGCAAGCGCCGCTAATCCATCGTATACCTCGACGGTCTCGTAATTTACTAAGTTGAGATTCATTTTAATGATTCTAGAGATATGGATATCATCTTCTACGATCAGTATCTTTTG
>Ga0209025_1003475_pt1 | contig 14872 bp, 12 predicted proteins | sample AraplaMF_Col_mLB_FD_184256 | JGI IMG/M metagenome (GOLD analysis project Ga0209025, IMG submission 184256) | Arabidopsis root microbial communities from the University of North Carolina, USA - plate scrape MF_Col_mLB (SPAdes) (version 2) | ecosystem: Host-associated > Plants > Roots > Endosphere... | reverse complement strand
GTTGCTGCCGGCATTGGTGACGATGGTCTGGCCGCCCGGGTTTTTGACGATGACGGGCACCGGCACGCCGTCGTGGGTGTGGCCGCCCAGGATCGCGTCGATGCCGGTCACGCGCGAGGCCATCTTGAGGTCCACGTCCATGCCGTTGTGGCTCAGCAGCACCACGGCCTGCGCACCCTTGGCGCGCGCCTCGTTGACGGTCTCCTGCATCTCGCTTTCGCGTATGCCGAAGGTCCAGCTGGGCGTGAGCCAGCCCGGGTTGGCAATCGGCGTGTAGGGAAAGGCCTGGCCGACGATGGCCACCGGCACGCCGTTCATCTCCTTGATCACATAGGGCTTGAACACCGGGTCGCCGAAGTCGCTGGTCTTGACGTTCTGCGCGACGAAATCGATCTTGCCGGCGAAGTCCTGCTCGACGATTTTTTTGATGCGTTCTTCGCCATAGGTGAAGTCCCAATGGCCGGTCATCACGTCCACGCCCAGCAGCTTGGCCGCATCGACCATGTCCTGGCCCTGCGTCCAGAGCGCGGTGGCGCTGCCCTGCCAGGTGTCTCCGCCGTCCAGCAGCAAGGCGCCGGGGCGCCCGCCCTTGAGCTGTTTGACCAGGGTGGCGAGATGGGCGAAACCGCCCACCTTGCCGTACTGGCGCGCGGCCCGTTCGAAGTCGAGAAAAGTCAGCGCATGGGCCTGGGGTGTGCCCGACTTGAGGCCGGCCGCCTTGAGCAGATGCTCGCCCACCAGGTGCGGCGCCTGCCCGCGCATGGCGCCCACGCCCAGGTTGACGGAGGGCTCGCGGAAATAAATCGGCAGCAACTGGGCATGGCAGTCGGTCATGTGCAGCAGGTGCACATTGCCGCTGCGCGGCAACTCGTAGAGGCCCGCGGCCTGGGCGGCGCTGGCCTCGCGCTGCAGGGGGAAACCGGCGGCCAGGGCGGCCGCCATGACACTTGCGAACTCGCGGCGGGAGAGGTTCATGGCATTGGTCATCCTGCCCGGCGCGCCAGGCATGCTTTCAGGTTGCGATCGATCCGGGCGCGGAGCGCCGCAGATTACTTGTTGACGGGCGAGTTCGGGTCCAACAGCAATGCCATCACGTCGCGGATCTGCTGCTCGCTCAGGATGGACGCGTGGCCGAAGCGGGGCATGTCGGAGCAGGCGTTGTAGGCCTTGGCATTCCAGAGCTTGCCCCAGGTGTAGTCCACGATGGGCTTGCTTTCGGGCGAGGCCGGGTTGCTCACACCGCGCAACTTGCCGTAGTTGTAAAGGCTGGGACCTATGGAGCCGAAGGACAGCTCGGCCTTGCTGATCTGGTGGCAGTTGTAGCAACTGCCGCCGTTGGCCTCGCCGGGTTTGTCGCTCCAGGTCAGGCCGCGGCCGTTCTGTGCGATTTTTTCGCCCTCGCTCCAGTTGCCGAGGTACTTGCCGTCCGAAGGCAGTTTCACGGTTTTGAGGTTGGCCTCTTCAATGGACTTGGCGAGTTTTTCGTCCAGCGGCTTGCCGGCCGCTTCCGAGCAGGCCTGGTTGGAGGCGTCCAGCGTCAGCCGGTCCATCTTGGCGATGCCCTGCTCGCGGAAGGAGCTTTTGAGCACTTGCTGGGTGGCTTCATCGACCTGCTGGGCCGTGGGTGCAGTGGCGCAACTGGACAGGAAAAAAGCCGCGAAGACCAGGCCGGCCGCGGACAGCGCTACTTGTGTATGTGACTTGTTCATAGGATTCCCTGCCGGATTAACGTTTCAAGGCGGGCGCGATCGACACGCCGCCCTTGCTGTTGACGCCCATGTACACGCCCAGGGCGATGGTGGCGTCGGAGGCGTAGCCCGGGAAGGGGAAGCGCTGCTGCCGGTAGCAGTCGTTCAGGCGGCGCTGCATGCTCCACAGGTCGCCGCTGGAGACGCGGTAAGCCGGCCAGGCGCCGAAGCCGTTGCCGGCGCCGGGCTGTTTGGTCAGGTTGGGCAGGTCCTGCAGGCGCACGCGCTTGTTGTCCTCACCGTGGCAGGACGCGCAGGAAAAGTCATAAGGACCGCCGCGAAGGTAAAACACCTTCTTGCCGACTTCGTACATCAGCTTTTCCTTGGCATGCGACTGCGGCACGTTAAACGCCATGTCGCGCGACTCGGCCGAGATATAGGCCACCAGGGATTCAATCGATTTCTGCTCGCCCGCGCCGAAAGGCGTCTTGGCGATCTCGGCGGCGCTAAAGCCCTGCAGTTGCTCCATGCAGGTCAGCAGGCGCGACTCCAGGTCCTGCACACGCTGGGTGTCGGCGAAGAAACGCGGCAACTCGACAAAAGCGCCCTTGACCACGCCCGGCCCCTTGCCCAGGTCGCACTTTTCCAGCGAGGCGTTTTTCGGGCCGCGCGCCTGTTTCCACAGAGCCTCGCCCTTGGCTTCGTAGAGCTCGGCGGGGTTGCCGTCGGCCAGCATGGCGCGGTATTCGGCAATGCCTTCGGCCGTGCTCTTCTGCGCCGCCGCCGGCAGCGGCAAGGCGGATAGGGCTACTAGGGCGGCCAGGGCCGCCGGCCCAAACAGGCTCAATTTCATCGTGGTCTCTCCTCAAATATCGTTGTGGGCGGCTCGGGCCGCGGCGCGCAAACCAGCGGGGAACTCAGGAAATAACGGCCTCGTCGGTACGCTTGTCGCCGTGGTTGTCGGTCCAGCTGACCGCAATCTTGTCGCCGGCCTTGCCGCCCTTGAAGCTGAACTGCACAAAGGGGTTTTTGGAGACGGCCGTGCCCCACTGGGCGCTCATGACGGTCTTGCCGTTCCAGGTGGCGCTGATGTTCTGGATGAACCAGGCCGGCACGGTCTTGCCGGCGGCATCCTTGCGCTGGCCGCTTTCCATTTCATGGCTCACGAGCACACGCACCGTGGTTTTATCGCCTTGGGCCTGGGCCCGGATTCGCATGGGGTCTGACATGATCTTTCGTCCTTAAATTTTTTCAACAACATTACCGGCGTAGCCGATCAGCCGCCGCAGCCGCCCAGAGTCACTTTGACTTCCTTCACGGCATAGAAGTACTTGTCGCCGGCCTTGGCCAACGCATAAACATTGGAGGACTGGCCCATCTTGATATTGGTCGAGACATTGGCGTCGGTGCCGGCCGGGATCTCGAACATGGCGGCCAGCGCGCTGGGGTTCTTTTCAACGACCAGCGCGATCTGCGTGGTATTGGCGATATTGCTCTGGGCGCCGACGCGCACCACGTTGCCGTTTTCGGCGATCTCGGGCGCTTGCAGCAGCAGGTCCTTGCTTTCAACAGGCGCGCTGGTGGCGCCCATGGCCTTGGCCGCATCGGCCAGGGATTTGCTCTCAAAAGCGGCCTTGTTCCAGCCCGGGGCGTTTTGTGCGTAGGCCGGGCTCAAGCCCGAAGCGGCTGCCAGCGCCAGCGCCGTGGCACCGGAACCGCTGGCCAAAAAATCACGACGTTCCATGGTTGAACTCCTCTTTATATAACTTCAATGTCTTAAACACTTTGTCCGATTGGACACCAAAACCTCAACGACCCAGGAGGGTATTTCTCCCAAGCGCGCCCCCAAAAAAGCATCGTCGGCTTGCTCGCCCTACTTGGCAGCACCCTGCGCCAGCCATTGGGAAATCTGCGCAGACTCCGCCGCGCTCAAAGCCTGCGGCGGCATCGGAATCGCACCCCAGATACCTTGCCCGCCTGCCTTGATTTTGCCCGAGAGGTAATTCACCGCGTCGGCACGGTCCTTATATTTGTTGGCTATATCCCTGAAGGACGGCCCCACCAGTTTGTTGTCCATGCCGTGGCAGGCCACGCAGGTATTTTTCTGCAGCAGCGGCATCACCGACGCTAGGCCTGTGGCCGCCGTCTTCACCACAGCCGCCACCGGGATCGCGGCGGGCGCGCGCTCCGCCTGCGCCACGGCGCTGCCCGATTGTGCCGCCGCGGCCGAAGCCGGCCGTGTCGTGTCCACCCCGCGGCTTTCGCCCACCAGGCGGGACTGCTCGGCCAGGTTGCCGTGGGCATTGCGCGCGTAGTCGGGCAAAAAGCTTTTGACCACCACCTCCGTCTTGCAGTTCACCATGCAGTTTGAACCCTGCACGTCGGGCCTGGCCGTGCCGCCCAGTTCCTTGCCGGGCCACATCGCGTGCGCTGTCGTCATGCCATTGCGGTTGGGCAGGCGGGCCTGCACTTCGCGGATGTTGGCGTCAGACAGCGTGAAGTCTTCCGGCAGCACATTGCCCAGGAACAGGATGTAGGCCGTCGCGGCATAGACCTCGTCGGGTGTCAGCGTTTTGGGCGCGGTCCAGGGCATGGCACGGTTGATGTAGTCCCACAGCGTCGACAGCGTGGACACCTTCATCAGCGTGGTGCGGTTGGGCTGGTTGGCGCCCGGCATCAGCCCGTCCACCCGGCCGTTTTTCACGTCCTGCGCCGTGGTGCCGCCCGCAATCGGCGTGAACACCTCGGACGACTCGGCAAAACTGCCGTGGCAGGAAGCACATTGCGCTTCCCACAGCACTTCACCCTGGCGCACCGAGCCCTGCCCCTTGGGCAGACCCTTGAAATCGGGCCGCACGTCGATGTCCCAGGCCTTGACTTCGGCGGGCGTGGCGGTCCGGCCGATGTTGGCCAGCGCCGCCTGGCGCGCGGCGGCTTGCGTTTGCGCGAATGCCGTGCCCATGGTGCCGAGGCAGGCAAGCACCAGCAGCGAGCACTGGACGCGTTTAAACCTGGACATTCTTCACCTCGCCGTTTTCTTCCAGCGACCACGACTGGATGGCGTTGTTGTGGTAGATGCTGCGCGAGGCGCGCACTTTGCGCAATTCGTTGTAGCTCGGCTGGATCTGCCCGGTCTCGTCCACCGCGCGGCTTTGGAAAATCGCCGGCTTGCCGTCCCAGACGAAGTCGGCGTTAAAACGCGTGAGGCATTTGGCCAGCACCGGGCCTTCAAGCCGCGCCTGCGTCCAGTTGCGCCCGCCGTCGATCGAGACATCAACCCGGCGAATCTTGCCGCGACCGCTCCAGGCCAGGCCTGTGATGTTGTGAAAGCCTTTTTGCAGCAGCACCTGGCCGCCGCTGGGCGAGGTGACCACGCTTTTGACTTCCTGGATGCTGGTGTACTGCCGGTGCAGGCCGCTGGGCTGCAGGTCCACATAGTGGATGGTTTCGTCCTTTGCGCCGTAAGGCATGTCGCCCACTTCGATGCGGCGCAGGTATTTGACCCAGCTCACGCCCTGCACGCCGGGCACGATGAGCCGCAGCGGATAGCCGTTCTCCGGCCGCAGCATTTCGCCGTTTTGCCCGTAAGCGACCAGCACCTCGCCGCTCATCACCAGGCTCATGGGAATGGTGCGCGTCATGCCGGAGCCGTCGGCGCCTTCGGCCAATATGAACTTGGCTCGCTTGAAATCGGCACCGCACAGCTCCAGCAGGGTACGCAACGGCACGCCGGTGAACTCGCTGCAGCTCAGCATGCCGTGGGTGTACTGCACCGTCGGGACGGCGGCATTGCCCCATTCCATGCCGGTATTGGCGCCGCACTCGATGAAATGCATGCGACTCACGCTGGGCAGGCGCATCAACTCGTCCATGTTGAAGACCATGGGCCGCTTGAGCATGGCCTCGTCGGAGCCGTTGAGCATCAGGCGGTGTTTGGAAGGGTCAATGTCCCACCAGCCCTGGTGGTGGCGCTCAAAGTGCAGGCCGCTGGGCGTGATGATGCCGAACAGGCCTTGCAAGGGGCAAAAGCTCACGCTGGCCTGGCTCACGCGCGTCAGGCCCGGGCTTTCGCGGCGCTGCAGGTTTTTCTCGAACTCGCTGGGCAGGCCGTAACCCCGGGCCGCCACCGGCTGGCCCAGGCCCTTGCTGTGCGGCGGAAGGTTCAGGATTTCAGGTTCGCCTTCGGCAGACGTCACCGCGCCTTGCGCAACGGCCCGGCCCGCGGCCACGGTGCCGGCCGCGGCGGCAAAGGCGCCGGCCAGGAAACCGCGGCGCCCTTCCCGTACTTCTTGTATCTGCTCACGCGAAAGAAAGTTTTCGGGCGCGCGCTGCAGGAATCGGTTCATCATCATGGGTGGCGTCTTTCGGTTCAGGCGTCCTGCAGGCCGGAGCGCGGCGACAGGCTTTGCCCCGGCGGCAGCGCGCCCGGCTCGTCCAGCTCGATGGCGATCTGGGTGCAGACGCTGCGGCACAGCGCCACGGCTTTTTCGCTTTGCACCCGGTAAATCACCTGGGTGCCTTCCCTGCGCTTGGCCAGCACCCCGGTGCGGTACAGCACCGCCAGGTGCTGGGAGAGATTGGGCTGGGTGGTGTCAATTTCTGCCAGCAACTCGTTGACGGATTTCTCGCGCTCGCACAGGGCGCTGAGCACGCGCAAACGCATGGGCGTTGCGAGTACGGCGAACAGCTCGGCGGCCAGCTCAAACACCCGGCCCCGTTCCACCTGGGCATTGGCCTGAATCATCTCGTCCATAGCGACTTCTTCTTAATATAAGCAATGACTAATATTATTCACGCGAACCTGGGAAGGATTCCCCCGTAAATACCCTCGCTCGCCCCTGAAACTGGTGAATATCACCAAGACGGTGCCAAAGGCTGAAAAGGTGTTGCCCAGCCGCACTTTCGCCCTCTGCTGCGCGTGTAATAAAACCCTGAAAAACATCTTGCCGTGATATAAAACTTTTGTTGCTTACGGGTTGTTACCCGGGATCTTTATAAAATAATACTTATGTATTCAAAACACAAACTCTTCTCGGGCGGCGTCATTCTCGTGCTATCTGGCTTGGCCAACGGCCTGGCGCACGCCGAGGTTGATGCACTGGTCACCAACGCACGCACCCTGCTGGACCAGAGCCAGGCACAAAAAGCCTTCGACCTGCTGGAGCCGCAAGAAGCCACCCGCGCGGGAGATCCTGATTTCGACACCGTGCTGGGTATTGCCGCCAATGAGACCGGCCAGTACACACGTGCGGTATTCGCCCTGGAGCGTGTACTCGCGGTGCAACCCAGCAATTCACGCGCGCGCGCCGAACTTGGCCGCGCCTTGTTCTCCGTCGGTGATACCAAGGCCTCGCGCCAGGTGCTGCTGGAGACCAAGCAGGACAACATTCCGGCCGAAGCCGCCGCCACCATCGACCAGTTCCTGCAGGCCATTGACAGGACCGAAGAAGCCGCCCGCTCCTCGGTCAAACCCTTCCTCGAAGCCAGCATCGGCTACGACACCAACATCAACAGCGGCCCCGGCAATCCCAATGTGGCCGTGCCGGCGTTCGGCGGCCTGGTCTTCACCCTGAACCCTGCCGGCGTCGAAACCAAGGATGCGTTCATGAGCCTTGGCGGCGGCCTGTCTGCCCGTTACGTCGTGGACCCGCGCTGGTCGCTGATCGGCAACGTCTACGGCAACGCGCGTGTCAATGCCAAGTACAACGACTTCAACACCGGCCAGGTCGACGTCAATTTCGGCGCCAGCTACCGCTATGAGAAACACGAGTTCTCCGGCGTGGTGCAGACCGGCACCTACACCGTCGCCGGCTCGCGCGCCCGCGACCAGCAGGGCCTGGTCGGCGAATGGACCTACCGCATCGATGGTTTTCGCCAGTGGAGTACTTACATCCAGTGGGGCGACCTGAGCTACCCCGGTCAGTCGTTGCGCGACGCGACGCGCACGGTGGTCGGCACGTCCTATGCCCATGCCTTCCGCGACAGCAACATCGTGGTCTTTGGCGGTGGTTATGTCGGGACGGAAAAAGAGCGCGCTGCTGGCGTACCGCATCTGGGCCATGACCTCGTAGGCCTGCGCACCGGCATCCAGAAAACCCTTTCGGACGCAATGGCGCTATTCGGCAGCCTCGCTTACGAAGATCGCAAATACGGCGGCGCCGATCCGCTCTTCCTCGTCACACGCCATGACAAGCAGTGGAACCTGAACCTGGGCCTGAACTGGGTGCCCGCCAAACTGTGGCGCGTCACGCCCCAGCTGGCCCTGACCTCGGTGAAATCCAACGTCGCGATTTCCGACTACAAGCGCAGCCTGTTCTCGGTGACGGTGCGCCGCGACTTCTGAAGCCGCAGTGCCCACTGAACACCCCCGCCCCCGCCCAGACAGCCCCATGAAAACCCGACGGGAATTTCCCCTCAGACGCGCCGCCCTCGCGGTCGTCATTGCAGCGGCCTTCCCCGCGCAATCCTTCGCCGCCGGCTCGGCCGGCGTGGCCCAGTTCATCGCCGGCGACGTCAACGTGCTGCGCGCCAGCGGCAAGGCCGAGCCCCTGGCCAAGGGCAAGCAGCTGGAAAGCGGCGAATCCATACTGACGGGCACTGCCGGCCGCGCCCAGGTTCGGTTTTCGGACGGCGGCCTGGTATCCCTGCAGCCGAACACTGAGTTCAAGATCGCCAACTACGTTGACGAAGCCGACCCCAAGCAGGACCGCTTCCTGGTCGACCTGCTGCGCGGCAGCATGCGGGCCATCACCGGCCTGATCGGCAAGCGCAACCGCGAGAACTACAAGGTCACCACCACCACGGCCACCATAGGCATACGCGGCTCCGGCTTCAGCGTAGGCTACAACCCCGATGGGTCCCTGGGCATCACGACCGAGCTGGACGCCATCGAGGTCTGCAACGCCGGCGGCTGCGTGGGCCTGACGGCCGGTGAATCGGTACGGGTCATCAACAGCTCCGAAGCGCCGGTTCGCACCAATGTGCGGGCCAATGTGCCGACGCCGCCGCCCACGCAGGAAGCGGTCGTAGCGGGCAACCAGACCACGTCCGAGGGCAAGTCGAACGTTGTTTCGCCGCCGCCTCCCGCGCCGCCCGTCGTGCCGCCTCCTGTCAAACAGGTTTTCACCGACCTGGCCGCGGGGGTAGCCTTCACCGACAGCGCGGGCAACTCGGTGGTTGAAAACTACTATCCCGAGGCCGGCACCGCCGTGCTGACCAGCTTCCTGAGCGGCAAACCCATCGACTTTGACAGCGTCGACAGCCGCAACGTCCGAACCCAGTTCCGCAGCACCCCCGGCCTCACCACGATGGAGAAAGGCGCACTCGGCGTGCCATCCGATCCAGACTTCGTCGGTTGGGGCAGCTGGGTGACGGGGCAAAAAATCGTGGCAGGCTCGACCGCTGTGATCGAATCTGTTCACTTCGTGATGGGCCGTCCGACGCCCACGGCCCAGATGCCGGCCGACAACATGCAGGGCACCTACCAGTTCGCCGGCGGCACCGCCATTTCCAGCACGCTGGGCTCGGGTCAACTGGTCGGTGGGTCACTGGTTGCCAACTTCGGCGCCTACAGCCCGGGCCAGGGCTATGGCAATCTGGACCTCACCACGCGCTTCGGCGGCAATGACTACAGCATCAGCAACAACGTGGACATCAACAACGCCAAGATCACCAGCACCTCAGGTACGAACATCGCCGGCTTTTTCACCGGCAACAATGCCAGCCGCGCCGCGCTGGTCTACAGTGCGCCGTCGGTGACTGGTGCAGGTCCCAGCGCGGGCCAGGTTTCCGGCGCGGCCGTTTTTCAGCAAACCAACCTGGTCCTGAGACCGCCCCTGTGAGCGGGGCCCGCCCCTAGCGCCTCACACCAGCCCAGTACGTACCACTTAAAAAGATACCCGGAGAACCGCATGACCCCGCACATCAAGCTCCAGCAAACCGTATTGGCCATGGCACTGGCCGCCATTTATCCCTTGCAGGCCTCCGCGGCACCGTCCGCTGGCGTGGCCCAGTTCATCGCCGGCGACGTCAACGTCCGCCGCGCCGATGGCGGCACCGTGGCTTTGACCAAAGGCAAGGACATCGAAAGCGGCCAGGCCATCCTGACCGGCCCCAGCGGCCGAGCCCAGGTGCGCTTCACCGACGGTGGCCTGGTATCCCTGCAACCCAACACCGAATTCAAAGTCGCCAACTATGTCGACAAGGCTGATCCCAAGGAAGACCGTTTCCTGGTCGACCTGCTGCGCGGCAGCATGCGGGCCATCACCGGCCTGATCGGCAAGCGCAACCGCGAGAACTACAAGGTCACCACCACCACGGCCACCATAGGCATACGCGGCTCCGGCTTCAATGTGGGCTACAACCCCGACGGTTCGCTGGGCGTCACGACCGAGCTGGACGCCATCGAGGTCTGCAATGCCGGCGGCTGCGTGGGCCTGACGGCCGGTGAATCGGTGCGTGTGATCAACAACACCGATGCACCCGTGCGCACCAATGTGCGGGCCAACGTTCCCACGCCCCCGCCCGAACGCGACCCTGTGACCGTGGGTGATAAGGTCGACAACAAGGGTAAAACCGAGATAGTCAAGGCTGTGGAGCCGGTACCGCCCGCCCCCACTCCTCCGTCCCCACCCGCCCCCGATCCCAACACCGGCACCTTCACCAACCTCACAGCCACGGCGACCTACTACCTGCCGACATCGTCCGGCCCGGGGACTGTGTCGGCGCCCGGCACGGCAAGCTCCGCAACTTTGAACCAAGGCAAATTAACCGCGTTCACCGCTGCCGGCAAAGATTTCACACCCACCACCGCCAGCAGTGCCGGCTCGGTAGGCACCATCACGGGCGGCGACTTTATCGGCTGGGGCTCATGGACCACGGGCACCCGGAATCCGGGAAACAGCGCCGTCGGAGACCTGGCTTACATCATCGGCCAGCCAACACTTGTCATGCCCACGACAGGTAGCGCGACCTACTCCGTCATCGGCCAGACACCCGTCAGTGCCTACGACACCTCTCTCAACTCGGCCATGGCCCCGGGGACGCTGACCACCGCCTCAACGTCGATGACCGCCAACTTCAGCACCAGCAAGGTTGGTGTGACCATCGTCACCAGCTTTGGCAGCTTCTCGGCTTCCAATATCAGCGTTTCGGGCTCGCAATTCAGCTATTCCAATGGCGGCCCGCTCTTTAACGTCGATGGATTCTTCAGTGGCGTGAACGCAAGTCGCGCGGGCCTCGTGTACACCGGCACCATTGGGAACACCCGTTATTCCGGGGCCGCGGCCTTCCAGACACCCTGAGGCGGCAGGTCAGCGCAGGTAGAAAGCCAGGTCGCGCTCCGTGGCCTGTGTGCCATGCACGTCGATGGCTTTTTGCTTGGCCGCCAGGCCCACCTGGCGGCGAAGGTCGGCAGACTCCTTGAGTGCCATCAAGGCGTCATAAGCCTGTTCCTGCGACTCGATCAAGAATCCCGAGACCCCGTGCTCCACGACCTCCGCATAGCCGGCGGCGATATGCGCCACTACCGGCAAACCGGCCCCCATGGCCTCCAGCACAACCCGGCCGTAGGCCTCGGTGAACATGCCGGTCCGATAGAACATCGCATCGAGCGAGCGGTAAAACTCCGGCACCGGCTCAGCCCCTGCGGGCAGCAGCTCAATGCCTTGTACCCCGCCCAGCCCAGGCGCCAGGCAGGTGCCCCCCATGATGCGGATCCGTATTCCGCGGCTTGCCAGCATGCGGTACAGGGCGAGGTCTTGGGGATGATGCTTGTCCAGAAAATCCCGGCTCACGCGCCCGACGCAAAAAGGCCGTGATCCGACGTCGTCGGGTTGCACGCCAAAACGGTCTTCAGCCACTTTCAGGAAAGGCGCCAGATCGAGCAGACTGGGTATCACGCGGCCCGGCAAGGCGGCGCTGCGTTGCAGCAGCCTGGAAACAAAAACCAGGTCGGGATCAAGCCCGGTGGACTCGCGCACTCCCTCGATGATGGAAAACAGCTGCCTCTGGTTGGAAAGATTGTGAAGAAGGATGACCCGCTCGAAGCGCGTGTACTTCAGCCAGATGCCCGGCTGCAGGTGAACGCCGCCAATCAGCAGCGTGCCCTCCTTCGGGAATTGGTGAGCGAAAGGCTGGATGGCGCTGATGCCTTCGGCTGCATAGCCCGGATGGACCGGTGTGTCGGACCAGAGTTTCACCGGCCGCCGCCCGGCAAGCAGCCGTTTAAGGTCTAGCAACTCCCTTTCGGCACCGGTGTACAGCTCGCTGAAGCGCCCCAGCAAATGCAGGGTCGTGGGCGATGCCGAAGCAGATTGGTCAGTCATTTCCCGCAGATTATCCTCGGGCCGCCGGCGTCCTGAGGTATGCCGGTGCCACATAATCCGGACATGCAAGATGGCACCCCAGCTGCGCCGCAACGGCAACCCCCGCCGCCCGCGGGCGCCCCCGATCACGGCGACTGGATGTTGCGAGGCACGCAGCTGCATGCGGCAGGCGAGCTTGAGAACGCGCTCTTTGCTTTTGAGCGCGCCCTGGCACTCAGCCCGCACGATGTGAATGCCGCGTCCGCCTGCGCTACGCTGCTGAGCCTGCTGGACAGGCCAGTCGCCGCTTACAAGACACTGCTGTCCGTGGAAGACTCGCTGATGCAAAGCGCCGACGGCGCGGCCAACCTCGCCATCGCCGCCGAGGCCTGCGCCGACCTCGTCAAGGCCGATGACGCGTATGCGAGGGCTTTGCAGCTGGATCCGGGCCACCTGCGCTCGCTCAATAACGTCGGCATTCTTGCCGCGAGTTCGTCGCAGTGGGATACCGCGATCGGCCTGGCCCGAAAGTGCGTGGATTTGCAGCCCGGACACGCGCCGCACCATGCAAATCTCGCCGAATACCTTTCAGGTGCACGGCGCTATGCCGAGGCGCTGGACATCGTCACCGCCGCCATGGCGCAATTCCCCGCTGATATCGACCTCAGGATACGTCGCATCGCCCTGCTCGCCTTTCACGGCGAGCTTGAAGAAGCGGACGCCGCGTTAACCGGCCTGGACGCCGGCGCGCGTGCACTTTTTGAACAATTCCTGTTGAAACTCGATGCCCCGGAAGATGTGCGCGACCGCGCCATCCACCATGCGCGCAAGCTGACGCTTCAAACGACCGATGCACTCCAGGTACACGCCGACCAGGCGTTCAGGAGCATGCGCATCGGCGACTGGCGGCACACCGGCACACTCATCACCCTGCTGCGTGCAGCCCTGGCCCAAAGCGCGGCCCATGGCCTGGGCCGCAACTGGGGTGAGGCCCCGTTCTATGGCCTGCTGCTGGACCTGCCGGAAAACGAGTTGGCGCAGATGCGCGGCGAATCCGTCCCCGTGATTGACGCCCGGCTCAAGGCGTCCCAACCGGGCTTTCCAGGGCTGCGAAAGCCGGCCACCCGGCAGGACGGCCGCATCCGTGTTGGACTTGCGGTGCAAAGCCTTCATGACCCGCGCCTGCTGCAAGCACTCAAACAGCAGCTCGCACTCCATGACGCCTCACGCTTTGCGATGCATGTCTACGCATTCACGCCGCAGCCAGGCCCCCAGTCGGGTGACTCGCTGCGGCCACACGCGGCCAGCGTCAATGAAATCGGCCACATGACCGGAGCGGAAGCCGCCGCCCGCATACGGCTGGACCAGCTGGACCTGTATGTCGAAATCGCCCCGGGTTCACCCTGGAGCCGGCAGGACATTGCGGCCATGAGGGTAGCGGCCGTGCAGCTGCGCCAGCCCTGCCTCCACAAGCGCCACGTGCCCGGACATTGGGACTACAGCGTTTCAGACCACTTCATCCATCCAGGTAATGCCGAACGTTCGGAGGACGGCGCGATCGTCCGCCTGCCCCACACCTGCTGGCTGGCAAGCGCCGATGGGCAGGCACCTGTCAACGAAAAATCGCGCGAAGCAGCGGGACTGCCGGTGGACGCAGTTGTGTTGTCTTCGTTCATCTCGCCGGCAATCCTCGATCCACACAGCTTTTCCGTGTGGATGAAAATCCTGCGCGGCTTGCCCGATGCCGTGCTGTGGCTTCCCCACTGCGGTATGGCCGCGCTTAATCTGGCGCGGGAAGCGCAGGCGGCGGGCGTCGGCCCGGCAAGGCTGCTTTTCTCACCGCGCATGGACAGGTCCGAGTCATTGGCCGCCATGCGGCATACCGACCTGTTTCTGGACACCTTGCGGCTCAGTGGCATGCAGGGGCTGGAAGACGCCTTGCACCTCGGCGTGCCGGCCATCACCTATGCGGGGAGCCGCCCGGCATCACGCTTGGGCGGCAGCATTCTCCAAGCCGCCGGCCTTGCGCAATGTGTCCTGGACAGCCCCGAAACCTTCCGGGCCGAAGCGGTTCGCCTGGCGCGCGACCCCAGAGCGCTGCAAGACTTGCGCGGGCTTGTCAAGGCAGCAGCCGCTGGTGCTCCATTGTTTGACCTCGCGGCACGCGTGCGGGATTGGGAAGCGGCCTGGGCCGTCATGGCCGAGCGCTCGCGCGCGGGCTTGCCGCCCGTTGCCTTTGACGTTTCCGGGGTTTAAGCGGCGGGTTTGGCAACCGTTACAGGCAACTCGCACACCTCGCCCGTGGGCGCCAGGCCGGCCTGCGCTTTGGCCTCGGCGATCCCCGCGGCGCGCGGCAAGGCCACCTGGTTCTTCACGGCAGTGAGTTCGGCCAGGATGGAGATTGCAATCTCTGGCGGCGTCTTGCTGCCGATATAAAGGCCTATCGGGCCGTGCAACCGGGCCAGTTCTTCCGGCGTCATGTCGAAGTGTTCGGCCAACCGTTCGCGGCGGCGCTGGTTGTTCAGCCGCGAGCCGATCGCGCCCACATAAAAAGCCGGCGAGCGCAGCGCCTCCATCAGCGCCAGGTCGTCCAGCTTGGGGTCGTGCGTGAGCGCGATCACCGCGCAGCGCGCATCCAGCTTCATGGCCTGCACCACGTCGTCGGGCATGCCGGTGGCCAGCTCCACGCCATCGACCTGCCAGCTGTCGCGGTACTCCTCGCGCGGGTCGCACACCGTTACGGCGTAATCCATACCTTGCGCGATCTGCGCCACAAAACGCGAAAGCTGCCCCGCGCCGATGATCAGCAAACGCCAGCGCGGGCCGTGCAGGGTCACCAGCGCGGCTTCGGACACCTGCATGGACTGGCTGGGCTGGGCC
>Ga0209025_1003460_pt1 | contig 14908 bp, 12 predicted proteins | sample AraplaMF_Col_mLB_FD_184256 | JGI IMG/M metagenome (GOLD analysis project Ga0209025, IMG submission 184256) | Arabidopsis root microbial communities from the University of North Carolina, USA - plate scrape MF_Col_mLB (SPAdes) (version 2) | ecosystem: Host-associated > Plants > Roots > Endosphere... | reverse complement strand
AGCGAGCCCTTGTCGTTGGCCGAGATGAAGTTGTTGAACGGATCGCCCGACAGCTGCTTGATGCCCAGCGAGATGCGTTCCTTGTCGACGTCGATGCCCAGAACCACGGCTTCGACTTCGTCGCCCTTCTTGTACTTGCGCACGGCCTCTTCGCCGGACTCTTGCCAGGACAGGTCGGACAGGTGCACCAGGCCGTCGATGCCACCAGGCAGGCCGATGAACACGCCGAAGTCGGTGATCGACTTGATCTGGCCGCTCAGCTTGTCGCCCTTCTTCTGGTTACGCGAGAAATCGTCCCACGGGTTGGCCTTGCACTGCTTCATGCCCAGGCTGATACGACGCTTGTCTTCGTCGATATCCAGGACCATGACTTCCACTTCGTCGCCCAGCTGGACAACCTTGGACGGGGCAACGTTCTTGTTGGTCCAGTCCATTTCCGACACGTGCACCAGGCCTTCGATGCCGGCTTCGATCTCGACGAACGCGCCGTAGTCGGTCAGGTTGGTCACCTTGCCGAACAGGCGGGTGCCTTGCGGGTAGCGGCGCGAGATGCCAACCCACGGATCTTCGCCCAGCTGCTTCACGCCCAGCGAGACGCGGTTCTTTTCCTGGTCGAACTTGAGGATCTTGGCGGTGATTTCCTGGCCAACCGACAGCACTTCGCTCGGGTGGCGGACACGGCGCCAGGCCAGGTCGGTGATGTGCAGCAGGCCGTCGATGCCGCCCAGGTCAACGAACGCACCGTAGTCGGTGATGTTCTTGACGATACCGTTGACGATGGCGCCTTCCTTCAGGGTTTCCATCAGCTTCTGGCGCTCTTCGCCCAGCGTGGCTTCGACCACGGCACGGCGCGACAGCACAACGTTGTTGCGCTTGCGGTCCAGCTTGATGACCTTGAATTCCAGGGTCTTGCCTTCGTACGGGGTGGTGTCCTTGATCGGACGCACGTCAACCAGCGAGCCCGGCAGGAACGCGCGGATGCCGTTGACCATGACCGTCAGGCCGCCCTTGACCTTGCCGGTCACGGTACCCGAGATGATCTCGCCGTCTTCCAGCGCCTTCTCGAGGTTCAGCCACGATGCCAGGCGCTTGGCCTTGTCGCGGGACAGGATAGTGTCGCCATAGCCGTTCTCGAGTGCGTCGATGGCTACGGAGACGTAGTCGCCGGCCTGCACTTCGAGTTCGCCCTGGTCGTTCAGGAACTCCTCCACCGGCACAAATGCCTCGGACTTGAGGCCGGCGTTGACGACCACGAAGTTGTGGTCGATGCGCACGACTTCAGCGGAGATCACTTCGCCAGCCTTCATATTGGAGCGGGCGATCGATTCCTCGAACAGTGCGGCAAAGGATTCGTTAGTTTGCAGGTCGGACATAAACGTAAGGTGAAATCCGCAGTACGCTGGCCGGCGCGACTATCGCGCTCAGTCTGCCAGTGCAGCGGGGTCAGGTTTGACAAAAGCCAGCTTCGGGCCGGTCAGGCATGTCCGGGCTGGCGCCATCGGGTGCGGGCGAGGTCCGTTCGCTTGTCATGCGTCCGATGCATTCATGCACCGGACCGCACAGCGGCAAACCACTCCAGCACCTGCGCCACTGCCTGATCCACCGTCATGTCGGAGGTATCGAGCAGCATTGCATCCTCGGCGGGACGCAGCGGTGCGGCCGCGCGGTTGCGATCCCGCGCGTCGCGCGCCTCAAGGTCACGCAAAAGGTCTTCAATATTAGCAGAAATTCCCTTATCAATCAATTGTTTATAGCGCCTGCGAGCACGCGCCTCGACACTTGCCGTCAGGAACACTTTCAGCTGGGCGTCCGGGAAGATCACCGTGCCCATGTCACGGCCATCGGCCACCAGGCCGGGCAGCTTGCGGAAGTCGCGCTGCAGCTGGGTCAGCGCGTCGCGCACCGGCTGGTGCACGGCAATGGCCGAGGCGCGGTTGCCGATGGCCTCGGCCCGGATCGCCAGGCTGACTTCCTCCCCCTGCAGCCACACCCGGTCAGGGCCGAACTTCACTTCGAGGCGGGAAGCGACCTTTGCCAGGGTGTCCACGTCGGCCAGGTCAACGCCAGCACGATCGCTGGCCAACGCCACCAGGCGGTACAGGGCCCCGCTGTCGAGCAGGTGGAAGCCCACCGCATCGGCGACCTTGTGCGCGACCGTGCCCTTTCCCGAGGCGGTCGGCCCGTCAATGGCGATGACGTTGACAATAGTCATTGATTATGAAACTCAAAGAAACGATTTATTGTTAAAACAACTGCGAATCATTATCATTTGATTCATGGTGCTTTGCCGCATTGCGGTGCGCACCCTCCGGTTTTCAATCGCGAGGCAATCTACCATGGCAAAAACCCTGACGTTCGGCATCATGCACCTCGGCATCGCTTTCAGCGTGACGTATGCGCTGACCGGCAGCATTGCCATCAGCGGCGCCGTCACGTTCATCGAACCGGCCGTCAATACCGTGGCCCACTACTTCTTCGATCGCTACTGGGAACGGCGCGAGCGCCGCCACGCGGCCGCCGTCCCTGCAGCAACCAGCACCCCGGCAACGCCCGGTGATCTGGTCAGCGCGTAACGCCGGCAAAGACGCTGAAGTAGTCCGGGAACGTCTTTGCCACGCAGCCGGGGTCATTGATCCGCACTGGCAGCGGTCCGAATGCGGCCAGCGAGAAACACATCGCCATGCGATGGTCATCATAGGTGCCAATGCCGTCGGCCGGGGTCTGCCAGGCGGGCGGCGGCGTCACACGCAGATAGTCCGCCCCTTCTTCGACGACTGCGCCCAGCTTGCGCAGTTCCGTTGCCATCGCGGCGATCCGGTCGGTTTCCTTGACGCGCCAGCTGGCGATATTGGTTAGTGTCGTGGTGCCTTCGGCAAACAGCGCCGCCACCGCCAGCGTCATTGCCGCATCCGGGATATGGTTGCAGTCCAGTTCGATGCCGTGCAGGCGGCCGTCTTCGCGTTCCGTACCGCGCACTTCGATCCAGTTCTCGCCGGCCATGATGTTGGCGCCCATGCGGTTGAGCGCATCGGCAAAGCGCACGTCGCCCTGGATGCTGGACATGCCCACGCCCTCGACCCGCACCGGCCCGCCGCCGATTGCGCCGGCCGCCAGGAAATACGATGCCGAGGAGGCATCGCCCTCCACATAAATCTCGCCGGGCGACATGTAGGCCGCGCCCGCGGGCAGCACGAAGCGCTCCCAGCCCTGCCGCTCGACCTGGATGCCGAAGCGCGCCAGCAGGTTCAGCGTGATCTCGATATAGGGCTTGGAGATCAGTTCGCCCACCACCTCGATCTCGATCCGGCCGCTGTCGCTTTGCGCCATCGGCAGGCTCATCAGCAACGCGGTCAGGAACTGGCTCGACACATCGCCGCGCACGCGGATCGGCGCGTCGATGCGGATGCCGGCCGGCTGGATATGCAGCGGCGGGAAGCCTTCGTTGCCGAGGTAGTCGATCACCGCGCCGACCTGGCGGAGGCCGTCGACCAGGTCGCCGATCGGGCGCTCGTGCATGCGCGGCACGCCCGACAGCTTGTAGCTGCCGCCCTGCAGCGCCAGCGCTGCCGTCAGCGGGCGGATCGCCGTGCCGGCATTGCCCATGAACAGCTCGGCCGATTTGTTCGGGAAATTCCCGCCGGCGCCGGTGACGATGTAGTCGGCGCCGTCCTGCCGCCATACCACGCCCAGCGTGCGCAGCGCCTGCAGCATCACGCGGGTGTCGTCGGAATCGAGCAGATCGCGCACGCGGGTTTCGCCGCTGGCCAGCGCGGCCAGCAGCAGCACGCGGTTGGAGATGCTCTTCGAGCCCGGCAGCCGCACGGTGCCGGTGGCGCGGGTCAGGGGGCCTAGCGTCAGGTGTTCCATGGTCTCGGAGGGCGCCGGGGCGCCGCGGTAAGGCAAATTCAGCGATTCAGTCGCGGCGCGGCAGCGTGCCGCGCCCGCGCTGTCTTGTGGTTCGATACTACGGTTCTACGGTTCGATATGGTTGTTGCCCGCGGCGCGTTCTGCGCCCCAGGCCAGCCGGGTCTTGCTGGCGCGCGTGAAGATGCGTTCGAGCGCGTCGCCGTCGCCTTTCTCGATCTGTGTCTTCAGGTGCGCGAGCACCGACTGGTAGGTATTGAGTTCGCGCAACAACGCATCACGGTTGGCCACGCAGATGTCGCGCCACATTTCCGGCGACGACGCCGCGATGCGCGTGAAATCGCGAAAGCCGCCACCGGCGAAATCCAGTTTCAACTCGGCGTCTTCGGCATTGGCCACCTGCGCCACCAGCGCGTACGACAGCACGTGCGGCAAGTGGCTGACCGACGCGAACACCGCGTCGTGCTGCACCGCCGACATCACGTGGCATTGCGCGCCAGCGCTTTCCCACATCGCGCGGACGGCAGCGACATCATCGCGAGAATTCTCCTGCAATGGGCACAGCACGGTCTTCTTGCCGACGTAGAGGTCGGGGAGCGCCGCTTCCACGCCGTTGAGTTCGCGCCCGGCGATCGGGTGTGCCGGCACGAACTGCGCGGCCTTGTCGCCCAGCGCGGTCTTGGCCGCCATGATCACGTCGGACTTGGTGCTGCCCGCGTCGGTGACGATGGTGCCGGGCTGCAGGTGCGGCTCGAGCGCATGCAGCAGCGCGAAATTCTGCGCCACTGGCGTGCACAGCACGATCACGCTGGCGCCACGAGCAGCATCGGCCAGCGTCGCCGCTTCGTCGATCACGCCAAGGTCCAGCGCCTTCTGCAACGACGCGGGCGACCGGCCCACGCCGACCACCGTGCCCGCCACGCCGGCGCGCTTGAGCGCCAGCGCGAGCGAGCCGCCGATCAGGCCGACGCCGACAATGACAACACGGGAAAAATGCAAAGCACTCACGATTTCAGGCCCGACGGGCAGTGGCTCGGCCGGGCCGAGCGATAGCAAAAAGGCACGGCGCCGGGCACACCGGCCCGGCGCGAAACGCCGCGATTGTAGCGGGGCTTACGCCAGCGCCCGCTCCAGTGCCGCAATGAAGGCAGCGTTTTCCTCGGGCAGGCCGATGGTCACGCGCAGCCAGCGCGGCAGGTTGTAGTTACCCACCGGGCGCACGATCACGCCCTGCTTCAGCAAGGCCAGGTTGACGCGCGCACCGGCACCGTCGTCATCGCCGACGCGGACCAGCACGAAGTTGCCCGACGATGGCACGTATTCCAGCCCGAGACGATCGCAGGCCTCGACCAGCTGCGCCTTGCCCGCGCGGTTCAGCTCCGCGCTGCGGCGCAGGAACTCGGCATCGCCCAGCGCGGCAATCGCCGCTGCCTGCGCCACGCTGTTGACATTGAACGGCTGGCGGATGCGGTTGAGCAGATCGGTCAATGCCGGCTGCGCCACCGCATAGCCGATGCGCAGTCCCGCCAGGCCATACGCCTTGGAGAAGGTGCGCGAGACCATCAGGTTGGGATAGCGGCGCACCCACTCGATCGAATCGTATTGCTGATCGGCATCCAGGTATTCGTTGTAGGCCTCGTCCAGCACGACCACCACGTTTGGAGGCACCACCCGCAGGAAGGCTTCGATCTGCGCAGCCGGCAGGAAGGTGCCGGTGGGGTTGTTGGGGTTGGCGATAAAGACCAGCCGCGTATCCGGCGCGATCGCCGCACCCATGGCATCGAGATCGTGGCCATAGGCGCGCGCAGGGACTTCAATGGCCCGTGCGCCGATCTCCTGTGTCGCCAGCGCATAGACCGCGAACGAGTACTCGGCATAGACGATTGACTGGCCGGGCTCGACCAGCGCATGCGCCGCCAGCTCCAGAATATCGTTGCTGCCGTTGCCGAGCGTGAGCCAGTCGTCCGGCACGCCGAAACGCGCCGACAACGCGGCCTTCAGCGCAAAGCAGTTCGAATCGGGGTAGCGTCCCAGCTCAGCCACAGCGGCAGCGACGGCGCGCTGCGCGGAGGCCGGCATGCCCAGCGGGTTCTCGTTGGAGGCAAGCTTGATAATGCCGGCCTCGTCCAGCCCGAACTCGCGCGCGACTTCCGAAATCGGCTTGCCGGCCACATACGGCGAGATCGCCCGCACATAGTCCGGTCCGAACACCGTGCCGCCCTGCTTACCCTGCTCCGCCATCTCGTCTCCTTGCTACGGTTGCGCTGACCTTACTTGTTCACCTTACTTGCTCGACGGATACGAGCCCAGCACCTTCAGATAGGCCGCGTTGCGGCGCAGTTCGTCGATGGCACGCGCCACCGCCGGCTCATTTTGGTGCCCTTCGACGTCGACATAGAAGTAGTACTCCCAGGCACCGCTGCGCGCCGGACGCGATTCGAAGCGGCACATCGACACGCCGTTCTCGGCCAGCGGCGCGAGCAGCTGGTACACCGCGCCGGCCTTGTTCGGCACCGACAGGATCAATGAGGTCTGGTCGCTGCCCGATGGCTCGGTCTCGTAGCGGCCGATCACGGCAAAACGCGTGCGGTTGTGCGGATCGTCCTGGATATGCGTGCGCACCAGGTGCAGGTGGTAGCGGTTGGCGGCGGATTCGCCGGCGATCGCCGCGACGGTCGGATCCTCGCTGGCCATGCGCGCCGCTTCGGCATTGCTCGATACCGCCTGGCGCTCCAGGTGCGGATAGTTGGCGGTCAGCCAGTGCTGGCACTGCGCCAGCGCCTGCGCGTGCGCGCGCACCACGGTCACGCCCTTCATGTCGGGCGTGGATGCCATCAGGTTGTGGTGAACTTTCAGCGCGATCTCGCCGCTGATCTTCAGCGACGTCTGCAGGAACAGATCGAGCGTGCGCGACACGGCGCCCTCGGTCGAATTTTCCACCGGTACCACGCCGTACTCGACAGTTCCCGCCTCCACCGCGCGGAACACTTCGTCGATGCTGGGGCAAGGCACGCCGCTCACTTCATGGCCGAAGTGCGCAAACAGCGCCTGCTCGGAGAAGGTGCCGGCCGGGCCCAGGAAAGCGACCTCCAGCGGCTTCTCCAGCCCGCGGCAGGCGGACATCACCTCGCGCCAGATCGCTGCCACGCTCTCGCCCAGCAGCGGACCCGGGTTGGCGCCCTGCACCTTGCGGATGACCTGAAGTTCGCGCTCGGGGCGGAACACCGGCGCGCCATACTTTTTCTTGACCTCGCCGACCTCGAGCGCGAGCCTGGCGCGCTGGTTCAGCATGGCCAGCAGTTCGCGGTCCACCGTGTCGATCTGCTCGCGCAGCGGCGCCAGCTCGACCGACAGGTTGCGTTCGGCCTCGCTCTGGTGATTGCCGTTGGGCTGCGTCTCCTCGTGCGCAGGGGTGCTGTCTTGACTTGTCATTGTATGAATCCGGTGGGCCGCCGGGGCGCGGCGGCCGGGGAAGAACCTGTCCGCGACAGCCGCCGCGCGCTGGCGCGCGGGCTGTGTCGCAGCTACGCACCTCAGGCCGAGGTGCGTTCGAACTCGCGCATGAAATCGATCAGCGCCGTCACGCCTTCCAGCGGCATCGCGTTGTAGATGCTGGCGCGCATGCCGCCCACGGTCTTGTGTCCCTTGAGCTGTACCAGGCCATTGGCGCGTGCTTGCGCCAGGAAAGCATCGTTGCGCGATTCGTCGCCGAGGAAGAACGGCACGTTCATGCGCGAACGGCAGCTCGGATCGATCTCGTTGCGGTAGAAGTCGCTCTGGTCCAGAAAATCGTACAGCGCGGTAGCCTTGGCGATGTTGCGCTGCTCGATTGCCGGAACGCCGCCCTGGCGCCTGAGCCATTTGAAGACCAGCCCGGCGATGTAGATGGCGTAAGTTGGCGGCGTGTTGTACATCGAGTTGTGCTCCGCCACCTGGCGCCAGTTGAATGCCGACGGGCACAGCGGATGCGCATGGCCAAGCAGGTCCTCGCGCACGATCACGATGGTGACCCCGGCCGGGCCGATGTTCTTCTGCGCGCCGCCGTAGACCACCTGCACGCGCGACCAGTCGATCGGGCGCGACAGGATATGGCTGGAGGCATCGGCCACCACCACGCGCTTGCCCTTGACCTGGCCGATATCGGGAATGTCCTGGAACTCCACGCCAACGATGGTCTCGTTGGTGCATAGGTGCACGTACGCGGCGTCATCCGACAGCTTCCAGTCGGCAACAGCGGGAATTCGGTGGAATTTTTCCGCCTCGTTGGACGCGGCGATATTGACCGCGCCGAAGCGGCGCGCTTCCTGCTCGGTCTTGATCGACCAGGTGCCGGTGACGACGAAATCGGCCTTGGGCTGCTCTGCATTGCGCAGCCGCATCAGGTTCAGCGGCACGATGCCGTTTTCGCCGATGGCCCCGCCCTGCAGGAACAGCACGCGGAAATTGTCGGGGATATGCAGCAGCTCGCGCAGGTCGGCGATGGCCTCGTTGTGGATGCCCTCGAACTCACGGCTGCGATGGCTCATTTCCATCACGGAAACCCCCGTCCCGCGCCATGACAGCATTTCCTCGGCAGCCTGCTGCAGCACTTCGGCCGGCAACATGGCCGGGCCCGGGGAGAAGTTGTAGACGCGTTCGGCCAATGCACGCTGCATCATGCCGGCAAGTGCGGGATTCTGGGGATCGTTCATGAGACGGGAAAAGGAAAAATGGCTGCCGGAGTTACCCAAGCAGCCATTATCCCTCAAACCTGCGCCCGGTTGGGCGCCCGGGGCCGGACCCCGGCGCCGCACCGGCCCGCGCGAGGCGGCCAGAACGGCGCACTGCGGCGCATTGCCTCAGTCCGACCCGGCGGCGAAGATCACTTCGACGCGGCAGTGATTTCCTTCTCGGCGGCGTCGCGCATCGACTTGCCGACCTGCGGGCCGTACTTCTGCATCATCGAGCCCCAGATCTCCTGGGTCGCCTTGCCCTGGTTGGCCATGAACTTCTGGCCGGTCGGCGACTTCAGGAACGTGGTCAGGTCCTTCAGTTCCTGCGTGGAGTAGTACTTGCCGAAGGCGTCATAGTGGGCCTGGATGGCATCCTTGCGGAAACCGTCGGTGTTGAATGCCGTGCCGGCGCCATCGACCATGCGCTGGACCGCGCCGTTCTTCTTCAGCTTTTCGACCGCGGCCTGCTTCTGCTTGTCGCTCAGGGTCTTGTTCTCGACCAGAACCTGCTCCAGCACCAGCGGGGCTTCCTGCTTGGCACCTTGCTGCCAGTTTTCTGCCTGGCCCTTGACGGCCTGGTCAGCCTGCATGACGGAAAGCAGTTCCTTGATGGCTGCCGTCTTTTCCGCGTCCTGTGCATGGGCATGCTGCGCCACCATGAAGGTCGGAACGAAAGCGGCCAGAACAGCGATACGTCGATAGGTTTTGAGCATTGTGACTCCCTGGTAAATACGTCCGTTTTAGTCCGGACAGCCGCAAGTCGAGTTCCGGCTGACGTCCTGTTGTTGCAACAATTTACGTTTTAACGCGCGATGGGGCCATTTGGTTACGAATTGGCGTCGGCATCGGCGTTACCGCCCGCCTCTTCCGTCTCTTCCGGGCTGGCGCCATTGTCGGCGTCGCTCTCGACAATGCGCTGCAGGCCGGACAGCTTGGTGCCCTCGTCGACGTTGATCAGCGTGACGCCCTGTGTGGCGCGGCCCATCTCTCGGATTTCACCAACACGGGTGCGGATCAGCACGCCCCCGGTGGTGATCAGCATGATTTCGTCTTCCGGCGAAACCAGCGCCGCCGCCACCACGCGGCCGTTACGCTCGCTGGTCTGGATCGCGATCATGCCCTTGGTGCCGCGGCCGTGTCGAGTGTACTCGGCGATCGGTGTGCGCTTGCCGTAGCCGTTCTCCGTCGCGGTCAGCACGCTGCCGCGGCCGCCCGTCTCGGCTTCTTCGGCGGTTTCCGCCGGCGCCACCAGCATGGCGATCACAGCCTGGCCGTCTTCGAGATTCATGCCGCGCACGCCACGGGCCTGCCGCCCCATGGGGCGAACGTCGTTCTCGTCGAAACGCACCGCCTTCCCGGCATCGGAGAACAGCATCACGTCGTGCTGGCCGTCCGTCACGGCAGCACCGATCAGGTAGTCGCCGTCATCCAGGTCGACCGCGATGATGCCGGCCTTGCGCGGGTTGGAGAACTCGGTCAGCGCGGTCTTCTTGACCGTGCCGCGGGCAGTGGTCATGAAGATAAAGTGCTCGGCGTCGAACTGGCGCACCGGCAGGATCACATTGATCTTTTCGCCGTCCGACAGCGGGAACATATTGACGATCGGACGGCCGCGCGAGTTGCGCGAGCCCTGTGGCACCTCATAGACCTTCAGCCAGTACAGCCGGCCGCGGTTCGAGAAGCACAGGATGTAGTCGTGGGTGTTGGCCACGAACAGGGTATCGATCCAGTCGTCTTCCTTGGTTGCCGCCGCCTGCTTGCCGCGACCACCGCGTTTTTGCGCGCGGTACTCGGAGATCGGCTGGCTCTTCATATAGCCGCTGTGGGACAGGGTGACCACCATGTCCTGCGGCGTGATCAGGTCCTCGGTGTCGAGCTCGGTCGCGTTCAGTTCGATCTGCGAACGGCGGTCATCGCCGAATTCGGCGCGAATGGCAGTCAGTTCGTCGGTGATGATCGCGGTAATGCGTTCCGGACGCGCCAGGATATCGAGCAGGTCGGCGATTTCCGCCATGATGTCGCGGTATTCCTGGACGATCTTGTCCTGTTCCAGCCCGGTGAGGCGTTGCAGACGCATTTGCAGGATTTCCTGCGCCTGGCTGTCGGACAGCTTGTACAGGCCGTCAGCCTGCATGCCGAATACCGCCGGCAGGCCGTCCGGCCGGTACGATGCACGGCCGCCCGGGGTTTCGCCTTCGGCCCGTGCCAGCATCTCGCGGACCAGGCTGGAATCCCAGGCCTTGGACATCAGTTCCTGCTTGGCGATCGGCGGCGTCGGCGCGGCCTTGATAATGGCGATGAACTCGTCGATGTTCGCCAGCGCCACGGCCAGGCCTTCGAGCACATGGCCGCGCTCGCGCGCCTTGCGCAGTTCGAATACGGTGCGGCGGGTCACGACCTCGCGGCGGTGCGCGAGGAAGTATTCCAGCATCTGCTTCAGGTTCAGCAGGCGCGGCTGGCGGTCGACCAGCGCCACCATGTTCATGCCGAAGGTGTCCTGCAGCTGGGTGTTCTTATATAGGTTGTTGAGGACGACCTCGGGAACCTCGTTGCGCTTGAGTTCGATCACCACGCGCATGCCGGACTTGTCGGATTCATCGCGGATATCCGAGATGCCCTCGATCTTCTTCTCAGTGACCAGCTCGGCGATGCGCTCCAGCAGAGTGCGCTTGTTCACCTGGTAGGGCAGCTCGTCGACGATGATTGCCTGGCGCTGGCCCCGGTCGATGTCCTCGAAGTGCGTCTTGGCGCGCATGACCACGCGGCCGCGGCCGGTGCGATAGCCCTCGCGCACGCCCTGGATGCCATAGATAATGCCGGCGGTGGGAAAATCCGGCGCCGGAATCAATTCAATCAGTTCATCCACCGTCGCCTGCGGATTGCGCAGCAGATGCAGGCAGCCGTCGACGATTTCATTCAGGTTATGCGGCGGGATATTGGTGGCCATACCCACTGCAATACCCGAGGAACCGTTGATTAGCAGATTGGGAATACGGGCCGGGAGAATAGAAGGCTCTTTTTCAGAGCCGTCATAGTTGCTGTCGAAATCGACGGTTTCCTTGTCGATATCGTGCAGCATCTCGTGGGCGATTTTCGACAGGCGGATTTCGGTATAACGCATGGCCGCGGCGTTATCGCCATCGACCGATCCGAAATTGCCCTGCCCGTCCACCAGCATGTAACGCAGGGAAAAGTCCTGCGCCATGCGGACAATGGTGTCGTATACAGCAGTGTCGCCGTGGGGGTGATACTTACCGATCACATCCCCGACGATACGGGCCGACTTCTTGTACGGACGGTTCCAGTCGTTGTTGAGCTCGTGCATCGCATACAGCACGCGCCGGTGCACCGGTTTCAGGCCGTCCCGCACATCGGGAAGCGCGCGCCCCACGATCACGCTCATGGCGTAGTCGAGATAGGAGCGGCGCATTTCCTCTTCGAGGGAGACCGGAAGGGTTTCTTTTGCGAATGGATCCATTGCGGCGTGGTTTATGCGGCAGGTTTAAGCGAATGACAGGCCCTTTTTCACGTGGCGCGGGCAGGCGCCTGACGGCTGGGCAACGTGCCATTCTAACATGCCGGCACCCCCGGCTTACGGCGCCCGGACAGCCCTCCCGGAGCCGGCCGGCGGCTCTGCCCGAATCCCGGAAACCCTGATGCCACAAGGCTTTGCGGGCGACACAAGACCCATGTTGCACAAACACCACAGGCCCAAAACCCGTGGGGCGAATCGAATATATTTACTTCTTAGGAAACGACCCTTGTGGCACAATTCCCCAGCGAAGAGCCAGACATTGTTCGAAGTGGAGCATAAACCACATCGAGAATGTTATACTCCGAAGAATGTATGACTTGTTTTCGTCCATTTGCTCGCAGTAACCCTGCGGTGATCTCATCCTGAGAGGAGAAATATGAAAAAATTTGCCAAGCTCGCGCTCGTTGCAGCTACCGCAGTAATGGCTGCATCCGCTCAAGCCCAGTCCGTCCCCTACGAAAAGAAGGCAGTGAACGATAACTGGGGCAACGGTACGAGCGAGTACGTGTGGAAGAATGGCACGAACGAGCTCTGCTGGCGCGACAGCTCCTGGACTCCGGCCACCGCCAACGCCCTGTGCGACGGCGCCCTGGCTCCCGCAGCACCGGCCCCGGCACCGGCTCCGGTGGCTCCGCCGGTCGTCTCGAGCGAGAAGGTCACTTTCGCTGCTGACACCCTGTTCGACTTCGACAAGGCCGTGCTGAAGCCCGAAGGCAAGGCCAAGCTGGACGACCTGGTCTCGAAGCTGCAAGGCATCACCCTGGAAGTCATCATCGCCGTTGGCCACACCGACTCGTTCGGTTCGGACAAGTACAACGATCGCCTGTCGATCCGCCGTGCTGAATCGGTCAAGGCTTACCTGGTGAGCAAGGGCGTTGAAGCCAACCGCGTCTACACCGAAGGCAAGGGCAAGCGCCAGCTGAAGGTCGATCCGAAGTCGTGCAAGGGCAACCGCAAGGCCCAGATCGCCTGCCAGCAGCCGAACCGCCGCGTGGAAGTCGAAGTGGTCGGCACCCGCAGCGCACGTTAATCGGATCCTTTCCGATCAAGAAAGCCCAGCGCAAGCTGGGCTTTTTTTTTGATACAGTTGCCCACACACCTCCTCCGCCGGCGTGGGCAGTTGCCGCCGGCCCGCATACGATGACGTTGCCTTCCCAGACCCTGTCCGCCCATCCCGATCCGCTGCGCCGGAACGCCGACCCCAAGGAAATCGACAAGTTCAGCGAGCTGGCCCACCACTGGTGGGATCCCGAGAGCGAGTTCAAGCCATTGCACGAACTCAATCCGCTGCGCCTGGGCTGGATCGACGGGCTCGCCGGCCTGGCCGGCAAGCGCGTGGTCGACGTGGGTTGCGGCGGCGGCATCCTGTCCGAGAGCATGGCACGCCTTGGCGCGACCGTGCGCGGCATCGATCTCTCCAGCAAGGCGCTGAAGGTCGCGGACCTGCACAGCCTGGAGTCCGGCGTTGCCGTGACCTATGAGGAGATCGCGGCAGAAGCGCTGGCGGCGCGCGAGCCCGCCAGTGTGGATGTCGTAACCTGCATGGAGATGCTGGAACACGTACCGGACCCGGCCTCCATCGTGCAAGCCTGCGCGACGCTGGTGAAGCCGGGTGGCCACGTCTTCTTCTCGACCATCAACCGCAACCTGAAGGCATACCTGCTGGCCATCGTGGGTGCGGAGTATGTATTGAACATGCTGCCGCGCGGCACGCACGACTATGACAAGTTCATCACGCCATCCGAGCTGGCGCGCTTTGCGCGCAATGCCGGGCTGGATCTGATGGAGATGCGCGGCATGACCTACAACCCGCTGTCGCAGGTCTATGCGCTGGGCCGCGATACGGATGTGAATTACATGATGGCGTTCCGCCGGGTGGCCGCATGAGCGGGGGCATCGCGGGCGTCTTCTTTGACCTGGACGGAACGCTGGCGGACACGGCCCCCGACCTGGCCGCCGCGGCCAACCGGCTCGTGATCGAGCGCGGCCGCCCGCCTGTGGCGTATGAGAAGCTGCGCCCGGTCGCCTCGCATGGCGCGCGCGGCCTGCTCGGCGCGGCTTTCGGGCTGGCGCCGGAAGACGTGGAGTTTCCGGCGCTGCGGGATATCTTTCTCGACTACTACGAAGCCGACATCGCCGTCCACACGCGCCTGTTCGACGGCATGCCGCAGGTCCTGTCGGCACTGGAAGCGGCCGGCATCCCCTGGGGCATCGTCACCAACAAGATCGCGCGCTTCACGGTGCCGCTGGTTGCCGCCATCGGGCTCGCGCCGCGCGCCAGTGCCGTGGTCAGCGGCGACACCACGGCCCATGCCAAGCCCCACCCTGCCCCGCTGCTGCACGCCGCGGCGAGCGCAGGCGTCGATCCGTGCCGCTGCGTGTACGTCGGCGACGACCTGCGCGACATCCAGGCAGGCAAGGCCGCCGGCATGATCACGGTCACGGCAGCCTATGGCTACTGCGGCGATGGCGAGCCGCCGGAGGCCTGGGGCGCCGACCACCTGGTGCGCCATCCGTCCGAACTGATTCCCCTGCTGGTGCCCGCAGCCGTCAGCTAGCGATGTGGCGGCCGACGCACGGGTGGCCGGTATGGAACTACCCGAGACACTTTCCATCCAACCGGGTACAATCCAGCTTCTTCTCACTGGGGCCGACCTGGTTTCGACGTGGGTTACAAAGCAGTGGAGGGCATACCGAGGACCCGTCACCTCGTTAATCAATGGGAATGCAATAACTGCTAACGACGAACGTTACGCACTGGCAGCCTAAGGGCCGCCGTCCTCGCACTGGCTCGCTG
>Ga0209025_1003459_pt1 | contig 14911 bp, 18 predicted proteins | sample AraplaMF_Col_mLB_FD_184256 | JGI IMG/M metagenome (GOLD analysis project Ga0209025, IMG submission 184256) | Arabidopsis root microbial communities from the University of North Carolina, USA - plate scrape MF_Col_mLB (SPAdes) (version 2) | ecosystem: Host-associated > Plants > Roots > Endosphere... | reverse complement strand
GGCTACAAGACACCAGCCGAGGTGTTTATGGCTCATTTGCAAGAAGGAGGATGATCCCCTACCCTGCAAAACAGGCGTGATGCACTTGGGTGAGCTTCTCCATTTCCGAGGGTCTGATAAAGCCGCCCGCTTCCCTGTTTGGCTGCCGTCACGTCCTCCGCCTGAACGTGTGCTCCACTGCCGGAAACGCTCGTGAGCGGACGTCCTTCGCATATTCCTCTGCAGCGGACGCGGCGCGTTTGCCGAGTTCGTCGTAGCGTTTGACGAAGCGTGGCGTGAAATCGTTGAAGAGACCGAGCATGTCGTCAGAGACGAGGATCTGGCCGTCGCAGGCCGAGGATGCGCCGATGCCGATTGTCGGGATATGGATGGCCGATGTGACTTCGCGGGCCAGCGGCTCGACGGTGCCTTCGACGACGACGGCAAAGGCGCCGGAGCCGCCGATTGCGTGGGCGTCGCGGCGGATCTTCGACGTTTCGTGTTCCGTGTGGCCAACCGAGCGGTAGCCGCCGGCGGTGTGGACGAGTTGCGGCATCAGGCCGATATGGCCGAGGACGGGAATGCCGCGTGCCGTCAGGAACGCGATCGTCTCCACCATCTCCTCGCCGCCCTCGAGCTTGACGGCGTCGCAGCCGGTTTCCTGCAGGATGCGGACGGCGTTGCGGAAGGCCACTTCCTTGGATTCCTGATAGGTGCCGAACGGCATGTCGACGACGACGCAGGCCTTCTCGGCGCCGCGCATCACCGCCTTGCCATGGGCGACCATCATGTCGAGCGTCACGGCCGTCGTGGTCTCCATGCCGTAAAGCACCATGCCGAGCGAATCTCCAACAAGAAGAAGATCGCAATGGGCGTCGAGGAGACGCGCCATCGGCGTCGTATAGGCCGTCAGGCAGACGATCGGCGTGCCGCCCTTCATGGCGGTGATGCGGGATGGGGTCAGGCGCTTGCTTGTTCCGGATGCACTCATCGCGCCGCTCCTATCCTTGCCACGCCCTGCCCGCCGACAACCCTGTTATCCAGCAGCCGCGTCGTGCCGATCCTGACGAAGAGCGCGACGACCGCGGGATCGCTGATGACCTCGACCGGTTTCAGCGTCGCGGCGTCGCGCACGGCGACGACTTCGGGATTGGCGAGCGGCTCACGGCCAAGGAATGCTTTCAGCAGATGTTCGAGCTCGGCCGGATCGGTCAGGCCGGCGGCGACCAGCCGCTCAGCCTCGGCGAGCGTCTGCGGCACGATGACTGCTGCCTTGCGCTCGCCGGCGCTCAGATAGACATTGCGCGACGACAGCGCGAGGCCGTCGTGATCACGCACTGTCGGCACGGGTACGATGCGCACCGGCAGCGCGAGATCATCGACCATGCGCCTGATGACGACGACCTGCTGATAATCCTTCTCGCCGAAATAGGCGCGCTGCGGCTGGACGATATTGAAGAGCTTGCAGACGACGGTGGCGACGCCGGCGAAATGCCCGGGCCTCACCGCGCCTTCGAGTTCGCGGCCGATCTCGGGCACATCGACAACCGTCATCATCGGCTTCGGATACATGTCGGCGACACCGGGCGCGAACAGGATGTTGACGCCGCCCTGGCGGAGCATGGCCGTGTCGCGGTCCAGATCGCGAGGATATTTGCTGAGGTCTTCGTTGGCGCCGAACTGCAGCGGATTGACGAAGATCGAGGCGACGACGATGTCGTTCTCCACCCTCGCCCGCGATACCAGCTCCATATGGCCGGCATGCAGATAGCCCATGGTCGGAACCAGGCCGATGGTGCGCGATTGCCGGCGCAGGGCCTCGAGCGCCGCGCGCAGTTCGCCGATGTCAGAGAAAACTCGCATTATCCACCCGTCACTCCACCTCGCGCGCATAGAAATTGCAATCGGGCCGGAAGGTCAATCCTCGTACGGGCCTTCGTCCGGGATATAAACGATTATATGCTAATCTGCTGATAATGGGAGCAAATTTCGGGAGGCCGAACTGTGCTGGAGGGCAGCCCCTGCCCTTGCCTTCCTGCCGATGATGCCAATCTCACAGGGTATCCTGTCTCAGCTGGAGGTTCCCTTGCCCTGGATTGCCTATATCGTTCATTTCATCGCCGCCGCGTTTCTGACCAACGGCATTCCGCATTTCGTCAATGGCGTCAGCGGCCGCGCTTTCAGGACGCCTTTCGTGAGGATGAGCGGCAGCAAGCTGAGCTCGCCCGAGGTCAACGTCATCTGGGGCTGGCTGAATTTCCTCATCGCCTTCCTGCTCTTCGCCAATATCGGGCCGCTCTATATCGGCACGCCGGGTGACACGATCTTCGTTGCTGCGGGCATGCTGGTGATGGGCGTCATTCTCGCCCGGATCTTCAGTTCCGACGCGCGCTGAAGAGTGACTTGCTAAAAGCAAGTGACTGCGATAGTGACTTGCTTCATGCAACGGACCAGCTTTGCCATCTTTCCATGCCCTGCCGCCCGCGCGCTGAACAGCGTCGGCGATTCCTGGAGCATCATGATCCTGCGCGACGCCTTTCAGGGGCTGACGCGCTTCGACGACTTCCAGAAGAGCCTTGGGATCGCGCCGAACATCCTGACGCGGCGGCTCGCCCATCTGGTCGAGGAGGGCATTTTCGAGAAGCGGCTCTATAGCGAGCGCCCTGCCCGCTACGAATATGTGCTGACGGCGAAGGGGCAGGATTTCTTCCCGGTGCTGATGGCGCTGTCGACATGGGGCGGACGCCACGCCCCGCAGGAAGATCTCGCCTATCTTCTCGGCAATGCGTCCGGCGAAAAGCTTGATGCGAAGCTGGTCGATGCCCGGAACGGCGAAGAACTCACCCCCCGGAATACCTGCCTGCTGCCCGGCCCTGCGGCCGATGAGGCCGCGCATGAGCGCATTGCGCGGATGAAGGCTTGGTATCTGGGCTTTGATGCCTAGAAAGGACAAGAATATGGATCGGATCGTCGTTACCGGCATGGGGCTCGTCTCGCCGCTTGGAACGGGCGTCGAGACTGCCTGGAAGCGCCTGCTTGCGGGCGGCTCGGGGCTGCGCGTGCTGGGAGAGGATGTCGTCGGCGATCTGCCGGCCAAGGTCGGCGGTGTCGTGCCTGACATTGCCGAGGATGCCGAAGGCGGCTTCGATCCCGACCGCTATATCGTGCCGAAAGACCAGAAGAAGATGGACCGCTTCATCCATTTCGCGATGGCGGCGGCCGATGAGGCCGTCCGCCAGGCTGGATGGATGCCGGAGGATACCGCCTCGCGGGAGCGCACGGCAACGATCATCGCCTCGGGCGTCGGCGGCTTTCCCGCGATCACCGATGCCGTGCGGACGGTCGAGACGCGCGGGCCGCGGCGTCTGTCGCCCTTTATCGTCCCCTCCTTCCTCGTCAATCTGGCAGCCGGCCAGGTCAGCATCAAATACGGCTTCAAGGGGCCGCTCGGTGCGCCGGTCACGGCCTGTGCCGCCAGCGTCCAGGCAATCGGCGACGCGGCGCGGCTGATCCGCTCCGGCGAGGCCGATGTAGCAATCTGCGGCGGTGCGGAAGCCTGTATCGATCGCGTCAGCCTCGGCGGCTTTGCGGCCGCTCGGGCGCTGTCGACGGGGTTCAACGAGACACCGGAGCTCGCTTCGCGGCCGTTCGACACCCAGCGTGACGGTTTCGTCATGGGCGAAGGTGCGGGCATTCTCGTCATAGAGACGCTCGAGCATGCGCTGGCGCGTGGTGCGACACCGCTTGCCGAACTCGTCGGCTATGGCACGGCGGCCGACGCCTATCATATGACGGCCGGACCCGAGGATGGCGACGGCGCGCGACGGGCGATGGAAGCCGCCATCCGTCAGGCGAAGATCGCTCCCTCCGAGATCAAGCATCTCAACGCTCACGCGACCTCGACGCCGGTCGGCGACCGCGGCGAGATGGCGGCCATCGCGACGGTTTTCGGCCGCAATCGCGAGATCGCCATCAGCTCGACGAAATCGGCGACCGGCCATCTGCTCGGTGCGGCAGGCGGGCTGGAGGCGATCTTCACGATCCTGGCGCTGCGCGATCAGATCGTCCCGCCAACGCGTAATCTCGAAGAAGCCGATCCGGTGGCAGAAGGCCTCGATATCGTCGGCAAGACGGCGCGCAAGGTCGAGATGGAATACGCGATCAGCAACGGCTTCGGCTTTGGCGGCGTCAATGCGAGCGCCCTCTTCCGCCGCTGGCATTAAACGCGATGGCGGGCGCTGAGCCCGCCACTTTCAAATCCCCGCAGATGCCCTACACTCCTGTCTATATGGCTGGAGGCTCCCGCATGCGTGCTCTATCCGCAATTCTCGTCCTGTGTGCCGCATTCATCGCCGCTTCTCTGCCCGCGCGAGCGGAAGACCCGCTGGAGACGACACAGCAGGTTATCGAACGGCAAATCAGTGCCTTCCTGAAGGATGATCCGGACACGGCCTATTCCTATGCCGCGCCTGGCATCAAGGCGCTGTTTCCCGACAAGAACGTGTTCTTCGCGATGGTGAAGAAGAGCTATGAGCCGGTCTATCATCCCGGCAATTACGCCTTTGGCCGCAGCAAGTCGGTCGATGACGGCGCGATGATCTATCAGGAAGTGCTGATTTCGGGCCGCGACGGCAAGGACTGGACGGCCATCTATCAAATGGCGCGCCAGCCTGACGGGCAATACAAGATCAACGGTGTCCAGATCGTTCCGAACACCGACAGCAAGGGTATCTGATCTCAAACGGGATCGAGATCGCCCCTCGCCCATTCGTCCATCGTCTCAGCCATGAAATCGGCGAAGCGGCCTTCGGCGATCGCCTTGCGGATGCCCTGCATCAGTTCCTGATAGTAGTTCAGGTTATGCCAGGAGAGCAGCATGCCGCCGAGCGCCTCGTTGGCGCGCACCAGATGGTGCAGGTAGGCGCGGGAGTAATCGCGCGTCGCCGGGCAGTTCGACTGGTCGTCGAGCGGGCGCATATCCTCGGCGTGGCGGGCATTGCGGATATTGACCTTGCCGCGGCGGGTGAAGGCCAGACCATGACGGCCGGAGCGGGTCGGCATCACGCAGTCGAACATGTCGATGCCGCGAGCGACGGATTTCAGCATGTCATCAGGTGTGCCGACGCCCATCAGATAGCGCGGCTTTTCGGTCGGCAGAACGGGAAGCGTCGTGTCCAGCATGCGCAGCATGACGTCTTGCGGCTCGCCGACGGCGAGGCCACCAACGGCATAGCCCTTGAGGTCGAGCTGGGCCAGCGCTTCGGCAGAGCGGATACGCAGGTTCGGCTGGTCGCCGCCCTGGACGATGCCGAACATCGCCTTGCCCGGCTGGTTGCCGAAGGCCACCCTGCAGCGCTCCGCCCAGCGCAGCGAGAGCTCCATGGCGCGCTCGATCTCGCGCGGTTCGGCGGGAAGCGCCACGCATTCATCGAGCTGCATCTGGATATCGGAGCCGAGCAGGCCCTGGATCTCGATCGAGCGCTCCGGCGACATGTGGTGCAGGCTGCCGTCGACATGCGACTTGAAGGTCACGCCCTGTTCGTCGAGCTTGCGCAGACCGGAAAGCGACATGACCTGGAAACCACCGGAGTCCGTCAGGATCGGGTGTTCCCAGCGGATCAGCTTGTGCAGGCCGCCAAGGCGGGCAACGCGCTCGGCGCCAGGGCGCAGCATCAGGTGATAGGTGTTGCCGAGGATGATATCGGCGCCGGTGTCACGCACCTGGTCGAGATACATCGCCTTGACGGTGCCGACGGTACCGACGGGCATGAAGGCCGGCGTGCGGATCGTGCCGCGCGGCATGGAGATTTCGCCAAGGCGGGCGCCGCCATCGGTCTTCTTGAGGGTGAACTGGAAGTTCTCGGTCATCTGTCGTTCCGGAAAAGAAGGCTCGAATCGCCGTAAGAATAGAAGCGGTAGCCTGTCGAAATGGCGTGTTCGTAAGCAGCGTGCATGGTCTCGAAACCGGCAAAGGCGGAGACCAGCATGAACAGCGTCGAACGCGGCAGGTGAAAATTGGTCATCAGCATATCGACCGCCTTGAAGCGGTAGCCCGGCGTGATGAAGATGCCGGTGGCGCCGGCCCAGGGCAGGATTTCGCCGCTGTCGGCCGCTGCACTCTCGATCAGCCGCAGCGATGTGGTGCCGACGCAGACGATGCGCCCGCCCCTCGCCCTGACGGCGTTGAGCTTGGCGGCAATCTCCTCGGTCACATAACCGCTTTCGAGATGCATCTTGTGATCGTCGGTGTCATCGGCCTTCACCGGCAGAAAGGTTCCGGCACCGACATGCAGCGTCACGAAATGGCGTTCGACGCCGGCCTTGTCGAGAGCCGCGAAGAGCTCCGGCGTGAAATGCAGGCCAGCGGTCGGCGCGGCGACAGCGCCTTCTTCGCGGGCGTAGATCGTCTGGTAATCGGCGCGGTCGCGCTCGTCTTCCGGGCGTTTGGCGGCAATGTAGGGCGGAAGCGGGATATGGCCGACGGAAGCGATCGCTTCGTCAAGCGCCGGACCCGAGAGATCGAATGCGAGCGTCACCTCGCCGGCATCGCCCTTCTCGACCACTGTGCAATCGAGCTGGCCGAGAGAGCAGCTTTCGCCGCTATGACCGAAGGCGATGCGATCACCTTCCTTGATGCGCTTTCCGGGCTTGGCAAAGGCCTTCCAGCGGTTGGCGCCGACACGCATGTGCAGCGTCGCCGAAACCTGCTGGCCGCCCGCCCCTTCGCGATGGCGGATGCCCTCAAGCTGCGCGGGAATGACCTTGGTGTCGTTGAAAACCAGCGCATCGCCGGGCTTCAGAAAATTCGGGAGATCGCGAACAATATGGTCGCTCAGCACCTCGCCCGCGGACGCATCGACGACCAGCAGGCGCGCGCTGTCGCGCGGCTCGGCGGGCCTCAGGGCAATCCGCTCATCCGGCAGGTCGAAATCGAAAAGGTCTACGCGCATCGGGGTACTTTCAGGCAAAGCGAAACCCGCCCCACGTTCTCACGCAAGGGCGGGTTCCGTCAGAAATCACAATCAGACGTCGGCGGCAACCCGCATCGAGACGATCGAATCCGGGTCTACGACCGGTTCGCCCTTCTTGATCTTGTCGACGTTGTCCATGCCCTCAATGACCTGGCCCCAGACGGAGTACTGCTTGTTGAGCCACGGAGAATCCGCAAGGCAGATGAAGAACTGGCTGTTGGCCGAGTTCGGGTTCTGCGAGCGAGCCATGGAGCAAACGCCGCGAATATGCGGAGTGGCAGAGAATTCTGCCTTCAGGTCCGGCTTCTCGGAGCCGCCCATGCCTGCACGGCCCGGGTTGAAGCTCTCACTGCCCTTCTTGCCGAACTTGACGTCGCCGGTCTGGGCCATGAAGTCGTTGATGACGCGGTGGAAGACAACGCCGTCATAGGCCTTCTCGCGGGCGAGTTCCTTGATGCGGGCGACGTGCTCAGGTGCCACCTGCGGCAGAAGCTGGATGACAACCTTGCCCTTGGTGGTTTCCAGGATGATGGTGTTTTCGGGATCCTTGATCTCGGCCATTCTTATTCTCCTCGTTGTTCTTGAACTGCTTGCTTCTGGTTACTTGGCGACGGTGACCTTGACCATGCGGTCAGGATTGCTGACTTCGCCGTTCTGGCCTTCGCCCTTCTTGATCTTGTCGACGAATTCCATGCCGGAAACGACCTTGCCGACGACGGTGTACTGACCGTTCAGGAAGGAGCCGTCAGCGAACATGATGAAAAACTGCGAATTGGCCGAATCCGGATCCTGCGAGCGGGCCATGCCGACCGTGCCGCGCACGAAAGGTGTCTTGGAGAACTCGGCCGGGATGTTCGGAAGATCGGAGCCGCCGGTGCCTGCGAGGCTCGGATCGAAGCCCTTCGACATGTTGCCATACTGGACGTCGCCGGTCTGGGCCATGAAGCCAGTGATGACGCGGTGGAAGGCTACGTTGTCATAGGCGCCCTTCTTGGCCAGCGCTTCGATCTGGGCAACGTGCTTCGGCGCAACGTCGGGAGCGAGCTGGATGACGACGGGGCCGTCCTTCAGCTGGATGGTGAGCGTGTCGGCTGCAAGGGCGTCGCCAACGAAGGACGCGACATAAAGCACGGCGGCAAAGGCGACATAAAAGAGTTTCATTGTAGCTCCGGTGCGGCGGACGACCGCCTCAAGATTTGCGCTTGGATTGAAGGGCTTTAAGAACTGCGGCCGGTACGAAGGCGCTGACATCTCCACCCATGGCGGCGATTTGGCGGACCAATGTGGCGGTTATGGGCCGCGATGCCGTTCCGGCCGGCAGAAAGATGGTCTGGATATCCGGCGCCATCTGCCGGTTCATGCCGGCCATCTGCATTTCATAGTCGAGATCGGTGCCGTCGCGCAGGCCGCGGATCAGCAGCGAGGCCTTATGCTCGCGCGCCGCATCGACGACGAGATTGTCGAAGGAGACGACCTCGATGCCAGCAGCCTTCTGCGGCAGGATTTCGGCGAGCGACTGGCGGATGAGATCGGCGCGCTCCTCGAAGGAAAACAGCGGCGCCTTACCCGGATGAATGCCGATCGCAACGATGACTTTTTCGGCGACGTTCAGCGCCTGAACAAGCACATCCATATGTCCGTTGGTGATCGGGTCGAAGGACCCCGGATAAAAAGCAAGCGTCATGGGACCCGGCCGTTTCGTTCGTTGCCTTTTGTCACGGATGCCCCTTTACCGCAAGTCATTTGGCATGCCGGTGCCGGATGCGTGAACGGCTGATGAATGGGTCGTTCAAGGCCGTTTCAGATGCGATCTGCATAATCAAAATCGTCAACGCAGCCGATGCCATTCCGGCATCCGGCTCTCCCCGGAAGTCACTTCGATGCTCATGCTCCTGATCGCCCTTGCCGTCATCATCTCCCTTATCGGCGAAGTGGCCTATGGGCTTCTCAAGGAGAAGTACGAGGTACGCTGGGTGCGCCCGGAGGTCAGCGAGCATTATGCACTGATGCGCCAGCTCGGCCGGCTGCGGTGAAAACGGGCCTCGAATCTGAACGCCAGATGAACGAGGCATTCAAGGTCGCTTCAGACCAAGCTTAGTAAACGACACGTCAACATCCCACGGAACCATTTCCAGGCGGATGCATTTAAACACCGAAGCGTAGATGCGATACGCGCAAGAAGGAAAAGAAGATGCCCGATAAGATTACCGTCATTAACGTTTTCTGGATGGCAATGATTACGGGAATGCTTACTGCAACTGTCGCACTCTATGACCAGAAGCCTGATACGTCCAAGGTATATGGCCCTTACGCCGCTGCCCGCACGGCAATCGTAAGCCAGTACTGAGGAACGTGAACGCAACTTCGGAAAGGATTGCCCATGTTCACGATTTTGACCGTTCTGACCGCCCTCATCAGCGTAATGTTCATCGTGTCCGTGGCGTCAACGATTTCCGCTCTTCGCCGTGAAAGCGAAGAGGTGAAGGCTTACAACGAAAAGCGCATCACTTTCTAAAGCCAGTTCCCCTGCCCTGAGCGCATTCCCCTCCGTGCTCGGGCAATTCAAAAAGCCGGACGCCTTCCCCGCGGCCGGCTTTTTCTTTGTCGTTATGCCGGGCGATAGGCGAGGCAGCCGCTCTTGCGGTAGGGCAGCACGAGGATTGCTCCCGATGCATAGAGCTTGCGGACGTAATCGGGGCTTTCACCGCGCACCACAGCAAAGACCGATCCCCAGCGCAGCAGCTTGACGCCATCAGGGAGGCTCGCCGGGCTGCCGGGCGGGCGGAAGACCATGGCGGCAGGCGCCTCCCCGGTTGCGGCGAAAATGCCGGCAAACAGCATGAAGACGGCGCAGAGGATGACGAGAGCCGTCACACCCGTTTTTGCGATCCGCCGCGTCCATGCCATCACCGCACTCCCTTTCAGAAGTCGAATATATGCTCGATGCCGGGATCGGCAATCGGCCGATCGCGCAGCAGCTGCGCCAGATCGGTGATCCTGACCAGAACCAGCAGCCGGTCGTTATCGAAGCCGGCGCGCGGGAAACGGGCGATCAGCTCACCGGGCGGTGGCGCCTGATCGCTCGCCGGTGCAGTCAGCGACACCATGATCTGGTCATTTCCGGCAATCTCCCGGACATTTCCGCCCGCCTTGGCGATGTCGGAGAGAATATGGGTGAAGCGGTCGTAGCGAGGTGTTTCGATAAGGATGCCATTGGCACTTTCGGAGACGACGCGGACATCGGGCATTGCCGACAGCGCCTCGGCCGGCATACCGGAAACAACGGAGAAGATCGTCAGCTTGGCCTCGCCGGTGGCTGCCACCGCATCGGCGATCATTCCGGCATAGGCGATCTTCGCCTTCCATTCACCGCCGAGCGCCAGGCGGCGTTCCCAACCGCGCAGGGGCTCATCGACGGATGCCGCCCAGAGCTTGTCGATCTGTGGCTGGAAGGGATATTTGTACCAGGGCGTCTGGCGCAGAAAGGCGGCGTAATCGATCGCCATGTCGCGGGCGACACTATCCTGCGGCGTCTTCTGATCGCCACGCCAATAAGCGGTCAGCCGTCCCAGCGTTTCTTCATAGGCAGCCTTCAGGCCCATTTCGAGGGTGAAACTGACGCCGATCGTCGCGACCATCATGCGCGTCTGCGTGTCGGCGCCGCCGTGGCGGTCGGCGATCGCCGTCAGTGCACAATCGGCCTTCCAGAAATCCTTGACGCTGGCGAGATAATCGAAGCGGTATTCATCGCCCGTCTTCAGGACCTCGGCCAGACCGTCATAGGCATAGACGATATGCCACTCGGGATAGGTCAGGAATGTATTGGCCTCCTCGCGGCGCATGGCGGGATCGCGGATCAGTGGGCTGTAGCTATCTGCCTGCGGATCGGCATGGCAGAAGGTCTCCACATAGGCGGCAGGACTCAGAAGGAGGAGCACAACCACGACGACGGCGGCGACGAACAATGCGAGGATCTTGAAAGCCCGGCGCATCAGCGCGCCTCGCTGCGGAAGATGTAGCTCGATGCGATCGCTGCGCCGCCAAGGAAGAGATGCGGCAGGTTTGCGAGGATCTTGAAGCCGAACGGCAGGTCCTGGATGCCGTAATTGACGATGCCGAGATCAAGATAGCCGGAGCCGGTGATCAGGCCGAGCAGGCCATCGGTGAAATAGAGCAGGCCGAAATAGAAGAGGAAGAAGCGCGAGGCTCGCACCGAGAGATAGGCAGCGATCGCAGCCCAGAGCGCCGAAGCCAGATGCAGGCTGTCGTCATAAATATCGAGCGCGAAGATGCCGAAGGCCCTGCCCTCGGCGTCCGTCAGGCCGGGAATGTAATTCAGCGCCGCGGCAAACAGCAGCGCCACGGTATAAAGCCCGGCAATCAGTCGAAGCTTGCTCATCATTCCCCCTCAGATCTTGCCCAGATAATTATCCCAGAAGCGGTTGCGGAACAGCAGGCCGGGATCAGCCTTGCGTTTTGCCGCAGCGAAATCACCTGCCCGGACATAGGCCCGCTGCAGCTGGTCGAGGCGCGCATGCGGCCGGTACGGCAGATAATAGCTGCCGCCGATGGCAATGACGCGCTCGATCAGCGCCTCCGTCATCCGCGCCATATCGGCCTCGCCGCGCACGGTCTTCTCCTGCGAAAACAGCATGACCGCGGCAATGCGCGGCTCTGTTGCATAGGCCAGGACACTGTCGCTATCGGTGTTCACATAACGTAGCGTGATATTCAGCAGCTGCTGATAAGAGGCCGGGATAACCTCCTGGCAAGCCGTGACAAAATCGGCAAAGCGCGACGGCGAGACGAAATATTCGTGCAGGATATCGGTGCGCGTGGGATCGCGGTCGTCGAGGGTGATGACGGGTTCGTTCATCAGGCTGTTGCGCGTCGATGCGGCGGCGATCTGCGGGTTCAGCACCGCCTCCGTCCACCAGCGCATATGCTTGACGCCGTCGGAGCCGAGCTGGCGGCGGAAGATTTCGCGCGAGACGTGGCTGATGAGACCGGAGCCGGTCGCCGCCGGGATATTCGACTGATCGGCGGAGGGGCGGTAGGTGATCAGCAGCGCATCTTCGAAGAAGCGGTCGAGCGAGATATCCATGCGGCCATAGGCCATCTGGATCGTGGGATCGGACGCAAGGACCTCGGCAAAGCGGCGGCCGATATCCTCGCCGGCCAGATGCTCGAAACTCGGGTCCAGCAGGGTATTCGGCACCATGTCGAGCTCAAGTTCGGTAATGACGCCGAACAGGCCGTAGCCACCCATCGCGTGATTGAAGAGCTCGGTATTCTCAGTGCGCGAGCAGGTCAGCAGATTGCCGTCAGCCGTCATTATCTTCATCGAGCGCACAGTGCTGCCGCAGCCGCTGAAGGGTACCGGCCAGCCATGCGCATTGACGGAAAAGGTGCTGGCGACGCCGAAATCGTTATTCGACTGCATGACGGCGGGCGAAAAGCCGATTGCATCGAGCTTGCGGATGATCGTCGACCAGCGGGCACCGGCTGCGACGCGATAGGTCTTGGCCGAGGTGTCGGCCTCCAGCCAATCCTGATCGAGGGTCAGGGCCGTGCCGTTCAGCGGCAGGCTATGGCCGCCCATGGAATGACGCGCGGCGCTGGCGGCGAACGACTGACCGTTGCTGCGGGCGTCGGCAAGCGCGGCACGGAGCTTGCCGATCAACGCGTCCTGTGGCGGCTCTTTAAAGGTCAGATGCTGGGCGACCGGGGTCGGTGAAAGCTCGCCCGCGTCGTTGAGGATGGTGGCGCCTGAGGAAACATCGTCTTCTGGCGGGAAAGCCGGACCAGGATCGCTCACCGGCGTCAGAAGATACTGCCCTGCAACGGCGCCGGCGATCGCCGAGCCCGCAACGAGAACGCCGCGCCGCGTCCAATTCCCCATGATTCCCTCACCCTAAAATCAACTCAGACTAGCAGGAATCTCTTTAGCGCATAAAAAAACCGGGCGGCAGGGGCCGCCCGGTTTTCCAGCCAAAGCCGGTTAAATTATTCTTCCGTGGAAGATGAAGGTTCGTCGCCTTCGGTTGCCGGAGGCACTGCGCCGGCTTCGATCGGCGTTTCGTTGGTGATCTCACCAACCTCTTCGCTGTCGTCTTCCGGTTCGCTGATGCGCTCGACCGAAACCACCTTCTCATCCTTTGCGGTCGAGAAGATCGTGACGCCCTTCGTCGCGCGGCTGGCGATGCGGATGCCGCCGACCGGAACGCGGATCAACTGGCCACCATCGGAGACGAGCATGATCTGGTCGCCGTCATCAACCGGGAAGGCAGCGACGAGTGCGCCGATTTCGCCCGTCTTCGACGTGTCGGTGGCACGGATACCCTTGCCGCCGCGGCCGGAGATACGGAAGTCGTAAGACGAGGAACGCTTGCCGTAGCCCTTTTCGGAGACCGTCAGCACGAACTGCTCGCGTGCCTTCAGCTCTTCATAGCGCTCGTCGTTAAGCTGTCCCTCTTCGGTGACTTCCTCGCCAACAAGAGCGATATCCTCTTCGTCGACGCCGGTTGCGCGACGCTCTGCAGCGGAACGCTTCAGATAGGCAGCACGTTCCCACGGCTCGGCATCGACATGGCCGACGATGGTCATCGAGATGATGCTGTCGCCATCGCCGAGGTTGATACCGCGCACACCGATCGAGTTGCGGCCGGCAAAGACGCGGACGTCATCGACCGGGAAGCGGATGCACTGGCCGAGCGCCGTGGTCAGAAGCACGTCGTCGTGCTCCGTGCAGGTCTCGACGGAGAGGATTTCATCGCCCTCCTCTTCCAGCTTCATGGCGATCTTGCCGTTGCGGTTCACCTGGACGAAATCCGACAACTTGTTGCGGCGAACGGTGCCGCGCGTCGTCGAGAACATCACGTCGAGGCTTTCCCAGCTGTCCTCATCCTCGGGCAGCGGCAGGATCGTGGTGATGCGTTCGCCGGGTGCCAGCGGCAGCATGTTGATGAGAGCCTTGCCGCGCGAGGTCGGCGTGCCGATCGGCAGGCGCCAGACCTTTTCCTTGTAGACGATACCGCGCGAGGAGAAGAACAGAACGGGCGTATGCGTATTGACAACGAATAGCCGGCTAACAAAATCTTCGTCGCGAGTGGTCATGCCGGAGCGGCCCTTACCGCCGCGGCGCTGCGCACGGTAGGTTGTCAGCGGCACGCGCTTGATGTAGCCGAGATGCGAGACGGTCACGACCATGTCTTCGCGGGCGATGAGGTCTTCATCGTCCATTTCGAGACCGCCATCGATGATCTCGGTGCGGCGCGGTGTGCCGAACTCGTCGCGAACGGCGCCCAGCTCTTCCTTGACGATGGTCATGATGCGAATGCGCGACGACAGAATATCGAGGTAATCCTTGATTTCTTCGCCGATCTTGTTGAGTTCGTCACCGATTTCATCGCGGCCAAGTGCCGTCAGACGGGCGAGACGCAGTTCGAGGATGGCGCGGGCCTGCTCTTCCGAGAGGTTATATGTCATGTCCTCGTTGATCCGGTGACGCGGATCGTCGATCAAACGGATCAGGCTTTCGACATCCGCTGCCGGCCAGCGGCGCGTCATCAGCTGTTCGCGTGCGGTCGCCGGATCCGGCGCCTGGCGGATGACGCGGATGACTTCATCGATATTGGCGACCGAGATCGCCAGACCGACCAAGACATGGGCGCGTTCACGCGCCTTGCGCAGCAGGAATTTCGTTCTCCGGCTAACGACTTCCTCGCGGAAGGCGACGAACGCGCGGAGCATGTCGAGCAGGTTGAGCTGTTCCGGCTTGCCGCCGTTCAGTGCCACCATATTGCAGCCGAAGGAGGTCTGCAGCGGCGTGTAGCGGTAGAGCTGATTGAGGATGACGTCGGCATTGGCGTCGCGCTTCAGCTCGACGACGACGCGGTAGCCCTGGCGGTCGGATTCGTCGCGCAGGTCGGAGATGCCCTCGATGCGCTTTTCGCGCACCA
>Ga0209025_1003458_pt1 | contig 14912 bp, 13 predicted proteins | sample AraplaMF_Col_mLB_FD_184256 | JGI IMG/M metagenome (GOLD analysis project Ga0209025, IMG submission 184256) | Arabidopsis root microbial communities from the University of North Carolina, USA - plate scrape MF_Col_mLB (SPAdes) (version 2) | ecosystem: Host-associated > Plants > Roots > Endosphere... | reverse complement strand
ACCCCGGCAGCGTGAGCTGGGGCGGCGGCTCGAAGGGTTCGATCGACCACATCCTGGCCGGCCTGATTGCCAAGGAAGTGGGCGTGGATCCGAAGAAGGTCAACTACGTGCCGTTTGCCGGCGGTGGCGAGGCATCGGCATCGATCCTGGGCGGCCACGTGACCGTGGGCATCGCTGGCGTTTCCGAATTCCTGCCGTTCATCAAGACGGGCAAGATGCGCGCGCTGGCCGTGACGTCGAAGGACCGCACCGCCGAGATCCCCACGCTCAAGGAGCAAGGCGTGAACGTGGAGATCTACAACTGGCGCGGCGTCTACGGCGCGCCCGGCACCACGCCCGAACAGCGCAAGGCCATGATCGATGCCGTGGTCAAGGGCACCGAGAACAAGGTCTGGAAGGACGCGCTGCAGAAGAACGACTGGACGCCGTTCCTGCTGACCGGCGACGAGTTCGGCAAGTTCGTGGATGCGGAATCCGCGCGCCTGGGTAGCACGCTGCGCGAACTGGGCGTGGCGAAGTAATTCGCGCAAGCACGTCCCGCGCGATTCGCATCACAAGAACGATCCAAGAGATCGGCATGACCGGACGCACCGCGTGGTGCGTCCCCTCGCCTTACCCCACCACATCCCCCGCACAGCGCGGATGGCTCGTTCATCCGGGAGCGCCATCATGAAACCGTCCCACGTCTGCATCGGTGTCGCCGTCCTGGCGCTGTCCGTATTTTTCTTTGCCGGCCTGCCGGGCATTTCGGGCGAGGAAGGCTACGCCGGCCTGTCGCCGCGATTCGTGCCCACACTCGTCGCCATCGGCCTCGCCGTATGCGGTGCGTTGCTGACATGGCAAGGCGTGCGCGGCGGCTTCCGCAACATGCCGGAGGAAGATGCCGAGCTGCCCGCGGCGCCGCACAATTTCAAGGGCTTCCTGTGGGTGGCAGCCGGCCTCGTGGCCAACATGGCACTGATCGGCATGCTGGGTTTCGTGTTCTCGTCGACGCTGATGATGGTGTGCGTGGCACGCGGTTACGGCAGCCGTCGCATCGTGCGCGATGCGCTGATCGGCTTGCTGCTCACGGTGCCGATGTGGGCGCTGTTCGATTTCCTGCTCGGCATCAACCTGCCGCTGCTGCCGGTAGCGGGCTTCTGAGTCCGCACCTGACTGCCAACAACGGGAGGCTTCTGACATGGATACCCTGAACCAACTCATGCACGGCTTTGCCGTGGCCATCACGCCCATCAATCTGCTGTGGGCACTGGTGGGCTGCTTCCTCGGCACCGCCATCGGCGTGCTGCCCGGAATCGGCCCGGCACTGACCGTGGCCATGCTGCTGCCGCTGACCACCAAGGTGGAACCGACTGCCGCGCTGATCATGTTCGCGGGCATCTACTACGGCGCGATGTACGGCGGATCGACGACATCGATCCTGATGAACACGCCAGGCGAATCGTCGACCATGGTCACGGCGATGGAAGGCAACCTGATGGCCAAGAACGGCCGTGCGGGTCCGGCACTCGCCACCGCGGCGATTGGCTCGTTCGTGGCCGGCACGATCGCCACCGTGCTGCTGTCGATGTTCGCGCCGGTGGCGGCGGACGTGGCGCTGCAGTTCGGCCCGGGCGAATACTTCATGATCATGCTGCTGGCCTTCACGACGGTCTCTGCCGTGCTGGGCTCGTCGCTGCTGCGCGGTATGACTGCATTGTTCCTGGGTCTGGGCATCGGCCTGATCGGCATGGACTCGTTGTCGGGCCAGACGCGCTATTCGATGAACGTGCAGGAGTTGTACGACGGTGTGGATATCGTCGTGGTGGCCGTGGGCCTGTTCGCCGTGGGCGAGGCACTGTTCAACGCGTTCTTCCCGCAACCTGATGGCAGCTTCAACAAGCTGAGTTCGGTGCATATGAATCGCTCGGACTGGAAGCGCTCGGTGCCCGCGTGGATTCGCGGCACGCTGATCGGCTTTCCGTTCGGCCTGATTCCCGCAGGCGGCGCAGAGATTCCCACGTTCCTGTCGTACGCCACCGAGAAGAAGCTGTCCAATCACAAGGAAGAGTTCGGCAAGGTGGGCGCCATCGAAGGCGTGGCGGGTCCCGAGGCAGCCAACAATGCCGCAGTGACGGCCACGCTGGCCCCGCTGCTGACGCTGGGCATTCCTACCTCGAACACGACGGCCATCCTGCTGGCCGCATTCCAGAACTACAACCTGCAGCCGGGTCCGATGCTGTTCCAGACATCGGGCGATCTGGTCTGGGGCCTGCTCGCATCGCTCTACATCGGCAACGTGATGCTGCTGGTGCTGAACCTGCCGGCCATCGGCCTGTGGGTGCGCATGCTGCGCGTGCCCACGCCGCTGCTCTATGGTGGCATTCTGATTTTCGCGGGACTCGGTGCCTATGGCATCCGCCAGTCGTGGTTCGACCTGCTGCTGCTGTTCGTGATCGGACTGCTCGGCATGGCAATGCGCCGTTTCGATTTTCCGACCGCACCAGTCATCGTCGGCCTGATCCTCGGCCCGATGGCCGAGAAGCAGCTGCGCAATGCACTGTCGATTGGCCAGGGCGACTGGAGCCTGTTCGTGAAGCAGCCGATCTCCGCCACGATCCTGGCCATGACGGTGGCCGTGGTGGTGGTGCCGCGCGTGCTGCGCTGGCATGCCACCCGCTCGACGTCGCGTGCGGAGGCCGACAACGCCGCATAAGCGCCGCATGAGCGGTAAGTCCGGCCGGCTGGAGCGCGGCGGGCGCGATTCTGTATCATTGGCGCAAACAACACCTCTGCGCGCCGAGGAGACCGGAACGTGCCTGCCGCCACTTTCACACTTGCCGATATCGAGGCCACGCTTGAGCGCGTGCTTGCGCCCTGGGTGCGCGAGTTGGGCTTGCGCGCCGAAGCCGTGGATGCCAGCGGCGTAACGCTGCGCCTGCCATTTCGCGAGCATTTCCGCCATGCAGGCGGCGTGGTGTGCGGCCAGGTGCTGATGTCGGCCGCCGACACCGCGATGATCGTCGCCATCTCCGCTGCGCTCGGCGAGTTCCGTCCAATGACGACGGTGACCCTCACCACCAACTTCATGCGTCCCGTGATCGACGGCGATGTGCTGGTCCGCGCCAACGTGCTGCGGCTCGGCAAGACGGTCGTGTTCGGCGAGATCGAACTGACCGGCCAGGATGGCAAGCTCGCGGTGCAGGCGACAACGACCTACGCGCTGCTCTGACCGACATGGCATCTTCTTCCTCTTCCCAGATATTCGACCAGGTCGTCTTTGCCGGCGGCGGCAACCGCTGCTGGTGGCAGGCCGGATGGTGGGACACGGTAGCGCCTGAACTGCAACTGCGTCCGCGCGTGATCGCCGGGATCTCGGCCGGTGCCGCCACGGCGTGCATGATTTACGCGCACGATTCGCACCAGACCATGGCGTACTACCGCGATGTGCTGGCCGACAATTCGCGTAATGCCTATTGGGGCAACCTGCTGCGCCGCGAGCGCGTGTTTCCACACTACGGCATCTATCGCAATGCGCTGCTCTCGCTGTTTTCCGACAATCGTCTGGAACGGCTGAAGGGTGCGCCCGAGATTCGCATCGGTGTGGCGCATATCCCGCGCTGGAGCGGTCCGCGCCTTGCAGTCGCAGCAGGGCTGCTCGCGTACAACATCGACAAGCACCTGCTGAAAACGCTGCATCCGCGGCTGGGCCGCTCGCTTGGGTTTCGCCCCGAGTTCGTGCGCGCGCAGGATTGCCGTTCGCCCGAGGACCTTGCCGATCTATTGCTGCAATCGGCATCGACGCCGCCCTTCACGCCCGTGCTGCGACGCAATGGCCGCGCGGTGCTCGATGGTGGCCTGGTGGACAACGTACCCGTGGATGCGCTCGACGATGCACCGGGCAATGTGCTGGTGCTGGTGACGCGTCTCTATCCGCGTCCGCGCCGCTTCATCGTCGAGACGGGCGGCCAGCGCCGCCTTTATCTGCAACCTTCGCAACGCGTGCCGATTTCAAGCTGGGACTATACGAAGCCCCAGGCGATGACACACGCATACGACCTGGGCCGGCGTGACGCCGAGACATTCCTGCGCGAATGGCCTGATATCAGGAAGGATTTACTGCCGGCGCAATAAGCCCGTTGTCTTCGGGGAACGCGCTGCCATGGCGCCGGTCGATCGTTTGGTAGGCGGCAACTGCCGCGAGAGCCAAGGAGGCATGAATGACAAAGCGTCAGGCATCACCCGAGATCGTCTTGCAGACAACTACGCAGACAACTACCCAGGCATCCACCCGTCCCCGCAGGCGGGCCAGCGAGGTCAGCGCCGAACCCGTCGTGGAGCGCGTACCGCGCAAACGCGATGCCCGCTCGAAGATGCGCGAGGCCGACCTTGTCGTGATCGGCGCGGGTTCGGGCGGCGTGGCTGCCGCGCGGCGTGCTGCGTCGCATGGCGCGCGCGTGATCCTTGTGGAGCGTGACGCCATCGGCGGCACCTGTGTCAACCGGGGATGCGTGCCGAAGAAGATGCTGTCGTACGGTGCAGGCTGGGCGTCGATTCTCTCCACGTGCCTGTCGCACACAGGCGGCAAGGAAGACTGGCGCGATGCCATCGTGCGCGTGAATGCCGAGGTGGCGCGCCTCAATGCGTCGTACAAGCAGCGCCTCAACGAAGCAGGCGTCGAGATCTGGCACGGTGAAGCGCAATTCAACGATCGCGGCGATATCGTCGTCGGCAACGAAGTCATCCGCGCAAAGAAGACGCTGATCGCCACGGGCGCGCGTCCCGTGCCGCTGCCGGTGCCGGGCGGCGAACTCGTGACCTCCTCCGACGATGTGTTCACGTGGCAGACCGTACCCGCTTCCATCGTCGTGATCGGCGGTGGTTACATCGCTGTGGAGATGGCTTCGATTCTCTCGCGCTACGGCGTGAAAGTAGACCTGCTCGTGCGAGAGGACAGGCTGCTGAAACGCTTCGATCACGACATTGCAGCAGCGCTTGCCGATGCACTGGTGGCCAAGGGCGTGCGCATCCACTTCCGCGCGGAAGTCACGATGGTCTCGCAATCGAACGGCGCCATGGACGTCTGCTACAAGCAGGAGAACAATCCGGGCCGCATGCAAACGGTTCGCGCGCAAGCGGCGCTGGCCGCCATTGGACGCAAGGCGAATGTGGACGGACTCGGTCTGGAAGCGCTGGGCATCAAGCTCGACGAGCACGGCGGTGTGCGCGTGGATCGGCAGTTCCGCAGCTCGGTGCGCGCAATTCACGCCATCGGTGATTGCATGGCCGGCAACATCCACCTGACACCGGTTGCCGTGGCACAGGGCCGCTGGCTGGCGGATCGACTCTTCGACAAGCGCGGCGATATTGCTGATTTCGATGCCGTGCCCACCGCGGTGTTTTGCGAACCAGCCATCGGTGCGGTGGGCCTGACAGAGGCCGAAGCCATTGAGGCCGCCGGCGGCAAGGCCGATCGCGTGCGGACCGAAATCAAGCGATTTGTCTCGCTCGAAAGCCGCTTCGGCGGCGTGCCGCAACAATCGGTCTTCAAGCTCGTGTTCAATGCACGCAGTGGCCGCGTCCTTGGCGCGCATTTGATGGATGGCGCGGCGCCGGAGATCATCCAGGTCTTTGCCGTGGCGCTGCGGCTCGGCGTGAAAGCCTCGCATCTGAAGACGACGATGCCGCTGCATCCCACGGTGGCGGAAGAACTGTTCGGCTAGGCAGGCAGGCCCATGCAAAAAGGCCACGCGATATGCCGCGTGGCCTTTTTGCCTAACACCAATCCTTCAGCGTGCCGACACACGCTCGACGTCAGGCAGTTTCCACTCCTTGTCGAAGAACGGCTTCTCCGGACCATAGAGACGGAACAGCAATTCGAAGCTTCCCTTCGGATCGGTGGACACCCAGTTGGCTTCCTTGCCCTTGGGCGCCTTGGGGCCGAAGTAGACCTCGACCACGCCATCGTTTTCCTTCTGCACACCCGTCGTCGTCGATGCCACGCTCGCGCGCGGCACATTGCGAATCAGCGCGTGCGTATTGCGGTCATAGGCCGTGACCGACCAATACTGCTTGACCGGCGGATTCGCGGGCACGCGCAGGCGATACGTCTGCTTGCCATCCAGCGCCTTGCCGTCCTTGTCCTTGTTCACCATGAGATAGAACTGCGCGGTGCCGATGCGCTTGATGCCCGTGAAGCCCAGCGTGTAGGTCACGCCGCGCGCATCGACCGGATACTCGTCGACGTTGCCGTAACCGGTGGACACGGCACGAATCACCTCCGGCATCGCCGCAGGGAACCAGCGGTACTCGGGCACCATGCGATAGAAGCCCAGGTCATAGCGTGCGGATAGCTCCTTGTTAGCTTGTCGCGCAGCGGCATCGAGCGCCTTCTGCATATTGGCGTCGGGCTGATACGGCTTGCCCTTTTCGATGCCAAGCGTCTTGAGCTGATCGATCATCACGCGGTCGCGCTGGATCCACGGCTCCTTCTGCACCACGTCGTTGAGCGTCTTGAAGAACGATGCGTCATAACGAATCGTCGAATCGAATGGTACGTCGTAGGCATCGGTGAAGCGCGTCGGCGTCGGCGCACTGGCCTGCGACAGCGGATAGATCTTGACGCGCTTTCCGTACGCCACCGCTTTCGCCACATCGGCTTCACTGTGGCTAGCCAGGTTCGAGCGCATCAGCGCGAAGCCACCATAGGTGTCCGAACGCAGCACGACATAACCTTCAGGCGGCGTGTCACGATAATCCGGCGGCAGAATCAGATACTTGCCACCCTTCCCCTTGTCCGCGCCATCGGGACCGGCATCTTCGAGCGGCATCTGCCACGTCGTCACGATATTGGCTGCCAGTGAGCCACCCTCGGCCGGCGGAATGTCGATCACGAGCGGCCCCGAGACCTTCGTGTTCACGAATGACATGAAGTAGATCGAATCCGGATTCGGCGTCAGCGTCTGGTTCTTCCAGTTCACAGGCTCCGACCAGTAAACGATTTCGTTCTCTTTGGCCGACGTACTACGCAACATTGCCTGCACCATCAACTCGGTGTTGACCGCCGGCATCCCCCAGATCACTGCCTCCACGGCACGGCGCTGTACCGGGTCATTCGAGGTGCCCGGCGAAGCAGCCCCCGCATGGGTTGCCGCCACACCGGCAAGTATCAGGATGGAAGTAAGCGCTTTCCGCATGGTGATCTCGCATCGTATGAATGCGGATGAGCGTAACGCAGCCAAGTGCCTGCGCAGCAGCGTGGCGATGTGAATGTTTTCGGGCGCGGTGTTAAGTGGAATCCCCAAACGGAATCCCCAAACGCAAAAACGGACGCCGAAGCGTCCGTTTTCATATTCTGGTGGCCTGGGACGGAATCGAACCGCCGACACAAGGATTTTCAAAACGTGCCGCCGAATCAAAACCCGCACCGGATAAGGCTTTGCGGCTTGTGCGAAAGCGCAAAGCAGCTTAAATCCCCTCACATCCCGGCACAACCACGGCACAGCAGACCACATACACGGCACAGCTCCAGTACGTTGTCGCGCAGAAGCAATCTGCGACAGCGTTGATATCCCTCTGTGTTGGGCTTGCAAACCAGGCCGAAAAGTGAAGAAAATCACGCCCCAAGATGATTCTCAGGGAGACCTCAAAATGACGTGTGAAGTCGCTGTGGCAAATCGCATGGCGGTAGCTCTCGCCGCAGATAGCGCAGTCACCTTTAGTGGCCAAGCCCAAGACGGCACGCGAAGGTCGGTCTATGCGTCAGGAGCTAACAAGATTTTCCAGCTGTCCAATGACGCACCAGTCGGGATCATGATTTTCAATAACGCGGAGCTTCAGGACATTCCGTGGGAATTGATCATCAAGACATTTAGAACTCATCTTGGGACTACTCATAAGGACCATCTTGAGGAGTATTCGGTCGCCCTTTCGGCCTACATTGAAGGAAACATGTCGCTGTTTCCTCAAGACCACCGGGATCGCCAGTTCAAAGGCCTGCTCGCTAGGGCTTTCTTGGAGATGCTTCAGGCAGTGCTGGAGAACCAGCCTGGCCTGACGGTGGGCGATCCAGCGGATGGTTTCGCGACGGCGTTTGGTGATGCACTCCAGCGTTTGCACGAAATGCTTGAGAAGAAGGATCTAGCCAGTATCTTCACCGCCGAGGATGTGGACAACTCTGTAAATGCCTACCGCGATTGGCTTGCAGCGGCAGCTCGCAAACACGTTGGAGCTACCCATCCGCACCTGTCCGAGGCTTTCCCCGCTGAGGAGCTTGTCGACTTTGCGATCCGATGGGTCTATCACGACTATCGAGCGGTGTTCGACGGAGCCTATACGGGTGTCGTCGTGGCCGGTTATGGGGAGCAAGAACTTTTTCCTGCTGTAGTCGAGCTACGCTTCTATGGTTTCATGCAGAACAAGCTGGTGTACGAGCGTGTCAGCGATGCCAGTATCAACCATGTGACCTCTTCTTACATTCAACCGTATGCCACTAAGGCCATGGTTGAAACCTTCTTGAATGGCTTCGCCTCGGAGGTCTGGGAGGCAGTGAACGATTCATTTGGAAGACATGCGCGCGCACTGGCGGACGCATGTACGGCTGCCGGCGCTAACTTGCCTGATGTTGCTGATGTCATCGACTCTGCAAGCAAACAGTTCACCAAGGAGTGGAGCACGAAGGCTTTCCAGAGTCACTACGTGCCTCTTCGTGGCGTAGTTGCTGGCCTGCCACCCGATCAAATGGCGGAGTTGGCTGAAACTTTGGTCATGCTAGAATCGTTCAAGGAGAAGGTAACTCAGCGAACGCAATCAGTGGGTGGTCCCATCGATGTAGCTGTGATAACCAAGTCGGAAGGCTTGGTTTGGATCAAGCGAAAGCACTACTTTAGTCCTGAGCTGAATCACCGTTATTTCGCAAGACAGTCACAAGGAGCGTGAGACGATATGAGCACTTTACTGCACTATGTGATCGATGTTCTCATGAAGGAAGAGCAGGACGAGGACCCCTTCGTCGCAGTGGTCCGAGCGAGCGGCCGTCCTGATCGCGAACATGAAGATGCCGAGCAAATGGTAGCGGATTCAGACTACCTCCGTCTGCGAGAAGAATTCGACCGCGATGATAGTCGGAATTTAACTCTTCAGCGGTACGCCTCCCTCTGAGAATAAAACGGGCCAGCATGGCCCGTTTTTCATAGTCTCCTTCTGCCGGCGGCCCGCACCATGGGCGCAGCATAGTCGAGATACGTTTCCGGCTTTCACTCGACATCACGCGGCGGCTCGACGTTAAAACGCCGCGCTGCAGTTGCCACTGTGTGGACCGGTAGTTCGAACATGCTCGTCTTCCTGACGCTAGCTGTTGCGGCGGCGCCTGGCCTCGCGCTTCATCGCCCACGGATCCTGTCTGGCCAACTTGGTCGACCATTCATCCTCCTCCCGCCGGCGGCGTCCTTCCGCCAGGCACGGCTCCCCCTCTAATTCGCGGCGCAGAGCACCAATCACGATGTCCAGTGCCGTGGCCGTCGATGTGCCGGCGGATGCGGGGAAGCACGACAGCAGCTGATCTGCGCGCCGCACGATGTTGTGCAGCCGCGCAATTTCCCACAGCAGAGCGCGCACCTCGGGCGACCGGTTGCGGCGGTACAGCTCCCGCAGCTCGATGGCCGACAACGGGGCGGGATAGCGCGGATCGCTCCGCTGGCCAGCAAGGTAATCAGCCATCGCGCGTCTCTGTGCAGACGTGGCTTGTGTGCTTCCGGTTGCGCATGCGCGTTTTGACCCACCCCTGTATATATGTACAGTATAAATCAAGGGTCCAGCTAAAGTCGGTGGGGGGTCGGGAAAAAGGTAACTTCGGTAACCTGTGGACGAGAATCGACCGCAAAGCGTTGTCAGGTAAGGATTTTCGGGTTTCAGTGAAAAGGTAACATTGGGGTAACTTTAGGGTAACGCGATTACCTTTAGTCTTGGTAACTTTTATGCTTCACCATTGCTAATAAAATCAATGACTTACGAACAGGTTACCTTTTGTGTTACCTCAGATTACCTTTTGTAGGTAACCTGCTGAGTCCTTGTAAATCAATGAGTTAGCGTAGATTTTTGGGGTGAGTTACCGAGGTTACCTTTTTCCCGACCAGTCCCCGATCCATAGCTTTGGCCGGTGCATCGGAGGGCTTGGACAGCAAAGGCCAGCACCAACGTGGAACACCTGTGCGGGACACTGCGCGAGCTGCGTAAATCTGCGTAAGTCGACACAGGGGGAAAATCGCCTGCGGCCCCAGTGCTGGTGCGGCCGGCGGCGGGTTGCGTTGGTGCATAAAAACCACTCGATGAAGCGTCCGGGTGAGGCGGGGTCTCCACCGCGCGCTGCGAACCGGCGACGAGTGTTATCGGCAAGTTGCCTTAGAATGCGCTCCACCAAAGATCGTTAGGGAAACGAGGGGGACGGGGCTGTATGCGATTGCCGCTTATGTGGTGGAACACCAGCCTTTCTCCGGTCGCGAAAAGGGATCGATCCGAGAATGCTGTACGTGAAGCAGCTTTTGACCTCGTACGCTACTTCACCGACGATCTGTGTTTCGATTTGGTCGCGTTGGGTGAGGTGTCTGCTGCTGACATCGCCGAGGTCAAAGATCGATGTGGATCCGAGTTTTCGGTTTTTGACGGCGCCGGCCGCATAGGCCGGACAGCGTTCGATACTTGTGTTCTGTATCGCAAGAATCGCCTGGACCTGCTGGACCAAAGCGAGGTGACGGTCCTCGATGGGGGTAGTACCCTGAAGGTTGCACAACGGCTGGATTTTCTATTGCCAGACCAACAGACAAAACTCCATCTATTTGTCTCACACTGGCCCAGCCGGCTTTGGTGCCACGAAAATCATGCGGACAGAGATCGTCTGGGCGTGTGGTTGCGCGATGCCATAGTGAAAGTCCTTGGCGACGATCACCAAGGCCACGCAATTGTCTTGGGTGACTTCAATGACGAGCCGTTTGCCAAATCCATGCAAGATCAATTACTCGCCAGTCGCGACAGAAACCTAGTAGCAAGAAAAAAACATCTTCTCTACAACCCCTTCTGGCGGCACTTGGGCGCGGCTAGCCAGCACATCCCCGGCCAAGCTTCTGAAGACTTGCATGGCGGAAGCTACTGGTATCCCACCGGGCGCACGACCCGATGGCATACATTCGATCAGATCATTTTCTCATCGGCATTTGTCGGAAACTCGGCCTGGCACATGGATGAGCAAGCCACACGCGTCCTGGATATACCCGCCTACACGCAGCTCGTGAAGAGTCGCGAAAGCCAGTTTGATCACATGCCCGTGGTAACTGTTATTGAAAAGGAGCTATGAGATGGCAGACTTTCTGTCAGCATTGAAGGTCGGCCTGGTGGCCGCCGATTCGGCTGAAAAAAACAAGGAAGAGATCAGAGAAGTTTTCCGCGACTTAAACCGCCAGCTGGCCGAGGGCACCAACCGAAAAGTCGCAATCGAGCGAGTGGTTTGGTCTAACCCCTTGGCCGCATTCAATGCGATCACGGGCAAGCAGGGTGAGGTTTCAAAGAAGTGGTATCTAAACGCAAAGTCACTGATTGCTAAAAGCGAAAGCCACACCATCGCAGGATGGAAGCACAGTCGCGCCGGCTACCCCTGCACCATTAGTATCGGCGACAGTGATATCCATTGCACCGATCGCCAAGGATTGGAAAGAGGCTTGGCAATCTTATTGCAAGATCCGGCTGTTGGCGAAATCATAGCGAAGCTCCTGCTGCTAGAGCCTGATCCTGCCCAGCCTACTAAGGAGTAGGCATGTGATGGCTATCCGACCCATGTTTTCAGCCTAAGGTCGCGCCACACAGTGGCGCGCCTAAGTTGGGAAGCGCAATACGCTAGGTGGCCGAGAGGTTGTAGTTTTGGAACTTGACGACTGTTTCGCCGAGCCAATCGTTTAGCTCCAACAGTCGATCCTGCAACGGTTTCACCTCGTTGCGTGCAAATACCATCGCCGCTTTCTCGGCATCGCCAAAGCCACCGGTGTTACTGGGAATGATGCCCATTAGCTGCGGCGGCACGCGGTGCGCGGCGAGCTGGTCATCGCGGGTCACGTTCTTGATGTTCCAGAACTCGTCCTTGGCCGCGACTTCCGATACCGGGATCAGCTGGATGCCTTCCTTCTTGCCGTTGGGTGCGTACATGAACAGGTTGCGGAAATTGCCCGGCCCCTTGCTGTTCTTCAGTGCCTCGCGCAGGTTGTCGACGTCTTCCTGTTTCTGCGCGGCATCGGTCATGTAGAGGATAAATCCGGCGTGACTGCCGTTCTTGTAGTAGCGCCTGCGGAACAGCGTGGCCGACTCATTCAGCCAGGTCGCATTCAACGCCGACAAGTACTCGGGCAGGCCATACACCTCCTGGTTAATGTCCGGCTCCATCAGGTGAAAGATGCTGCCCGGTTTGAACTCGTGCTTGTCCTGCCAGTTCTGCACGAAGAAATACCGCTCAAGGTCCGTGCCGCGCCGCATGTACTTCGCAAGCGCCGGCTCCAGTGCCAGCGGTCGGCCGAGCGGATTGTCACGCCGCTCCAGGTAACCGTTGCCGAAGACAAGGAAGTCTTGCACCCAGCGCGCGAACGCTGTGCGCGACAGCAGCTTGTGCGGGATGAACGTCGACACGAGGATGTTGCGCTTCACGTAGATGGGCGAGCTGTTATGCACGGCCGCGCGAAACGTGCGCGCCAGCCCATCCCACGGCATCGGCGGTTCGAACCATTCGCCGACGCGCTGGCACTCGATGTAGTCGAGCAGCTCGCGACGGTCGAGCACGGCAACGGGATCGCCAAAGCTGAATGCCTCCATAGCAGCCGAAGCCGGTGCTGTCGCGGGCGGCTCGCTGGGCTGCGCCGTGTGCAGGTTCACATTCGGCGCGCGGCCTCGTTTCTTACGGGTCATGACAGCTCCATGATGCTGGTATTGGTGGTGGTAACGCCTTCGAGTGGTTCGTGTGCGATGGCGTGCATGCATGCCCACGCGAGGTCCGCGTGGCTTGTCTCTTCGGATCGGCCGGCCTGGTACGTGACACGGCCGCCAGCTGCGGTGGTGGTCTTGCGGATCGACATGAACGAGGCGGCGAAGTCGGTCCAGCCCGCATCGAACTCCAGCCGCCCCTTGCTGATCACGTCGTGCGCCTTGAGCACGAGGCCGGTCTTCACGTCTACGGAATAGGTGAAGCCCTCGGTATCGGGGCGGAACTTGATCACGAGCTGGTAGACGGCATCGCCGATGCCGGTGCGGTCGATGCCGATGTACGCCACGTTGTAGCGTTCGGTCACGCGCTTGATGGCGGTTGCCTGCTCTTCGTAGTCGATGCCACGGAACTGGTGTTTCTCCAGCACGCGGAACTTGCCGCCTGGTACGAGCGGGGGCGCCACGACCACCAACGCGGCACTGTCGCCACCGCCGCCGTTCGGGTCATAGCCCACCCACACCTCCCGATTGCCGAAGGGGCGAGGGGACCAGTGACGGAAGTCTTCCCATACCTCCCAGCTGTCGACCATGCCGCGCATGAGCATCGACAGCGGGAAGACGGATGCCGTGTCATCAATGAAGCCGCACATCAGCAGGTTTTCGAAGTCCGCATCGCTGTACTCCAGCCGCAACTGATCGAGGTCGAACAGGTTGCAGCCACCGGCGATGGCGTCTTCCACCGTGACGATCTGTTTCCACTGACCGTCCGCGCACCGCCGGCCGCTCTGCAGGTTCGCGTGGTTCACGTCCACGCGGATGTGGTCGTCCTTCTTCCGACCGCGATTGAACAGCGCCCCCGACCAAAACGGGTACGCCTCGTGGGCAAGGCTGGAGGGGGTCGAGAAATACGTCTGCCGCCACTTCGAGTGGATGGCCATCCCGGAGGCCACCTTGCGCAGCTCCTGGAAGCGCTGGATCCAGAAGTACTCGTCCAGATACAGGTTGCCGTGATAGCTCTGCGCGGTGCGCGCATTGGTGCCGAGGAAGTAAAGCGTGGCCCCGTTCGGCAACACCATCGGGTCGCCTTTCAGCTCCACGCCCGCCGCGTCCTTCGCGAACTGGATGATGTACTGCTTGAACACGTGGGCCTGCGCCTTGCTGGCGGACAGGAAAATCTGATTGCGCCCGGTGGTCAGCGCATCAATAAAGGCTTCCCGCGCGAAGTACCACGTGGCACCGATCTGGCGGCTCTTCAGGATGTTGCGGATCCGCTCGGTCAGGCCCGCTTCGTACCAGGCACGCTGGTAGTCGAACATCGAATCCTTGAACGCGTTGACCAGTTGCTCCTGTTCTTCTTCGCTGATCGCGTTGCGCTCGGGCGCGCGCCGTGGCCCCTTATTCCGATTGGCGACCTTGGGATTGAGGTCCGCTTCGTTGCCGCTCCCTTCGTAGCGCCGAACGCGTGCCAGTCGTTCGATCTGGCGCCCGAGCAGATCGATCTCCTTGAAGTCCTTCCCCTCCTTGCTCTCTTTCGCAATCAGCTGTGCCATGCGCGTTTCGAGATTCGAGCCCACGCGCGTCACGGCGTCGGCCCGGTCCCACTGCTCGCGCTGCTTCCAGCTGTGGATCGTTGTCGGCTTCTTGCCGAGCATCTCGGCGATGCGCGCCACGCGATAGCCCTGCCAGTAGAGCGCGCGCGCAATGCGGCGCGGCTCCATCTCGGGGTCCAGCGAGAGCGAGGTGATGGGCGGAAGCGTAGTCATGCCGCAACGCTACCGTCCGCGCGCGCGCGTGCCACGTGGCGTGTGTTGTCACTGCCGCGTGAACAACACGATTGCGTTGCCCGCGCGCGGCGGCCCGCTGAACATGGCAGCACGAACACACCACACCGAACCACCACCGAAGAGGAACCCATGGCCGGCAAGAACACGAAGTTTTTCCGCATTGCCACCGAAGGCGCAACCAGCGACGGGCGCGTG
>Ga0209025_1003452_pt1 | contig 14925 bp, 12 predicted proteins | sample AraplaMF_Col_mLB_FD_184256 | JGI IMG/M metagenome (GOLD analysis project Ga0209025, IMG submission 184256) | Arabidopsis root microbial communities from the University of North Carolina, USA - plate scrape MF_Col_mLB (SPAdes) (version 2) | ecosystem: Host-associated > Plants > Roots > Endosphere... | reverse complement strand
TTCCACCCAATCTTCGTGTTCTTTTTTCATTTCAAATAGCACATCTGGCGTGAATTTGTCTTTTGTGTGCTTATCATCAATTAATTTAGAGTGATGATGACACATTAGCATCAGATTTGAAAGCTCTTCTAAAGTCTCTTCTGTATAACCATATTCCTCCATATACTCGCGGCGTGGAGAAGTTTTTGCGTGACCAATAATATGTGCTTTAATGCCAACGTTAGTTAAATTACCGTCTTCAGATGCAATTAGTCTTTTATCGCAACCTTTAAAAGAGCAAATCCCTCCACATTTAACCCATAATTGATAATTTTCTACAGCAGCTAGTTGTCTTCTTTTAAGTTCCTTTTCTTCTTGAATTTTTTTACTCTTTGCCAACAAAATCTCTCCTTTTTAATCCGATTATTTCTTTGTTACTTAAATTTCCGTACCAAACTCTTATTTCTTTTATCCCTACAATAACAAAGAACAAAACATCGTTTTCAAAATCAAGCCTAACTAGACGATTCCAATCCTTTCTATCTATAGAAGAAGGAGTTGGAACGTATTCAGGATGCGTATGCCACTCACCTAAATAGAAGCAACAACTGTTTTCGCGTTCCCATATAGAATTGAAATATTCTTGATGTCCTTCTGTTTTTCTGCTAAAACGAAACCTACTTCTTTTATCAGTGGGCATTGGTTCGGACACATCATCAATAATATAATGTTCATTCTCTAGTAGTATTCTCCCTACGAGAATGCCTCCTGCTTCCGGGGAAGATGATTTATCTTGCCTGTATTTAAGCATCTTTGCTATAGCTTCAGGGCGAATAAACAATGTTTTTTCATTTGGAAGAATATATACAAATTCATTATTAATGAGTATCACTTCCTTCCGTGGAACAAACTCTACATTCCTCGTTTTTATAAAGGTATCTGGTTTCAAACAGCTTTTCTGAGCTAAATGTATACCGAGATGTAGTTTCATATCCATTTTCTACGAATAAAGTGTCTTCACCTTTCCAAGAAAGTAGCGGATTTCCTTTTAACTGTTCCATTAATATCTTTATACTAGCTTCCACAGTCATTAGAGCGGAACGTTCGCTATCTAAAAAATTATACGGGGTAAAGACAGAACCACAACCTGTTAATGTTTTAGAAAACTCTTGAAACGGTTTTGCGAATGCAGCACGGTTATATAAAGGTGTCTCTTCTTGCTCTTTAAATAAGCATTGATAGCAACCACTCTTATCACCGTTCAACGTTATCAAAGTATGTCCCCCTATCCCCAAAGGCTCAACCCACGTATAAATTGTTGGAGGAGGGTTTAATTCTTTATGTAACATTCGGTTTATTAACATTTCTATATTAACGGAACCAATTGCCACAACTATAAGGTCAACTTTCTCTTTACTTAATAAACCATCTTCTAACATCTGTTTAATATCTTCCCAATAGGATTTAACTTCGGTAAAAGGGTATTTTCTTTTAATTTCTTCTTCCAGCGCCCATACTTTCGGGTTTTGCAAAAGTCCTAGGTCTTCATATATTTTATATACTGCATCACTACCTAGTGCGTGACGATGTATGTTTTCTAATTCCATAAAGTCAATATCGACTATAGATACCTTTTTCACTCCTGCTTTAGCAAAGCGCATAGCAACTTCACTTCCAACTGAGCCCACACCGGCAACTAATATATGCTTATCCTTTAATCCTGTATTCCCTCCAGTTCTATTCTGTAAATAGTCAGGGTGCCACCTCTTTATATTTTTAGGATACAAGGTTATATCTTTAGGCTTTGAAACAAAAGGATGAATTTTCTTTATAACTCTGCTCTTTTTGATATTTGCTAAATTCGAAGAGTGACCAGTTAAGATACATCCAAATAATATTGTTTTTTGGTTTTGAATTGGTAATCCAACAATAATAAACTCCATTCCTGGAGTAGTATTCTTGGATTTCCGCTTTAAAAGCCTATAAAATTCTTGCTTATTTTCAGGTGACAAATGCTTAAATATATTTTCTTTTAAAGTTGTAAAATCCCACATCTCAGAATTTACTGGTGGTGTTATAAATGAACCCTTTTGCAACGGGAAATATATACACCTAAATTTGTCGCTTTCTTTTATATCAATATGAAACAATTGCTTTACAACATTCTCTATAGGCTGATTACTTTCGGCTGCTATGAATGTTAGTTGCTTGCCCTCAACGTCTTCCTTCCACAAATTTAATTCCCTTAGCTTTGAATTCCCTATATCTATGTGGGCGTATATGTTTGATTTACTACCTGCTGGCCAGTACACCTCAAACTCTTCTATAAAATCTTGTTTGTTTTTACCGCTTATTCCATCTTCTATTAACCTTATTACCTTTTCTAAGCAATGGAGCAAAATAGCAGAGGGATGACGTTCATCAATAATTAATGATTCTGTTCTTGTAAAGCATAAAAAGCCGCTAGACATTTTGTGAGGAATATGCCCAAACTCGTTATTTTTATCAAAGAACTTTGGCAAAACGTTAGGGAACATATCAGGAAAACCAACTGTCAAAACAGCTGGTTTTCCGTTTACCTCTATTTCTATCTCTGCAACGTTGCTACAGTTACTATAATGCTTTGGATCTACTTCCTCTAAAACGTTAAATGAATGTATTAGGCTCTGATCCAACGCGTCCAATTCTTTTTTAATTTCACTTAATACTTCTTCCATCTTTTATCACTTCATTGCGGATTCCGAGCTTGGGATTACAGGTGCTGCATAAGCTCTTTTTCCGGTAGTTGATTTAGGAGGAACAGGGAAATCGTCACCAAACTGTGTTCTTAGGATTTCTGCTGCATCTGTAGGATCTGAGTGGTCTCTTGCCTCTTGTAATTTGTCCAGAAGTATCTCTAGCCTCTCCTTGAATGTCTCCATTTGTTTAGAGGTCATTTTTTCAAATAGTTCTGGCTTTGGTTCAACAGGTAAGTTAACTTTTAATCTGGGCATAAACTTATGCTCTCCATCAACCTGTACATATTCGTTCTCGAATCTTGAAATCATTTGCGTAACAATATTAATAAGTGCATCAAGATCCCTGTAAGTTTTAGTTCCTGCAAAGATGTCTTCATCTTTTTGAATTGTTAACCAATGGTAAACACAAGAAGTTAAAGCAATGCCCGTAGGTTTACCGCTACCTGTATTAAACTTTATATCTTTCCACCTTTTTAGGTAACGAACTACTCTTCGGAACTGCCTTCTGTCATCTTTTTCTGATAGGTGATCCCGAACCTCTTTTATTAAATCTTTTGGGTTTGACTCATCCCAACATTTATTTTCTGCTAGACTTCCTGGTTTTCCCTTAGCCAAATAAACCTTTCCGTCATCGTTAGTAGCTGCATATACTGTTACATCAACGTGATAACCATCTTGATAAGTAACGGTCACACAAGGAATTTTTATTTTTATATCAGATGTATGACCCTTCAATGCATCGTAAATCCATTGCTTAGCAGCCACTGGTTCTACATCCTCTTTAGACATATCGAAATATAGACCGACATCAATATCATAATCGCTACCTAAAGGCTTTATACCGGTATTCATTGCATAAGAACCTTGATTGAAAATAGTAAAATCATAGCTTGCTTCATCAGGTAATTTTTCTTTTATTTTATTGATAATGATATCTCTTTTTTCTTTTAACGTTGCGTTTTCTTCTTTTAACTTAATAGCATCGTGAAACTGATTAAACTGCGTCGAGCAAAGAACCATATTTCTCCCCCCCATATCTATATCATTCCATTATTGTTAATATAAAACTATGTGACTAAATAGTAGCACAATTTTGAGAAAAATATCGGTTTAAAGTCTTACACGCATTCCCGTAATTATAAAAATCACTTGTTGTCATTGAAGCCTTTGTTCAATTCTATAGTTAGCAAATAAAAAAGACAGCTAACCTTTTAAAGTTAACTGTCTTTTTGCTGTTATGTCTGCTAATTGTTGATATCTTTTATGTTCACATTCAGAAATTGATAAGAGGAAGTCACCCCACAAAAGAAATAGATTTGTGAGTGACAGATATATCCCCACTGAGAATATAACTCACCACACTTCCTCCTAAACAAGCTACATTTAACCATCTTTCATATAGAATGTGTTATTTTAGCATCCCTGATAAAAAGATATATTTTTATATTAACTGCTAAAAGTATTTACCCCATTTCAAAATAGAAATAGGTTAGCAGCAATTAAGCTCCTTCAAATTCTTCAGTATTATTATTAATAGTATCGATAACACTAATAATACCACGAATATCAGCTATATTATCTCTAAACAAATCCGTCACGCTACCTAGACTACGAAATGGATCTTCCTGCAATACTTTCTTCTCTAAAGTACCGTTCTTAACTACATAATCAATAATCAGTTTAACAAATTTTATTTGATTAACATTTAATTTCTCTTCGTTAAGAAACTCTGAAAATGCTTCGTTAGCCGCCTGTTGGTCTAAACCGACAATTTGTCTTACTAACTTTGTTATAGGAGTATCACCGAACTCTTTTTTATAATCATCTTCGGTACCTAATTCAGTCCATAAGATCTCTTCTAGGGTCTGTACATCTTGTTTTGTTAATGGTTTGTTGTAACGAAGTTTATAAATAGCCGTTTGATCTTGGTGATCTTTTAGATATCGGTTCACTTTTTTACGGTAATTCTGCAAATCATTAGAACCATAGAAAGCCTCTTCTTCTTTATTGATAATCGTAAACATATCACTAAAGTTAGTATAATAGTCTTTTTGACTTTCTTTTTCTAAAAATTTCACCAGTTCACGAATAGCTTCACGCACTTCTTCTAATTCAAAGATATTCGCTTCTTCCCAGAATTCTTCAGATTGTACTTTTATTAATATATCTCGTTTAGCATTGATTTGCGGTATAGTACTAAGTTTTGATAGCTCTTCAGCCGTTTGGACTACACTTTTTATGGGTTTCCCTGCGCTTTTAGCTGTTAATTTAGCTAATTCAATTGAGTACATTACGTTATCAAAACGCTTGGCTAATTCATCGTCTACAATAGAGAGAATTAAAGGGGAAATATGCTCTTGAATTTCACTCACATTCGTAACGGAAAGAGCTTGCCAGTTGGAACGATTTTTGTACTTATGCACAAATTGCAAATGCATTCTCACTTGGAAATTTTCATCGTTTAAACGGCTAATTTCTTGATAAACATCTTCAATTAATTCTTTCCTGTGACTAATATAAGCCTCTTCTTGGAAATCTAACCCTTGAAGTTCTTTAATAATATCTACTTTCATATTAAATATTCGTTCAGTTAATCCAACTGAAATTTTTCCTTCAATGCCTTTTTGATTTTCCCTAAAAAACTCAAAATTTCGAAGGTAGTCAAAGATTAGAAAGTGTTCCTTATCTTGTCCTACCCCAAAAAGATTTGAACAAAGACGCGTGCCTCGGCCAATCATTTGCCAAAACTTTGATTTTGAACGAACTTTTTTGAAGAATACTAAATTGACGACTTCAGGTATGTCAACTCCTGTATCTAACATATCTACAGACACTGCAATTTGAGGCAGCCTATCTTTAGTTGAAAAGTCTTCAATGATACTTTCAACATAGTCTACCTGATAATCGATCTGGGCAGCAAATTTCCCATTATAGTGGGGATAGATATGGTTAAAACGTTCTACTATATGCTTAGCGTGCTTTGAATTATTGGCAAAGATAATAGTCTTGCCTAATTTATCTCCACCTTCTACTTTAATACCTTTTTCCATTAAATCGTTGAGCACTTGATCAATCGTACTATGATTAAACAACCACTGATTTACGGCAGAATTGCTAATCTCTTGGCCTTGCTCTTCGTCAAAAGTGTCCTCGTATTGTTCTCTCTCTTCATCTGATAACTCATCATAGCGAACTCCATCATCTAGAATTTTTGAAGTAGATTCGATTGTACGATATTCAACGAGGTACCCATCTTTAACAGCTTGTTCTAATTCATATGCATATGTAGGTGTCCCAGTTTCCAAACCAAAGATATCATACGTATTTTTATCAATTTCATCCTTCGGTGTAGCTGTTAGCCCTAATGTAATACCATCAAAATATTCAAAAATCGCTCGATATTTTTTGTATATACTTCGGTGACTCTCATCAACGATAATTAAGTCAAAATGACCAACAGTAAATAATTTATTTCCGTCTTTTCGTTTTGTATCGTCAATGGCATTCATCATTGTTGGATAAGTGGAAAATACCATTCGGCTTAATTCAGGGTTGTCTTTGTTATCCAGTAAATTACATAATGTCATACTAGGAAGAAGATTATTGAAGTTTTTCTTTGCTTGCGATACAAGTGTTTTTCGATCAGCTAAAAAAAGAACATTTTTCACCCAATTATGTCGAACTAAAACATCGACAAGAGAAATAGCTGTTCTTGTTTTGCCACTGCCAGTTGCCATAACTAATAGGGATTTCCTCTGTTTTGCTTGAATTGTTTCACATACAGAAAGAATAGCTTCTTTTTGATAATAACGATTGGAAATCTCCTCTTTAATCTCAATATTCTTTAAAGGACGTTGAATTGTGCGTCTATCAATCAATAACTGAAGGTCAGCTTTGGTATAAAAACCAGACACTTTACGTTCCGGATAATTAGTATCGTCCCAGAGACGGATATCAAATCCATTTGTATAAAAGATTATAGGCCTTTGTCCGTGCATTTGCTCAATACAATCAGCATATAGTTTTGCCTGATGCTTGCCTTTATTGGCATCATAAGCAGTTCTCTTTGCTTCAACTACTGCTATTGGTTTACCGTTATCACCCAATAATACATAATCTACAAAACCAATACCTTGGTTGTTAGGCATTCCATTTACTTGATATTCCTCAAGAATATCTCTACCAAACTCCCAACCTGCTAATTTCAGCTCTAAATCAATATAGATTTTTCTCGTTTTAAACTCAGAAAGTTCGTCTACTTGAAAATCATATTGCTCGGTATTTGTAACCCGTTTTTCGGTCAAATCTTTACGCAATTTTTCGTTTTCTTTCATTAAATCTTCAAGTTTACGATCTTTCGAACTCAGTTTTTCATAAAGTTCTTTATATTCTTCTGGTCTTCTTCTTGGCTCTTCTCCAGAAAGAAGAACTTCTTCCTTAAATTCAGATCCTGAGTAATCTTCGGAGTAACAATAATCTAGCCAATCAATAAATTGGTGTAGATTATGTAATGCTAGTACTGCTTCATCTCTTGTAATAGCTGAATTTGTATGCACTGCTACATTCCCTAATTTAATAACGTATTTCATTAAAGGGAAAAGATCTTCATCAATGATTGACATAAATGTGCGTTCGTGAATTAAACTAGATAAGTTGTCTTGATATGGCAATTTTAATTCACTATCCGAAGTATACAACCATTTTACTGAAAGTTCTAAGGCACGCCGTGTCAAAATTGCACAAGTAGCAGGACTTACTTGAAGGCTTTTTTCCGCCTCCAAGCAAGCATACGTAAAAGCAGCAAAATGATTTTTACCTTTTAAGAATTCGAAGTTGGTTAGCAAGTAATTCCCCCCCTAATAAATATCTTAATTATATATAGAATTCTCCTTTAAATGCTTTTTGGGTTAGAGAATTTAGCATACTTTCTAACTCCGTTAAACCATCCTCTAATAAGCTTTTCTGTTTTAATATCTCTTCAAATACATTAGAAAATTTAACTTGAAGCTCTATCGGTGGAATTGGTAAACTAACCCCTTTTATTTTCCCTAAACTTAGAAACTTTTGTGCTCCTCCACTAGAAGAAGCTTCTATTATAGAACTTTTCATTGGTTTATAATTTAGCAAAAACTCTAAATATCTCGGCAAGACTATGTTCTTATTTAATTTTAATAAAGCTACATTTTTCATACTAAATTCCTCATTAATATTGTTCATTAATGCGGTTCCCAAATTTACTCCAATATTAGTGTAAAGGATATCTCCATACTCAGGGTTACACCTTGCAAATATAATATTATGATCATCTTGAGAAACATAATCTATATTAGAATAATCAATTTTGAAAGGTTTTATATTCTTACCTGTAATTAACATTATTCCAGAATCTAACCTTTTGGGAGTATCGTGAGTCCCATCAGTAATTTTTGCACATATGTCAGTAAGCTTGTAGTTAGTCCATTCTTTAGTGTTACAGACTGGATCTCCAAAATTATCCAAAAATAAACTCTGAGCAAGAGAGGTTAATGCTTCAATTTGAGCTTTACGCTTATCAATAAGTAAGGTAATTTTGTTTAGCGTATTAACTATAGACTCCTGTCTGTCTAATTCAAAATCTGGGATTTCCGCAAATAATATATCTTCTCGCGTTATACCAGGAATCATCCCTTTTGCTTTTTTCTTCAATTTTTCCATATAAAAGCTTAAAAAATATTTTATATACCCATTAAGATAGCCTTTTTTGACTCTAAGAGCCATAACTTGTCTGCTTAAATGTACTGATTGCTCAGATAATATAAAAAATTGCCCTACAGTACCTTTAACAGAAAGGATTATGTCATCTCTTTTTCCAATAACTGTCGGTTCATTAGTCCATCTTTCAATGATAAATTTCCCGTCCTTGATATTACTTGCTCCCATAATATAAGGTATACCTTTACCCTCTGCATTATATTGAGCCTTGGTAAGATCCCGTCCAGATATTAAATCTACAGCATCTTTTAAATATATATTTTTTACCGAACTCTCCACACTCATTTAATTAACTCCCTTAAATCATCAATGCCCTGTAATATTTCCCTTTCTAGAGAACTAATTCTATCAAGAATAATCGAAGGAGCTTCGTATTCTATCTCCTCATACTCTACTTCCTTATATTTACTGATCGATAAATCATATCCATTGTCCCGAATTTCCTCTATAGGAACGAAGAAAGACTGTTCTGTGCGTTTTCTTTTCTTTTCATCTGTTAAGTTATTAAATCTACCTACAATGTCCGGAATATCATTTGCTTCAATAGGATTGCGTTTATCATCTAAAGAGTAACCGTCTGCTTTCATATCATAAAACCAAACGTCATCTGTACCGCCCGCATCTGTTTTTGTGAAAATCATTATTGCTGTAGAAACCCCTGCATAAGGTTTGAATACTCCTGATGGCATTGAAATAATAGCTTCCAGCTTATGATTTTCAATAATTTCTTCACGAATAGATTTATGTGCTTTAGAACTTCCAAATAAAACACCATCAGGAACAATTGAAGCACATCGACCACCTTTTTTAAGCATTCTTAAAAATAAAGCTAAGAAGAGAAGTTCTGTTTTCTTGGTTTTTGTTACCTTCAATAAATCATCCGAAACAGATTCATAATCTAATGATCCCTTAAATGGTGGGTTCGCAAGTACTAATGTATATTGCTCCGTGTCTTTATTTTGCTCAGATAAACTATCACGGTATGCAATATTAGGATTATCTACACCGTGAAGCATCATATTCATTGCACCGATTCGGAGCATTGTTCCATCCATTTCAAAACCGTGGAACATATTTTGGTTAAAGTGTTCTCTCAAACCTTGAATGAAGAACATATCATTATGATTTTCTTTTAAGTATTCTCCTGCACCTACAAGAAATCCAGCTGAACCTGCTGACGGATCGACAATTATATCTTCTGGCGTAGGTTTCATTAAGCGAACAATCATATCGATAATATGTCGTGGTGTTCTAAATTGACCATTTGTTCCCGCTGTAGAAAGTTTTGATAGTAAATACTCATATAAATCACCAAGAGTATCTTTTTTTCCATCAGAGTTACTTGCTTGAAGTAATCCATTAATACCAGCTACAACTCTTGCCAACAAAGACGGCGTTGGTATTACGAAAATAGCATCCTTCATAAATTTAGAGTAGATTGATTCTTTACCGCCCAAATCTTTAATAAATGGAAAAACTTCTTGAGTTACCACCTCAAACATTTCTTCTGCACCCATATTAGAGAAAATAGACCAACGCAGTTGAGGCTTATCTTTAGGAAAAACCCCTTCAAACTCTAAGCCTAGTAACTCAGCATCTGCTTCCTTTTTTTTCTCATTATCATCTAAGCCTTTTATATAAAGTAGATAGGTAAACTGTTCAATAACAGTAAGTGGATTAGTAATACCACCTGTCCAGAATGTTTCCCAGACTTTATCTATTTTGTTTTTTAATTCTCCAGTAATCATTATTACACCTCAAAAATAAAAGTCATATGAATACATATGTAACTTACATTATACAGCATTAACCCGTGGAAATATAATGTGTGAATCCCTTCTATACACTTACCAACACCTCCTAAAGACCTTTTTATAACAGTAATTAGTAATAGTAATTGGCTGCAAAAAATATTTTCAAAAAAAGTTTTAATTTTTTCTCCAAACCCTTGTTTTTTAAAAAAGCTAAAGAATATAATCCCAATGAAAAATTTAATAGAGGTAAAAGGAGAGAGTACATTTGAAAGTTATTCGCTGCTACGCTGCACCAGAAGACGCAGTTAACGTGAAAAATATTATTCAAGACTTATTAGCTGCTGAGTTAGAAAATATATTGAATTTGCAATTAAAAGGTGATTCTTCAACTGAAAACAAAAGCTTAGGTCGTGATTGTGCTTGAGTTCTATTACCTATGAAAGTAAAGCAATATCTACCAAAGAATTTGTTCAGCAATTAGAAAAGCTTCAGAGGAAAGGCCATTTATCTCCCTTCCTCTTAAAAAGCTTCCTTAACTCACAAAGATGGAGAGAACATTATGAAACAAAATAAGATTGAATTATTTCCTGGCCAGAAAAGTGGAATAATCAAAATTTTTATTAATTGTGCGGAGAAGCAAGAACCTGTTCAGTTACAGCTTGAATTGAAATTTGAAGACTGAATTATGTAAGTAACTAAAATCAACTTTGTATAAAATATGCCTACTTCCGTCAAAGATGGTAGGCGGAGGTGTATTTTATGCGAAAAAAAGTTCAATTGCACACAGAATCAGAAGTAAACACCGTTACAGATTTATGGATTCAACATCTGGTTCAACGTATTATCGTTGAACAATTAGAGATTCCTCATAGACTACAAGCTAAATTGCTTCATCAAACGTTAGAGAAGGGAAAGAAATAAAAAATGAATAATCAACAACAAAATAAATATAAAGTTTTTTTTAGACGTGTTAGTACAGTTGGACAAGATTTAAGTATGCAAGAGTCAGCAGATGCTCTATACCGTCAAAAATATATTCCGAGTGAAATTTTAATTATTAACGAGTATGGAGTTTCAGCAAATAAATTGAGTATTGAACGTCGGCCTGAAATGAAAAAATTAATCGCTATGATTCAAAATAGTCAAGTTGAGACCATTTATACTTTTGATCGTTCTCGTCTATTCCGTGATTTTTATGAGTCAAACTATTTTGTATGGCTATGCAAAAAATATAATGTTCAAATTGTTTTCACATCAAGCGGTCATCAAGATGCGACAGGTAGCACCTTAATTGAAGGAGTAATGAACATTGTCGGAGATATCGAAGGGAAAAACATTGCCCGAAGAAGCGCAGAAGCACGAAAAAGATATCCGGCTAAAAAATTCGGCTACATAAAAAAAAAGGAAACAAAAAAATACGTTAAAGATTCCATAAAGAAAAGCGCTATTGTAGAATTTTTCAACGGTTTATCAAAAATCAAAACAGTTAATGAGTTAGAGGCAGTATTACAACGCTATAAAAAGATCCTAAAAAAGACACCAGATAAGCTTCTTAAACTTGCAACTGATTCTTTTTACGCTGGATATGATTTAAGTAATGGTGAAAATAAACTTTTGCACGTTGAACCCTATTTATCGTTAGCACAATTCAAAGATTTACAAACAAAAAATGTGATTATTTCAAAATACGTGGAGAAAAAAGAACAGCTAATGGCCGAAGACATTTTTCAACCATATTGCGGAAAATGCAAAAAATTAATGAAATTCCAATTTAATGTCTTAGAGAATAAAGCTTGGTACTATTGCTCAAGTAAATCAAGCCATTCAAACATTGTTCTATCAACTAAAGATTTGATTTGCATCATTAATACGACTTTAGATAAAGCCCTTGGTCAGCTTGACACAGAAAAAATAGTTAAAGATTCTCGTGCTTACCTTCAATATATCCGAAAACCTATTGATGAAGAGTTAACATCGATTTCTAATAAGAAGAACCGAATACTACAAAAAATCATTATAGAAAATGATGAGCTAACAAATTGGAGAGAGCACCCTTCTTATATTGAATTATCTAAGTTAGAAGATAATCAGCAGCTATTTCTCAATGAAATTAACACGAAGGAAGAGCTATTGTTAGAAAATAAGTATTTAACTAAATTAACAAAAGAATATTTGAATAACTGCAAAAAGACGAATCTTTTCTTTCTTATGTCTATGCTCATTAAACGTCTAGATGTTTATCCTCAGGAGATAAACATTGAGATTAGCAAATTTGACTATCTTGTAGACTTTCAAAGCCAATACATTTTTGATGATGGTGAACTCGTATGAGGTTAGCATTTGGATATATTCGAAGGTCTTCTTATAAACAACAGGAAAATAACAGTGTGGAAATTCAAAAACAACATATTCAAGAATTCGCTAAAAGAAATCAATTAAATGTACCGGATGATTTTATTGTTATTGAAGATGTTACAAGTGCATTTTCCAAGCGAGCAAATCAGAGAAAAGAGCTAATGAAGCTAAGGGAGAAAATGATTGAAATGAATGTTCCAATCGTTATTTTTCACGAGGTTTCTCGTATGGATAGGACGGGGTATTCTTTCACAATCGATTTTTATCGCCCATTATTAGAAAGCTTACCTAATCTTGAAGTATACACAACACAGTCAAACGAACCTATTGATCCAGATAGTATGAATTTAAAGATGAACTTCCTATTATTTCAACACGAATCAGAGGTAAAATCGGAGCGTGCATTGAGTAACTTGAAAGCTGAACTTCAACAAGAAAGACCTGTTCGTCCTGGTTCAACTATACCTTATGGATATACACAAATAGATAAACAGCTTGTACCAAACAAAGACGCTGAAATAGTTTCGTTCATTTCCTTTCTTTACAGTTGGGGAAAGTCACTAAAGAAGATTGCTTTTCTCTTAAATGAAGCCGGTGTACCTTCTCCTAAAGGAAAACAATGGCGTTCAAGTACCATAGAAAACATACTCAAAAACTCTGTTTACACAGGTAATCTCACTTGGAATATTCCCAAGATAAAAGATGAAGAAAATGTTTTTATTTTTAAAGCTTCACACGAACCTATAGTAAGTGATTTTCACCTTCATTTACATCAATACAACAAAAAAGTTCAAGCAATGTACGGTCGGCTAGATACGCCTTTTCTGTTTCTTAACAAGCTTAGATGCCACCACTGCCACCAGGCTATGGTCACTCAAAATGGTTCCACAAAACGTAATGGAACTACGTATCAATATCATTATTATGTTTGCAAGCATTGTCAATATAAAGTATGTATTCACGATGTTCATAAAATTTTAGTTCCAATGATTTTTGAGCGTATTCAACAACTTTCATTATCAGAACAAAACAAAAAATCAACTTTAGAGCTACTTAAACAAATGAAAGCTAAATTTGAAAAAGTAGTTCTTGAAATGAACGTTATAATCAACACTCTCTACAAAAAGTTAAAACAAGCACAAAAAATAACCGATCGTGAGTTAGAGCTACAAATATTAGCTATGCTAAATCAAAACCAAAATTCGTTATTAGAATATGAAAAGGTATTAAATACCTTAGATAACTATTATCGAGCAGTTGAATTAAATCACTTTTTTTCAAGATTCAACGAAATTTTAGAGCATCAATTAGACACTTCAGAAAAAAGACTGATTATCTTATACTTTGTTGATTTCATTCTAATATCAACTGACCAAAAGCCGCATATTCAGTATAAGACTAACATCTTTGACTTCTTACAGCCTGCTTGCAGTGAGTAATGGATGCACTACCGAAATTAAAATAAATTAATTGGTCGAAAAACCGAACACAATTTATTAGAAATTTAATTGTTTAACATCAACTTCAGAAATCCCTTGTTATAAGGGATTTTATCTAGGGCTTGTTCGATAATACGTCCAAACTGGTATACCAATTTGGACATACTCCCGAAAAGTATTATCAGTATGGACAAACCACCGAAATTTATACATAGACTAATTACTAGATCAAGGAGAAACTTTATGCCAACACACATTACCTTACAACATATTTCTTTAAGAGTTGAAACAGCGTTCCAGACTATCTCTAAAACTTCTGCACCATTTTTAAACAAATTTAATTTTGGAGGTGACTTAATATGAGATGTGCTATATATGCTCGCGTTTCTACTAAGTATGATTCTCAAAAGACCTCTATTGATAATCAAATCGATTTCTTCCATCACTATGCTGCTCAAAAAAATTGGGAGATCACAAAAATTTATACAGATGAAAGCTCCGCTACAAAAGGAAGCGGAAAAGGTTTAAAAGCGTTAATTGAAGATGCAAAGGCTGGTTTGTTTGATGTAATTTTAGCTAAGGAGCTTTCCCGATTAGCTCGTAACGGCCGTTTATCTTATGAATTAAGGGATACCTGCCTGCTAAATAATATTCATATGGTTTTCCTCGATAACTCAATCGATACTACTCAAGGAGATATGGACAAATTTGGGTTGTATGCTTGGATGTATGAAATAGAAGCCGCTAATACTAGCAGACGAAACAAACAAGCTAAACAAGCAAAGGCTCGCAGAGGTCTATTTGTTGGTTCTACTCCTCTTTACGGTTATTATAGTGAAAATGGCGTACTGAAAGTCCGTAAAGATGACACTCCCAATGTAGTTCGTCGTATATTTAATTGTTATTTAG
>Ga0209025_1003448_pt1 | contig 14951 bp, 14 predicted proteins | sample AraplaMF_Col_mLB_FD_184256 | JGI IMG/M metagenome (GOLD analysis project Ga0209025, IMG submission 184256) | Arabidopsis root microbial communities from the University of North Carolina, USA - plate scrape MF_Col_mLB (SPAdes) (version 2) | ecosystem: Host-associated > Plants > Roots > Endosphere... | reverse complement strand
CTCTTCTTCTTTTATTTAATAATGTTGACGCACATAATGCTACAAAAGCTCCGATCGGAACCATAATCCACTCTGTACCATGACCAGTGAATATATCTGTTTTCCATAACCCTACACCGGCAAAAATTAGAAGTGCTATAATTGCAAGCGGCGCAATTTTCAACGCGGCAATACGTGCACGTTCTCTTAACTTACCAGTTGTACGTATAGTAAGGAATTGCAATCCGTGAACAATACATAGCAGAAGGAACATAACTCCTCCAAGTAATGCAAATGGATGTAGTAATTGTAAGAATCCACCTACAGCATTTTTCGTCTCATCAATTGGAATACCTACCATAAAATTAGCAATGGCAACTCCCCAAAGGATAGGCGGTAGTAAACTTCCTAAAAACATACCCCAATCCCAAAAACCTTTCCATTTATGATTATCTATTTTCGCACGGAATTTAAAGGAAACACCTCTAATAATTAAAGCGAGAAGCATAAATACAAATGGAATGTAAAACCCGCTAAATAAAGTTGCATACCAGTGCGGGAATGCTGCGAACATAGCTCCACCTGCACAAACAAGCCATACTTCATTCGCGTGCCAAAATGGACCGATTGTATTTAAGTAAATTCTTTTCTCTAAATCGTTTTCCCCTAAAAACCTTGAAACTATACCTACACCGAAATCGAAACCTTCAAGTACAAAGAAGCCTACGAATAAAACTGCAATAATGATAAACCACAACTCATTAAGAGATAACATACTCATCCTCCTTATCAAATGGATCATGGCTTTGAGAATCCTGTTTCGCTTTCTTATTCTCATGTCCTTTAATAGTACGAACGAATAAGTAAATAGTAATTCCACCTATAATTAAATATAGTGATGTGAACGAAACTAAAGAGAATAATACTTCTCCGAACGTAACATTTGGAGATACAGCATCTTCCGTTTTCATAACACCGAAAACTACCCAAGGCTGACGTCCCATTTCAGTCATAATCCATCCTACTGTATTACCAATAAACGGTAGTGCAATTGCATACACCATTAATTTTAAATACCAAGTTTTTTCAGCTAATCGATCTTTTCTTGATAAGAACCATCCGTACGCTCCTAGAAGAAGCATAAATGTTCCACTCATTACCATCGCTCTAAAACTCCAGAACATAGTGTGTACTGGTGGAATATAGTCTCCAGGCCCATATTTTTCTTCATATTGCTTTTGAATTTGATTCATCCCTTCTACTTGACCGCTAAATTTATCAAATGATAATAGACTTAGCATATAAGGGATTTGAATTTCAAACGAGTTTTCTTGCTTCTCTGCATCAATTTTCGCAAATACTGTAAATGGCGCTGGATCTTCACTCGTATTCCATAACGCTTCAGCTGCTGCCATTTTCATTGGATGTGTCTTAATTAATTGTTGTGCTTGCGCATGACCGAAGAATAATACTAGCGCAGTTGTAAGTGTTCCAACAATGATAGAAATGCGGAACGATTTTTTAAACACTTCAGTTTCTTGAGCTTTCGTTATTTTCCATGCACTCACACCTGCAATAAAGAATGCACCAGTTGCAATTGCCGCTGTAATTGTATGCGGGAATTGTACCCATAATTGTGGGTTTTGAATGATCGCTAAGAAATCATTCATTTGTGCACGTCCATCTGCTGCCATTTCATATCCTACTGGCGATTGCATAAATGCACTTGCAGTTAAAATCCAAAACGCTGATAACATTGTTCCAATTGAAAGGAGCCAAATACATAAAAGGTGAATGCGCTTCGGTAATTTATCCTCACCGAATACCCATAAGCCTAAAAATGTAGACTCAATGAAAAATGCTAATAAACCTTCAATCGCAAGTGATGGACCAAACACATCACCTACGAAGCGTGAATAGGTTGACCAGTTCATACCAAACTGGAATTCTTGTAAAATACCAGTTACTACACCTACCGCAAAGTTAACAAGGAATATTTGTGTCCAAAACTTCGTCATCTTCTTATAAATTTCTTGTCCCTTTACCACATATAACGTTTGCATTAACGCAATGATAAAAGCTAAACCAATAGACAGCGGAACAAAAAAGTAATGGAAAATCGTTGTTGATGCGAATTGTATTCGTGCCAATTCGAGCGTTTCCATACTACAATCACTTCCTTCATAATTTTTTATATCGAAATTTCAATTGAGTTGTATGAATAAAACAACTCAAATCTTAGAAATATAGAAAGATAAATTTGTTTATGTACTTTTAGAAAATATAAATTTTCAGTTTTCAAGATAATTACAAAAGAACTTTCTCATAAAATTTACCTTTTCACTATTTCAGTAGTGTTTTATCCGTTAATCGAATTGTATAATATACCTGCATAGTAAATTCAGCTGATTTTTGACGTATTATTGACATCATTTTGTCTGAAATATGTCTTTTGTCATTTTTTTGAATTAAATTTTTTTCATTAATAAAATGTATTTTTTTAATATAAGACTTACTTTCGTATCAATAAAATAATCGTTTTTCTCTTTATACACTTGACTTTCTTATGAAAAAATGTCCTCTTAACCAATGAAGAAATCAGTTATTTTTTTGTCAAGAGGAAAATGTATTTTTAAAATTCAAACACAAAATATTGTTATTCAAAAATAGAAAATACCCTCCCTCCTTCTAAACTAAAAATTCATTTTTTTGTCATTTTTCCAAACTGAATTCATACACAAAAAAATACCGAGAATCGATTAGACTCTCGGTATTTTTTAAATTATTTCGCTGTATGTTTTCTAACAGCCGGTAAAATTTCAGTAGCAATTAATTCAATATTTTTCTCAATTTTATTAAGTGGCACACCACCAAAATCAATTTGTGCCATAAAACGTTGTTGTCCAAACAATTCATATTGGTAAAGCATTTTTTCAATAATTTGTTGCGGGCTACCAACCATTAATGCGTCACGGTAATCTACTGCATTTGTAAATTGTTGCTTCGGATACCCACCACCGCGCAGTGTAAGCATACCAGCATTAATATGAGGATAGTATTCATTAAATGCATCTTGTGAATTTTTTGCTGTATAAAATAAACTCGTTGTTGCAACTGGTAAACTTGCTGGATTAAATCCACTTTGCGCCGCAGCCTCACGGTAGGCATCTACCGATCCTTTAAAGTTAATAGCTGGGCCACCTAGTGTTGTTATCATCATTGGTACACCCGCAAGTCCCGCTTTAATCGCACTAGCTGGTGGGCCACCAACTGCACGCCAAATTGGTAAGTTATTATTTTTAGCTCTTGGAATAACCGATGCATGTGCAAGCGGCGCTCTGAACTGTCCGTTCCATGTTACATGTTCCTCTTTATTAATTTTTAATAAAAGATCCATTTTCTCTTCAAATAACTCTTCATAATCATTCACATCATAACCAAGTAAACTATATCCCCCAATACGAGATCCACGACCAGCTACGATTTCTGCACGTCCATTAGAAATTAAGTCAATTGTAGCAAAATCCTCATATACTCGTAACGGATCAGATGTACTTACTATCGTTGCTGAACTTGCAATTTTTATATTTTTCGTAGCTTGTGCAATAGCTCCTAAAATAACTGTATGAGCTTGTGTTGTAAAATGCGTTTGATGGCTTTCACCGACAGCAAATACATCAAGTCCAGCTTCATCCGCTAACTTAGCTGTTTCAATTAATTCATGAATTCTTTGCTCTGCACTAATTTTCTCTCCGTTATGCGGATTTAAAACATGATCCCCAATCGAATATAATCCAAATTCCATTCCTTTACTTGTATCCATACGGTATTTTTCCATAGTTGCTCTCTCCTTTAATGAAGTGTTATTAGTTTCTCTTTTAAAAACGTTGGTAAGTCAAGTGTATCTCCCTATTACCTACACCATCACTTGATTAGTCAATTGACGGTGTAAAAAAAATTACTCATGTGGTAATTCTTTTTTTTCACTATGCTTATGAACTTTCGTCATTAGCTCGTATAATATTTTCTGCTCTTCTTCATTTAATACATCATCAAAAAACGATGATTGAAATGCAAGTTGCTCTGGCAATGCTCTCTCTAAAGCTGCTTCCCCTTGCTCTGTAAGGCTAATTGTTTTCGTTTTCCAATCTTGTTTTCGCACAATATATCCTTCTTTTTCAAGACGAGTTAACATTCGAGAAATACCGCCTTGTGTAACAGTAACCTTCTCAGCTAACTCCATTTGTGTCAGTGGTTGATACGTACGTATTTGCAAAAGCACATCAAATTGAGCTGTCGTTAAATCAAAACGTTTTAAAAACTCATTTGACATCTGATTACTTTGGTTCGTAAATCGTATTAAACGTAACCATATTAATGATCCTATCGTATTATCACGCATGTTTTATCACTTCCTATCGTGAATCTCACTATCACTTTACTACGCAAGTGATAAAAAAGCAAGAGAAAACGTGAAAAATATCTCATTAGAGTATTGCATAAATAACGATAAGAAAGAATTCATGTTTAAATGAATTCTTTCTTATCGTTATTCTGAACTTTCCATTTCATTCATTGCTATATTTAAAGCAGCTACCGCTTTGGGCCAACCAACATAAAAAGCCATATGTGTTATTAATGCAATCAATTCATTTTCTTTAATTCCATTTTGTTTGGCCAGTCGCAAATGAAATGGTATTTGTTCTGTCTGATTAAGACTAATTAATGCAGCTAATGTACATAAACTTCTTTCTCTCAATGTTAAAGTGGCATCCCGCCACACTTCCTCGAACAATATCTCTTCACTATAATGAGCAAATGCAGGTGCCATTTCTCTCATTTTCTTTTGAATACAATATTCAATGGATTCATTCATCATTTCACTCCCCTTCATTTTACCAATTGCGCCAATCCTTGACCAAACGACCAATTTTCAGCAGATGTCTCATTTAGTGTAATAAAAATGTCTGCACTTTTTATACTAGAACATTCAGAAACCTTCAAGGATATCGACTGATACAGATCCCTTTTCTGTTTTATCGTTCTTCCCGGTCCACATGTAATAGAAACATAAATCATATTCTCTGTTCTCTTTTCTCCTCCTTCCAACAAATAATATGGATTATATAAAAGGTGATTTTGCGAGTAAGATAAAAACAGTTGAAAATAATCATTTTCAGGGATGTTAAAATGTTCAATTAATGAAAGATGAATACATTTACCTATCTTTTTCAACTCTTCTTTATTTAATTTATTTTCATGATAATAAACATTCACAAAAGGCATACATTTTCATTCCTTTTTCTTAATTTAACTTCAACAAGTTTTCATCATGAAATGTGCAAAATCTCATATACTGTAACACCTTTATTCGTTACCATGTCAGGCTTTTCTTCATAAAAATTAAACTGACTATATCTCCATTTATCCGGATTATATACTATTATATTTCCTAAACACTCTTCTACATTCTGATTCATAATGGTAGATTGAGCCCCCAACAATGATTCTCTGTGAGAAATATTACCTATATATTCAACAACATATTTACTTTTCTTAAAGTCATCACTTAGATTAACAACTAATGGAACACCTATATTTATTTGTTGCCACCCAAAAGATTGTAAAATATTATCGTAATACCCTTCAAAGATAAATTTGTTCATTCCTTCATGGCCATTCCAAACATATAAAGGTGCATAACAGTTATAGAAATTCCCATCCTTACCTGTCTCAGTAATTAAATATGCTTTGAAATTCAATTCTTGAAAACCATCAGTTTTATATCCATTATCCTTTACCCTTTTTTTAATAATCTCCATGTCATAATCCTTTGGTAAAATGACCTTATATTGCATTCCAATCATGTTTATCACTCACTTTCAATCTTATATACACAATGATAAACCGATGATTGACTAACGTAAAATAGGTATAAATTATGTTTGATATCATTTATAATGATACCGTATAAGGGGCTGAGATATATGGAAATAAATGATCTTATTATATTCAAAACTGTAGCTAGCGAAGGTTCTATTAGTAAAGCTGCTAAAGAGTTAGGATATGTTCAACCGAACGTAACTGAACGAATCAAAAAATTAGAACTAGAATTAGAAACTCCTTTACTACATAGAGATAATAAAGGCGTTTCCTTATTACCCTCTGGTGACATTTTATTAGACTACACGAATCAAATATTAACTCTTGTAGAGGAAGCGAAAGTTAAAATTAAAACGAGTGGTTCTTCTTATATCATCGCGACGTCACAATCTATTTTGACCAATTATGTAAGCAAGCGTATTAAAGAAAATTTCAGAAATTATCAAATATATGTAGAAAATAGTAGTCATTTGCATAAATTACTGCAACAACAAAAAATTGATATGGTCATTACTTACGAGGATGATCCCGAAGCAACTTTTAAAAAAGTATTTACTACTTCCATTTCTGTAGGCTTATTAAAAGCGAAAAAAACGCCTATCATTGACTATTCAAAGGAACTCTTCTTCGTTAGTAATGATAAAAAGTGCCCTTTTAGAAATAAGACGATACAATTTCTAAAAGAAAATAATTTATCTCAAGGTCAACTTCAACAATTAGATTCTTATTCGCTTATGGAAGAGTTTATTCAGGACGGTAAAGGAATAGCCTTTTTACCGATTAAAAATGATAACTTAGTGCCCATTGAAGATGTTCCAATTGAGAAATTAGCTGTTCATTTTTTTACAAATCAAAACTCTTTAAAACAAATACCTAATGAATTATTTGATTAGGATAATATCTTTAAACTAACTAATTACATACACCAATAAAAATCCCTCCTTTACGAATCTAAAAGAGGGATTTTCATATTCTATAGAATTGATTTGTCACACGTTTTGCTCCACTTCTGCACTTTTCTCTTTCTTATTCCGTTTCATATTCTTCAAACTCTTTACCGTTCCAACTAATCCTTTCGGGAAAACTAGCAATACGATAATGTACAATAACCCAAGAATAATTGTCCATCGTTCAAAAATTGGATACGCTGTAGCTAGTTCTGATAAATAGTATTTCAGTGATTCAATAATTCCTGCTCCAGCAATTGCTCCAATTAACGTTCCAACGCCTCCAATCATTGTCATCAATAATGCATTTAATGTCATTTCAATTGAAAATACAGTCGTACTAACAAAACGCAATGTGATAACAAATAAACCACCACTAATCGCAGCTACTACTCCTGCCACAATGCTAGCAATAATTTTATAATGAAGAACTTTATATCCTATTGCCTCAACACGTTGCTCATTTTGTGAAATTGCTTTTAATACTTTTCCAATTGAAGATTTTGTGAAAAGACGTAACAGAATAAAAATGACAATTAAACATATAAGTGTTACATAATAAAAGGTAAAACGATCACGGAATAAGTCTGGTACACCAAATGTAAAACCGTCTCCTCCATGAGTGAGTCCACGCCATTTTTCAGCAAGTACGAAAAACAACTGTGAAATAGCAAGTGTTAACATTGCATAAAAATGACTTTTCAGTCGTAAAGAAAGCAAACCGATTATATAACTAACAATTGCTGAAATGATAATTGCAGCTACTAGCCCTATAAAAAAGTTCGTTATAGATACTCCTTGCCGATCAAATAAAAGCGCTACGCCATATGCCCCTATTCCAAAGAACATACAATGGCCGAACGATACAATTCCGGTATATCCAAGTAATACATCAAAACTCATTGCAAAAATAGCAAAGATGAAGATTTGAGTGAACAAAATTAACAAGCTCCGTGAATCATTTACGAATGGAAATACACTTAAACAAATGAGCATACATACTCCGAAGTATACTTTAATTCGATTTGAAGTGCTGTTCACCATGTCACCCCTTTTCACCAACAAGTCCGTTTGGCTTCACTATTAAGAAAAATAGTAACATTAACATATTAATTGCAAGCGATAAATCCGGTATAAAATATGCTGTAAAAGCACCAGCTAATCCGACAATTAAAGAAGCGATTGCTGAACCTTGTACGCTTCCTAACCCTCCTATGATTACTACTATGAAAGCTAAAATCGCATACTGCATACCCATCTCTGCAAAAATAACGCCTGAATACGGTGCTAATAAGAAGCCTCCCAACGCTGCCATCCCTGCTCCTAATAAAAAGACGAAAGAAAATATCGCTTTTACGTTAATACCGAGTGCTTGAACCATCTCTTTATCCATTACACCTGCGCGAATCATAAGACCTATTTTTGTTTTTTTGAGCAATAATAGTAAGGCAATGTAAATGATGATCCCAATTAAAATAACGAATAGACGATATTTAATTAATATAACACCTTCAAATGTATAACTACCTTGTAACCATAACGGTAATTTAGCACCAATTGGATTCGGTCCCCAAAATACTTTAATACATTCACTAAGTACAAGCATTCCTCCAAGCGTCACAAGAAGCTGGCGAACATGATTTCCATATACCGGTCTAATAAGGAATCTTTCTAAAATGAATCCAAGAAACATACCCATTGCAATTGCTCCAACTAACGCTAATACATAACTACCTGTCGTATTAAATAACCAAACACCTGTAAACGCTCCCCACGCAAATAAACCACCATGTGCGAAGTTTAAAACGCTCATTAAACCGAAAATCAGTGAAAGACCTGATGCTAATAAAAAAATAAGCATCCCTGTTGAAATCCCATTTACAAATAAATTGATTAACACATCCATCCTTCTCACCTCGGATTCATGTTAAGAGATTCCTAAATATTTGTGACACATTTCCTTATCCTCTTTTAATTCATGCATAAAACCGTTATGAACAATTCTTCCGTTATCCATAATATAAAAGTAATCACCAATTTGACTAGCCATCATAAAGTTTTGTTCAACGAGTAAAACTGTTGTTTTCTCCTTCATTTTTAAAATAGCTATCATTAATTTCTCTATCATAATAGGGGACAAACCTTTACTCGGCTCATCAATAAGTAATAAACCATCACTATTAATAAATGCTCTTGAAATTGCTAGCATTTGTTTTTGTCCGCCGCTTAAGAGTCCACTTTTTTTGTGCCAAAACTGCTTTAAATCTGGAAATAGTTCAACCATCCACTCAATTTTCTCTTCCGCTTCTTCTCCCTTCCCCCTAGCAAGAGCGAATGTTTCTTCTACTGTCAGGTCGTGAAAAATACCTTGATTTTCTGGTACATAACCTATTCCTTTTCTTGAAATTAAATGTGTAGATAATCCATTTACTTGTGTACTATCATAATAAATTTCACCATGTGCGATATGGTGAAATCCCATAACCGAACGTAATGTCGTCGTCTTCCCTGCCCCATTTCTTCCAAACAGTACAGTAATCGTTCCTTTCTCAACAGCAAGAGATACCCCTTGTAAAATATGAAACTGATCTAAATACGTCTCTATATTATTCACTTGTAATAGTGCCACTATATAATCCCCCTAAATAAGCACTTTGTACACGCTCATCTTTCATAATCTCTTCGGGCAAGCCTTCAGCTAATAGCTCTCCATGGAATAAAACGATAAGATGGTCTGACAAACCTAGTACCATATCCATTTTGTGTTCAATCAGTACAATCGTACTCTCTGGATGTTTTTTAATATTCTCAATCACTTGTAAAATAGCCGGTACCTCCTCAACTGATATACCTGCCGTCGGCTCATCAAGTAGTAACACATCTGTTTTTAAAGCTAATAACATTGCAAGCTCTAACTTTCGTTTTTCTCCATGTGCTAAATCTTTCGCTAATACATGTTCTTTCTCCTGAAGTAATACAGTTTTTAAGAACCGTCTCGCCTCTCCAATTTGTTGCTTAAACTTTGCCGAACTCGGAAAAAAACTATAGTAATCTTGCACGAATGATTGAACACTTAATCGAACATTTTCAAGTACCGTTAACTCCGGGAATATATTTGTAAGTTGAAAAGAACGACCAATTCCTAATCGAGTTCGATCCGAAATTGATAATTTTGTAATCTCTCGTCCTTTAAAATATACTTCACCCTTCGTTGGAGAAATTTGTCCACTAAGTAAATTAAATAACGTTGTCTTTCCTGCACCGTTTGGTCCAATAATAGAAATGAGCTTTCCTTTTTGTACTGTTAAATCCACGTCCTTAATAACATGATGCTCGCCAAAAGATACGCTAAGATTTTTCGTTTCTAACAAATGTGTCACGAAATCCCTCCCTTTAAAGCTATAAGTATGAAAGAAATACGTATAAAGAGGGTACACTCCCTCTTTATACAAAAACAACAGAAAATTCAGTCTATTTATTTTGAACTGGTGGTTCTGTCTCTTTCATCGTTAATTCTCGCTCTAATACTGGCACCGGATAATCAACACCATCTTGCTTTTTCAATGTAATGGAATACAGTGTCTGCATCGCTTGGTGATCCTTTTCTCTAAACTTCATCTTTCCTTTCGGTGTATCAAATTCCATTCCTTCCATTTTCTTAATTAATGTATCTACATCTGTATCACCTTTTGTTTTCTTTAAAGCTTCTACAATTGAAATTGCCGCTGACATTCCCCCTGCTGTAAATAAATCTGGCACCGCACCATTAAATCGTTTTTTATGTTCTTCCACTAACCAATCATTCACCTTATTTTTCGGGAGTGTATGATAATAAACAGAAAAACCTTGCATTCCTACTAACGCATCCATCGTTTTTAATGCCGGTATATCTGGTGCACCGGTAGAAATTTTAATACCTTGTGCTTCCACATTCATATCTTTTAACTGTTTCCAAGGTGAGTTTGCCCCTGCCCAAACGATAAATAAATAATCTGGTTTTGAGCTAATGATATTTTGAATATTTGCAGTGAAGTCAGTCGAATTTGTATCTGCGTATTGCTCGTTTACAATATTTGCCCCTAATTTCTTCGCTCCAGCTTTAAATGCCGCAATTCCTTCACGGCCAAATGCATTATCCGGGGCAAACGTCGCAATCTTTACATCTTTTTTTGCAATTGCAGCTGCTCCTGCAATCGCATCTTGCGAAGAGCTTCTTCCTGTTCTAAAAACATACTTATTCCAATTCTTTCCGGTAATACTATCAGCAACTGCCGGTTCTACGACCATTATTTTTTCATATTCTTCAGCTAATGGTAAAACTGCTAATGTATCACTTGAACTAGACGATCCGACTAAAAAATCGACTTTCTCTTCTTCTAATAACTTCGTAGCTTTTTTAACCGCTACCTCTGCTTTCGTTTCCGTATCTTCTACAACAAACTTAATCTTCTTCCCTTCCACTTTCCCAGTGCCGCCCGTGGCATAGTCTAACCCTAATTCAAATCCGTTCACTGTTTGTTTTCCATATGATTCTAATGGACCTGTTAATGAAGCAAGAACTCCTACCTTAATCGTCTTTTCATCCTCTGTACTTGTTTTCTTTCCTGAACAAGCTGCCGTTATTAATAACGAGCCTAAAACACAGCCAGTAGCCATCATTCTTAGCCATTTACGTTTTTTCATCGACATTGTGATCCTCCCCATACTTTTCTTTCTGATAGAATCAAACACGCCAAAGTCCCCTGCCCGTAATCATGACTAACTATAAGGTAGGTAATGGAAAACTCTTGTAGTATCCTCTACATTCGGCACAAATCTATAATCACCTTCCTATTTAATGGAAACGGACATACAATCAATATATATTCTACTTTCTAATTTAAAATACTGTTTCGTTGTAGTATTAATCATGAAAAAACTACAATAATTAACTTAACTTATTAAGTCAATTATTGTAGCCTATGTAAAAAACACTTAATTATTTTCTACTTTCTCTAACCCTTCAGCCAATTGTTTCTTATCTAGCCCTTCCCCTATTACTACTAAGTTCGTCGGGAAACCGAAGTCTTGTTCCAGTAAAGTTGGTACCCCAAATGAATATTGGAATAGGTGTGGGTATTTATCTCCATGGAATTTCACAAATCCTTTTACACGATAAATACTATCTGGTAAATTTGAAAGCCATTCATATAAATTGTCTTGATCAATCGATTTCGTAAATTGATACGTCATCGTTTGTATATGTAAATGCTGTTTTACATGTAGTGTCTCATGTTCCGCGTCATTCGTAAATTCAGCTTCTTCTATGTCTTCTAAAGATATATTGCAATATTTTGTTTCAAACAATTTCGCATGATTATTTATCACTTTCACTTCTTCTATTACTTTGTTCTTATCCGTATCTGTTAGTAAATCTGCTTTATTAATTAAAATGTGGCTACCAAACTTCAGTTGCTCATACAATAATTGCTGAACGTTTGCACTTAATACACTTCGATTTAACCACCTTACAGCATCTAATACAACGACAATTGATTTCACTTCTAAGAAAGGTGCTAAAATTGGTGATACACATGCATCTAACACTTCAATTGGATGCGCAACACCTGTCGTTTCGATATAAATGACATCTGGTCTTTCTTGCTGATATAACGAATGCAGCTGTATTTCAAGCTCTTCTTTTAGCGTACAACAAATACATCCTTTCAGAAGTTCTCTTAAAACATTCTCTTTTCCAATAATATCTGTATCTACCGAGTATTCACCAATTTCATTCATTAATACTGCGACTTTTCTATTCTTCTTTTTCTCCGCTAACAATAAATTTTGTAATAATGTTGATTTTCCACTTCCTAAAAAGCCACCTAATATATGAATTTCTACTTTATTCATGTAATCGACCATCCATTTCTTTATTTCAAACGAATTCAAAGCGTAATAATTACGATTTATATTTATTATTTTATTAAAAGAATAGTCATTTGTAAATATATCTTCACCGTTCGTTTACTTCATACGCAACTCTAATTCCTGACTCTATTGCTCCTTGCATCCACCCATGTGTTAATGTCGTATGCTCTCCTGCAAAGTGTACTTTTCCAGATGGTGGTGTAATATACGGAAATAACTCGAGCTCTTGACCTGGTTCAAAAGCTGTAAATGCGCCGCAAGAATACGGATTTTTACTCCAGCTAAAAGATGTTCCAGTAACAAACTCACTATAAACGATGTCACCATATATTTCCGCTAAATTTTTTAATGCGTAACGAATACGATCTCTTTGCGAGAGACTATCCCATGTTAATGCCTCATCTGCCCACGTATAACTCGCTAAAACAATGGCTGCTCCTGGTGTGTGAATGCCATAACTCGGATAATATGTAAATCGTATAGGTAAATCTGTAATAGATTTACCGCCACATTGTCCCGCTTCCTCCCAGAATCTACTTTTAAACTCTATTGCAATTTTAGTTGCAGCAATATAATTTAACTCACGAATTGCTCGTCTTTTAAAATAAGAGAATAAATGATATGGCTGAATTTCTACAAATCGTAACGCTGAAAATGGAATTGTAATAATAGCAATATCACTTGTTATTGTGAATTGTTCTAACGTTTGCTCATGATTTCCTTGTAGCATTACTTTATCATCTTCCTGTATAATTTTTTCTACTTTATAAGACATAAAAATATTATCTTTTAACTCCGGTAAAAATGAATTTGGTAATGTATCCATTCCGCCCGTTATTTCATAATATTTTGTCGTTGAAGTAAAAAAGATCATTTCACGTAATACTTCAATTAAAGATATTCCCATATATGCTTCCATATCAAGAAGTACACCGATCATATCGATTGCTCCATCTGAATAATACTCAATTAAAAATGAGCCGAGCGAATATGCTTTATACTTTTGTTCAATGATAATCCAGTTTTTGCTCGGATCTTTTTTTATAAAATTAAGTATTGGTTCTAATACTACTAACATTAACTCTTCTGCCGTTTTTCCCTTTTCATTCTCTAAAATGGGGTATCCAAGTATACTTGGATTTTTTTCGAATATGCTCAATCTCGTCTTACTATTATTTGTATAAATAATATCTGAATCGGTTTTATTTATAAACGGATTTAACGGTAACTTAAACTTACGAATGTAAGCTACAGTTAAATCGTGTGTTGCAGGAATTCGCATCGGCCCTGCATTGAAATATAAACCTCTGCTAAACGGTTTACGAATCGTATATATTCTTCCGCCTATTCGGTTGTTCGCTTCTAAAATTGTTATATTGTGCCCTGCTTCTTTCAATAACGATGCTGCAACTAACCCTGAAATTCCTGCACCAACAATAATAATTTGCTTTGGTTTTTTCGTTTTAACGAGCCCCACATTAATAATATGAAGCATTCTTTCCGTCGTTAATGGCTGCATCATACCCTTTTCCCCTTCAACAAAGGATTTTATTGCATTATATTCAGTTAACTTGATTCCTATGTTTCATGCAAGAAATTGCACGGATACATTTTCAATTACTTGAATATCTTTTATAAAATGTAATAAACTAGATATGAATCTATAGAAGTAAGACGTATTATCTTACATAATAAAATCAATGAAATTGCGAGGAATTTTGAAATGAAAAAAGGTATTAACCGAGTTGTATTAGTAGGAACAGGAGCGGTTGGATGTAGTTACGCTTACTGCATGATTAACCAAGCTGTAGCTGAAGAGTTTGTTTTAGTTGATGTAAACGAGGCGAAAGCTGAAGGAGAGGCAATGGATTTAAGTCATGCTGTTCCTTTTGCACCAGCTCCAACTAGAGTATGGAAAGGCAGCTATGAAGATTGTAAAGATGCGGATCTTGTAGTCATTACGGCTGGATTACCACAAAAACCAGGCGAAACACGTTTAGATTTAGTTGAGAAAAATGCAAAAATCTTTAAACAAATCGTTCGCAGTATTATGGATAGCGGATTTGATGGTATCTTCTTAATCGCAACTAACCCTGTCGATATTCTAACTTACGTAACTTGGAAAGAATCTGGTTTACCAAAAGAACGCGTAATTGGTTCTGGTACAACACTTGATTCTGCTCGTTTCCGCTATATGTTAGGTGAGTACTTCAATATTGGTCCACACAACAT
>Ga0209025_1003447_pt1 | contig 14958 bp, 13 predicted proteins | sample AraplaMF_Col_mLB_FD_184256 | JGI IMG/M metagenome (GOLD analysis project Ga0209025, IMG submission 184256) | Arabidopsis root microbial communities from the University of North Carolina, USA - plate scrape MF_Col_mLB (SPAdes) (version 2) | ecosystem: Host-associated > Plants > Roots > Endosphere... | reverse complement strand
ACACACTTTAATGACCAAGGACGCGCGAAGATGGTTGATATAAGTGAGAAAAAAGCAACCGTTCGAACAGCAATTGCATGCTCTAGCATTGTCGTTACAAAAGAAATTTACGAGAAAATCTCACACAATGAAATCGGGAAAGGTGACGTACTAGCAGTTGCACAAATCGCAGGTATTATGGCTGCGAAACGTACTTCTGATATTATCCCAATGTGCCATCCTTTATTATTAAAAGGTGTTGACGTTTCTTTCGATTGGAAACAATCCGAAGAACAATATCGATTACTTATTGAAGTAAAAGTTAAAACAGAAGGTAGCACCGGTGTTGAAATGGAAGCTTTAACAGCTGCTTCCGCTACCGCACTTACTGTGTACGATATGTGTAAAGCTGTTGATAAAGGTATGATTATTGGCGAAACGTACTTACTTGAAAAAACAGGTGGAAAAAGTGGAGATTACGCGAGAAAATCTTAATCTTCTCTCTGTTGAACCTAAAGGGTCCCCTTTAGGTTCAACCTATATATCTTGCATATAAACGTTTTGCTACATTGATATCATTCGTCCCATGAATAAACGCCCTGCCATCTGTAAATAAAACAAAACGAAATTCCTCTACCGGAAATGATAATAAATACGGAGTAGCTTTTACATCCACACTTCTTTGTAAGCGCTTTTTAATTTCCTCTAAATTAAACTCATTCCGCACACCTGGACGGATTTGCACTGTATTTCTGCCACATAACACTTCTGTTTTTGTTTGCGCTTCAAATGTTAAACTTGGATATGTACGTAATCTTCCGCAAGATAAACACGTTTCTTTTTTCTGCCTATTCACTTTAAATGCCATCTGTTGATTATTCCAAAGATCAAACGATAACATCGTTTCGCGAAGCGCCCCATAGTCTTCTACTAATATTTTCAGCGCTTCCGTTATTTGATGCGCCACTACTAATTGTACGGCTGGCTGTATAATACCAGCTGTATCACATGTTGCCCCACTCGCTGGATGCTCCATTAAACAGCGGAAACATGGTGTTTTTCCTGGTAAAATTGTATACGTTACTCCGTAGCTTCCGACACAACCACCATATATCCACGGAATATTATACTTTTGTGAAATATCATTAATAAGAAGACGCGTTTCAAAATTATCTGTCGCATCTAATATTAAATCTACATCATTCACTAACTCTTCCATTTCCTGCACTGTTACATCGGTCACAACCGGATTTATTTCCACCTCAGAATTAATCGTATTTAAATGTTCTGCCGCTGCTACCGCCTTCGGTTTATACTGCTTTGCATCTTCTTCTGTATATAGTTGTTGCCTTTGTAAATTGCTCCATTCTACATAATCACGATCTGCAATTGTTATTTTTCCAACACCTGCTCTCACAATCGCTTCTGCATTTGCTGCACCAAGAGCTCCAGCCCCAATAATAAGCACATGTTTCTCTCTAATTTTTCTCTGTCCTTCTTCTCCAACACCAGCAAATAATATTTGTCTTGAATATCGCTCCTGCATACGATAGCCCCCTTTCTTATCCTCCTATATAAGACATTTCAATTTTCGGACGATTTTTTGCACTTTCTTCTGTCCGTTCATCCGAATACCTATCTTTTCTATTCATCCATACATCTTGTATAACACTTACTAACTCCTCATCCGAAAGATTCCCTCTAAGAAGTTCCCTTACATCCAATCCTTCTGTCGCAAATAAGCAAGTATAAAACTTTCCATCTGCCGAAATTCTTGCTCTCGTACAAGAGGAACAAAATGACTCAGAAACAGAAGTAATAAAACCGACTTCGGTATTTGTTCCAACGTAGCGATATCGCTTCGCAACTTCACCGAAATAATGCGCTTCAGCTGGCTCGAGCGGATACACGCTATGAATCATTTCAATTAGCTCTTGCTTTGTAACGACTTGATCAAAGTTCCATCCATTTGTACTACCAACATCCATAAACTCAATAAACCTAAGCGTGATTCCCTGCTCTTTAAAATACGCAGCCATCGGAAGTACTTGATGGTCGTTCATCCCTTTTTTCACAACCATGTTTACCTTTACATCAAGCCCGGCCTCTTTTGCAGCCATAATCCCCTTTATAACAGGTTTCGTATTAATATTCCGGCCATTAATAGCCTTAAATACATCGTCATCTATTGCATCTAAACTAACATTTACTCTATGTAATCCAGCTTCTTTTAATACTTTTGCTTGTTTTGTTAAATGAATCGCATTTGTCGTTAACCCTATATCTACTAAACCTTCAATTTTCACGAGACGTGCAATAAGTTTTGTTAAATCTTTACGTAGCAGTGGCTCGCCACCAGTAAGTCTAATTTTTCGTACACCGATGCTAACAAATAGTTTTGCCAATCGCTCAATTTCATCAAACGTCAGTAAAAATTCATCTTTCAAAAAAGCATAATCTGGCCCAAACACTTCCGCTGGCATACAATATGTACATCTAAAATTGCAACGATCAATGACAGATATGCGCAAATCTCGAAGTGGGCGTCCAAAAAAATCCGTAATCATCTCCTGCATCGCCACCCTCCCTTTCTGCCAAATTTCTCTCTTTTCATTCTATTATAATATATTTTCGAACTGCGATGTTTTTGCTCAAGTGAATAAAGTAAAACTTTCCTAACCAATTAGATTACCTACAAATAACGAGATAAAAACCTTGAAGCATAAAAGCCTCAAGGTTTTCTTCCTATTAACTTAATCTAATAATAGTTAAAGTAGCCCCTGGCGTTGTCGTAGATAATGTAGCGATTGCAACTAATCCAAATAACTGCAAACTAATAGCAGCCCCAGCAGGCAAATTAGCAATTATTGTCGCATTAAATGACCCTGTAGCTACTGCTGGTGAATTTATTGTTCCTGCAAGCGGACTACCATTGACAGTTATACGAGAACTTACAAGTAAAGAGGCTGTTAAATTTATTGTATAAGCTATATAGTAATTCCCTGCATTTGCAACTGTAAATACGGTATTTCCTCCGCTAACGGTAATTCCTGGTCCAATATTTTGATTGTTTGGCAATGGTACATTTGTACCACCTAACAGAACAGATATAGCACTTCCTGATGTATTATTTGCAAATGAGTACGTTGCAGTTGTACTAACTCCGGTCACACCCGTCGCTCCTGTGGCCCCGGTTGCTCCAGCTCCTGTTGGACCGGTTGGACCTTGGATTCCTTGTGAACCAGTTGGACCCGTATCTCCTGTTGGGCCTTGTGCACCAGTTGCTCCTGTGGCCCCCGTTGGACCTTGGGGACCCTGGATTCCCTGCGGACCTTGAATTCCTTGGGGACCTGTCGCTCCGGTTGCTCCCGTTAATCCAGTTGGACCTTGGATTCCTTGCGGGCCTTGTGCACCAGTTGCTCCCGTATCCCCTGTTGGGCCTTGCGGACCTTGCAAGCCTTGCACGCCTTGGGGACCGGTTGGACCTATGTCACCTTGCACACCTTGAATTCCTGTTGGGCCTTGCGGACCGGTCGGCCCCTGCACTCCTTGTATCCCTTGAATTCCCTGTGGACCTTGTGATCCCGTGGCTCCGGTTGCTCCTTGAATCCCTTGGGGACCTTGTTCCCCTTGGATTCCTTGAGGACCGGTTGGACCTTGAATTCCTTGGGGACCTTGGATTCCCTGTGGACCTTGATCTCCTGTCGCCCCAGTTACTCCTTGTATCCCTTGAGGCCCTTGCACTCCTTGCGCGCCTGTTGGACCTTGGATCCCTTGCACACCTTGAATTCCTTGAGGGCCCTGTAAGCCCGTCACCCCTGTTGCTCCTGTTTCTCCGGTCGCTCCTGTCACTCCTGTTGAGCCTGTCGCCCCAGTATCTCCAGTTGCTCCTGTCACCCCTGTTGCTCCTGTTGGTCCAGGTGGTCCACCGGATGGACCTGTCACTCCCGCCGGACCTGATGGCCCCGTTGGACCAGTCGGTCCTGCAGGTCCTCCAGAAGGACCTGTTATCCCTGTCGGACCGGTTACTCCTGTCGGTCCTGTAGTTCCTTCCCCTGTCGCTCCAGTTACTCCTGTATCCCCTGTTACTCCTGTTGGCCCTTGGATTCCTTGAATCCCCTGCGGTCCCTGCACTCCTTGTGCTCCCGTCGGTCCTTGAATTCCTTGAACACCTTGCACTCCCTGTGCTCCCATTGGACCTGTTGGACCTATTTCCCCTTGAGTACCTTGCACTCCTTGCGGCCCCTCTGGACCTGTTGCCCCTTGAATACCTTGCACGCCTTGAATTCCAGTTGTTCCTTGCGCTCCAGTTGCTCCTGTTACACCTTGAATCCCTTGTATTCCCTGAATTCCTTGCGGGCCTTCTGGTCCTGTCGCTCCTACTGGCCCTTGTATCCCCTGTATTCCTTGCGGACCCTCTGGACCCGTTGCTCCAGCTGGTCCTGGCACTCCTTGTATACCTTGCGGACCTTGAAGTCCTTCTGGGCCTTCTGGGCCTGTTGGTCCTATATCTCCCATCGTACCTTGTATTCCTTGCACTCCTTGTGGGCCCGTTTCTCCTGTTGGACCTGGTACCCCTTGTATTCCTTGCGGACCTTGATCTCCGGTTGCTCCTGTTACACCTTGAGGCCCTATAGGTCCCTGTATACCTTGTGGACCTTGATCTCCGGTTGCTCCCGTTATCCCTTGTATCCCCTGAACCCCTTGGATCCCTTGCTCACCAGTTACTCCCGTCGGACCAGGAATACCTTGAATACCTTGCGGACCTTCTGGACCTGTTGGTCCAATCGGCCCTTGAACCCCTTGTATTCCTTGCAAGCCTTGCGCTCCTGTGCTTCCAGTTGGACCTGTAGTTCCTGCTGCTCCAGTTATCCCTGTACTTCCTGTTGCCCCTGTATTTCCCGTTGCTCCCGTCGCACCTGTACTTCCACTCGGTCCACCACCCGGACCTGTCGCACCAGTTGCCCCCGTCGGACCAGGAGGTCCTCCTGATGGGCCAGTTATTCCTGTTGGACCTGTTATGCCAGTCGGACCAGTTATCCCCTGACCAGTCGCTCCGGTTGCCCCCGTATTTCCACTCGGCCCTTGTGGGCCTTGTATACCTTGTGGGCCTTGTATACCTTGTGAACCAGTTGCACCCGGTACCCCTTGCACTCCTTGAATTCCTTGAGGTCCCTCTGGTCCAGTAGCTCCAATCGACCCCTGTATTCCTTGTATCCCCTGTATTCCTTGCGCCCCAGTCGCTCCTGTTGGACCAATCGGACCTTGTAACCCTTGCACTCCTTCTGGTCCTGTCGCTCCGGTTGCCCCCTGTGGTCCCCTCAATCCTTGCGGCCCCTGCTGTCCTTCTGGACCTGTTGCACCCATTTGTCCAGCTAGTCCTTGAATCCCTTGCACTCCTTGAGGTCCTGTCGGGCCCTTCTCTCCCATCGGACCTTGTAATCCTCTTGGTCCTTGTGGGCCTGTTGGACCTTGGGGACCGGTTGGACCAGTAATCCCAATGCCAGTAAATCCGGTTGGAACGGGAGGAAAAGTAGGTCCAATAAGATTTGGTGAATTTCTGAAATTAGAATTTAATGAATTTTGTTTATCGCGCCCTTTCACACTTTCACCACCTACACACCATCTTTTTCACATCAAACAAACCTCTTCTTTTTAATATGTATTTACAAAAACAATCTCCAAGACTATTTTTATTTTTAATAATAAAAACTCCCTTAATTCCTTAAGGGAGTCCAGCAATTGAATCCATATTATCTGTATTAGGGACAGCTTGTGCTATGCTCGATGCATTTACACTTTGCCCCATATTTGCTCCTGTTACAGTACCGGCAGGAGTTCCCCTTGTATAGGTTGTCGTCACCGAGTCTCCAGGCTGTAAACAAAGCTTCGTCTCCGTTCCTATTACTGTAACAACATCAATCCAAGTACACCCCATTGAACCACTATACGATTTCGTAGCAGTAAATGAAGTATCACTCAAATTATCACCGGTAAATATATTACCAGTGTTATTCACAATAACAAATTCTTTTATATGAGCAGGCATAATCACACTCTACCTTTCCTCTATGAACCTAATGTACGTGTACTCGTTGCTAATGGCGGAAGAAACACTGATGTTCTAATCACTGCTTCTGGCTGTCTTTTCCCATTTAAAAAAATAGCCGCACTCGATCCTCCAGCACCTGCATATATTTTTGCTACAGCTAAAGGTGAGATATCATAACAATCGCCGACATTAACAGCCCCTGTATTATTAATAATTTTTACTTTCCGCAAGTTAATCCCCATTTACCTATCCCCCCTTTTGTACACTGTATGCAAAATAAAAAAACTTGAAACAAACACGTTTCAAGTTTTTTCAAGCTACTTATTTCGTTTCACCTTCATATTGAAGCATGCCGCCAACCATGTTCATTGTTTTAAATCCTTGCTCATTTAAATAATGGCATACATTTTCACTGCGCATTCCCGAGCGACAAATAAAGATATATTCATTCTCTTTATCAAAGAAATCTACTTTATTTGGGATATCGCCCATTTTAATATGTACAGCTTCCGGAATTTTCCCTGCTGCTACTTCTTCATCTTCCCTTACGTCTACTAAAAATAACGTTTCTCCATTTTCTAAACGCTCTTGCACTTCTTCTGTAGTAATTGTTTTAACTTCTGTCATATGTCGTTCCTCCTTATATACAATAAAACCTTTAGTCTCTTCCTTAAAAAAGCATGTCTAATCAATTTTAGCATGCGAAAGAAAGAACGCAAAGAATGGAAAATTTATTTCTCAATTTTGCCGCAAAACTTATTCTTTACAAACATAACTCGTGCATTGTATCCTCAATATACTTGTTTTATGAAAGGAGCCAATGAAAATGACACTTTTTCTTTTCATTATGGGCATCATTTTCTTAATCGCTGCAATTATTGCTCTTAGTATGAAAAATAATAAAAAGATAAAATCGCCACAAGAAATATCATTCTTATTTCTATTACTTAGTATAGCGTTCTTCGGTATAGCAATTGCCACATATATTTTCCGTCTACAAATCATGTAAAAAAAGGTGCCTACTACATATATCGCACCTTTTTCACACCATTTATTTTCTACACCAAACTAGATACTCTCCGATTTAAAAATTCATAAACTTTCTTTTCAAATAAATGAATATCAAATGCTCCTGCCATATGCCCATTTATACTTTCTATCTCATACACTTCCGCATACTTCCCTTGTTTTTGCAACATGTCTACCATTTTATAATTATAACGTGACGGCTGAAGCAAATCTTGTTTACACGGAATCATAAGTACATTTGCTTCTATATTAGACAATGCCTCTTCTAAAGACGAAAATCCATGCGCAATATCATGTAATAAAACTGCTTTCGCAGTGTATATCCACGAATTTGCATCTACTAACTCTATACTTCTATATGTCACTTTATTTATTTCTTTCTCAAATGATGTTAATGCAGCAAATGTTTCATAAGGTTCTTTCTCTACACTATTACGAGGGAATGTCGTTTCATAAAAATGCTCATCAAATGCGTTCATAAACATCATTCTATTTGCTAAATGAAGTCCCTTCATTGGCTGCTCTTCTCCATATTTCCCGCCCTTCCAACTTGAATCCAGTTGAATAGCCTCAATTGCATTTTGCGCTACATTTACCGACGTAATAATTGGATTTTGCGGGTTCGTAATAACACCAATCATCCGCTCTACCATATGAGGATAATGAACAGCCCATTGCTGCGCAATCATCCCACCAGCTGACGGTCCCATTACAGCATGTAACCTTGAGATTCCCATATCTTTTATTAACTCATATTGCACACGAGCTACATCAAGAAATGTAAAAACCGGAAAATCCATCGCATATTCATCTCCAGTTTTCGGATGAATTGATTTCGGTCCCGTTGTAAACACATAAGGGTTCTTAACCTGCACATTACAAAGATTATCAGTACATATAACAAAATATTTATTTGTATCAATTGCTTTTCCCGGTCCAATTAAACCATCCCACCAGCCAGACTCCTCATCATACGCTGTATATTTCCCTGCCGCGTGACTCGTTGCACTAAAATAATGGCATACCAAAATCGCATTTGACCTTTCTCTATTTAAAGTACCATACGTCTCATACCCCATTTGAACAGGAATTCCCCTACCATTTTCAAACGTAAACTCTCTTAAAACAAACTTTTCCTTTTTTACAAATTGCACAGACTCGCCCTCTTCCCGTCATAGTATGAACTGCTGCTTACTAAAGGATTTTTTCTATGCAAACTAATCTCCTCCTTCTTTTCATAAATAAATGAATAATATACAAAATTAGCCACAAAATAGCATTATATTACACAATCAAAGAGGGCATACATATGATTTGGAATTGGCTACGTAAGAAAAAAAAATCAAACACGACAGAGAAAAACGAAACAGATAACTCGAAGCAACAGCCTAACACCCAAGAGAATGATAACAAAGAACAGACTAGAAGTATGAAACATAATAAAGATAGCAATAGCGAGCAAAAAAAAGAGCCTTCTCAGGATCAGCAGCAACAATATTCTAAACAAGACAACTCGGATCAGAATCAACAACAACATTCTAAACAAGATGACTCATTCCAGAATCAGCAGCAAAGTTCTAAACAAGACCACTCGAATCAGGATCAACAAAAAAGCTCTAGACAAGACGACTCAAATCAGGATCAACAGCAAGATTCTAAGCAAAGCGACTCGAATCAGGATCAACAACAACACTCTAAGCAAAACGACTCGAATCAAAATCAACAACAACACTCTAAACAAGACGACTCGAATCAAAATCAACAACAACACTCTAAACAAGACGACTCGGATCAGAATCAACAGCAACATTCTAAACAAGACGACTCGGATCAGAATCAACAGCAACATTCTAAACAAGACGACTCGGATCAGAATCAACAGCAACATTCTAAACAAGACGACTCGGATCAGAATCAACAACAACATTCTAAACAAGACGACTCGTCCCAAGATCAACAGCAAAGCTCTGGAAATAATAGTATTTATGATTTTACGAAACCAGAAAAAGACCGTATTCATTCTCTACAAGATTTAATAGAGAAACTCAAAAAGTCTAGCGATTTTGTTAATTATCATACATCTGATGATGAAACGATGCCTTATTGGATTTCTTACTATCGTCCTTCACTTGATGGAGAGAAATTACAGAAATATTTAATGCCGATTCTGTTAGAACGACCTTGTACTTCATTAGAAGAGCTCAAAGAACATATTCCGATGAGTGGTATTACAATTACGAACGACTTACAAAAAATTGAGGACATGGTTTTAAAGGGGCATGCGATTATTCAATTGAATCAGCAAGATCAAAAGTGTATGCTTGCAAACATTGCAATTGATACGTATCGGGCACCAAGCCCTCCATTAAATGAATCAACAGTTATCGGTCCACAAGAAGGCTTTGTAGAAGCTATTGATACGAATATTAATTTAGTACGAAAACGCCTTCCTGTTTTAGATTTACAAACAAAAGAAATGATTGTTGGCGAGTTTTCCAAAACAAAAGTTGTCATGATGTATTTAGACAACCTCGCTGAAAAAGAAAATGTAGATTTTCTCGAGGAGTCATTACGTGCTCTTGAATATGATCAAATTAATGATAGTGCTTATATACAAGAACTAATGGGTGAAAAGTCGATTTTCCCTCTCTATATCAATACAGAACGTACTGATAGAGTTACAAAAGCACTCATTGATGGGAAAATTGCTATTTTTGTGGATGGTTCTCCAAGTGTTCTACTTACGCCAGTATCCTATTTCGATTTTTTCATTTCACCAGAAGACTATAACGTTTCTTGGCTATACGCTACATTTTCACGCATTTTACGCCTTATCGCTGTTCTATTTTCAATCTGTGCTACACCACTATATGTTGCAGTTTTAAATTATCATTATGAACTTATTCCAAGTGATTTACTTGAAACTTTGATTTTATCAAGGGCACAAGTACCGTTCCCACCTTTAATTGAAGCACTCTTTTTAGAACTTGCAATCGACTTATTGAGAGAAGCTGGCGCGAGGTTACCGATGAAAGTTGGTCAAACACTCGGGATTGTAGGCGGTATCGTAATTGGGCAAGCATCTGTACAAGCTGGTTTAACGAGTAATATTTTATTAATTATCGTTGCCTTATCAGCACTCGCTTCCTTTATTACACCTATTTATAAAATGGGTAATGCAGTTCGATTACTACGCTTTCCATTTCTTATGTTTGCAGAAATAGGCGGATTGTTCGGGATTTCCCTTGGATTTATCTTCTTATTTACTCATCTATTCAGGCTTACTTCCTTACGTAAGCCGTACGCTTTGTTTTATCCGACGAGACAACAGTCGGTTAAGGACTCTTGGATTCGTTTTCCTTTAACGATGATTGATACAAGGGATGTACAAGCCAGGCCACAACATGTAAAAAAATCAGCAAAAGGAATTTCAACAAAACATAGATCAGACTTTGATGATTAAGGAATGAGGTGCATCGATGAGTAAAGTTCAAGAAAAATATCAAGTATCACCTGTTTTTGTCTTCTTCTTAATTCACGGTGCACAGTTTGGAGCTGGCGTTCTCGGCTTCGCTCGAATCACTGCAAAGGCCGCTGGATACGACGGATGGATGGGCGTTCTAATCACAGGACTCTGTATCCAAATTCTTATATGGATGATGTATTTTTTATTAAAAGAAACAAACGGTAATTTAATCGACTTACATCGGCAAACATTTGGAAAGTGGCTAGGAAACGGCGTTAACATCGTCTTTGCAGCTTATTTTTTAATCGTCAGTATTTCTGTTATTCGAACATATGTTGAAATTATTCAAGTATGGATGTTTCCTACCGCTTCCACCTTTATGTTAACACTATTTTTATGCTTAGTTAGCTATTACATTATCTCTTCTGGATTTCGTGTAATTACCGGTATTTGCGTCATCTCTGTTGGTGGTACATTAGGATATTTATTTCTAAGCTTATTCGTTTTGAAATATTCACATTGGGAGAATTTACTACCTATATTCACACATTCTCTTTCAGACATTTTAAAATCCGCTCAACTGTCAATCTACAGTATGACCGGTTTTGAGATTTACCTCATGGTGTATCCATTTGTGAAAAAGCCTATGCAATCTCATAAATATGCTCAGCTTGGAGCACTATTTTCAAACCTTCTATATTTATTTAGTACCCTTTTAGCCTTTTCGTTTTTTAGTGAAAAACAATTATTAAAGACGATATGGGCCCAACTTTCTATGACCCAAGTCATTCAATTACCATTCATAGAAAGGCTAGAATATATTGCAATTTCAGGCTATGCACTCGTTATTATTACAAGTTTTATTCTTCCTTTATGGGCGGCAACGAGAGCAATGCACGAAATATTCCGTGTAAAACAAAGAGGTGTTTTAATCGCTTTTATGCTTATTACCCTAGTTGTTTCACAGCTTTTAACAAACAGACACGATATTAATAATTTTATTAGTAATGCATCAAAGGTTAGTTTTTGGCTCATTTATGTATACATCCCAATCCTATTTATCATTGTGTGGGTGAAAAGAAAATGGAAAAAATCAAAAATAAATTAATACTGATCTCTTGTATAATACTCTTCAGCTTAACTGGATGTTTACAAAAAAATATTATCGACGACGTACACCTTATACAAGGAACTGTCTTTGATGTAGCAAAAGATAATAAAATAAAGGTAACATTTGTTTGTCCTATTCAGCAAAAAGGCAACAAAGTTCAAGTTTTTGAAGGAACAGCAAATGCGGTAAAACAAGTAAAAGCTGACACATCTTTAGAGTCTTCTCAACCATTTGCCAGCGGACAAATGCGGGTTTCTCTATTTACCATCCGAATTGCTAAGAAAGGAATGGTTTCTTCCTTCGATACATTAATTCGTGATGTAAATATCGGAAATGCCTTATATGTTGCTTTACTTGACGGTAATGGTACTGAACTTTTAAAAGGAAAGTACACGACTTCATCCAACGTTGCAATTTATATAAAAAAAATGCTAGAACATAATATGGAGACCGGTCCTTTACCAAAAGATAATCTGCATGTAGGAGCATTCCGTTATTATCAAGAAGGGCAAGACTACTATATTCCAATTCTAAAGAAACATGGTGATAAAATAAAAATCACGGGAATTGGTCTTTTTAAAAAAGATAAATATGTTGGTAAAATTGCGGAAGAAGATATGTTCATATTTAAAGGAATTTTAGAAAAACACAAGTTAGATTCACATGAATTTAAAGCAGATCCTGGGTACGTAATGATTAATAATATTCGTTCTGTTCCAACATACGATATAAAAATAAAAAATGGAAAGCCCTCCTTTTCCATTCATGTGAAGCTTGATGCCCGTATTCAAGAAGTATCAAAACAAATTAACTTAGAGAATGCTAAGAACACAAAAAAGATCGAGAAGGTCGTTCAAAAACAATTGGAGACACAAGCCAAGAAATTAATTAAGCACTTTAAATCTTTAGGCGTGGATCCGCTCGGGCTAGGAGCTAAATATAAGCAACATTATCGCCCATTCAAATTAGAAGAGTGGAAACAAATGTACAAAGATGTTCCAGTTACTATAAAATACACCGTAAATATTACAAATTCTGGTGTGATTGAATGAGAAATGATTGAACTCCTCTCTCCAGCATGATACAACGGAAAGAGGAGTTTTTATTTTAGATAGAGAGAGAAGATATTTATGGGGGAGCTTATGTCTAAAAAATTAGTAAAGCCTATTTTAAATGGTATTTTATTTCTCGGCGTCTTTTTATTTGCTCATACATACTTAAAAAATGTTTCCTTCACACGTTATTTACTTGTCGTTATACCAATGTTGCTCGTTGGTATGTTTGGCATCGACCTTATTTTATCCATTTTAATAAAAGAAGAAAAATAACGAGCAGGGCCGTCCCAAAAATATTCTGGGATGGCTTTCTTTTATTAATGGATTATGTTTTGTCGTTTAGTCGATACAATCTTTCCCTATCTAAACTAAAAGATGAAACTTTTGGACAGTCCCTTTTCATTTCATAATCACCTTATGTTACAATGAGATTCGGCACAAAGCGAGAAAGGATGAAACAACATGACAAACGAAAAAGGTTTAGATAAAGGGTACGAACTTGTTGCAAAAATGCATGAAGAGTTCGGACATCCTGTGACAAATACTCCAACAAAATTAACAGAAGAACGTGCAAAAATCCGCGCAAGTTTTATGCAAGAAGAGTTAGAAGAATTTCTAGAAGCAACGACTGTTGAAGATCAATATGATGCACTGATTGACCTTATTTACTTTGCATTCGGAACGTTTGCCGAAATGGGCGTACGTCCAGATAAAGGATTCGAAATTGTAAATAATGCAAACATGGCAAAATTATTCCCTGATGGGAAACCTCGATTCCGCGAAGGTGATGGCAAAATTCTAAAGCCAGAAGGCTGGCAAGCACCAGAGCCACAACTTCGTGCTGAAATCGAACGCCAACGCCAAGAAGCTAAAAAAAACTGCTAGGATTTCCCAGCAGTTTTTTATTATGTCTTTTTTTCTGCAATTCATTAATGACCCACGTGTCCCGCGTGTCCTGCTGCTCCACTAATGCTAGCCGCTCCTGCCGCTGCTCCTGCTGCTCCCGCTCCAATTCCACCTGTCCAAGGAGAAGATTGTTGCTGTTGATATTGTTGATATTGTTGGTGCTGTTGGTGCTGTTGGTGCTGTTGGTGCTGTTGGTGCTGTTGGTGCTGTTGGTACTGTTGACCATGTTGGCCTTGATGACCGTGTTGACCTTGGTGACCGTGTTGGCCTTGATGACCCTGTTGACCATGATGACCGTGTTGACCTTGATGACCCTGTTGACCTTGATGACCGTGTTGACCTTGGTGACCTTGGTGACCGTGTTGACCATGATGGCCTTGATGACCATGTTGACCGTGCTGGCCTTGGTGCGTTTGATAAAGAACAGCTTGCGGATGAATGTGATGGTGACCGTGGTGATGTACTTGTTGTTGATGACCATGTTGACCTTGGTGATGATGGTGTCCTTGGTGTCCATGATGGCCGTGTTGACCTTGGTGATGATGGTGTCCATGATGACCGTGTTGACCTTGATGATGATGGTGTCCATGATGACCGTGTTGGCCTTGATGATGATGATGGTGTCCATGATGGCCATGTTGACCTTGATGGTGGTGATGTCCATGATGACCGTGAACAACTTGCGGATACCCGCCTATTCCTCCAGCTACAACACCTATTCCTGGTACCGGAAATCCTGTCTGCACTCCTCCAACGAAAGAAGGAAATGTAGTTGGTACCCCTACTGGAATTCCTGTCTGTACGCCAGCTACTGACGCCGGAAATCCTCCTGTTACTGTAGGCATTCCAGCCCCTGATGTCGAAAACCCTCCCATTGATGTAGGCATTCCAGTTTGCATGCCAGCTACCGATGTTGGAAACCCTCCTGCAGCTCCACCCATCCAGCTCGGAATTCCACCGTACCCTTGTTGGCCAGCTCCTCCCATTAACATCATTTGTGTATAACTGTCCGATTCGCCTCCGAAGAAGCCATGTGGTGCATTATTGTCCATCCCTTTCATTCCTTTCACCTCTTCTACTCAATTTAGCCTACCTTTTTTATCATATTTCCTATAGAAAAATAGGTGTTTGTCTGTATTGGAATTCCGCTCTTTTATTTGTACGTAGTGGAATAGTTAAAAATTTAGATGAAGGTGATTCTGAGATTATTTTCTACACAAAAAAGCTCAGAGCATAAATGCTCTGAGCTTTTATTTAGAATGAATTAGTTTGCAACAACGTTAACAAGTTTTCCAGGAACAACAATTACTTTACGAACTGTTTTCCCTTCAATTTGGTCTTGAATTGCTTCAAGTGCAAG
>Ga0209025_1003443_pt1 | contig 14978 bp, 10 predicted proteins | sample AraplaMF_Col_mLB_FD_184256 | JGI IMG/M metagenome (GOLD analysis project Ga0209025, IMG submission 184256) | Arabidopsis root microbial communities from the University of North Carolina, USA - plate scrape MF_Col_mLB (SPAdes) (version 2) | ecosystem: Host-associated > Plants > Roots > Endosphere... | reverse complement strand
CAAGCCTGCCATGGAGCGGGAAGTGCAGGAGCGGCTATATACCGGGTGGACACGTGCGGTTCAAGCGGCGATGATATTCAAAAATTAGCAGTATGTGATGACAATGAAAGGTGGTGGGCCGAATGGGAAAATCGTTGTCTAGTGATCAGCGCGAAAGACTGCTTAAAGAGATGGCTCAGCAAACCTTCGATGTACTCGTCATCGGCGGAGGTATTACGGGTGCAGGGATTGCGCTCGATGCTGCATCACGCGGTCTGAAGACGGCGCTAATTGAGATGCAGGATTTTGCTGCGGGTACGTCCAGTCGGTCTACGAAATTGGTCCATGGCGGACTTCGATATTTGAAGCAGCTTGAAGTCAAGGTTGTTGCTGAGGTGGGGCAAGAGCGAGCCATTGTCTATGAGAATGGTCCCCACGTAACAACGCCGGAGTGGATGCTCCTGCCGCTCTATGCAGGTGGCACGTTCGGGAAATGGTCTACTTCGCTAGGTCTTCGATTCTATGATTATCTAGCTGGTGTGAAGCGGCATGAGCGGCGGCGGATGCTGACACGGGAAGAAGCACTAGAGAAGGAACCACTCCTGAAGCCGGAGGGACTTCGGGGCGGCGGAATCTATGTGGAGTATCGGACGGATGATGCGCGATTAACGATGGAAGTCTTGAAGAAGGCTGTTGAGCTTGGTACCTATGCGGTGAATTATACGCAGGCAATGGCATTTCAATATGATAAGGGCCAGGTTTGCGGCGTACAAACGGTGGATAAGATAACGGGCCAGAGCTTCTCGATCCAAGCTCATACGATAATTAACGCTGCCGGACCTTGGGTCGATGATCTTCGTGCCATGGATCATTCACGGATGGGATCGAAGATTTATCATACGAAAGGTGTCCATCTTGTGTTCGATCAATCGCGATTCCCACTGCGCCAGGCGATTTATTTTGATACACCAGATGGTAGGATGGTCTTCGCTATTCCGAGAGCGGGTAAGACGTATATTGGCACAACGGACACGGAATACAACGGGGACATGACCAAACCGCGGATGACGGTACAGGATCGCGATTATTTGCTCGCAGCAGCGAACGGCATGTTTCCCTCGCTTGCACTAACCATGGAAGATGTAGAGTCCAGTTGGGCAGGGCTTCGGCCGCTCATACACCAAGAAGGGAAGAGTCCGTCGGAAATATCGCGTAAGGATGAAGTATTCCACTCCCCTTCTGGCCTGATCTCCATTGCTGGGGGCAAATTAACGGGATACCGCCATATGGCTGAGAATGTCGTAAATGCTGTGGTTAAGCGCCGGATCGAATCAGGACTCGATACATCAGAACGTCCCTGCAAGACGAAGCAGCTGCCGATATCCGGCGGGGAATTCGGAGGTTCGAAGCAGTGGGAAGCCTTTGTGCGTGATCGGGCGCACCAGGGGAGAGCTTTTGGTCTGACGCTGGAGGAGGCCGAACGATTAACACGTCGCTATGGTACGAATGTAGATGTTATATTCGATCTGGTGCCTGCTTGCCAGAAGGAGCTTCGGCGCTATAACGATATACCGCCTGGTCTTCTTGCAGAGCTATCCTATGCGATCCAGTACGAGATGGCTGTGACGCCAGCCGATTTCTTCATACGCCGTACAGGAGCGATGTTGTTCGATGTGGAGTCGGTACGGAAATGGCGGGAACCCGTTATCCGTTACATGGCCATTCAATTGAATTGGTCCTTTGAAGAGCGGGAGAGATATAGCTTGGAGCTCAAGCAGCTGCTGCAGGAAGCGGTATCGGCTGCGAGTCGAGATGAATAGAGAACAGCCGTCCAGTACGCTGCAGATTGCAGTGTGCTGGGCGGCTGTTTTTTTGCTTATGACATAAGTGCAGCTTGCTATCCTGTATATTTGCACGAACTTGAGGTGAATTGGCTATCAATCGTAGACTATATTGGATTTTTGCATGAACTATACCCGAATATATAGGTGCAGCCCTCAATTCTCTCCCTCTATCGTGCAAGAATCCAGTATGTATCAGAATGAATCGGTAAATGTCAGTTCTATGTTGTATGAAATCCAACATAGGTAGTATGTGCGCATTGGAGGGTTCAGCCACAAGAAAGGCGAGGGCCTAATCGCCCTCGCCTTGAACTCTATTATTGAACAACTAAGTAAATCTTCGTATTCTTGCCGCCGTAGGTTACCGTGAGGGTGGTCTTACCTTTACCGTTCGCGGTGATTACGCCGTCAATGACGTCAGCAATTTTAATGTTGGAAGATTTCCATAGGCCTGCTACAGATACATCCATCGCAGAGCCGTCGGAATAGTAAGCTGTTGCTTTGACGGTTTTCTTCGAGTTGACTGGGATCGTCAAGTTCACGACGTCCGTCTTCAAATACTTCAACTGGTCGACTTCGACATCAAGCGAAAGGCTCTTGTTGCCGTACTTCGCCGTTACTTTGGCTTTACCGTAGCCAACCGGTGTTACTTTGCCATCCACCACGTCGACGACACGATAGTTGCTTGTCTTCCATTCGGCTTCTTTCGAGACGTCTTTTTTGGTCTTGCCGTCCGAGAAGGTTACCGTCAGCGTCACATCGACCGACGATGGCGCATTTGGATCATCGGTTTTGCTCTTAAGCGATAAGAACTTCTTTGATAGTTCGATTTTCTGAATGACTTCTACCTCGACTGGGATCGAAACTGATTTACCGCCGTATTTCGCGGTAATCGTTGCTTTACCGGATGAGAGAGCGGTAATTGTACCATTGGATACGACAGCGACTTTCTCGCTGCTGGAGCTCCATTCTGCTTTATCAGCGATAGTCTCGTTCTTGATTCCTGCAGCGTCCCACGATGTCAACTTCACTGTAGCAGTTTCATTGATCATCATGTAGATCAATTTCTTATCCGCTTCGAGCTTGTCGGATTTCGCGACGTCGACCTTGATCGTTGTTGATTTTGTTCCGTATTTCATCGTAATCGTTGCAGTACCTTTATCGATTGCAGTCACAGTCGCTGCGCCTGTTGCAGCATCGTAATTGACTTCGGCAACTTTCTCATCGCTCGAAGACCATTCAGCTTTATCTTTCACAACTGTACCTGTATTGGTGTTATCCATGTAGGTTAAACCAAACAGTGTCTTTGTTCCTTTTAGATCGAGCGAAACCGTTTTGACCTCTTCCAGCTTATCGTCAACAATCTTTAATTTACGAGGTACATCAATATTCACGGTGAACGAAATCGATTTGCCGCTGTACGTTGCCGTGATTTTGGCTTCGCCTGTACCATATGCCGTGATTTTCGCTAACCCATTATCCATACTCACGATCGCGATATTTTCATTGCTGGAAGTCCATATTGCTTTGGTTGTAAGGTCGCCTGATGTACCATCTGCGAATACGGATTGTAGCTTAACCTTGATCGGATTTGTCTTATTCATCGTAATTGAATCTTCAATAACGGAGTTGTCAGACAGTTTAACCTCTAAACGGCGAGGAACTTCAACATCGACTGTTAGCGTTGCTTCTTTTTCCCCGTATTTGGCTTTGATGGTTGCCGTTCCTGTCTTCAGGGCTGTTATTTTTCCTTTGTATACACTGACGATATTCTCGTCGCTTGATGTCCAAGTGGCCTTTGAAGTTACAAGCTCAGGTGCACTTGGTGCTTGTGCGTAGGTAGCTTCGAGTTTAACATCGTACACGTCATTTACTTTTAGGTACAGGTTCTGCGGGGTGAGCTCGAGTTTGCTCGTGCGATCCACATCGACCTTGATATCAATCGTTTTGGTACCGTATTCAGCTGTCAATGTAGCTTGACCTGGGTTATAGACGTTGATTTTCCCGTCCACGACGTCGGCAATTCGCTCATTACTTGATTTCCAAGTCGCTTTTTTAGAAATATTCGTATCGGTCGTACCATCGATGAACGTCGCGCTGACGACAATGTCTTTCGTTTTCTCAGTTAATAGCATCGATACTTCAGGTGTTGCCGTATCCAATCGGCGTACGACATCCACGTTGACTTCGATTGTCACGGATTGATTGCCAAATTTCGCTGTAACCGTTGTTGTTCCTGAGTCGTGACCTGTAATGACCCCGTTCGAGACGGTCGCGATTTTATTGTTCGCAGTAGTCCATTCCGCTTTGTCAGCAACTTTATTGTCAACATCTCCATTTAAATAGTTGGCTGTGAGTACAACCGCTTGCGTCATGTTCGACCGAATATTGACTCTTTGTAGGTCAGCGGTAAGTGAATTCACTTTTTTGGTGACATTGACTTCTAATGTTTTGACTTGAGGGATATCAGTAGGATTGCTCCCCATCGGAAAAGTACCGCTAATCATTGTGGTACCTTCATTCACAGCTGTAATGACGCCGTTATTAATGGTGGCAATATTAGCGTTTCCGCTCTTCCAATCCGTTGCTAGCGTTACATCTTTGGAGCTCCCATCGGAATATACCGCGGTTGCTTTTACAGTCTGTGTATTTCCTGTTTCAATGGATATTTTCGTGCTTGAGAAGACTAAATTAACCAAGTAAGGCGTAGTTGCGGCAGCAGCTGGCTGTGCCCAACTCACCATCCCGAGCATCAAGATCATACATAGCAATACTTTAAGCTGTTTCAATCGTCTGTCCTCCTATATCCGAGTTTTATACTTTTATATCGGCTGGAAAACGCGAAAATTTGATAGAAATCGTCAGTTTGTGTAATTTTAACATTTTGCGTCAGAGTTGAACTCTGAGGCGGTAATGGGTATATTTATTTAATATATGTAGGATTGGAATAGATGAAGGGATGGTCAGGATGGAGAACGAAAACAAGTCAACAACATCAAATTTTATCAAAAATATAGTGAGTGATGATCTACAGAGCGGACGCGTCCAAGAGATCATTACCCGTTTTCCTCCGGAACCGAACGGTTATTTGCACATTGGACATGCCAAGTCGATCTGTCTTAATTTTGAATTGGCGGATGAGTATAAAGGAAAAACCAATTTGCGTTTCGATGACACGAACCCGGTGAAAGAGGATACAGAGTACGTTGAAGCCATCAAGGAAGATGTGAAATGGCTCGGGTTTGACTGGGACGGATTGTTCTTCGCGTCGGATTATTTCGACGAAATGTATAATCGTGCGGTATTGCTCATTAAAAAGGGGAAAGCTTTTGTCTGCGATCTAACGCCTGAGCAAATGCGCGAATATCGCGGTTCTCTAACAGAACCGGGCAAAGACAGCCCTTATCGTACACGTTCCGTGGAAGAGAACTTGGATTTGTTCACGCGTATGCGTAATGGTGAGTTCGCGAATGGCGAGAAAGTATTGCGCGCCAAAATCGATATGAGCTCCCCGAACATCAACCTGCGGGATCCGATCATTTACCGCATTTCGCATACCGAACATCACAACACAGGCGACAAATGGTGTATCTATCCGATGTATGCCTATGCGCATCCACTGGAAGACGCAATTGAAGGCGTAACGCATTCCATTTGTACTTTGGAGTTCGAAGATCAACGTCCATTGTACGATTGGGTCGTAGCTGAGTGTGAAATGGAACATGTTCCGCATCAATATGAGTTCGCACGCTTGAACTTAACGAATACGATTATGAGTAAACGTTATTTGAAGCAATTGGTGGATGAAGGTCATGTGGTAGGCTGGGACGATCCTCGGATGCCGTCGATTTCTGGTCTACGCCGTCGTGGTTATACACCAGAGTCGATCCGTGAATTCTGCCGCAGCATCGGTGTGGCGAGAAGCAACGGAGAAGTGGATTCCAGACAACTGGACTTCTTCATTCGTGAAGATCTGAAGCTGAAGGCTCCGCGCACAATGGCTGTCGTTAGACCGCTGAAGGTCGTTATTACGAATTACCCTGAAGGCCAAGTCGAAATGCTGGAAGCGGAAAATAACGTGGAGAATCCCGAAATGGGCAATCGTCAAATTCCGTTCTCACGTGAAATTTATATTGAACAAGACGATTTTATGGAGGTTCCTCCAGCGAAATATCATCGTCTGTATCCAGGGAATGAGGTTCGCTTGAAGAACGCGTATTTCATTACTTGCAACGAAGTGGTGAAGGATGCAGAGGGCAATGTGATTGAGCTGCATTGTACGTACGATCCAGAGACGAAGAGCGGCAGTGGATTTACAGGGCGTAAAGTGAAAGGGACGATCCATTGGGTTGAAGCAACACAAGCCCGTCCAGCAGAATTCCGCCTTTATGAGCCGTTAATTCTACCGGAAGAAGAGCGTACGGGTGAGACGTTCATTGAAAATTTGAACCCGAATTCGGTCGAAACGGTTCAAGGATTCGTTGAAGCGAATATGTCGGAAGCAAAAGGGCAAGATAAATTCCAGTTCTTCCGTCATGGATACTTCAATGTGGATCCGAAGGATTCGACAGTTGACAAAATCGTGTTTAACTTGATTGTGTCGCTCAAGAGTTCTTTTGATGTGAAGAAGTAAATAAGATAGTTAGGGTAAAAGCCAACTTTTTAGTTTACCTCTTATAGCTGAAGGAAGATGATGGTTATGATGGGCATACGAATTGTTATGGCGGCTGCGATTGCAGCTGCCCTTTTGTTCATGGGAGCAGGAAATTACTTCTATAACTTCGCCATTCGTCGCAGTAAGAAGGAATTCATGGAGAAGAACACGGATTTAGCCGATCTGCCGGGCAAACCGTGGGAGGATCGGTCCTCGTGGATGGAGGCTCAGCCGTATGAGACGCTGCGTATGGCCTCGAAAGATGGAATCCAGTTGACAGGCTACTATTTAGCGGCCCCTTCACCAACTAACAATCTCGTGATTCTGGTCCATGGCTACACGGGCAAAGGTAAGGATATGGCATGCTTCGCGGAGCTCTATCGGGAGCAGTTCGGCTATCATGTATTCATGCCGGATCTGAGGGGTCACGGTGAGAGCGGAGGGAATTATATCGGATTCGGCTGGCATGATCGCTGCGATGTGCTGCGATGGATCGATATGATGCTGGAACGGCATGGCCCACAGGTTAAGATCGTGCTGCACGGGGTCTCCATGGGAGGTGGTACCGTGCTCATGACGAGCGGTGAGTCCTTGCCGGATCAGGTGAAATGCATCGTATCGGACTGCGCATACAGCTCGGTCAAGGATATTCTGTCCTATCAACTGAAGCAGATGTTCAAGCTGCCTGCGTTTCCGTTAATTCATGTGACGAGTCTGATCTGTAAGCTCAGGGCCAATTATTTCTTCGGTGAGGCCTCGGCGATTGAACAAGTGAAGAAGACGAAGAAACCCGTCTTGTTCATACATGGGGGCAAAGATGATTTCGTGCCCACCTTCATGATGTATCCACTCTATGCTGCATGCAGCAGCGAGAAATGGATGTTTCTCGTCCCCGATGCTGGACATGGAAATGCATATTGGACGGATGTCGATGGATACAAAGAACAAGTGCAAGAATTTGTACGGAAGTACGTTCAGATTCAGGGTCCGATGAACGTTTAGCTTCGTGCGGGGCTTTAAACCGCCGACGAAAAAATAGAACCGTTACCAACCTTTCTCTGGGGCTTGGTGGCGGTTCTATTTGTTATACCATGGGGTCATGAAAGACGCTGCCCGCATTGCAGTACTCTTGCGATATGCAGAGCAGTCCGTTCCAGATTGGAGGAAGCATGTCTACAGGCTTCCTCCAAGGTGCAGACTCCGGGGACGAGAGAGAACAGCATATCCATACCAAGTAGCTGCAGTGATTCAGAGCCAGGGCCCAAAGAACCGCCAATCGCAATAACAGGAACACCGTGCGAATGCACGATGCGCGCGACGCCGCTTAATGTCTTGCCGTGCAGGGTCTGTTCGTCTATTCTACCCTCACCGGTAATGACAAGGTCTGCATCTTGGATATGGCTAGGTAGTCCTACGGCGTCGATAACCATATCGACGCCTCGCTGCAGCTTGCCTCCGAGGAATGCAAGCACGCCGGCGCCAAGTCCGCCTGCTGCTCCGGCTCCGGGCTTGTCTGCTACATCGCAGTGCAGATCTTCACGTATTCGCCAGGCAAGATGGGTCAAAGCCTTATCGAGCTGTTGTACCATCGTGGGCGTAGCGCCCTTCTGCGGTCCGAAGACAGCGGATGCGCCTTGCTCCCCGATTAGCGGATGATCGACATCGCAAGCAGCGATGAATTCCGTGTATGCAAGCCGAGGATCGACATCGTGAAGAAGGATGCGGTCCAGCTCTGCAAGGCTGGCGCCGCCAGGCGCAATCTCGGTACCGTCATGTCGGACGAAACGGAAGCCCAGTGCCTGAGCCATCCCGACACCGCCATCATTGGTGGCACTTCCGCCAAGGCCGATGAGGATCCTCCGTGCTCCGGTATCAAGCGCGGTACGGATAAGTTCGCCCGTGCCGCGCGTTGAGGTGAGGAGCGGGTTCCGTTCTGCAGGAGAGACCCGTGCAAGACCAGATGCGGCTGCTATTTCAATAATGGCTGTGCTGCCATCGCCGAGCAGGCCGAAATGTGCTTCAATAGGGCGTCCGAGCGGATCGCTCACTCGGGCTGGAATCAGCTGCCCGCCAAGGGCATCCACAAGTGTCTCCATCGTCCCCTCGCCGCCATCCGCTAAGGGGACCTGCACAATCGTGGCTTCTCGGAACACCGCTTGGAAACCGCGAGCTATCGCGTCTGCTGCGGCTTTGGCCGACAAGCTTTCTTTGAATGAATCAGGAGCTATAACGATTTTCACTGGGACCTCTCCCCTTGCTCATCAATCGAATGTACGCTCAGTATAGAAGATTCTGAGGCAGGCATCAATAGAAGCGCCGGGTACGCCATTTTTTCGCTTTGACGCGTGCTTTTACACGTCGCTTCTTCCTGCGAACTAGGCGGGAACGGGGGCGTGAAGAGCGGCGTTTGGGTCGTGTTAACGAGTTGGATAAGGTACTGTTCTGTTCGGGGAGCGGTTCGGGTTCTGGCGGCATATGGAAGGTCGGCGGATCGGGCAATTGTCCATAATGAATGAGATGCAGACCGTAAGCACGGATGACGGTTCCGATATCCCGGTGGGTGAGGTGAGCAAGCTCAGCTTCCCGTTCCCAAATCATTGTGCTGTGCTGCTGCAATTCTTCATCGACATATCCAGGATGGCACATGATTTCGGTAGTTCCGTCTTGGATCCATTGCATATGACGGATTAGGCGCTTGACGCTATCCGGTTCATTGTAGTTGTTGAGAATAAGCGTATCTGTTGTTCTTACAGGGATCGGGGGGGTTACCCGATGTTGTGATAGATCGTAACGGACGGGCACGAGCTCCCGGAAGGCCAGTCTCGCAACAGCATGATAGACAGGGAGGAACTCCAAGTGGATGTGCATATGCGAATCAATATGTGTTGGATAGATGCCTTTTCGCCGCATGAGCTCCCACTGTGCATGAAGTTCGCGTTCCACATCTTCTTCACGCCATTCATGACTTTGATTATGAAAGAAGCCGTCTATATTTACGAGCGATGGTACTAGAAATGGCGGAGAGGTAGGTTTCCCATCCGATAGATTGAAATGGAGGCCTACACCGAGCCGGGGGTTCCGCTTGGCCAGAGCAATTGCGTCCTTCAATCCCGGTTTGTTCACAATGAGGGATGCGCTTGTCACAATGCCGGCCTGATGGGCTTCGATAATCCCGCGATTTACACCTCGTGAAAGTCCGTAATCGTCTGCGTTAATAATGACATATTTGGTCATGCATAGGCCTCCCATTAGCCGACTTATTAAGTTTGTGTTCAAGGGCTTTTCAGCACCTAAATGTTTTTTCGAAAACTAACATCGTAAGCATAGGTTCTGGTTGCGAGAATCCGAAGAAGGAGTACCGGACTTCTAGAGTAAACGCAAGATTCGATGTCGAATTGGCTCCACGAAATACTTCGTGGACAAGAGTCGACTTTTTGACTACCTATTTAAGGAAATAAACCTGTAAAATAAAGGTTTATCTTTCTATTGTTAGAATATTTATTAATACATGAAATTGTGCATCATCCGGGTAAAGGGGACGAAAGATTTGCGTGATTATCATTACTATAAAAAAGTGTGTGCGGGCTTACCGATGCCATTTGCCTTCGTGGATCTAGATTTATTACAGGAAAATATGCAGCGCATCATAGACCGATCGAATGGCAAGAACATTCGCATCGCGAGCAAATCAATCCGTTCTGTGGATGTGCTGAGGCGCATTCTGGATGCGAATGCGCAGTTCCAAGGCGTGATGTGCTTCACGGTGCCCGAAGCACTCTATCTCGCGCAGCAAGGCTTTACTGACTTGCTGCTGGGTTACCCTGCGGCGGACTCGCGTTTGCTCGAGTCCGTCGCCATGCATCAGCGTGAAGGGCGCAGCATCACGCTGATGGTCGACTGCGAGACGCATGTCGAGCAGGCGGAAGCGGCCGCCGCGAGATACGGCGTGCGGCTGCCGCTCTGTGTGGACATCGATATGTCGATCGATGTCCCGGGGCTGCACTTCGGCGTATGGCGCTCGCCGATACGCCGGGCGGCTGATGCGCTCAGCCTCGTGCAGCGCATCGCACAGTCGAAGCACGTCGTGCTCGACGGGCTCATGGGCTACGAAGCGCAAGTGGCCGGCATAGGCGACCGCGTGCCGGGCCAAGCGCTCAAGAACGCGATCGTGCGGCAGCTGAAACGCCGCTCGATCCGCGAAGCCGCCGCCCGGCGGGCGGAGCTGGTCTCGGCGATTCAGCGCCTCGATCTCCCGCCGCTGCGGTTCGTCAATGCAGGCGGCACGGGCAGCCTGCATACGAGCAGCGCAGAGCCAGCCGTTACCGAAGTGACGGCTGGCTCCGGGTTCTATTCGCCCGGTCTGTTCGACCACTACCGGGACTTCACCCTGCACCCCGCCGCAGGGTATGCTATTGAGATCGTGCGCCAGCCGCGCGGCGATCTCTACACCTGCTTAGGCGGCGGGTATACCGCTTCAGGCACCGCGGGCCGTGATAAGCTGCCGCGTCCGTATTTACCGCAAGGAGCGAAGCTCCTCGCGATGGAAGGCGCCGGTGAAGTCCAGACACCGATCCGTTATAACGGACCGGAGGAGCTGGAGCTCGGCGACCCGATCTTCATGCGTCACGGCAAAGCAGGCGAACTCTGTGAACGCTTCACACAGCTCTACTATATATCGAACGGCAGTATTGTTGGCGAAGCCACGACATATCGGGGGGACGGGCAATGTTTTCTGTAGATTTGAAGGCGCGTAATACAAGAGTGTGGCGCAACTGGTCGGGGCTCGTGCGAAGTGTGCCGCGAAGTATCGTATATCCGGCGAGCGTGGAAGAAGTGGTCGCGATCGTCAAGTCTTGCGCGACCGAAGGAAGGAAGCTGCGTGTCGTTGGATCAGGACATTCCTTTACCCGACTGGTCCAGACGGATGACGTGCTCGTCTCGCTAGATCAATTGCAAGGTGTCATTGCCGTGGATCAAGAACGGGGCATTGCCGAGGTCTGGGGCGGTACGAAGCTGGACCGTCTGGGCGAGGAATTGCACGCGCATGGGGTCGCGCAAGAGAATCTTGGCGATATTAATGCGCAATCTATTGCGGGGGCGATCAGCACGGGAACGCATGGTACGGGAGAGCGCCTGGGTAGTCTAGCAACCCAAGCTGTTGGACTGACGGTGGTGACGGCAGCAGGAGAGATTCTAGAATGTACGCCTGAGCAGGATGAAGATCTTTTTCGTGCGCTGCAAGTATCCTTGGGGATGTTCGGCATTATCGTGAAGCTGAAGCTTCGGGTTGTGCCGACCTATGTGCTGCGCTATTCTAGCCGAAAAATGTCTTTCACAGCGTGCTTGTCCCAGCTTGAACAGTTTAAGTCGGAGAATCGACATTTCGAATTCTACTGGTTCCCGTATACCGATGTGGCCCAAGTGAAGCTGACGAACGAAACCGATGAAGTCCCTGGAACGCCGAGCAGGTGGAGCTATTGGAAAGTAATGCTGATGGAGAATGCGCTGTTCTGGGCCTTGTCGGAGTGCTGTCGCTTCATTCCACGCCTCTGTAGGCCGATAAGTCGATTATCTGCTGCCGGTGTGCCGAATGTGCAGGCAGTAGGCTACAGTCACCGTATTTTCGCATCGCCAAGGCTTGTGCGGTTTAACGAAATGGAATATAGCGTGCCGGCAGAACGGATGAAGGTTGTGCTGGAAGAAATTCGCGATGCTGTAGATCATGATCAATTTGCTGTTCATTTTCCGATCGAATGCCGATATGTACGTGGAGACGACCTGTGGCTGAGTCCGGCGAATGGCCGTGATTCTGCTTATATTGCCGTACATATGTACCGAGGGATGGCATACAAGGAATATTTTGCGAAGGTCGAGGAGATTTGCAGGCGGCATGGCGGTAGACCACATTGGGGTAAAATGCATACGATGCAGGCGGAGCAGTTCCGCATGGTATATCCGAAATGGGAGGCCTTCATGGACCTACGCGAGCAGCTTGATCCAGAGGGCATGTTCTTGAATCCCTATCTGGCTGAAATGATGAGGCAGCGTGATCAGGCACATGAGCTGACGACACTAGGAAGTGTGAGTAAATAAAAAGCCCCAAATCCACTAAAGGATTCGAGGCTGGGAATACTAATCAAGCACGGCTGTAATGTGTTCTTTGGTAACGGACCAGTGCGAGGTTGTCCAATATTTTTCTTTGTTTTTGATGAAAATAACTTGAGGCGATTCGTGCTTCACACCTAAATCTTCAGCGATTTGGCTTGACACCGGACGGCTCTCGATGACTTTGACAAGTGTGTAATCAACGTCTTGATTTGGCTGTCCTGCGATGTATTCGTTGAATTCCCGCAGCGCATTTGCGCTTACTGGACAGGTGGTGCTGTGCTTGATGATGAGCTGACCGCGCTCTGCGGAGCGTTGCAATACATCGTTCCATTCGCTCTCTGTCGTGATTTCTTTCCAGTTCATAGGGACACATCCTCTCAGGGTTTCAGATCATGGTAATGATTCTATCACAGGCCTACACCGATCATCAAATTCGATCTAAACATATATATCTTTACCCGCAAATGCTATAAGATATTTAATAAATTACAATTCAATCAAGGGGGATGGCGATGCACGCGTTAAAAGCAATGAACCCAGCTACAGGCGAGGAAGGAGAAATAATACAGACGATTGAACCTTATCAAGTGGAAGAAGTCATGGAGGAGGCCTGGGATGCTTTTGAGGGCTGGAGCAGCAAATCGATCCAAGAACGCGTATCAACCTTGCGTACCCTCCGCATTTATATATCCGATCATGCCGATGAGATCGCGCAGAGCGTGTCTTGGAGCACCGGCAAGCCGAAGATTGAAGCGCTAACGAACGAAGTGCTTGTCTTATTGGATTGGATTCACCACACCGAACGAACAGCCGTCAAAGAATTGAAGACGCGCAAGGTGAAGACGCCGATCACGCTTCTCGGAAAAAAATCATACATCGCGTATGAGCCGCGAGGGGTCGTACTCGTTATTTCACCATGGAACTATCCGTTCTATCTTGCGATGGTGCCTGTCCTTAGTGCGTTGATTGCAGGGAACGCGGTTATCATTAAACCGTCGGAAGTGACGCCGGCGATCGGCCAGCTCATGGAGCGAATCTTCAGAGCTGTGGGCTTCCCGAAGGGGCTTGTCCAGGTCGTCCAAGGGGACGGTGCGATTGGTGCAGCGCTGGTTGCAGCCAGTCCGAACTATGTATTCTTTACAGGTTCGGTTGCGACAGGCAAGAAAATTCAAGTCGAAGCAGCCAAGCGGCTCATCCCGACGACGCTCGAACTCGGCGGAAAAGATCCGATGATCGTCTTCGAAGATGCTCATCTCGAACGAACCGTGCGTGGCGCCGTATGGGGATCGCTTGCGAACAGCGGGCAGGTCTGTATGTCCATCGAGCGAATTTATGTCGAACGACCGATTTATGATAAATTTATTGCGCGGCTGAAGCGGGAACTGGAATCGCTGAAGCAGAACAATCGTGAAGATACGGATCTTGGTTCCATGACGTTTGCAAAGCAAATTGATATAGTGCGTGGGCAGATTGACGATGCGCTGGAACAAGGGGCGGTGATCGAATTCGGTGAGCGGCCGGTCGAATGGAAGATGAAGAAGTCGATGCATCTTCGTCCCATCGTGCTCACGCATGTGCGGCATAGTATGCGAGTGATGCAGGAGGAGACATTCGGACCGGTGCTCTGTATTATGCCTTTCGATACGGAAGATGAGGTCATTGAGCTTGCGAACAGCACAACATATGGGCTGAATGCGAGCGTATGGACAAATAATTTGGAACGGGGCCGTCGGGTTGCGACAGCACTGCAATCCGGAGCCGTCTGTATCAACGATGTGAATGTGAGTATTGCGAATCCGAATCTACCTTTTGGCGGCGTCAAAGACAGCGGAATTGGGCGTTCGCATGGATCTCTCGGACTCCAAATGTTCTGTCACGAGAAATCGATCATCGAGGATCCGGGCCGTAACAAGGGAGAACTGCAATGGTATCCCTATGTGGGCAAATATCCGTTGTTCCTGCGACTGATTCAAGGCCTATATGGAAGGAACCGGAATTATGTACAGTTCATACGCGCATTTTTAAGTTTATCGAAGAAATCTCGCTAATAAACTAGAAGACGAACGTTATCGTTCGTCTCTTTTTTGTGCAAAAAAATTTATTTTTAATTCATACTTTACAGGTCGGAATTATTATGTTAGATTAATCTCATCAAATAATAAACCACCGGATTTGATCCATTAGATTAAAGGAAAATAAGGGGAGGATGTTCGACATGGAAGTGTTGTCAACCATCGTGAATGTTGTTGTTCTACTCGCACTAATAGGTGTACTCTTGTACATGCAGAAGAAGCATGTCAGTTTCTCGAAGCGGGTATTTACGGGTCTTGGACTCGGAATTCTGTTCGGGGTATCGCTGCAGCTGATCTTCGGAAGATCGTCGGATGTGATCAAAG
>Ga0209025_1003435_pt1 | contig 15008 bp, 10 predicted proteins | sample AraplaMF_Col_mLB_FD_184256 | JGI IMG/M metagenome (GOLD analysis project Ga0209025, IMG submission 184256) | Arabidopsis root microbial communities from the University of North Carolina, USA - plate scrape MF_Col_mLB (SPAdes) (version 2) | ecosystem: Host-associated > Plants > Roots > Endosphere... | reverse complement strand
AAGTAAAAAGGTAGGCTACTTAGGGGGTAAATGACTTGTTAGATATGGTTAAGTATTGGTTTTGGTACGATTGGATTATGTTAGGAGTCCGTATACTTGTTAGTGTCTCTATCGCCATAACCACATTAGATTTTCAGGATAGTTTAACATTGCCACTTTGGATTATTATTCTTTGGGAAATTATTGCCTTCTCTGTTCCATGGGTAGCCTTACTATTCAATTATAAATATTATTTGTTCACAGAAATACTGCTATATGGTGGACTGTGTATATATTTAACTTCTTTATTTCCGGAAGCTAACGTTACATTTCTTATATCGGCTTTTCTGATTGCTGCGAATAGTCAGCATTTGTCCTATTATTGGACAGCTCCAACAACAGTTTTTATAACAACTGGAATTTTCTATGCGGTTGCGCCAAGTAATAGCTATTGGATTATGGTTACCTACTATGGACTTGCTTATGTAATGGGCTTCGCTTTCCATTTATTAATCGTCAATCATAAGCAAAATGAAGCGATTCGTAAACAAAACGCGGTACTTGAACAATATATGTCTCAGATTGAACGCATTACACTGGCAGAAGAACGGAACAGACTGTCGAGTGAGCTTCATGATACAGTTGGTCACGCTTATACTTCTATTATTATGGGGATGGAAACGTTGCGTACCGAACTTGCTACTGAAATGGGTATACAGAGGCTAGATTCTCTGCTTGAAATGGGACGTAAAAGCATCGAGGACGTGAGAGGTTACCTACATCAAATGGATTCTCCGTGTCAATCGTCTTCCTTGATTCAATCTCTACAAAATCTTGGAGCCGAATTTCAGGAGCACGCTCAGGTAAATGTAAGTTTTAGGACATTCGGAGAGGAATATCAACTATCTCGGCAAGCGAAGATCGCATTCATTCGTTGCTTACAAGAGTCCCTTACGAATGCAGTACGTCATGGTCAGGGGACTGAAATTATAGTTTCATTGCAGTTTGAACAACAATATACGAGGTTAGAAGTTCAAGATAACGGAAAAGGAAATGTAGAATGGCAGGAAGGCTTCGGTATGAATGCGATGAAAGAACGGGCAATAAACTTGCAAGGTCAATTGTCTGTATATACAAAGCCAGAGGAAGGAATGCTTGTTACTTGTACCATACCGCGACAAACTGAAATAAAAGATGGACTTATTCGTTTGTTAATTGTAGACGATCAGCCATTTGTTCGGGAAAGTTTGAGGACACTACTCGATAGATATGAAGATTTAAATGTAGTCGGTTTGGCTGAGGATGGCAATCAAGCCATCGATTTGTGCGGGCGCCTTCAACCCCATGTTATACTTATGGATTTAGATATGCAGCACATGGATGGAATCGAAGCAACCAAAAAGATTAAGCAACAATGGCCACATATCCGCGTATTGATTTTTACAACGTTTCAAGATACCGAACAGGCATTGGAATCACTTCGCAACGGTGCGGATGGTTTTTTACTTAAATCTATTGAAACGTTGGAGCTAGCTAATACGATCCGACTTATTCACAAAGGTGGGACACTAATTGATCAGGGAATGTCTCACAAAATATTTGAGAAGTTTGATGAGCAAAAAGAGACACCACAATCAAAAGCAACCGCTTATGAGCTAACAGCTAGGGAGATAGAAATATTGCAGCTAGTAGCAAAAGGACTTCGATACACTACCATAGCATCAAGGTTATATTTATCGAATGGTACGGTCAGAAATTATGCTTCCACAGCTTATACAAAGCTAGGAGTTCGTAACAAGGAAGAAGCTATCCTCAAGGCTCTAGAAATTGGAATTATTGAATAACAAAATGTTTTGCGGTGTATAAAAATGAGTAACAAAGAGACAGAACGCTTTGTGTGGTTTCTTTTGTAACAGAGTAAATAAAGCCCGTTATCGTATAAGTAAATGTTAAAACATTTACTGTTTTGTAATAATAAAATCATTGAATCTTATCCTCTAAAATACAAAAGCCTACTATCCATTTAACTGATAGTAGGCTATTAAAATTATTTAAGAACTGGGTTATGCTCTAATTTATAAGCTTTCATCAGAGGAAATATTATCACTTCGGCTCTAAAGTTAACACTTTCCCCTCTATCCCCTCCATATTCAATGTAGTCGTATGATACTCACCATTTACCCAATCATCTATTTGATCGTGATACCAATCGCTTCTAAAGTTTCCTGATTGTCCTGGTCCTACGATATGATAACCGTTTGACATATCTTTCGTATCAATAACAAATCTCCAAGATGCCCCGTGATTGACAATACCGTTATCTCCGTAACTCGCTGCTTGAACGGTAACTTGGCTTCCGCCAATTGGAACTGGTGCTTCACGATTAAATGCAAGTAGTGCTAACATACTAGATGATCTCGAAATTGGATGTGTAAAAGCAAGTTGATGGTAATCGCCCCACTTCCACTCCGCAACATCGGGTCCATATTCCTTCTGCAATTTCTTCATTACATTCTCATACGATGTATGCACAACTTTTGTGAATCCTCCGTACTTCGTAAACCAAGCGCTATTTTCTCCTGCCACTTCTTTTCGAATCAATTCATCAACAACTTGTGACTTCCCTTCAAATAACTCCATCACATCTTTCGGTATTTCTTTTGAAAATAACGTATTCGAAATCTCTTTCATTAATAAATGGAATAGTAATGGTGCCGCTTCATCTTTACTATCGTAAAAATTCCACTTTGTTAATTGTTTTACGCCTTCTTTCTCTACTTCATTTAAAGATGCTTTATTTAACTCTTTTAACAATATAGGAGCAAATTCTTTCCCATATAAATTTTTTTGATCCATCTGTAAGTCTTCTAAATCTTTCACTGTATATTTTTCCTTCTCTTGTAAAAACTCTTGAATACGCATTTGCCTATACGGTTGCGCCCACGTATTACTAATATGGTACGGATAATTATCATCAACAATTTTATTATTTGCAGTTGAAATAAACCCTTGTTTTGGATTTATTACTTTTGGCAGTTGATCAAACGGAATATACCCTTCCCATTCATATTCATCTGTCCATCCTGGCACTGGCAAACTACCATCGCCTTTTTTACGCACTGGTATATTTCCGTTCGCTTTGTAAGCAATGGTTCCGTCATTTGATGCGAATACAAAGTTTTGAGTTGGTGTATGAAAATCTTGAAGAGCAGTTTCAAACTCATTCCAGTCTTTCGCTTTATTCATATTTAATACAGCCTTTAATTCAGCTGATGGCTCTAAAGCAGTCCATTTCAAAGCAAATACTGTTTTCGTTTTCTCTTTCTCTTTATCTGCAAACTCTGAAATGACTGGACCATGCCTCGTAACCGTCACGTTATACGGAATTGTTTTCCCGCCTTTTACTTTAATAGATTCATCAACAACCGTAGCTTTTTCCCACTTATCGTTATACAAAAATTCATTTTCATTATTAGGATTTCGCTTCTCAATATATAAATCTTGCACATCAGGACCAGTATTCGTAACGCCCCATGCTATTTTGTCATTGTGGCCTAATATAACACCTGGCACTCCCGCGAAAATAACGCCACTTACATTTAAATCTTTCATTTCAAGTTTCGATTGATACCATATGGAAGGCGTCGCAAGCGATAAATGAGGATCATCCGCTAAAATCGGCTTACCAGACGCACTCTTTTCACCACTTATGACCCAGTTATTACTACCATTAAACTCTGGTGGAATGATCGTTTTTGCAAAACTTTGTGCTACATTCACATTTGTATTTTCCAGTTCAGCTAGCAATCTAGGTGCATCTTTCGGATATGTAGGAAATAACTCATTTGCTTGCTCTATCGAAAGATTTTTCAGCGCCCAATATCGAAACGCCTGTCCATGCCAATGTCCGCCTAAATCAAACGCCATATACTTTCCAATTGTTAGAGAATCCACGATTGACCATTCAGCAGGCTCATAACCTAATATAGTAAACTCAACCGGCAATCTCTTTTCCTCTTTTGCCTCGCGTATAAAAGCGTTCACTCCATCAGCAAATGACTGCAGGGCATATTTCGCTTCCCCATCATATTGACTAACAGACGCTTCGGCTGCTCGCCGTAAACCGAGCGTTCGAAACAACTTATCTCGATCAACAGCTGCTTCCCCAACAACCTCACTTAACATACCAGAAGCTTGTCTTCTACTTAAATCCATTTGAAACAAACGATCTTGCGCTTGTACATACCCTTGCGAGAAATATAAATCATGCGCATTTTCCGCTTTAATATGCGGTACACCTTTACCATCCCGCTTCACCGTAACAGCATGTTGTATATCCTCTAGCTTTATCGTTCCATCTATCTTTGGCATAGATCTCAGCGTATATATGTTCAAAAAAATCGCTGTACAGATAACTAACAAAAGAACGATACTACTAGACCAAATAAAAATTCTCTTACCCCTAGTTCGTTTCTTCTTTATGACGACTTCCATATCCATATAACCCCTCCTTTCTCAAACTATTCGCTTCTATTTAAGGAAGAACCTTTTAGAAAAGTTGAAAAACCCCCTTCATTTTCCTACAAATGAAGGGGGACTTCTTAACGTTTGTTACGCCAGCTTTCATTATGACCAAGATTTGACTCGGTCGCTAATTGCACATCATATAATACTTCACTAAAGAAGCGCTTATCTACTTGTTTTGGTACAATGCGTCTCTCATCATCAATTTCGTCATATTCATATGAACCACGGTTCACTGTACCCGCTTTATAAAATTGAATCTCAAATACACATACATCTTCTTCACCTTCATATCCAATCGGCGCTCCGCTAAATGAAAGCTCTGCCCCTAATCCAGTGCGAGTATCTTCTTTATAAAATGTATAATAAACACCGCCATCTTGAACCGATCCGCGAGTCCATCCAAGTTTCGTCATCTTACCAAATAACGAGCGACCATTTAACAAAATACCGCCAAATCTCTCAACATCAATCTTATCATTTTCCTCTACTACAAACACTGGACGTTCAATTTGTAGAAATGGCTGCACAATTCCGGAATTTGTCAGTTGCTCTTTCCATAGCTCCTTTTCCGTTCCTGATAATTCTAACGGATGAATTAAACCAATAACATTTCCAGGTGAAAGTTCAGGGTTCTCTCCTATCATTGAATAAAATGTATCATCCGCCGCATAACGGAACATTTTCCACAACGTTCCTTCCGTATATTCACCCCAAACAAGCGAAATAGCAAATTGCTTCATAATTGGATTTTCCAAAAATACCGATTTCCACGTATCATATGACCAGTAGCGTTTTCGTGATAGAGCGTCTTCCAAACGTTGTTTCTGCATAGAAAGAGCACTTCGAAGTTCTTTCTTTAATACGGCTAACTCTTTCTTAGCCTCTTCAGCTTTTTCTATATCATCTTTTGCATTCGGCTTTGGAAGTGACTTCATACGTTTTCCTTCTTCTGTCTCTAATTCAATTTTCGACTCAGAAGTTAAAATAGCAGTAAAACATCTATTCCCAAAATCAATCTCCTTCTCACCACTTATATTGAAGCCAAGATCTGGTGCCAGTTGATCTTCCAACTCTTCTTCTGTTATACCACGTGTTTTCGCAGCAAGACTTAGTGCTTCTTTTGCCGCATTACGCACTAACTTATGCTTATATTTAAATGCCATCGCATGAATAGACACAAGTGCAAGCTTAGATGAGGACAACCCTAGAGCCCGAACAGCATCTGCTGCAATCTTCCCTCTCATATCAAGCACCCATTCATCAATTTGCTTTTTAAGTATACCGACCATTTTATCATCACTATACATGCCATATAACGAAAGAATACCACGTTTCTTCACATCTGCATCTTGAGAAATCCATACTTGATATATTTCTTGTACATATTCCTTCAAGTCTTGTTCATTCAAAATAGTACTAATTACTTCAGCCGCATCTTTCTTCTCAATAACGGAATCTGATACATACTGATTTACATATGCTAGCGGAAGTTTTACATCGGCTATTTCATTTGAATTACGAAGACGAATTTGTGGTTCGTTCCCAATCCATTGCACAAATGAATTTCTTTTTTGTTCCGTTACTATACGACTGCAAAGTTCTTCTATATTTTCTGAATCTCCACCCACTTCAAGTAACGGAGCAAATTTCCCAACAAAGGAAGCATTCTTCTTTTCTTGTAAAGCTTCCTGTACAAGTTGTATATATTTTTCAATCTTATACTCTATTAGTATCTTCATCACATTTTCACGAACAATTTTCTTTTTATTATGAAGTTCAGCTGCTACATCTACCGCAGCTCCTACATCTTTTGAAAGAATTTCCACTACAGACTCACGCATTTTTTTAGATGAATCTCCTAAGCATTTGATCAAAATGGGACGCATTTTGATCATGTTATCCTTAGCTAACTCTTCTAAAATATACGCTTTGGCCACAGCAGAATACTCATCAAATCGTTCAATTATGTACGCTTGTTCTTTTACAATGACATGAACAAGCGCTTCCTTCGCCTTGTTTCTCTCTTCACTGTAGCATGCAGCTTGTTCAACTGCATAAGTGATAAGCTTTTCCTTACTTAATCCATACGAAAGAAGATCTTCTAATACTTGTTTCGGTTCTATCCCTCTGACAGAACATTCGTACAGAAGTTCGTATAAATTAACGTTATATTCATCTCCGAATTGCAGTGTAAGTACAGCTTCCCTCTTCGCTACATCATCTACATCCCAAAGGAGCGCAACCTCTACTACTGGCATCCCCCAATACATACTTCTATACTTAGGATTTTTAAGTATTTGCTCCATATCCTCAAGTGACAATTTCCCTAGTAAATAATCACGATATGTATCACGTATTGTAGACAATTTAATTTGCAAAGCAGCGACAAAAAATTCTTCTCGCATTCTCCCTCTATTTAACTCATACCCTTTTTCAGCTAACGTTCGTGCGATAATGAGATAATTAATTTTACTTACATATTGCAAAGTACGTTGAACAAATTCAGGATTTTCTTCCGCCATGAAGCATAGCAATTCATATTCATACGTCTTACAAAATTCTCCATTATTTAAATCATGTTGCCTCAAGCGATGTGCAAAAAAACGTTCCTCAGAAATCCAAAACTGTTTACAAAAACTTTGAATTTCTTCATATGCTTTCTTATTTATACTACCTGTTCTTTTGTAGTTTTGAGGCTGGCCGAGAGCTTGACACATATAACGTGTAGCATAGTTTATAAAACCCCAAACATTTTTCTTCGCTACTATTTCAACATATCGCTTCGCAACATTTGAATACTTATGAATACTAAATAATAGCCGCCAAATGTATTCTGGTAAGCTTCCACCTAAAAATAATTCCCTATCACTTTCACCTTTTATATATCTTTCAACTGCTTCAATCTTTTCCTTTTCTCCATTCAAATTCAATATAAATTCAGCATGTTCTTTTAATCTCTCGTCCAATAAAGAGCTATATGTACAGAATCTCTCATAATCTACTTCAAACATTACGAGAAGTAAAGATAATTGCTGCTGATTTGGTAAAGTGTGTAATTGTTCCTCTATATAGTTCGGATTCTCTTTTGTTAGCCCTTTAAGAAAAACATACGCTTCATCCACATAACTTGAAATATTAGTTAAATATTTACATGCAATTCCTACAAGTTTATCTAAAGGCAGTGCACTTTTTTCTAAATAAATCTTCATATTAGCAAAATCCACATATTTAAACCTTATTATAAGAACATTTAACAATTGCTCCCCTAGCAAATAATAAAATAATCGAAAGAAAGCCGGATCTTGTTTATATACTTTTCTAAAATCGCTTATAAACTGCTCTGCAAAATCGGCTCTCTTTTGATCTCTAATTGTCGTTAGTTGAATAGCTTTTAAAATTGCTTCTTCTCTCGATTCTAAATATCGCAGCGCTAATTGTTTCTGCTCTTCTGTCATATTAATATATTGAAACAACTTTGATGTACTGTTTGTCAAACCCTGTTCCTCCCGCATCTTTTTATCTATTTATAAAAAATAAAATACCCATATATAATTCCTCTATCATTCAAAAATAGTATAGCATATAATCCACCTAATACGAACGTATATTCTATATCGTATTTATATAAATTAAAAAACACTACTCAAAATACTTCTCCTTCGCTCTAAATTTCCCATCACACTCTTTTCTTCACCAGCATTCTCCGCCTTTTTATTACACCAATTCCTCAAAATCCCCTGCACACAATCGAACGTCCCCTTATTATTCTCAAACGCAATTTTAAGTGCCTCTAGTACTTTATCTCCTGAAACTCTTTGTATCCACCCCTTTAATCCCTTCACGATATATGGAGATAAACTACTAATATTTTGTTCGTAAAACTTGTAAACTTCACTATGCAGAGTGACCTCCTCTACTATTTCTACCTCTTCCTTCTCTTGAATAATTACTTGTTGTGAATTACTACTAATCTCTTCCTCTGGCATTCCAAAATACTGAAGTAATAACGGAATCTTGCATCCTTCTTCAAGACATTTACGCAAAAACTTATGTAGGAACTCTTTACTTTTTACCATCTTTAGCTCACGTAATACACATTTCTCTATGTTCGTATTAAAAATAGGATTATATTGTAACCAATTTATAATGAATAACTCTTTCGTTTCCGCATCATATAAAATCTTCCCGTATTCCACAAACCGGTTCAATAACTTCTCAACAGTTTCCATACTGTAACCAGTTTCAAGCTCTGCCAAACGCTTTGGTAATATGTAAATACCACATTGCTTCGTTTTCGTACCAGTTAACAAATATATGTAAAAATAACGCTCTTCTGGCGTTAAATCTAAAATGAATTCATCTTGCCAAAAGTTCACTTGCACATTACGGTACACCGCCATCAGTTTCCCTCCCGCTCTTTACTAGCAAATAGGAAAATTCCAATCCTTCAATATAAATATAGGAATGAGCAAAAGGTTTTGGCATTCGAGTTCCAATTTTTTTACTACTACCACGCCGGTTTTATTTTTTCGCACTTGTTTTGTTCTTGTAGTTGTTTTTGTTTTGTTTTTTCTTAGTGATTTATTACTTGGTAGGTGCTTATGAGGGGCTTTGAAGGGGCTTATATTGTTTTCATTCCCCTCTTGTCTGATGTCTAATTACAAATGTCGCCAACAATCTTCATACATTGCAGGCCATCATTATGATTCACCTACTCATATTTACCCGAAAACAAAAAGCACCCGTTGCCTTCGTAGACAATTCAGTGCTTTAAGGTTGAAAGTTTATAAATAAAAGTGTCTATAATCGTAATAGTTGATTGAAATACAATTCTGTTACATTTATTTTAGTAACGATAATATGATACATACCGTATTATCTACAACTGAACGTTCTGGGCGAGATTTCATTAACACTGTTAATCCAATTAATGAAGTGACTAGCGTTTGCGCCAATGCTTTAGCATTCACATCACTTTGTAATTCTCCAGACTGAATACCTTTGGCAATCAATTCTTGAAATATAACTGAAAGATACATTTGATGTTCTCTAGTCAACACTTCAAATTTTTCATTATGAGGAGAAAGCTCCACCATTGTGTTAATACAAAAACAGCCTTTATTTGATTCTCTTTTATATTCCTCTTCCACCATATCTTCAAAAAATGTACGAATGGCCTCTTTTACAGATTGTTCCTTTTGAAGTTTTGTTCGAATGCTAGTCGCATGTATATTTGTGTATCTCCGTAGTGCAGCTTCAAACAGCCCTTCTTTATCACCAAATGCTGCATATAAACTCGGTCTTTGTATTTCCATTTTAGCAGTTAGATCGCTTAATGAAGTAGCGGCGTATCCTTTTTCCCAAAAAAGTTGCATAGCAGCATCCAAAGCTTTTTCTTTATCAAATTCACGTTGTCGAGCCATTTAATCCCTCCTCTTTCTTCACCTGTTTTCTAACTTATACATCACGTTTTTATGTACTAATCAGTATATTATATATTGTATTAAATTATAAATGATATGTCAAAATAAACTAAAAATTATCCACAATTCACTTGACACAATAACTTATCCCTGATTATATTTTAATTAAGAAATAAAATACCGTTCGGTACATTATTTTAAAAACAAAAGGAGATGATATTATGGATGCTAAAGAAAAAATGACAACCGCTCTTACACAGAATAATGATCAGTTCCAATCAACTATCAATACAATCATGCCCCGCTATATAACTCTATTATTTTCAATAGCTTGCGGGATGGCTGTGGCGAATATATACTTCGCTCACCCTCTACTTGATTCTTTATCAAATGAGTTTAAGATCAACCATTCAACTATTGGTGTCGTTATTACTATTACTCAAGTTTGTTATGCACTCGGATTACTTTTATTAGTTCCACTTGGTGATTTGTTAAACCAAAAAAGACTTATTATTGTTCAAATGCTTTTATCCGTTTTCGCTTTAATTGTGATCGGATTCGCTCCTTCAAGCACCGTACTTTTTATAGGTATGGCCTTAGTCGGAATCCTTGCGACTGTTACGCAGACACTCGTCGCATACGCATCCATTTTAGCTAATCCAAAAGACCGTGGGCGAATAGTAGGTTTCGTCACGAGTGGTGTCGTAATAGGAATTCTACTTGCACGTACATTTGCCGGAACATTAACAGATCTAGCCGGATGGCGTTCCGTTTATCTTACCTCTGCTGTACTTATGCTCTTCGTAATTGGTTTGTTATATCGTAATTTACCTAATTTTGAACATAAAAAAACAGCTATGACCTATCGTAAATTATTACATTCCGTTCTCTTATTATTTGTAGAAGAGCGCCACTTACGCATTCGCGGAATATTAGCATTGCTCATTTTCACTTCATTCAGTATTTTATGGACTTCATTAGTTTTACCTCTAAGTGCTGCACCATATAATCTATCACATACAGCTATCGGAGTATTTGGTCTTGCTGGAGTTGCTGGTGCATTAGCTGCCACTAAGGCCGGACAACTTGCTGATCGCGGATTCGGAGAAAGAACTACTGGCATAGCCTTATCCTTATTATTACTTTCATGGCTCCTAATTAAATTAATGAACCATTCTCTATTCCTACTAGTTATCGGTGTTATCCTTTTAGATTTAGCTGTGCAAGCTGTACATGTCACCAATCAAAGTATGCTTTTCACAGTGCGTCCAGAAGCGAGAAGTCGCCTCACTGCCAGTTACATGATTTTCTATTCTATCGGCAGTGCAACAGGTGCGATTCTTTCAACCAACATTTATGCAAGCTACGGATGGAACGGAGTTTGTATATTAGGTGCATCCGTTAGTGCTTGTGCTCTTTTATTTTGGGCAATGACCTTACGGCGATCATCACAGCTGAACGAAGAATAATTCATTTATGTTTAAATACGTGTTTTTCTACAAGACTATAAAATGGTATTTACTTTTTAACACAAATCAACGGCATTTTTATATGAAAAATGCTGTTGATTCACAATTTCATGATAAAAGATCCTATACTATCGAAATACATCTACTACAAATTCCCTTTAACGTTTTCGACAATCTCATTTATTGTATTTCGATCAAACTTATCACTAATTTCGTATGTATCACGATCTCCTACTAGTTGTACGCCTACGATATCGTTGCGGTCCTTACCAAATTGCACTTCAATAATAGACCCCTGCTCTATCTGTTTCCAAATGTAACCTGCTTCCTCTTTATTATCTAAAATAATACAATCCTCAATATTTTCATCAATTCCAATTAACTTGTTATCATCTATAAACCCAACCTCATATTGTTGACGTTCTTTCGCTTTGCCGCTTACTAATATACCTTTGCTACCATATGAATAATCCATATAGTTCTTTTTCTCAGATTGTACCGCTTTCGTCTCTTGTGCTTTAGTTTTTTCAGCGTTCCCACAACCCATGATAAGACTAATTGGCATCACCATAGTTAGTACTACCCTAGTAAATTTCTTTATCATTTAGAATCAACCTCACATATTTAATGTAAAACTCCATTTATTACCTTATTAAAGGATAACATGATACTACAGCAAAAGCGTCAAAGAGAAAGCATTATTTACATCCCCTCACTATGTGGAGAGCCATACATCCGTATTGTTTCTTCTCCCTTTTATCTTAATGTTGTATCTTCACAACAATAAAAAACGAACTGAATTATCAAGAAATTAAAGAAAGTAGACATCCTACTCACATAAGATTTAAAATTGGAAAGTATGGAAGACATGATAAAAGATATAGGTTAACTCGCAATTAAAATGGTCTTTATATTAAGGAAGAAAGTGCACAGCTTTGGATTTTAAAACAGTTATGCAAGAGCTTGAAGCCCTCGGTAAGGAACGAAAAAAATATACATATCTAACGGTGCACATGAGCCAATTTTCGGCGTTGCTACGGGCGCTATGAAAATAAAATTAAATCAAGAGTTAGCTGAGGAACTTTATTCCACAGGTAACTACGATGCTATGTACTTTGCAGGCATTATTGCCGATCCAAAAGCTATGAGTGAATCGGATTTTAATCGTTGGATGGATGGGGCGTATTTTTTATATGCTATCTGATTATGTTGTAGCAGTAACTTTATCGGAGTCAAATATTGCACAAGACGTTGCTGATACATGGATTGCAAGTGGGGACGAGCTTACAATGTCTGCAGGCTGGCGTTGCTACTGCTGGCTTTTAGGCAATCGTAAAGACAATGAATTTTCCGAAAGCAAAATTTCCGCTATGCTTGAAATGGTGAAAAATACGATTCATGATTCGCCAGAACGAACAAAATCCGCTATGAATAATTTCCTAAACACTGTAGCAATTTCATATGTGGCACTACACGAAAAAGCAGTCGAAATTGCAAAAGAAGTTGGTATAGTTGAAATAAAACGTGAAAATAAAAAGAGCAGTTTGCTAAATGCTACAGAGAGTATTCAGAAAGAACTTGATAGAGGAAGACTTGGTTTCAAACGTAAATATGTTAGATGATCAAAAAAGGTGTCAATCTAAGCAAGATTGACACCTTTTTTGATGAGAAAAACGAATGAACTCCCCTAGGAAATTATTCATCCCCCCCTGTACACCTTATCCGTTAAAAACTTCTTCATTCAATTTATACACCCTATCTCTTTTCTCATCACTTTTGACAAAAATAAGCTTTCCTTCTTTAACAAAACCTTCTAATAGTAAGCATACTTGTCCATATGCTTTCGGCTTATTCGTAGTGAATCTTTCATCGGGTATTTTACCAGCTCGTATTAATTGTTCGCACAGCTCCAGTGCACTTATTTCTTCAGAATTAAATAATCCTAATATATCTTGTTGCAACGGCGATAAAGGTACTGGTTTTTCAGCTACCTCCACCTTTTCTTTTTCGTTTTCTTCTTCAAATAAATCTTCAAATGAAATTTGATTCATTACTTCTTTTCCTTTCTAACGATTGATTTGTATAACATGAACTGAATCCTATAAAGAGTAGTTATTGTTATGTATTACTTACCTTATTACATAAATCTCAAACTCATGTACATCGTTTCATATAGTATGTTTTGATTATACCAAATATACGTTCTGTCTTCTATCGTAGATTGAAAAAAGAAGCATTTTACTGTCCACAAATAGCGAAAAGGTATCTAGATGTTTTTGTTGAATGGATTTATAAAAGTAAATTAAGCAAAAATAGCTTCAAAATCAACTTTTATTGTATATTTTTGAGTTACTTTACAGTTCACTCTATATACCATTTTTAAATAGAGATGAATATTTATAGATATTATGATTAAGTTTCATGCAGATTAGTAAAATAGATATTTATTCCATAGAAATTTATGGTAAATACTTATCGTTTACATGTTATAATCACGATGTAAATATCTAATATAACAGGGGGGTTCCAAAATGGTCTTTAAAACAAGTAAAGTTAAAAAAATTTTCGGATTAGTAATAACTGCAGCACTAGCAACTACAACGATGGTAGGCACAGTAAATGCAGAAACAACTACGAAAACAAACTTTAATGAAAATAGCTATAAGGTAGTTAGCAATAATGACAATGTATTTACAGATGTACCAAAGGACCACTGGTCAAAAATTGCTATTGATTACTTAGCGGCAGCAGGGCTTTTTAAAGGATATGGAAATGGGAAATTTGGTTTTGGGGACAATGTTACTAGAGGACAGGTAGCTTCTTTAGTCAATCGACATTTAGGTTTAATAGCAGACGATAAACAGGCGAATATGTTTAGTGACATTACAAATCATATGTTTGAAAAGGATATTAAAGCCATTGCGCAAGCTGGAATTATGAAAGGTGATGGAACAGGTACATTTCGTCCAGATGATGTATTAACTCGGTATGAGATGGCAGTAGTGTTACAAAAAGCATTTCATTTAGAATCAAAAGGACAAGGGAACTTTAAAGATGTACCAAAAGGTCATTGGGCCTACGAATCTGCCAATGCACTGCGTAGTAACCGTATAGCACAAGGTGACGAGGCAGCTAATTTTAATGGAAACATGCTTGTGAAGCGTGAACAGTATGCACAATTTTTCTATAATGCAATAGCAAAGAACAGATCTTATAATTTCAACATCAATTCAAAAGAAGAACTGAAACAAATGTTAACAACAGCTTTACAGAATGGGACGTTTGGTCCATTTAAATTAGATGCACTAGGTAAAGATATATCTGAGGTAAAAAAAGAATTTGGAGCGCCTGATGTTTGGAAGCAAGCACCATGTACAGAATGTGATGCACCTACAACAGCGGTATACGGAGATTATAATATTGATATGTACCCTTCGGACGCTAGATATATATGGGTGAAAATGGATATCTCTATCAACGAATTAAAAGAGTGGTTTGGTGAACCAGATGGAATCGGAGAGGATATGACTAGTGAAGGCTTTATATATAATCGAGGAAGCTATTCTCTTTATTTCAGCTTCTCTGATGGTTATATTCAACGCGCTGAAAT
>Ga0209025_1003425_pt1 | contig 15046 bp, 15 predicted proteins | sample AraplaMF_Col_mLB_FD_184256 | JGI IMG/M metagenome (GOLD analysis project Ga0209025, IMG submission 184256) | Arabidopsis root microbial communities from the University of North Carolina, USA - plate scrape MF_Col_mLB (SPAdes) (version 2) | ecosystem: Host-associated > Plants > Roots > Endosphere... | reverse complement strand
CGACGTGCGCGAGGTCATCGACAACGCGCAGTACATGCCCAGCCGCGGTCGGGTGAAGGTCTACCTGATCGACGAAGTGCACATGCTGTCCAAGTCGGCCTTCAACGCGCTGCTGAAGACGCTGGAGGAGCCGCCGGGCCACGTGAAGTTCCTGCTGGCCACGACCGACCCGCAGAAGCTGCCGGTAACGGTGCTGTCGCGCTGCCTCCAGTTCAACCTGAAGCGGCTGGACGAGCAGCAGATCAACGGGCAGATGACGCGGATCCTGGAAGCCGAAGGCATCCCGGCCGAGCCCGGCGCGATCCGCCAGCTCTCCAAGGCCGCCGACGGCAGCCTGCGCGATGGCCTGTCGCTGCTCGACCAGGCCATCGCCTACACCGGCGCCAGCGCAGGCCCCGACGGCGGCACGCTGGCCGATGCCGGCGTGGCGGCGATGCTGGGCACGGTCGATCGCACCCGCGTCGGCGCGCTGCTGTCGGCGCTGGCCGAGGGCGATGGCGAACGCCTGCTGGCAGAAGTGGCGACGCTGGCCGAGTTCTCGCCCGAGTGGGGCGGCGTGCTGGATGCCTTCAGCGACGCGCTGCATCGCGTGCAGGTGCGCCAGCTGGTGCCCGAAGCGCAGGTCGAAGCCGACGGTGTCGATCTCGATGCGCTGGCCGGAAAGCTCCGGCCGGAAGTGGTGCAACTGTGGTACCAGATGGCGCTCAACGGCCGCCGCGACCTCGCGCTGGCCCCGAGCCCGCGCGCGGGTTTCGAGATGAGCCTGCTGCGCATGCTGGCGTTCCGTCCGGCGGAGGGTGAGGGCGCACGCGCCGCGTCGCCGTCGTCCGGCGCCGGTCGCGAGCCGGTGCGCAGTGCCGCGTCCGCCGCGCCGGCCGCGCCGTCGCCCGCGCCCCGCATGCCGCCGCCGAATCCCTTTGCCGATGCGGCGCCAGCACGTACCGCACCGCCGCCGCGCGAAACGCCCGCGCCGGTCCAGGCCGCACCGTCGATCGACGACACGCCGCCGTGGGAAATCGAAGCGCCGAAGAAGCCCGTCGAGTCCGTGCGCGCGGCACCGCCCGCGCCGCCGTCGCCGGCACCCGTGGCGCCCGCTCCGGTTCAAAGCGCGCCCTTCCAAAGCGCACCACCATCCCCGCGTCCCGGTTTCGTCCACGACGCCGGCATCGCCGACGCCGACGCCTGGCACTCCCTGGTCGCCAATTCGAACCTGCGTGGTCCCGCGCGCGTGCTGGCCGAACACGCCGGTTTCGCCGGTTATGCCGATGGCGTGCTGAGCCTCTCGCTGTCCGCTGCCGACGATCTGCTGCGCAGCAATGCGATGACGGTCAACCTGGTCGCCGAAGCGCTCGCTCCGGCGCTGGGCGTCACGCCGCAGATCCGCTTCGTCGAATCCTCGCGCCCGGCCGAATCGCTGCGCGAACGCAACGACCGCGCGCGCGACGAACGCCAGGCCAACGCCGAAACCAGTTTCATGAACGATCCCGACGTGCAGCGGCTGATCTCGCAGCACGGCGCCAAGGTCGTGCCCGATTCGATCCGTCCCTACGACGAGAATTGACCCGCCCTGCTCACGCGAGCGCGGCACAACGCCCCCCACTGGAATACGAGAACGAACATGCGTGGAAACATCGCCCAACTGATGCAGCAGGCGCAGAAGATGCAGGAAAACGTGCAGCGTGCGCAGGAGGAACTCGGCAAGCTGGAAGTCACCGGCAACGCCGGCGGCGGCATGGTCAGCGTGACCATCACCGGCCGCATGGAGTGCCGCAAGGTGCGCATCGATCCCAGCGTGCTGACCGACGGGGAAATGCTCGAGGACCTCATCGCCGCCGCGTACAACGACGCGGTGAACAAGGTCAACGCCGAATCGCAGGCGAAGATGTCCGCCGCCACCGCCGGCATGCCGATGCCGCCGGGCATGAAGATGCCGTTCTGATGATCGCGGCCGTCGCTGCGCCGGCACGTTCCGGCGCGGTGCTTCCAACGCAAACCGGCGGCCCGCACGACGCATGACGTCCTCACTGCTCGAACAACTGATCGACGCCCTGCGCGTGCTGCCCGGCGTCGGCCAGAAATCCGCGCAACGCATGGCTTATCACCTGCTCGAACGCGAACGCGCCGGCGGCCTGCGACTGTCGGCCGCGCTCGCCGAAGCGGTGGAGAAGATCGGCCACTGCGCGCGCTGCCGGGATTTCAGCGAAACGCCGGTGTGCGCCACCTGCGCCAGCGCGGCGCGCGACGCGCACCAGCTGTGCGCGGTGGAATCGCCCGCGGACCGGCTCGCGATCGAACAGGCCACGGGCTATCGCGGCCTGTACTTCGTGCTGCAGGGGCGGTTGTCGCCGCTGGACGGCATCGGCCCGCGCGAGCTCGGCCTCGACACGCTCACGGCGCGACTGGCCGAAGGCGAGGTGCAGGAGCTGATCATCGCCACCAATCCCACCGTGGAAGGCGAAGCGACGGCGCATTACCTCGCGCAGCTTGCGCGCCAGCACGGCGTGCGGCCGAGCCGACTCGCGCACGGCGTGCCGCTGGGTGGTGAACTGGAATACGTGGACCGCGGCACGCTGTCGCACGCCTTCGGCAGCCGCACCGAGGTGTCGGAGTAAAGGTCCGGGATTCGGGATTCGGGAAAGCGGTGGGGCGGGGCGTATGCTTTCGTTCGACTTCCCCCGACTCCTGATTCCCTCATGTCCGACACCATCTTCCACAAGATCATCCGGCGCGAGATCCCGGCCGACGTCGTCTTCGAGGACGACCACCTGATCGCCTTCCGCGACATCGCCCCGCAGGCGCCGGTGCACGTGCTGTTCGTGCCCAAGACCGACATCGCCACGCTCAACGACCTCAAGCAGGACCAGGCCGCGATCGTCGGACGCCTGGCGCATGCGGCGGCCGAATACGCCAAGCGCGAAGGCTTCGCCGAAGACGGTTATCGCATCGTCATGAACTGCAACGGCGACGGCGGGCAGACGGTATTCCAGATCCATCTGCACCTGCTGGCCGGTGCGCCGCTGGGGCGGTTCGGCACGAGCCGGTAAGTCGCGCAGAAAAAAGATCGCAACGCACCAGAAACGCGAAAGGCCCGCTCACGCGGGCCTTGGCCTTTCACGAACTCACGAATTCACCACCAGCCCCACCACGGCCACGGCGCCGGATACTCCACCACGTCCACCGTTTCGCGCACCGGCCACAAATAGACGACGTCGGCTTCCACGCGCGGGAAGCGGTAGTCGTACTGGCCGATGCGGCGGTTCTCGTAGCCGGCGACGCGGCCGACGAAGGTCACTTCGCGGTTCTTCTCGAACACCGCCGGGTCGTAGAAACCGGTGCGGCAGGCGAGGAAGCGACCGCCGGTGTCGTCGCTGCCCCAGTAGGGACGTGCCGATTCGTTGAGGTTGGTGGAAATCATTTCGAAGCAGGTGCGGTTGGCCTGCGGTTCGACGCTGACGATGCGGCCGCCCCAACGCACAGACGCACCCGTGGCGTCGGACGCGGCGGCCTCGCGCGGGGTGATCTGGGTGTAGGCGCCTTGCAGTGGCTGCGGCGCCGAGACGCACGCGGTCAGCAGCGCGGCACTCACGGCAAGTAAGGCGAGACGGAGGTTCATCGGCGTTCTCCTGGAGAAGTCGCGGGCGGACGGTGCGCGCGCAGCGCCTTGGTCAAGGCGCGGGCCGAACGTTCCCCCGTTTGGGCATCAGCGTACCGCCAATCGCTGAAATGTTGGCTGAGTGTCCCCAGCTCCGCAGCCAGGTCCGGGCGAGCGGCCGCGACGCGCGACACCCAGCTCGACGCCGGTTCGCTCGGCATGCGTTCCAGGCCGAAACGTCGATAGTGGCGGCCGAGTCGATGCCAGGCGCGCAGGACCGGATCGCGTTCGCGCTCGCTGCGCCGGCTGAGCCAGACCATCCACAACAGCCCCAGCGCGATCGCGCCAGCCAGCAGCACGATGAGCGTGCGCCAGTCCAGGCGGTCCACGCCGAGCGGGCTGAGCAGGCGTTCCTGCCGCTGAGCGTCGAAGGACACGACCAGGTCGTTCCAGCCGCGGCGCATCCAGTCGGAGACATCGCGGAACGAACGCACGCCCTCGAAACCGGCTCCAGCGGAGGCGCGCGATTCGAGCGTGTCGTAGATGCGTTCCGGCGCCACCGCGGCGGTCGGATCCACGCGCACCCAGCCGCGGCCGCGCAGCCACACTTCGGCCCACGCGTGCGCGTCGGAGCGGCGGACGAGCCAGTAGCCGCCCAGCGGATTGCGATAGCCGCCGACATAGCCGGTCACCACGCGCGCCGGGATGCCCGCCGCGCGCATCAGCACGACGAAGGACGAGCTGAAGTGCTCGCAGAAACCGGCCTTCTGTTCGAACAGGAATTCGTCGACGGTGTGCCGGCCGAGGAGCGGCGTTTCCAGCGTGTAGGCGAAGTCGCGCTGGATCCAGGCCAGTGCGCGCTCGACGATCGCCGCATCGTTCCCGGCACCGGCTTGCGCACGCCACTGGTGGGCGAGGGCGATGGTGCGCGGATTGAAGCCCGGCGGAAGGCTCAGCGCGTAGCGACGTTCGGCCAGCGGGAGCTCGGCCTCGAAACGCGCGGGCGGTGCCGATTGAACGCGCCAGCGGCTGATCGCGTTGAGCGGCCGGAACGCCTGCAATGCGTGGTCCGGATCCAGGTACGTGCCACCCGGCGCATCGAGCGGCAGGTCGAGCGCGACGAGCTGGCGCGAGTCGGTCGGTTCGACTTCCATTTCGTAATCCCAGCGCACATTGCCGGACACGATCTCCGCGCGCGGTTGCCCCGGGCGCCAGCGCGGTTGCCTCCATGTACGGCCGTCGAAATTCCACATCACCGGTCCACGCCAGTACATCTGCGTGGGTGGTGGCGTCGTGCCGAAAAAGCGCACGCGCAGCGCGGGCGTGTCGTCGGACATCAGGTCGATCCAGTCGCCGGGACTCATGCGGTCCGACAAGCCGGTGCGCGCCATCGCACGTTCCGGAATGCCCCACATCGGCGAGGCGACGCGCGGAAACAGCCAGAACGCCGCCAGCGCGATCGGCAATCCCACCGCGAGCAGGCGGCCGACGCTGGTCAGCCGCTGGCGCGGGCCAGCCGGTTTCACGTCGCCCGATTCCAGCTCCGCCATGCGCTGCAGCGACGCGAGCACCAGGAGCACCGCGATGAGCCCCAGCGCGAGCGACACCGGCCCCTGGTCGAGCAGGAACGTGGCGAACGGCGCGAACAGCGCGAAGCCCATCAGGCTTCGGCCGTCGCGCAGGGTGAAGGTCTCGGAGGGCTTCACGGCGAGCATCGCCGCGAGCAGCGCGCAGCCGGTGTCCCGACCGATGGAGAAACGGCTGAGGCTGAGCACGAGCGCGATCAACGCCATCGCGACCAGCAGTCGCAGCAAACCCGGCATCGGCCGGCGCCACGACAGCGCGGTCACGCCGACGGCACTGACGGCGATGCTCCCGGCCAGCTGGGGCGGCAACTGCAGCAACAGCGGCAAGAGGCACGCACCGGTGCTCCACAGCACCCAGCGGCGCGTGCGTTCGTCCAGCGGCAGCGGCGGGTGGCTAGACATGCGGCATCAGCGCGAGCGCGCGCAGGCAGGCGTGGCGATGCGTGGGTCCGCGATCGGGTCCGAGCGCCGGCTGCCCGGGCAACCGCAACTGGAACCGGCGGCCTTCGCGCTCGGCTTCGTCGACCCAGCGTGCCAGCCGTGAAATGCGTCCTTCGTAGGGAATGCCCGACGTCGCATGCCAGTCGAGCACGATTTCCGCGCCCATGGGCTGTTCGAATTCGCGCACCATCAGCGCCCCGCGACGCGCGGACGATTTCCATGCGATCGCACGTCGCGCATCGCCGGCGCGATAGCCGCGCAGGTGGTGTACGTCGTCGCCGGCCGGATGCAGCCGCGCCTGCGCGCTTTCGCCGCGTCCGCCGGGCAGCGGCGGGCCATGCGGTTCGGGAGTCGGATAGACCAGCAGCGGCGTTTCCGGCCAGACGTAAGCCCATGCGCGCGCGAGGCCGAGCGGGCGCGTGGTCGACAGCCGCAGCTTGGGCACATCGAACCAGCCGCGTCGTTCGGTCGGCAGCAGCAGTTGCGCGTCGCCCGCGCCCTTGTCGAGGTTGAGCACGGAGGGTTCCGCGTCGAAGGTGCCGTCGTCGTCCAGGCGCAAACCACGACGCGTGCGCCCGGGATCGGCGCGCGCATGCAGACGGAGTTCAAGCGGCATGCCCGCGACGACGGGCTCGGCGTCGGCGGCGATCAGCTGCAGGTCCGACAGCTGCATCTGCGCCGCCACCAGGCTGGCGAGGCCCGCGCCGGCGAGCATCAGGCCCAGCAGCAACGCGGGATTGTTGTTGTAGTTGAGTGCGCCCACCAGCATCGTCGTCAGCGCGAAGGCGTAGAACAGGCCAAAGCGCGTAGGCAGCACGTAGATGCGGCGGCGGTCCAGGCGCGCGGGCAGCGATTCGGGATCGCGCGGACGCGTGAACACCATCGCGATCGCATGGGCGCGCAGGTACAGGCGCCGTGCAGCGGCGACGGGCATGGATCAGTCCACCGGCACCGCGTGCAGGATCGCCTTCGCCAGCGTCGCATCCTTGCCGGCGTCGACTTCGGCCACCAGGCGGTGCGCGGCGACGGCGGGGAACAGCGCCTGCACGTCTTCGGGCAGCACGTGCGCGCGACCGAGCAGCAGCGCATACGCACGCGCCGCGCGCAGCAGCGCCAGGCCCGCGCGTGGCGAGAGTCCGACGCGCACGCCCGGATGCCTGCGGCTGCGTGCGAGCAGCGCCTGCACGTAGGCGATCAACGCCTCGCTCGCGTGCACGTCCTGTACAGCCTGGCGCGCGGCGAGCACGTCCTGCACGTTCAGCTGCGGCGTTGCGCGTGCGATGAGATCGCGACGATCCGTGCCGGCGAGGAGATCGCGTTCGGCCTCTTCGCCCGGGTAGCCCAGGCTCAGCCGCAGCAGGAAGCGATCCAGCTGCGAATCCGGCAACGGATACGTGCCCGACAGGTCCACCGGATTCTGCGTGGCGATCACGAAGAACGGCTCCGGCAGCACGTGCGTGGCGCCGTCCACGGTGACCTGGTATTCGGCCATCGCTTCCAGCAGCGCGCTCTGCGTGCGCGGCGGCGCGCGGTTGATCTCGTCGGCCAGCAGCACCTGCGCGAACACGGGACCGGCATGGAACTGGAACTGCCGCGATTGCGGATCGAACACCGACACGCCGACGACGTCGGCCGGCAGCAGGTCGGAGGTGAACTGCACGCGCTGGAAGTCCAGGCCGAGCGTCGCGGCGAGCGCGTGCGCCAGCGTGGTCTTGCCCAGCCCCGGCAGGTCTTCGATCAGCACGTGCCCGCCGGCGAGCAACGCGACGAAGGCCAATCGCACTTCCTGCGGCTTGCCCAGCACCAGCGAGTTGACCTGTGTCTGCGCACGGTCGAGGGATGCGCGAAGGCCATCGGTTAGCATGGCCGCCGTCGAAAGGGATACCGCCATCGTGCGTGTCTCCTGGAATGTTTCAGTGGTGCGCCGCGCGGATCGGCGAATCGCCGACGGACCTCCCCTCCGCGAGGCTCCCGGCACGTCGATCCTGCCGGAACACCCATCTCTCCCGAGTGTAGCGAGGTCACGAACGAATGCGGGACGCAGTGCAGGCGCGGCGTGCCTTCTGGGTGCTGTGGGTCTCGGTTCTGGCGGTGAAGCTGCTCATCGCCGCGCGGCTGCCGCTGTTCGTGGATGAGGCCTTCTACTGGCAGGAGGGCCAGCACCTGGCCGCCGCCTACTCGGATCTTCCCGGCCTGACGGCGTGGCTGACCCGGCTGGGCGTGTCGCTCGGCGAGGGCACGTTCGCGCTGCGTTTGCCGTTCCTGCTCATTGGCGCGGCGGTGCCGCTGTTGATGGTGCACGTGGCCTCGCGTGAGTTCGGCGCGAAGACCGGATGGCAGGCCGGCGTGCTGGCGCTGCTGCTGCCGCTGGCCGGCGCCATGGGCCTGATGGCGCTGCCCGACGCCGCGATGGCGCTGGCGACGCTGCTGTGCATGGATGCAGGCGCGCGCCTGCTGCGACAGGTGGATGCACCGGCCGCGCTGGAACTGGCCTTCGGCCTGGCGCTGGGCGCGCTGTGCCATTACCGCTTCATCGCGGTGATCGTGGTCGGCTTCATCGCCTTGCTGATGCTGCCCGAAGGCCGGCGCGCCCTGCGCGACGTGCGCGTGATGGTCGCCATCGCATTCGGCGCATCGGCATGGGCGCCCCTGGTGGCGTGGAATCTGGACAACGCCGACGCGGGACTGCGCTTCCAGCTGGTCGATCGCCACCCGTGGTCGTTCCATGCCGACGGCGTGCTCTTCATCGGCATCCAGGCGCTGCTGGTGACGCCGCTGCTGTTCGTCGCGATGGCGGTTGCCGCGCGACGCAGCGTCGCGTGCGCTTCGACCGTGTCGCGTTATTTCGCGCTGCTGGGCACGGGCGTGGTCGCGGGATTCTTCGCGCTGGGTTTCTTTGCCGATACCGAGCGCGTCAGTTTCCACTGGCCGTTGCCGGGCTACCTCGCATTGATGCCGCTGGTGCCGGCGGTGCTGGCGAGCTGGCCGCGCGCATGGCGGCTGGCGACGCTATGGCTGGCGGGCCTCGGACTGGTGGCGAACCTGGGCTATTACGTCGCCGTGTCGAGCGCGAACTGGCGCGAGGCGAGCGCGGCGGAGAAGTGGTATCCGGCCAACTTCGCCGGTTGGGAAACACTCGCCGACGCGGTCCGGTCGAAACTCGACGCGATGCCCGAAGGCACGCGCGTGGTGGCCGACAACTTCAAGATCGGTTCCGAACTCGGCTTCGCGCTGGGCGATGCGCGCATCGCGGTGCTCGATCATCCGATCAACCAGAAGCACGGCCGCGCACCGCAGCTTCGCCTGTGGGGACTGCAGACCGCCGGTCGTGCGGAATGGGGCGCGGCACCGGTGCTGCTCGTCGTCGGCGCGACGGAGGTGAAGTACCGCGACCTGCTCGATCGCTACCACGCGCTATGCGGAATGGTCGGCCCGCTACCGGCGCCGGAAGTGCTCAACATCGACCACGGGCGACAGCGCTTCATGCTGTTCGCGCTGACGGGCGAGGCCACCGCGGGCGAGTGCACGACACCGTCGATGGCATGGGTCGACGCGCCCGTCGCCGATGCACGCGTGGGACGTCGTTTCGACGTGCGCGGCTGGGCGTTCAAGGACGGCGTGGGGCTGTCGGCGATGGACATCACGCTGGACGGGCAGGTGGTCGGTCAGGCCGTGTACGGTCGCGAGTTCCCGGGCCTGCAAGGCGTTTGGCCTGTGTCGAACGACCCGCAGCATCCGCGCGTCGGGTTCGAAGCAACGGTCGATCTGGGTGGACGCGACTTCAAGCCGGGGACGCATTGGCTCGGCCTGCGCCTGACCGGTCGCGATGGCAGCGTGGAAACCTGGGCCGAACAGCCGCTCGAACTGACCGAGTAAGCCTCAGGGCAGCCGGATCACGGCAGGCGAAAGCCGGCCTCGCGCAGCAGGCGGGCGGTGGCGATCAGCGGCAGGCCGATGAGCGCGGTCGGGTCGCGGTTCTCGATCGCCTCGAACAGCGTGATGCCGAGGCCTTCGGACTTGAAGCTGCCCGCGCAGTCGTAGGGTTGTTCTGCGCGGAGATAGCGTTCGATCTCGTCGGAACCCAATTCGCGGAAGCGGACGATGGTGCAGTCCAGCGTCTCGAGCGGCGCCTCGCCCTCGCGCGCCAGGCACAGGCCGGTATGGAAGCGGACGGCCTGGCCGGACATCGACGCCAGTTGCGCCGTCGCGGCCTCGTGGTGGCCCGGCTTGCCGAGCGCGCGGCCGCCGCACTCGGCGACCTGGTCGGAGCCGATCACCCAGGCGCCCGGATGGCGCTTCGCGACGTCGGCCGCCTTTGCGCGGGCCAGGCGGCGGGCCAGCGCCTCGGGGGCTTCCCCGGCGAGCGCGGTTTCGTCGGTGCCGGGGCGTTCGGTATCGAACGGCAGCCGCAGCCGCCCGAGCAGTTCGCGCCGGTAAATGGAGGTGGAGGCCAGGATCAGCCGGGGCGGCGCGTTCATGCGGCCGGCGCGCGCGCCCGGGCGATCAGGGACAATTGCTGGTCGATCCGGCGGCGGGCGGCGTCGATGGAGCTGCGCACCTCGTCGAGCTGGGCGAGGCTGGCGTCCGGGCCGTGGTCGCGCAGCCAGAGCCGCTGACGGAGCATTTCCCGCATCGCCTCGCCGACCGGGTCGTTGCCTTCGCCGCCGGTGACCGCCTCGATTTCGGCCCGCGCCACGCGCAACTGGGCTTCCAGGGCGTCCGCGGCGTCCAGGACGTCACGCATGGCGCGATCGCGCCGATGGGGGCGGTAGCGGGAATAGGCCAGCGCGGCGACCGCCAGGGCGGACAGCAGCAGGAGCAGGGCGATGGTCACGGTCGTGCGCTGCGGGACGGAAGGCCCCCAGTGTGAAGGTCCGCCGGGTGCCCGGCAAATGCGGCAGGGCGAAACCGTGAACTGGTGCGGTCCGGGTCGCCTGGTTCAGGTTTGACAGCGGGGCGGGCGATCCCTAACATTCCGCAGCTTATGTCGGCCGACCTGCCCGAGATTCTTGATGCTTGGCGCATGGTGGCAGCACGGCGCGGCGTGGAAGGCCGTGTCCCGCTGTCGGCGCTGACGCGGCTGCGGGACAGCCTGGTCGACACCCAGGGCGAAGTTCGGTTCGCGCTCGATTTCGATCGCGATTCGCTGAAAGTGCCTTATGTCGAACTGCGTATCGATGCCGAGCTGCCGCTGACCTGTCAGCGCAGCCTGCAGCGGTTCCTGTTGCCGGTGAACATCGTGCAGCGGCTCGGCCTCATCCGCGACGAAGCGGACGAAGCTGCGCTGCCGCCCGGATACGAGCCGCTGCTGGTGCCGGAAAACGGTCAGTTGCGGACCGTCGAACTGGTCGAGGACGAACTCATCCTCGCCGTTCCGGTCGTGCCGATCATGCCCGGCACGGAAGCGGTGGAAGGCGACTGGCCCGCACCCGAACAGGGTCCGGAGCCGGAGCGCGTCAATCCATTCGCCGCGTTGTCGGCATTGAAGAAACATTCGAACTAGTTTTTTTGGAGCAAGACCATGGCTGTCCAGAAGTCCCGCGTTTCCCCGTCCAAGCGTGGCATGCGTCGTTCGCACGATGCCCTGTCCGCCAAGCAGCTGGCCACCGACCCGACCACGGGCGAGACCCACCTGCGTCATCACGTCACCGCCGATGGTTACTACCGCGGCAAGAAGGTGATCGACACCAAGTCCAAGGTCGCCGACGAAGAGTAATCTCTTCGCCTGCCGCCGCCCGCGCACGTCGTCCTGACGCGCGCGGACGCCGTCGGGCCGCCTGTCCGCCGCCGCAAGGCCCCGCGAGGCAACGGCGGCCCGTCGCAGCGAACCCGCTTGCAGTAGGGTAGCGGCGGTACGCGTCCGTCGATCCGTTCGACGGGCTCTAGCAGCGGTTCCCGTCAAAGTGCCCGTAAGGGCCATCACGGCTGTGCAGCGGAGTGGCGATGACGCAACAGATTTATTCCCGCATCGCGGGAACCGGCAGCTACCTTCCCGAGAAGGTGCTGACCAACGACGACCTGGCCAAGATCGTCGATACCAGCGATGAATGGATCGCGGCCCGTACCGGCATCCGCGAGCGTCATATCGCTGCCGAAGGCGAGACCACCAGCGACCTGGCCTACCACGCCTCCGTGCGTGCGCTCGAAGCGGCCGGCATCGATGCGTCGGAGCTCGACCTGATCGTCGTCGGCACGACCACGCCGGACATCATTTTCCCCTCGACCGCCTGCCTGCTGCAGCACCGCCTCGGTGCAAACGGCTGCCCCGCGTTCGACGTCAACGCCGCCTGCACGGGCTTCGTATATGCGCTGACGGTGGCCGACAAGTTCATCCGTTCGGGCGCGGCCAGGACCGTGCTCGTCGTCGGGGCCGAAACGCTCACCCGCATGCTCGACTGGAGCGATCGCTCCACCTGCGTGCTGTTCGGCGATGGCGCCGGCGCGGTCGTGCTCAAGGCCGATACCGAAACCGGCATCCTCAGCACCCACATGCACGCCGATGGCGGCAAGAAGGAATTGCTGTGGAATCCGGTCGGCGTCTCGACCGGTTTCAAGCCGGAAGAACACAACGCCGGCGTGCGCGTGCTGATGACGGGCAACGAAGTCTTCAAGCATGCGGTCAAGGCGCTGGACTCGGTCGTGGAAGAAACGCTCGAAGCCAACGGCCTGGATCGCCACGACATCGACTGGCTGATCCCGCACCAAGCGAACCTGCGCATCATCGAAGCCACGGCCAAGCGCCTGGACATGCCGATGGACCGCGTCGTCGTCACCGTCGACCGCCACGGCAACACCTCGTCGGGCTCGGTACCGCTGGCGCTGGACGAAGCCGTGCGCTCGGGCAAGGTGCAGCGCGGCCAGCTCGTGCTACTGGAAGCCTTCGGCGGCGGTTTCACCTGGGGCTCGGCGCTGCTGCGCTACTGAGTTTCCGCGCCGCGAAAACAGGACGCCTCCGCTCATTCGGCGGAGGCGTTTTTGTTTGTGCGGTTTCAACTGCTTCGCTTCGCACCTGTGGTTTGCCATCGGCGCTGGCGCGCGATCATCCCCGTCACTCCGTCATCCAGGCCGGGACCAGGCCCGTATAGCCTCCGACATCCGGTCGCGGGAAATGCCTACGTCGCATCGCGCGTGAATCCAATGCGCTGCGAGCGCAATGCGCGACATGATCTCCGGCACTGGAGAGCGCAAATCGGCAGCCATGCATGCAGCAGTTACGCGTAAACAAACGTTTGACCGAATCTGGATGCGTGCGGCTGCGTCGACGGCCTTACCGCTCCGTCGTCCCGTCTCAAGCGAAAGCGGGAACCCATGTTGATCTGGCTACCCGAGGGCGTTCCGTGCGTCTGCCTTCACACTTCCGCAACGCATCGGGCCTTCAATACGACCCGGTACAGACGCACTAGAGCAAAGGCTCGTATCATGCGCACTCTTTTCGCAGGGACCCTCGCCGAGTGACCGATTCCAACGCCCACGACGCATCGCTCGCCTTCGTCTTTCCGGGCCAGGGCTCGCAGTCGATCGGCATGCTCGCCGAACTGGCCGAGTTGCACTCCGTCGTGCACGAGACCTTCGCCGAAGCCAGCGACGGTGCAGGCGTGGATCTGTGGGCGCTGAGCCAGGGCGGTCCGGAAGAAATGCTCAACCGCACCGAATACACCCAGCCGGCGCTGCTCGCCGCGGGCGTGGCGGTGTGGCGCGCGTGGAACCAGCAGGGTGGCCGTTCGCCGGCGCTGCTGGCCGGCCACAGCCTGGGCGAATACACGGCGCTGGTCGCCGCGGGCGCGCTGTCGCTGAGGGACGGCGCGCACCTGGTCCGCCTGCGCGGCCAGCTGATGCAGGACGCCGCGCCGGCGGGCATCGGCGCGATGGCCGCCGTCCTGGGCGCCGAAGACGCGCTGGTGCAGGAAGTCTGCGAAGCCGTGTCCGGTACCGAGGTCGTGGTTCCGGCCAATTTCAATTCGCCCGGTCAGATCGTCATCGGTGGTCACGCCGCGGCGGTCGACAAGGCGCTGGCGATGCTCGGCGAACGCGGCGTGCGCAAGGCCGTGAAGCTCGCCGTCAGCGTTCCCTCGCACACGCCCCTGATGCGCGAAGCCGCGAACCGTCTTGCCGAAGCGATGGCCGGCCTGTCATGGCGGATGCCCGACCGTCCCGTCGTGCAGAACGTCGACGCGCGCGTGCACGACAACGTCGAGGCGATCCGCGACGCGCTCGTCCGCCAGCTTTACCTGCCCGTGCAGTGGACCGGCTGCGTGCAGGCGCTCGCAGGCAAGGGCGCCACGCGCATGGCCGAATGCGGCCCGGGCAAGGTGCTTGCCGGCCTTATCAAGCGCATCGACAAGGGCATCGACGCACGCGCGATCGGCGCGGTCGGCGAGTTCGAAGCCGCGCTCGGCGAGTGGAAATGATCATCCGCATGCCGGCGCGCGGACCGGCGTCGCGTGCCACGCGGCCGGTTCGCACGTGATCCCGCGTCCGGATGCGCATCGCATCGATGCGCTTTCAATGCGTCCCAATGGAGACCTCAATGACCCAGCTTCTCAAAGGTGAAATCGCCCTGGTCACCGGTGCCAGCCGCGGCATCGGCGCGGCGATCGCCGACGAACTGGCCGCGCAGGGCGCGACGGTGATCGGCACGGCCACGTCCGAATCCGGCGCGAAGGCGATCGGCGAACGCCTGGCCGCGCAGGGCGGCCACGGCCGCGTGCTGGACGTCAGCGACGCCGGCTCGATCGAAACGCTGATCGACGCGATCGCCAAGGACATCGGCGCCATTTCCATCCTCGTCAACAATGCCGGCATCACGCGCGACAACCTGCTGATGCGCATGAAGGACGAGGATTGGCAGGCGATCCTCGACACCAACCTCACCAGCGTCTACCGCACCAGCAAGGCGGTGATGCGCGCGATGATGAAGGCGCGCAAGGGCCGCATCATCAACATCGCCTCGGTGATCGGCGTGACCGGCAACGCCGGCCAGGCCAACTACGCCGCCGCGAAGGCTGGCATCATCGCTTTCAGCAAGTCGCTGGCGAAGGAAATCGGCAGCCGCAACATCACCGTGAATGTGGTCGCGCCCGGTTTCATCGACACCGACATGACCAAGGCGCTGCCCGAAGACGCCAAGAACGCGATGCTGGGCCAGATCGCGTTGGGCCGTTTCGGCGAGCCGGCGGACATCGCCCGTGCGGTCTCGTTCCTCGCGGGGCCCTCGGCGGCGTACATCACCGGCGAGACCCTGCACGTCAATGGCGGCATGTACATGCCGTGAGGCGAGCCCAACAGGGCAATGTTTCACCTGTAACCGCTTGAACCCAAAGGGCTTTCGCGTATGCTCGCGATCGTCCTCGATTCATTTAGACTATTCCGTCGAATATCCCGTCCCGGGAGGAGTGAGAACCCATGAGCAGCATCGAAGAACGCGTCA
>Ga0209025_1003423_pt1 | contig 15051 bp, 13 predicted proteins | sample AraplaMF_Col_mLB_FD_184256 | JGI IMG/M metagenome (GOLD analysis project Ga0209025, IMG submission 184256) | Arabidopsis root microbial communities from the University of North Carolina, USA - plate scrape MF_Col_mLB (SPAdes) (version 2) | ecosystem: Host-associated > Plants > Roots > Endosphere... | reverse complement strand
AAGCTCGGGAAGAATTCGAAGCCGAGTGTGACGACCGAGGCGGGCTTGGAAATGCCGGGAATCTGCCGTTGCGGAATGCTGTTGCCACGGCGCACCGTACCACCTGCGAGGTTCACTGTTCGCTTGCCCGCCTTCTCGACCTCGTATTCCAGACCAATCGAGGTACGCCATTGATCGAGAACGCGCAGGTTTCCCACCGAATCGGTCCAGCTCATGCCGGGCGAGCGGAATTCGTTTTCGCCGGCGCGGATTGCATCGCCGGCCGCATCGACCTCGAAGGAGTAGAGCCAGCGATCTTCCGTGACCTCGATTGTCTGCTGCTCATTGCCCTTGAAGATCTCGATTTTGCCGACACCGCCCTTATGGCCAGAGGCAAACCAGAAATCCTTGACCTCGATACGTCCTTCCGAGCCGATGATGCGCAGCGTATTGTCCTGCTGCGCCATGATCGAGCATGACACTTCAGCGATGATGCCATTTGGAAATTTCAAGACGGCAGAAGCCCACTCGTCGACGCCGGATTGACCGAGGTGACCGACGCCGGAGACCTTTTCCGGTTCGAGGAACGGTTTGCCCTCGACAACCCCGGCGATCAACCTAGCCATGGAGACCGGATAACCGCCGACGTCGAGGATGCCGCCGCCGGCCGTCTCGTTGGCAAAGAGCCGATGCTCCGGCTTGAACGAACCCATGTTGAAGCCGAAGCTCGAACGGATGATGCGCACGCTGCCAATGACGCCGCTTTTGACCAGTTCGACGATCTTGGCCGTTTGCGGGTGAAGGCGATACATGAAGGCCTCGCCGGCAAACACACCGGCCTTCTTCGCTTCATAATAAATTGCATCAGCATCGAATGCGGAAAGCGCAATCGGCTTTTCGACCAGAACATGCTTGCCGGCGCGGATAGCCTTGATCGCCCATTCGGCATGACCGGTGTGAGGGGTTGCGATATAAATCGCATCAATCTCTGCATCCGCCAGCAGCGCGTCATATCCTTTAACGATGCGGGCGCCAGGAAAGTTGTCGCCGAGCCCCGGCTTTTGCGGGTTGCGGGTGGCAATGGCGACGAGCTTTCCGGTGCGCGAATGCGCGATGCCGTCCGCAAAGGTGCGGGCGATCGTGCCAGGGCCGATGATGCCCCAACGGATCGGTTGATCTGTGCTCATAGGAATTCCTCTTCATTGCATAGGTCTTGGGATGAAGGTGCATTCAGCGCAGGCGCTTGCCGTCGCTGTCGAACAGAAAAATGTGGCTGACGCTCAGACCGACGCTCAGCGTGTCGCGATTACCGGCAGCGCGCGATTCCGGCCGCTCGATAATGAGCGGCTCGCCGCCTGCCATTGTCGCGTAGATGTAGCTCGTATTGCCGAGGTGCTCGGCGACGTCGATCGTAACGGTGAGATCCGCCTGCCCCTGCCCGGCGTCGACAAAATGCTCCGGCCGGATGCCAAGCGTGACCTCAGCACCCGGTACGATCGGGCCGCTGATCGGCATGCTCAGGCGGACGTTCCTGTCGCCGGCAAGTGCAACGGTTGCGCTCGCACCATCCTTTTCGATGATCTCGGCCTTCAGGAAGTTCATCTTCGGCGAGCCGACGAAGCCGGCAACGAACTGGTTGGCGGGATCGTCATAAAGGTCGAGCGGTGCGCCGACCTGCTCGATATTGCCGGCACGCAGCACGACGATCTTGTCGGCCAGCGTCATCGCTTCGGTCTGGTCGTGGGTCACATAGATCATCGTCGTGCCGAGCTGCTTGTGCAGCCGCGAAATCTCGACGCGCATCTGTACGCGCAGTTCAGCATCGAGGTTCGACAATGGCTCATCGAAGAGGAAGACTTGCGGCTCGCGCACGATGGCGCGGCCGATGGCGACCCGCTGACGCTGGCCGCCCGAAAGCTGTTTCGGACGGCGCTGCATCAGCTCGTTGATCTGCAGGATGTTGGCCGCATGCTTGACGCGCTTTTCGGTGTCCTGTTTCGGATTGCCGTTCATGCGCAGACCGAAGCTCAGGTTTTCCTCGACCGTCATGTGCGGGTAGAGCGCGTAGGACTGGAAGACCATCGCAATACCGCGGTCGGCTGGTTCGACGTCATTGACGATCTTGCCGCCGATATTGATCTCGCCGCCCGAGATATCCTCAAGACCGGCAATCATTCGAAGCAGTGTCGACTTGCCGCAGCCGGACGGACCGACGAAGACGACAAACTCGCCGTCCTTGACCTCAAGATTGGCACCATGGATGATTTCCAGCGCGCCGAAGCGCTTGACGACATTTTTCAACGAAAGTTCGGACATCAGGCGTTCCCCGATTATTTGACGGCGCCGGCCGAAATGCCGGCGATGAAGTGGCGCTGCAGGAACACGAAAACAACCAGGATCGGCGCCGTCAGCATGATCGCACCCGCCATGATCCCTCCCCAGGAAACCTTGGTGAGGCCGATCAGCGTGCCAAGCGCCACCGGTGCCGTCATCATCCCCGGCTTCGAGTTGATGAGCAGCGGCCAAAGGTAATTGTTCCAGGAATGCAGGAAGAGGATGATGGCAAGCGCCGCCATTGTGGGCCTTGCGAGTGGTAGGGCGATCCGAAGGAATATCTGCCATTCCTTGACGCCTTCGACGCGCGCCGCATCAAAAAGCTCCCCGGGCATCATCGAGAAGGCCTGTCGCATGAAGAGCACGCCAAGCGAATTGAAGAGCGGCGGAACGATCAAGGCGATCCAGGTGTTTGCCAGCTTGAACTCGCGGGCGACCATGATGAACTGCGGAATGACGACGACGGCAAAGGGCAGCGTGATCGTGCCTAAGATGATGGCGATGACGATCGAGCGTCCGACGAAGCGGTAGCGGGCCAGCGCCCAGCCGGCCATCGAGGTGAGAAGCACCGACAGGATCGTATAGATCACCGCCACGCCAATAGAGATGAACATCGCGCGGATGAAGTCCGTATCGGCCTGCAGGTTCTTGAAGTTCTCGACGAAGTTGGTCGAGGGCCAGAGGACGATCTCGGGGCTGAAAATGCCGAAGTCCGACATCGTCGAGAAGACGAACATCATCCACAGCGGGAACAGCCAGATGACGGCGAGCGGTGTCAGGATGGCGTGGAGGGCAATCTGCCGCAACAGCAGCGATTGAGACTTCGATCTCATTTGGGCTCCCTTCCGATCCACAGATTGAAGAGCGAGATCGCGACTGCGAGCGCCGCCATCGTGTAGGCTACAGCAGAGGCGTAGCCGAAATTGAGTGAGCGGAAGCCTTCGCGGTAAAGCAGGAGGCCAAGTGTTTCCGTTCCACCTCCCGGGCCACCGCGATTGGTAATCAGGAACGGCTCGGTAAAAAGCTGCATCGTACCGATGACCGACAGGATGACGCAAAACAGGATGATCGGCTTCAAGAGCGGCAGGGTGATGTGGAAGAATTGCTGCGTCTTGCTGACGCGATCGAGCGTTGCCGCCTCGTAGACGTCGTCGGGAATGGATTGCAGGCCCGCGAGAATGATGATGGCGTTGTAGCCGGCCCAGCGCCATGTCACGGCGATGATGATCAGGGTCATGGCAGCGTTGGCATTGTCGAACCAGGAAACGGCAGGAAGGCCGACCAAGGTGATCATCTTGTTGACGATCCCGAAATCGAAACTGAACATCAGGCGGAAAACCGCAGAGTAGGCCACCTCACCGACGACGACAGGCGCGAAAAAGGCAAAGCGGAACAGCGGCCTTACCTTTAGAAGCGGAGAGTTCAAGAGCACGGCCATCACGGTGGCGATGGCGATCATGACGGGTACCTGGATGACCAGGATGATCAGCGTGTTGTAGAGCGCGTTGTAGAAGGCCGGATCGCCGATAAGACGGCCCCAGTTGACGGAAAGACTGAATTTCCATGGATTGACGCGGGTGTTCTGAAACGAGGTCAGAAACGAACTGATGATCGGCCATATCCAGAAGGTGGCAAAGACCAAAAGATAGGGCGCAAGAAATGCGTAGGCGTTCCGGTTCCGGATCGGCATTCTAATCTCCTGACAGACGAGACGAGCCACCCCGCAGGATGGAGGCCGGGCATCAGAAGACGCCCGGCACCGTTACTCATTTCGCAAGCGGAAGGCCTGTCGCCGTGGCAATCTGCTTTGCGGCGTCATCAAGCGCTGCCTTCGCGTCGGGATAACCGCCGGCAAAGTACTTGGTCTGCGCTGCCCTGTAGATCGAGTCCGCGTCCGTCTGGAACGCCGTGCCGCGGCTTGGAACGATCTTCGGCAGGGTCGAAAGGATATCGACCCAGACCTTCTGGCCGCCCCAGAAAGGTTGCGCCTCGTTGACGAACGGATCCTGAACGGCGGTCAGAAGCGAGGGAACGAGACCAAAGGATTTCAGCATCGTCACCTGGCCCTCATTGGTACCAAGAGCATAGTTGATGTAGGTCCAGGCGGCCTCCTTGTTCTGCGAGTTGGCCGCGATTGCGAGCGACGAACCGCCGAGGTTTGCCGCATGTGGGCCATCGGTCGTCAGGCTTGGCATCGTATAGACGCCCCACTTGCCGGCAAGATCGGGCGAGCCGGATCTGATCGTGCCTTCGTACCAGCCGCCATACATCTGGCTGGCGGCCTTGCCTGCGGTATTGGCCTGGATCTTCTCATCCCAGATGGCTGCCGTCAGCGTGCCGGCGTCCTTCATCTGCTTGACCTTTTCGAGCGTCGCAACGCAGGCCGGCTGATTGATGGTGATCGTCTGGCCGTCTGTCGAGAAGTAGCCGCAGCCCTGCTCGTTGGAAATCATGCGGAACCATTCGCTGTCGCCGTTAAAGTCGGCTTGCGCCATGACGACGCCCGGATTGGCCGCTGAGATCTTCTTGCCAGCCGCAATGAAGTCGTCCCAGGTCTTGATCGTCGACGGATCAACGCCGGCCTTTTCATAAAAGTCGCGGCGATAGAAGACGGCGACCGGGCCGGAGTCCCAGGGCATGGCATAGGCGACGTCGCCGACCTCAAGCTCGGTGCGCTTGAAGTCCGGGAATTTTGCCTGGATTTCCGGCGTGTAGCCGAGCTCTTTCAGGTTGGCGAAGCAGTCCGGGAAGCGGCTCCAGAAGATTTCCGCCTCGAAATTCTCGACGCTGACGATGTCAGGCAGGCCCTCGCCGCCGGCCGCGCATGCTGCCAGCATCTTGTCAAAGACCTGCTGGTTGCCGAGATCCTCGACCGTGACCTTGATATCCGGATGCTGTTTGTTGAAGCCCTCGAGCGTGGACTTCAGCGCCGATGCTGCGATGTTCCAGCTCCAGATGGTGAGATTGCCCGACTGCTGTGCGAATGCAGAACCGGAAGCAAGCAGTGCGACGGCACAGGTCGCACCGATAAGTTTGAAGCGCATTGAAAATCCTCCCTTTTCAATTGCCGTCCCTTAGCGAACGCGGCTAGACTATCTGGAAGGGAGCCGCTGTCTCCTAAAAAGGGAACATGGATTTGGCGGAAAGTAAGATCGTGAAGCGGGCTGTCTACCAGCCGGGAGCGAGCAGTATCGAGGGGTTGCCGACGGCCCTTCAGATATTTCACAACCATCCACCTGTGATGCTGATGCCGCATTGGCATGTGCAGGTCGAAGTCAATTATATCATGCAAGGCAGCGTGCACTACCGCATGAACGGCCAGAGGATCTCGATGAAGGCGGGCGACATGTGCCTGTTTTGGGGCGGGCAACCCCACCAGATGGACGATTGTTCCGAGGACGCGATCTATGCCGGCGGACACCTTCCGCTCGTCTACTTCTTCCGCATGCGCCTGCCGATCAATATCTCCAGCCGCCTGATGAAAGGCGAGATCCTGTTCACCTCGGCAACGGACGCTGCCGACAGAGAGAACTTTCCCCGCTGGGTGCGCTATGCGAGATCCGGTGATCCGGCCAAGGCACAGCACGCCGTCGACGAGATGCTGTTGAGGGTGGAGCGAATCGCGCTTGAACCCTATTCGATGCTGCCGACACTCGGGCCGACAGACGCCGACGATATCGAGCAGTGCTATCCGCAATCGTCGCGCAGCGTTGCGCGCATGTGCGACTTCATTGCCGTCAACTTCCTGCAGGAGATTGATTCGGTGGATATCGCGCGCGCCGCCGACCTTCATCCGAAATATGCGATGAACCTGTTCAAGAAGACGACCGGCATGACACTCAACAAATATGTCAATCTGCTGCGTCTATCGCGCGCGCAAGCCATGCTGATGAACGATGAGGCAAATGTGTTGCAGGTCGCCATGGACAGCGGATTCGGCTCGATCAGCGCCTTCAACAAGTCGTTTCGTCATATCGCGGGCATGTCGCCTTCCGATTTCCGCCGTGACGCACGAATGGTCACGCAATATGCGCCTTAAGCGGTTGGCAACGGCACGGCCTCACGGGTTTCGCGTTGTGGCGAAGACATTGTAGAGAAGCTCGGCGGAGGCCGACAGCTCGCGGTCCTTGAGTTTGATGAGACCAAAGCCCGGGACCGAGATGTCTCCCTCGATTTGCAACGCCTTGACGAGACCGTGCCGTTCGAGAAGTGCGGCCACCGGCTCGGCGAAGATCCCAAGCCGTTGGCTCTGTAGTATCAGCAGCATGGTGAGCAGCGCATCGGAGGTTGAAACGACGCTTGACGGAACGATGCCATGGCGGCGTATGAAGTCATCGACGACCTGGCGCAGGAACGAACCGTGGGGCTGGAGCACCCAGCTCTGGTGCCTGAGATCATCCTCGGTGACCACGGGCTTGGCCGATAGCGGATGGTCCACGGCCACGATGACGCGCAACGTCTCCTGGCCGACCGGCAGATAATCGAACCAGAGCGGGTTCATGCCGCTCGGAACGCGGCACACGGCAAAGTCGAGCCTTCGGCTCAAGACGTCCTCCAGAAGCACGTCGCTGCTGCCAACGGAAATGCTGATGTCGATCGTCGGGTGGGTTTCGAAGATCCGTTTCAGCGCAGGGGCAACGTAATCGGCAGCCGGCGTCATGATCGTGCCGAACGCAACGCTGCCGCCCTGCCCGGCGGCGGCAACCACCATTTCGTATTCCGCCCGCTGCGCTTCGGAAATCAGCATCTTCGCATGGCGAACGATCACCTCGCCCTCAGGGGTGGGTATGAGACCACGATTGTGGCGCTCGAAGAGCTGGTGGCCGGACATCTGCTCCAACTCGTTCAAGGTTCTGGATAGCGCCGGCTGGGAGACGCCAAACATTTCCGCAACGACGCCAAGCTTTCCGTGTTCGCTGAGCGCCACGAGCATCTTCAAGTGCCGCAGTCTGAAACCGTCCAATCCCATATTGCCTCACCCGATATAAGAAATTTGCATATCAAAATGCGAAAGACTGATTATACATTCCTGTATCGATCAGCTAAGTGCATGACAACAACCGCGTCAACGCAAGGAAATTCATCGTGGTAGAGAAGACCCCCTCCCCGAATCAGAATGCAGTTCAAGCGCAGGACGGATCGCGCCAGCTTCGCTCCAAGGCGTGGTTCGACAATCTCGCAAACCCTGACATGACCGCGCTCTACCTCGAGCGTTACATGAACTTCGGTCTCAGCCAGGAAGAACTGCAGTCGGGACGGCCGATCATCGGCATCGCACAGACCGGCTCGGATCTGTCGCCGTGCAACCGTCACCACATCGAACTCGCCAAGCGCGTCCGCGAAGGTATTCGTGACGCTGGTGGTATCGCGATCGAATTTCCGGTGCATCCGATCCAGGAAACGGGTAAGCGCCCGACCGCGGGTCTCGACCGCAACCTTTCCTACCTCGGCCTTGTCGAGGTCCTCTACGGCTATCCGCTGGATGGCGTTGTCCTGACGATCGGTTGCGACAAGACGACACCGGCCTGTCTTATGGCCGCGGCGACCGTCAACATTCCGGCCATCGCGCTTTCGGTCGGCCCGATGCTGAACGGCTGGTTCCGTGGCGAACGCACGGGCTCGGGCACGATTGTCTGGAAAGCTCGCGAGATGATGGCGCGCGGCGAAATCGACTATCAGGGCTTCGTCAAGCTCGTCGCATCGTCCGCCCCCTCGACCGGTTATTGCAATACCATGGGTACTGCGACCACGATGAACTCGCTTGCCGAAGCACTTGGCATGCAACTGCCGGGCGGCGCGGCAATTCCGGCGCCCTACCGCGACCGTCAGGAAGTTTCTTATGAAACCGGCCTGCGCATCGTCGAAATGGTTCGCGAAGACCTGAAGCCTTCCGACATCCTGACCAAGGAGGCCTTCATCAACGCGATCAAGGTCAACTCTGCGATCGGCGGTTCCACCAATGCACCGATCCATCTCAATGCGCTTGCGCGCCATGTCGGTGTCGAGCTGACGGTTGACGACTGGCAGACCTACGGTGAAGAAATCCCGCTGCTCGTCAACCTGCAGCCGGCCGGCGAATATCTCGGCGAGGACTATTATCATGCCGGTGGCGTTCCCGCCGTCATGGGCGAACTGATCAAGCATGACCTCCTCCACACAGGTGCGATGACCGTTAACGGCAAGACCGTCGGCGAGAACTACACCACGGCAACGATCGAAGACGACAAGGTCATTCGCCCGTTCGAGCGTCCGCTCAAGGAGCGCGCCGGGTTCCGCGTGCTGCGCGGCAACCTGTTCTCGTCGGCGATCATGAAGACCAGCGTGATCTCGCCGGAGTTCCGTCAGCGTTATCTTTCGAACCCGAATGATCCGGAAGCCTTCGTCGGCCGCGCGGTCGTCTTCGACGGACCGGAAGATTACCATCATCGAATCGACGATCCGTCGCTGGCGATCGACGCTTCGACGGTCCTGTTCATGCGCGGAGCCGGCCCGATCGGCTACCCGGGTGCTGCCGAGGTCGTCAACATGCGCGCGCCGGACTACCTGTTGAAGCAGGGCATCAGCTCCCTGCCCTGCATCGGTGACGGTCGCCAGTCCGGCACGTCTGGTTCCCCCTCGATCCTCAACGCTTCGCCGGAAGCGGCAGCCGGCGGCGGACTTGCATTGCTCAAGACCGGTGATCAGGTTCGCGTCGACCTAAAGAAGGGCACTGCCGACATTCTTATCAGCGACGAGGAGCTTGCAGAACGACGCAAGGCGCTCGAGGCTGCCGGCGGTTATGTCTATCCCGAGAGCCAGACGCCCTGGCAGGAAATCCAGCGCACCTATGTCGGCCAGATGGAAACCGGCGCCGTGCTTGAGCCTGCCGTCAAGTACCAGCGCATTGCCCAGACCAAGGGCATTCCGCGCGACAACCACTAAGGCATTGGCGCGCTTGCAGCGGCAAGCGTTCGTGAAGATAGTCTGATTAAGTACCAAGGGCGCGATGCCATCTGCGGCATCGCGCCCTTTCTCGTTTTAACAACGAGGACGAGATTGCCCGGTTTTGACCTTGCCGACCCGCATCTATTGTGGTCGATTTTGCCGTGCCGCTGGGTTGGAGGGCGGCGGGTTCGTTTTGATTTTGAGCGCCTCCATCGCTCGCGTGACGGAACATATCGATGTCTTACACTCTGCTGGATTTTGCCGCCGCCGGCGGATTGTTTGTCGGTCGTGCCTGGAACCCTGCTGTCCAGGGCCCGAGCGTCGTGGTGGTTCGGGACGGTCAGCTGCTCGACATCACCTCCAAAGCTGTGCCGACGTTGAGCGCGCTCCTCGAGCAAGCCGACCCCGCAGGCTTCGTGGGCGCCGCGCATGGCCCTGTGCTCGCCACACTGGAGGATGTCGGGGCAAGTGGCATGGGAAAGGCTGACCCATCCCGCGTCCACCTGCTTGCTCCCGCCGACCTTCAGACAATCAAGGCCTGTGGCGTAACCTTTGCCCAGTCGATGATCGAACGCGTGATCGAAGAGAAGGCTGCAGGAAATCCCGATCGCGCCGCCGCGATCCGCGAGCGCATCAGCACGGAAATTGGCGGTACCCTGAACAATCTGAAGGCAGGTTCGCCGGAAGCCTCGAAGGTCAAGCAGGCGCTGATCGAAGAAGGCATGTGGTCCCAATATCTCGAGGTCGGCATCGGCCCGGACGCCGAGGTGTTCACGAAGTCGCCGGTGCTATCGTCCGTCGGCTGGGGTGCCGATGTCGGCCTGCACCCGATCTCGACCTGGAACAACCCGGAGCCGGAGATCGTGCTTGCCGTCAACAGCCGTGGCGAAATCAAGGGCGCAACACTCGGCAACGACGTCAATCTGCGCGACGTCGAAGGCCGCTCTGCACTCTTGCTCGGCAAGGCAAAGGATAACAATGCGTCCTGCTCGATAGGTCCTTTCATCCGCCTCTTTGACGAAGGCTATGGCCTCGATCACGTGCGCAGCGCCGAACTCGATCTGAAAGTCACAGGGACAGACGGGTTCGTTCTTCGCGGGAAGAGTTCAATGTCGAAGATCAGCCGTGATCCAACGGATCTCGTCAAGCAGACCTGCGGGCCCCACCATCAGTACCCGGATGGTTTCATGCTGTTCCTGGGGACGCTGTTTGCCCCGACACAGGATCGTGACACGCCGAACCAGGGCTTCACCCACAAGGTGGGCGATGTCGTCGAAATTTCGGCGGCCGGCCTCGGCGCGCTCGTCAATACCGTGCGGCTTTCGACCGAGTGCCCTCCCTGGACGTTCGGTATCACTGCCCTGATGGCAAATCTTGCAAAGCGGGGCCTGTTATAGACGTTGGGGCAAGCAAAGCGGCGGACCTGCTGCATTCTTGTGCCGCACCGCATCTGTTCCGGCGCAGTTGATCGCATATATGCCTTTGGGAATGAAGCGGAACTGTTTGGGTGTGCCATGAAGAAGGCCCTTGTGTTGATCGGTGTGCTCGCGCTTGTCGGGTGCACGACGAAGGACTTTTCCTCGCCAGGTCTCGATCCGATCCCCGGCAGCGTCACCTATGGTGGCCAGCCGCGCACCAAGCTGACGAAATCCCCGCCCGGGTCGACCTTCCCGCACAACTTCATTGACGAGTGGGGCCGACAGGTCGATGAGACCTACATGATACAACCCGATCGGTCGCTGAAGATCGTGCACAGGGAAATCCGGCCAATTCGCTTCAACCGCTGAGCGCCGCGCTTCTTAGTCACCTTCTCTCGGATGATATTATCCGCGCCGTACGAACTAACAATTGAATTTAGTCGACGGCTAATACACATTTCATAGGAGTGCTGTATACCGGAGGTCGAGCGATGATCGCGACGCCAGCCCGGCACATGGAAACATCAAGATGAATGCAAAGACGCCGAATGCCATCGATATCTATGTCGGTTCTCGCGTGAGGATGCGCAGACAACTGCTCGGTCTTAGCCAAGAAAGATTAGCCGATCAGATAGGTGTTACATTCCAGCAGGTGCAGAAATACGAGAAAGGCCTGAACCGGATCGGTGCCAGCCGACTGCAACGGATTGCCGACGTACTGAGCACGTCCCCGAGCTTCTTCTTTCAACAGGACGACTCCGAGCCACAAAGCTTGGCCGGATCCGAGATGACGGTTGCGGCCGACCCAGTTGCCGAATTCCTGCATTCGAAAGAAGGCCTCGCCCTCAACCGCGCCTTCCTGCAAATCACCGATACGCAGCTGCGCGAGAAGATTGTCGCCTTGGTCAAAGCGATGGCCCAGGCGCAGGAGGGACGTGACGTTGTGACCAGGCGATCGAAGCCAGGCGCGACTTTCGCCTGAGAGGAAATGCTGCGGAGCCCGCGAGACGAACACGCGACCCGGTCGTTACAAGTGGACAGTCTTCTTCGCAGCCTAAGCTCGCTCTTCCCATAGCTTTGCAAGTTCGACGAGGGTGGCGACGGCCTTCTCCATGTCCTGCCTGCTGATCCATTCGCGTGGCGAGTGGAAGGCATGCCCTCCGGCGAAAATGTTCGGGCACGGCAATCCCATGAAGGAGAGACGCGACCCGTCCGTTCCACCTCGGATGCTGCCACGGATGGGCGACATGCCGGCTCGCCGGATGGCTTCGACAGCGTTCTCGACGATCTGAGGATGGCGATCGAGCACGACCTTCATATTGCGATACTGCTGCTTGACGACGAAAGTGTAGGAAGAACCGGGATAGGCGGCCATCACCTCCTGTACCAAGGCTTCAAGACGCTTCTCCTTGTCGCGGAGACCTGCCTCCTCGAAGTCGCGGACGATGAGGCTGATGGCCGCCTTTTCCATCGAGCCGGTCACGCTGGTCGGATGAATGAACCCTTCTCGTCCTTCGGTCGTCTCGGGTGCGGCATACTTCGGCAACCGGTCGATGATCGCAGCTGCGATCTTGATCGCATTTTCCATTTTGCCCTTGGCAAAGCCCGGATGGATGGCAACACCCTCGATGACAATCTCGACGCCATCGGCCGAAAACGTCTCATCTTCGACGTACCCGGCTGTTTCGCCGTCCATCGTATAGGCAAACTGGGCACCAAGTTTCGCCAGATCCACCTTGTCGACGCCGCGGCCGATCTCCTCGTCCGGTGTAAAAAGCAACTTGATGGTTCCGTGCTTAATATCCGGATTACTCGCGAGGATCTGCGCTGCCGTCATGATCTCGGCAATGCCTGCCTTGTCGTCGGCGCCAAGCAGCGTCGTTCCGTCGGTCGTCACGATGTCGTTGCCAATCTGGTCGTTGAGCGCCGGGTTGTCGCTGACCCTTATGACCTGCTTCCTGTCACCGGAAAGCTGAATGTCGCCGCCCTGATAATTGTGCACGATCTGGGGCTTCACGTTTCTTCCAGTGAAGTCGGGTGCCGTGTCCATATGCGAGCAAAGGCATATGATCGGAACCGCTTTGTCGGTGTTTGAGGCAACGGTCGCATAGACGTAGCCGTGTTCGTCCAGATGCGCATCGGATAGGCCCATTGCCAATAGTTCGTCGACCAGCAAACGACCGAGCTCCTTCTGCTTCATGGTCGACGGCTGCGTCGACGATGCCGAATCCGATTGGGTATCAATAACGACATAGCGAAGAAAGCGATCGAGGACGGTATCGGTCATGGCAGGTCCATTCGATGTTTGGGCGTCGCCCCGGTATAGCCTTCGGGAATGCGTTGTGAACAGAGGTTTTCAGGGCCGAGGAGGTCATTTGACAACAAATGGCTCTCTTGCCGCGCGGCCGCAGGAGACTAAAGTAAAGAGATGCAGAGGAAAGGTGCGTCGGACTTAAGTCCGATGGAACGCAAAGACTGCGGCCTTAGTTCTGGTCCGGTAAACCAAAGACATAATGGTAGGAGTGTCAGATGAGAAAAATTATTCTGGTTGGCGCATTTATGGGTGCATTGGCGTCGTGCACGGCCACCGAAAAGGGCACGGCAATCGGAGCGGGCACGGGCGCCATCATCGGCGGTGCCGTCAGCCACAGCTGGGGCGGCGCAGCCATTGGCGCTGTTGCAGGCGGTGTGGCAGGCGCTCTGATCGGACGCTCGACCGAGCGCCGCGGCTATTGTGTTTACCGTGATCGGTACGGCCGCAGGTATGAGGCGCGCTGCTAATAGCGCCGCCGCAAGGCCGCCTCTTTCTAAGGAGGAGGCGGCCTGCATTTGACAAGACCCGAACTAGTGGGCGCTTTGCTGTTTTGCCCTTGCAACGATCTGCGTCGGGTTCACGAACTGCAAGGCGAGAATGAGCCAGAACAATGTCGTGACCATATAGACCACCGCCATTGCATCGATCGACTGCCCGGCACGAACGCCGGAGGCAAAGACAGCGTAGTAGAGTGATACCACCAGCGTTTGCGTCGTTGGCCCGGCAATCAGGAAGGTCAACTCGAACATCGCGATCGTGCGCACCAGCACAAGCAACAGTGCGGCCAGCATCCCCGGCAGAAGCAGCGGCAGCAGGATACGGACGAAAAGGCTCGTCGTGCCTGCACCAAACACCCGTGCGGCGGCTTCGATACGCGGGTCGATCTGTTCGATGAAGGGGATCATGACGAGAACGACAAAGGGTAGCGACGGCACGATGTTGATCAACACGACGCCCCAGAAGGTGCCGCCAAGCCCCAGCTGGTAAAGGAGGGTTGCGAGCGGGATGCCGTAGGTCAGCGGCGGAATGAGCAACGGCAGCAGGAACAGCAAAACGACCAGACGCTTTCCGGGAAAATCGCGGCGTGCCAGCGCATAAGCAGTCGTGACGCCGAGAATTCCGGAGATGAAGACGACCGTAAAGACGATCTCGAAGGTGACGAGAACGACGCTCGATAGTTGGAATTCCTTCCAGGCGCTGAAATACCAGCGCGTCGTCCAGCCGGCAGGCAGCCATGTGCCAAGCCAGCGCGTCGCGAAGGAATTGACGATGACGGCGGCGATGACTGCAAGCAGATTGAGGACAAAGAGGATGGCCAGCGCCCAAATGGAAAAGCGCCAGATCTTCGAGGTGAGGCCCTGATCTCGGATCATGACTAGCCTTTCGTTCCGCCGGCCGGGCCGCGGTAAAAGAGTGAACGTGTGGCCATTACCGCCAGCACGACGACCAGTTCCACGCCGCCCATGATCAGTGCAATCGCCGAACCGAGCGAATGATCATATTGCTCGAAGGCTGCCTGATAGGCCGCAATCGAGATGACACGGGTCGGGCCGGCGGGCGCTCCCAAGAGCACAGCAGAAGGAAAGACTGCGAAGGCCTGAACAAAGGCGAGACAGAAGGTGACGGCAAGCCCCGGGACGAGAAGCGGCAGAAAGACGCGGAAGAAGCGTTGGCGCGGTCCAGCACCCAACGTCGCCGCGGCCTGCTCAATCGCCGGATCGATGCCGGTGACGTAAGACAGCGTCAACAGGAAGGCGAAGGGAAAGCCCGTGATCAGAAGCGAGGCAAAGACGCCCCAGTAATTGTTGGTGAGCTTCACCGGCGCGTCGAGAATGCCGAGCATCAAGAGCGTATGATTGAACCAGCCGCGCGGACCGAGAAACGTCAACAGGCCGTCGGCGACGAAGACCGTGCCGAGCGTGATGGGCAAGACGAGGATGGTGGTAAGCAGCCGCTGCCTGCGCATCAGGCGCACGCGCAGCGCCACCGGCACGGCAAAGGCGAGGTTGATCACGGTGACCGGCAGCGCCAGCCACAGCGTCGCGGCGATGGTCCGGTACTGGAATGGATCGCTGAAGAACT
>Ga0209025_1003422_pt1 | contig 15054 bp, 14 predicted proteins | sample AraplaMF_Col_mLB_FD_184256 | JGI IMG/M metagenome (GOLD analysis project Ga0209025, IMG submission 184256) | Arabidopsis root microbial communities from the University of North Carolina, USA - plate scrape MF_Col_mLB (SPAdes) (version 2) | ecosystem: Host-associated > Plants > Roots > Endosphere... | reverse complement strand
TACCAGTACTAGCTAAATACAAAGGGAAAATGAGTAACGTATTTGTTATTATTGTAGGTGTACTTACTGTTTTAGCAAGTATTAAATCATTATTCTAATTCACGATTGTTAGTTCTAATGCAAAATAAAATAGAACAATTTTGGGACAGGCTTCTCCGTTTGGAGAGTCTGTCCTTTTTTAATGCGTGACAATTTTATCTGATTGATTTTATGAGGTATTTCTGCATAATTGTAACTAAGAGAGATGATTCTAGGCTGAGTAAACTGAATATTAGCGCAACGGTTTCGGGTGATATAATTGTTACCCGTCTTATCGGCAAGATCAAAACAGATGATGTGTATGAATGGTTTAATGGTTTAGAGCAGGTTTGTCAACAATTCATTTCCGAGGGACGGAAATACAAATTGCTGGTGGATAGAAAAGGATATACGCCAGATCATTTTTCTGTTCAAAAAGCATGGAAAGATAAGTTTTTCAATGAAACAAATTTGAATCACAGTAAGGCAATTGCTTTTCTCCTTGAAGAAGGGGAGATACTGAATTATTTACAACAATCTAATACAAAAGAATCAGTAAAATTTTTTGATGATTATGAACAAGCATTCCTTTGGTTGAATGAATATCCCATATAAATTTGTTAGCGAACCGGTTGCTTAAGTAACTGGTTTTTTTATGCTTGTAAGTAGTAGCGGGAAGAAAACTTCTATACGAAATGTTTAGCACTAGAGGACATACATTTTTAATGAGTTAAATATAATTCATAATAGTACCAGGAAGAAAAGAGTACGCTTTACAGTATTAGTTATATGGAAAGGTCTTACGATAGAGTCGCATAAAGTGAGTAAGGGGGATAAACATATGAGTACTTCAAATTTGAATGAAATTAGTAAACAAATTTTAATAGAGGAGGAAACACTTCAATTTTCCTCTTTTACAAATGAAGATGCACTGCAAATAGGTTTATTTATCGTGGAAACAGCAAAAAAGGAAGGGAAATTGATTGCTGTTGATATAGCGAAAAATGGTGTGCAACTATTTCATTTCAAGATGACAGGGACAACTGCGGAAAATACGCAATGGATTGAGCGTAAAAAACGAGTTGTTTCTTTGCATAATCATAGCTCGTATTATATGCAAATACAAAGTGAAATAACGGGCGTTCCATATAATGAAAAGTATCTTTTAGATAGGTCGGATTATGCTGCGTTTGGTGGATGTTTTCCGGTCCAAATAAAAGATGTAGGGGTTATTGGAATGATAACAGTTTCAGGATTACCACCAGAAGAGGATCATGAATTAGTTATAAGGGCAGTTAAAAATCATTTAAAGCAATAGTAAAAAGGCAAAATCGAACAAGAATATGTTCGGTCTTGCCTTTTTATTATTCAGTTCAACATATTTCTAATAAGGTGTTACGGAATTAAAATCTTTAATTCGAGACACTTTTCTTGACGATAATAATCTACGGAGTTAATATGATAAACATAACGTAATTAAATTACTAAAAGTAATTAAGTTATTTTATATAAGTTTAAGTGGGTAAGTAGTATGTGGTAAAAATGCTTTGAATTGCCACTATTAATATTGGGGACAATGAGAAAGCGACAAATATAAAAAATTAGAAGTTAAGAAGCGAGAGTGAATCAACAATAATAGTAGCTTCTGTACAATGCATTCTTACTATAGTGACAATGACTATACATCACGAGGAGGACTGAAATTGGAATCGATGACCTTTGTTTTATTTGGAGCGACAGGGGATTTAGCTAAAAGAAAAATTTATCCCGCGCTATATAACTTATATAGAGATCAAAAGCTTCCAAAGCCAATATCCGTTATCGGGCTTGGAAGACGTGAAGTATCTCATCTAGATTTTCAAAAAAGAGTAAAAGAATCCATAGAAACTTTTTCTCGTCGCAGGGAAGAAGGTACTCCGAACATAGAAGATTTTTTAGAGTATTTTCGTTATTGTCCGTTAGATGTGAATAAGCCAGAAGATTATAAAAGGTTATTACAAGTGGTTCATGAAAGGGAAGAAGAACAAAATATAAAAGGGAATAGAATGTTCTACCTTTCAGTTACTCCTGACTTCTTTGAGACCATTGCTTTAAATATTAAAGAAGGTGGACTGGATAAAACGGAGGGATGGAAGCGCCTAATGATTGAGAAACCGTTTGGTCATGATCTTCCATCTGCCCGAGACCTGAATGATAAGCTTAGCCGAACGTTTGAAGAAGACGAAATATACCGTATTGATCATTATTTAGGTAAACCGATGATTCAAAACATTGAAGCGCTTGAATTTGCAAACCCTGTTCTCCAATCGATTTGGAATAAAGAACATATAGCGAATGTACAAATAACAGCTAGTGAAACGGTTGGTGTAGAAGAAAGGGCAGGATATTATGATCATGCAGGAGCAATTCGCGATATGGTTCAAAATCATATGCTGCAAATATTAATGATGACTGCAATGAATCTGCCGGAAAAGATAAATGCATGTGAAATTCGTGAGGAAAAACGAAAAGTGATGGAGACTCTTCGTAAAGTGAAAAAAGAAGACGTGCAGAACCATATCATTCGCGGACAATATGCTTCCGGGGAGATAAAAGGACAACAAGTTGTAGCGTATAGAGAGGAGCCGGGAGTAAATCCTTCTTCTCAAACGGACACATTTGTTGCGGCTCGCTTATGGATTGATAACCCATTTTGGACTGATGTTCCTTTTTACATACGAACAGGAAAAAGAATGAAAGAAAAGTCTACTCGTATTGTAATTGAGTTTAAAAATACATTAAAACAGCAGTATCAAGATAGTAATCCAAATGCAGCACCTAATTTGTTAATCATTGAAATTAGCCCAAATGAAAATGTTTCACTCCAATTAAATAGTAAAAATCCATTGAACAATGGAGAGCTTGAACCAATCCGTATTCATTTTACTTGTGAGCAAACAGGATTGGGAGTACCGGAAGCTTACGAAAGACTTATCTATGACGCTGTATGTGGAGATTCTACATTCTTTGCACACTGGAGAGAAGTTGAATTGTCATGGGAATGGGTGCAGCCAATTCTTGAAGCGTTCGAAGAGAACTTGTTACCTCTTCATGAATATGAGTCTGGCTCGTATGGTCCGGATGCTGCTCATGCTCTATTAAAAGAAAGTGAATTTAAATGGTGGTTAGATGAGGAATGGAAAAAGTAAGTACATTCTTATAAGTAAAGCAATATGACAAAAAGATATTCATCATTTTATTAACATGTATTTATGATGAAAGGTAATTCAAGGAGGAATTATATTATGAGAGTAGGATTAATTGGTTTAGGTAAAATGGGATTAAATTTAGGGAAGAATTTAATGGATCATAAACATGAAGTAGCAGCATTTGATTTAAATACGAGTGCAGTGGAAGAAATGAAAGAGTATGGTGCTACAGGTGTATCAAGTTTAAGAGAACTTGTTCAATCATTAGAATCACCAAGAATTCTTTGGGTAATGGTTCCACACGCTGTTGTTGATTCTGTTATTAATGAAGTTACCCCGCTGTTATCAAAAGGAGATATTTTAATTGAAGCTGGTAATTCGCATTATAAAGAATCTATCCGCCGATATGAGCAACTAAAGCAAGATGGCATTCACTTTATGGATGCAGGAACTTCTGGCGGAATGGAAGGAGCTCGTAATGGTGCGTGTTACATGATCGGAGGAGATCAAGAAGCTTGGGATATCGTTGAACCTATCTTCCGAGATACAGCTGTAGAAAATGGATACTTATATGCTGGAAAAGCTGGTAGTGGTCACTTCTTAAAAATGATTCATAACGGAATTGAATACGGAATGATGGCCGCTATTGGTGAAGGATTTGAGGTTTTAGAGAAGAGTGAATTTGACTACGATTATGAAAAAGTATCAAGAGTATGGAACAACGGTTCAGTTATTCGCTCATGGTTAATGGAATTGACTGAAAATGCATTTTCTAAAGATGCGAAATTGGATGAGATTAAGGGCGTTATGCACTCTTCTGGTGAAGGGAAATGGACAGTAGAAACGGCATTAGACCTTCAAACAGCAACTCCTGTTATCGCAATGTCTTTATTAATGCGCTACCGCTCATTAGACAATGATACGTTTACAGGAAAAGTTGTAGCAGCACTGCGCAATGAATTTGGTGGACATGCGGTAGAAAAGAAATAATATAACTCGTTAAAGTTAAAAAATGGAGGGAATAAATCATGAAGTTTTTTATTGATACTGCAAATCTTGAGGACATAAAAAAGGCATATAAACTAGGTGTTTTAGCTGGTGTTACAACGAATCCGTCTTTAGTAGCAAAAGAAGGCATTAAGTTTGAAGACCGTATTGCAGAAATTTGTCAGGCAGTACCTAACGTTGAATCTGTTTCAGCAGAAGTAACGCCAGATGCTGTTACAGCCGAAGAGATGATCGCTCAAGCAGAAGAATTGATTAAAATTAACGGTGGCGATGAAAAAGTTACAATAAAACTTCCGATGACGCTAGCAGGATTAGAAGCTTGTCGCTACCTTACTGAAAAAGGTGTGAAAACGAACGTTACACTTATTTTCACTGTGAACCAAGCTCTTTTAGCTGCTCGAGCAGGTGCAACGTACGTTTCTCCATTCTTAGGTCGTTTGGATGATATTTCTGAAGATGGCGTATTATTAGTTGCTAAAATTGCTGAATTATTCGATGTTCATCTATTAGATACACAAATTATTGCGGCTTCTGTTAGACACCCAGATCATGTAACGCGTGTAGCAATGGCAGGTGCTCACATTGCAACAATTCCTTATAAAGTCATTGAACAACTTGCTATGCATCCATTAACTGATCAAGGTATTGAAAAGTTTGCTGCGGATTGGGCGAAGGCGCCTAAGTTATAAGGAAGTAAAGTTTTCACAAATTGCTTTTTCATGAGAGGATCAATCTCTATGTAACTTCATCTTGTAAAATAAATCCCGAGTTTGGTACCTTATTACGTGAAAGCAGCGATATGAAAAGACATCCTGCAGTTTCAAAACAGCACAATGGTTATAAAAAGGATCCCTTTATGAGAGTGAAGTTTATAAAAACGTAGCTCTCATAAGGGAGCGTCTTTTTGTATACATCATGGTGCTCTTTTGTTATCGGAATAATTTGAAAGGGGTTACATAGTGAGCTCGAAATATATGATTGGTGTAGATATTGGGACAACTAGTACAAAAGCAGTTTTGTTTTCGGTTGATGGATCTGTTATTGCAAGTCATGGGATTGAATATCCTTTATATTCTCCTACGCCAGAAACAGCAGAACAAGATCCAGAAGAGATTTTTCAAGCGGTCATACATACGATTAAAGAAACTATACAATCAAGTAATGTGCAGCCAGTTGATGTTCTTTGTGTTTCTTTTAGTTCGGCCATGCATAGTGTCATTGCTGTAGACGAAGTAGGGAAGCCGTTAACGAGATGTATCACTTGGGCAGATAATAGAAGTGCAAGCTGGGCAGAAAAAATAAAGAATGATATGAATGGTCATGAAATTTACCTTCGTACTGGAACACCAATCCATCCTATGTCACCACTTTCAAAATTAGTTTGGCTTAAAAATGAGCATGCTGAACTGTTTGCAAAAAGCTATAAATTCATCTCTATTAAAGAGTTTGTTTTCTATAAGTTATTTAAGGAATATGTAATTGATTATTCTATTGCATCAGCAACAGGAATGTTCAATTTGAAATCTTTAAACTGGGATGAAGAAGCCTTATGTGTTGCAGGAATTACAGATGAAAAGCTATCTACAGTTGTTCCAACGACGCACAGTTTAATAGGGATACATGAAGAACTTGCAAGAGAGATGAATGTACTTGTTACTACTCCTTTTATAGTCGGTGCGAGTGATGGGGTACTATCGAATTTAGGTGTAAATGCAATAGAACCTGGAGTAGTTGCTATCACAATTGGTACGAGTGGTGCGGTGCGAGTTGTAACAAATCAGCCTGTAACGGATCCGAAGGGGAGGACTTTTTGTTACGCGTTAACTGAGGACCTTTGGGTAATTGGTGGACCGGTTAATAATGGCGGTATGATTTTCAGGTGGGTCCGCGACCAATTATGTACGTTAGAAGTTGAGCAGGGGAAACGTTTAGGAAAAGATCCTTATGAATTACTTACGGAAATAGCAGCAAAAGTAAATCCTGGGTCTGACGGTTTATTATTTCATCCGTATTTAGCAGGAGAAAGAGCTCCCTTATGGAATGCGAATGCGCGGGGGTCTTTCTTTGGGCTTGGACTACATCATAAGAAAGAGCATCTTATCCGTGCTGTTTTAGAAGGAATCATTTATAACTTGTATACAGTTCTTCTTTCGTTAAAAGAATTAATTGGCGAACCGAAAAAAATTCAAGCGACAGGTGGTTTTGCGAGGTCAGAACTTTGGAGACAGATGATGGCAGATATTTTTCATCAAGACGTATATGTTCCGGAAAGTTTCGAAAGTTCATGCCTAGGAGCAGCTATCCTCGGGTTATATAGCATTGGTGAAGTAGATACATTACATGTAGTTTCTAATATGGTAGGTGCCAATTTTTATCATGAGCCAAATATGGAAAGTGTGGAGAAATATAAAGAATTAACACCGATCTATATTCGTTTGGCCCGTCATCTAGAAGAAGAATATGAAAGTATAGCAGCTTTTCAAAAAAAGTGGATTTAGAGGCTATTTGGCAGGAAAATATGGTAACTTATAAAGAGGTACTCAAGTTTTTTTAGATGTTCTTTCAAAAATAGTTTACGGTTGTTCTGTAAAAAATATGATGAACAAAAACTATAGGGAGAGGGTTATGAAAATGGCGGATAACAAAGAGTTTATTGGATATGTTGGAACGTACACGAAAGAAAATAGTGAAGGAATATATAAGTTTACTTTAGACACGGAAGCAAAAAAAATTAGTAATGTAACACTTGCGGCTAAGCTGGATAACCCTACATATGTAACGATTAGCAAAAATAATGAATATCTCTATTCTGTTGTTAAAGAAGGGGAAGCTGGTGGTGTAGCTGCTTATTCGATTCATAGTCATACTGGAGAGTTAACGGAACAAAATAGACAAGTAGTAGAAGGGGCTTCTCCTTGTCATATTAGTGTCGATAGTGGAAATCGTACGGTAGTTACAGCGAATTACCATAAAGGAACGATTGAGTCTTTTGTAATAGATGAAGAAGATGGAACTGTAAATGCTGCTTCATCTATTATGACGCATAAAGGTTCAGGCCCGAATAAAGAAAGACAAGAAAAACCACATGCACATTACGCGGGGTATACTCCAGATGAAAAATATGTGGTAGGTGTTGATTTAGGAATTGATAAAATCATTACGTATGAAATAAAAGATAGTAAGTTAAAAGAAGTAAATAGCTTGTCTGTGAACCCAGGAAGCGGTCCGAGACATATTACTTTTCATCCGAATGGAAAGTACGCTTATGTGATGACTGAACTGAGTTCGGAAGTTATTGTATTATCATATAATCCGGAAGAAGGGTCCTTTACAGAGTTGCAGTATATTTCTACTGTTCCGAAAGAATTTGATGACAATAGTCAAGGAAGTGCGATTCATATTTCTTCTGACGGCCACTTTGTATATGCAGCGAACCGCGGTCATAATAGTATCGCTGTTTTCAGTGTGGATCAAAATTCAGGTCAGCTTACATTTGTTGCACATACATCTACAGAAGGAAATTGGCCGAGGGACTTTGTGTTAGATCCGACTGAAAAGTTTCTTATTGCTACAAATGAAAAGTCACATAACCTTGTGTTATTTTCAAGAAATGAAACGACAGGAAAATTAACACTGCTACAGTCTGATGTTGTTGTACCAGAGCCTGTTTGTGTGAAGTTTTTGAACGTTTAATTGGAGTTTCAATGCATATAGAAATGTCGATATATTAAAAAAAATGTTGATATAATTTCGAATCCTCAAAAATAGAGAAAAGCAAAGCGATATCGCTTTGCTTTTCTCTATTTCTTCTTAGGTCTACGTACTAATTCGCCGCCGCAGTTTGGGCAAACGTTGTGTCTTTCTTCTGTACACGGTGCACAAAATGTACATTCATACACGCAAATGTAAGCTTCGGAATTTGATTCGAGAGATTGATCGCAAATTTGACAGTTTGTTTTCATTTCGAGTGCCATAGTAATTCTCCTTTTAGTTTGAATATTTATAATTTAATTATAATTCAATGAGCAGAGTTAGTCCTTTTCAATTGAAAGGAAATCAAATGAGAAAGTTATGATTTGAAATGAAAGATGCTATTTTATTTTAAAATTGATTATTTAGTGCAGTTGGAATATTATGAAATAGTCAAAAGACAACAGGGGGTATATATTTTGACTAATCATAACGATCATTTAAAAGCAAACTGTGAAAAATGCTTCGGTTTATGTTGCGTGGCGTTACCGTTCGCAGCATCGGTAGATTTTGCGGTGAATAAAGATGGCGGGAAGCCATGTACTAACTTACAATCAGATTTTAAATGTAGCATACATAAAAATCTTAGAGGAAAAGGTTATAAAGGTTGTACAGTATTTGAATGTTTCGGCGCTGGACAGAAGATTTCGCAAGTTACGTTTAACGGGATTGATTGGCGGAAAGATGCTAAGCATGCGAGAAAAATGTATGATGCTTTTCCGATTATGCATCAGCTTCATGAAATGCTTTGGTATTTGAATGAGGCTATTCTTTTACAGGCGACACAACCGATTCATAAAGAACTAAGTGAAGCAATTGAAGAGACGGAGCGTCTTTCAAATTTACATGCGGACGAGTTAATGAAAGTAAATATTCCGTTACACCGTGCAGAAATAAATGTGTTACTTTTAGAAACGAGTGAGCTAGTTTGGAAGGAAATGAATGCAACGCATAAAAAACGAATGAGTCACCGCGGGGCAGACCTTATGGGGGCAAATTTGAAGAAGAAAGACTTGCAAGGAGCGAACTTAAGAGGAGCATATTTAATTGCGGCTAACTTAAATGGAGCAAATTTAAGAGGAGCAGATCTCATCGGAGCTGATTTGCGAGATGCAGATATTCGAGGAGCAGATTTTACAAATAGTATTTTTCTGACGCAAGTTCAAATTAACGCGGCGAAAGGGGATACACATACGAAATTACCGAAAATGTTGTCCCGTCCATCGCATTGGAGTGCGTAAAGAGTATATACGAACAGGCAGAGATTAAAGATCTCTGCCTGTTTTTTTCATTTCTTTTCAAAAGTAGTAATGAAAACACTACATACAATAAGAATACCACCAATAAAAAAGTTACTATTTAATGTCTCATTTAAGAGCAGCCAACCAAGCAATGATCCGACGATAGGTTGGAAGAAGAAAAATAACGATCCGATGCTTGCATCCATTAATTCTAATCCTTTATTCCAAAGGAAAAAGGCACCTGCTGTTGAGACGACTCCTAAGTAAACTACGCCTAATATTACGTACGTATTTACTGTTTCGATAGAGGTTGATTGTAGTTCCCATATCATAAAAGGTGTAATAAAAAAGAGTGAAAAGAAAATGGCGTACGTTGTAATAATTAAAGATGAAAATCGAACTGAAGCAATCTTCACATAAATGGATAGTAAAGCCCATGTAATTGCGGCCCCGACTAATATGATTGTACCGATAAAATAGGAGCCAATTTCAATATCCCATCCAATGACGATAATGACACCGATTGTCGCTATTATAGTAGATAGCAGTCTGCGAGCAGATAGTTTTTCTTTTAAAATAATCGCTGCAAATATAACCATAAATGCAGGTGTAGCTGATGTTACTAAAGAGCCTGTATGAGCGTCAGATAATTTTGTTCCGATAAATTGACATGTAATCGAAATGAAATATCCGATAAATCCAATCCAAGCGAATAAAAGCCAATCTTTTTTGCGAATGGTTACTTTCTTCTTTTGCTTTTTCTCAGCTATTTTTAAAATTGCATATAAAACAACAAAAGCAATGATAAAGCGTAGCCAAACGAGTGTCAGTGGTGGGATAAAGTCGAGTACGTATTTACTAACAACATACATACCGCCCCATATACTAGCTGCTAATGATAAACATATAGCTCCTAAAATTGTTTGTTTCATGTAAAGTACCTCCGTCTATTTTTAGGGTATTATGAGTTCCCTAAGACGAGGCATAGTGCACGTGTTATATGAATGCCCGCCTTAGTTTATAGACGGCCTACAGGTTGATCGTTTTCGAATGAAGTGTTGTAGTACATGAGTGCATTCCTCCTTCATATTTTATAATGATATTATAACTTAATTTTCAGTTTATTGGGATGTTTCTTTAGAAAATGGAAATGGTCGTTGTTTAAGAAAGCATAGTATATGGTAGAAAAACATATTTTTAAAATAAAAGAAACCAATTACATAACTGATAAGTATAGTAAGAGTAGGATGAAAAAGTAGATTAATAGAGAAAGAGGAGGAGATTGTTATAACTACAACCGTTATTTCTCATTTTTATAACGAAGAGTATTTATTACCGTGGTGGCTTGCTCATCATACGAAACTGTTTGATCATGGTATTTTAATTAATAAAGGTTCAACTGATCGTTCGGTTGAAATTTGTAAAAAGTTCGCGCCGCACTGGGAGGTACGAGATTCTGCAAATCCAGAATTTGATGCGCTAGCGACAGATCATGAAGTAATGAGGGTGGAACAAGAAGTAAAGGGATGGAAAATGATTTTAAATACGACCGAGTTTCTTTGTGTGCAAGATAAAAATCAGTTTTGGAAATCACTGAATGAATTGGGAGGGAGAATGTATTGGTTGGAAGGGCTTATTATGGTTGATGATCTTAACTATAATTATCCGGACCTTAACTTTGGGATACCTTTAATGAAACAGCGATTTCACGGTTATTTACCAGAAGATTGGGCGTTATGGAGAAGAGGTAGATTTATTCATAATCATGAACACGGAAGTTATACGGTCGGAAGACATTTATCCGCACATGAATCTATGATCTATCCGCCTCTTGCTTGTATTGTATGGTTTGGTTTCAGCCCTTGGAACGATGCGATGAGAAAGAGGAAATTACAAATTGGCCCGACTCTTTCTGAAGCTAGTAAGCATGGGGGAATGGGAACACATCATATTATTACACCTGAAAAATTAGAAGAATGGTATAAGGATTTAGCGAGAGGGACGAAGGATTTACGTTTTAGTGGTGCGTATCGTTATGCTTTTTTATAAATGATTCCCACCATAAAATTGTTTCTTCGATCCCAGTATTTAGATCGTATGTTGGTTTCCAGTTTACTTCAGTTTTTAAACGTTCTACATTAACGCCGACGAATAAAGGTTCATTTTTAGAGAAAGGGATCGCACCTAGTTTAATTAAATGTTCTTTTCCTATCTTTTTAGCAATGATAGAAGCTAATTCTTTAATTTGTACAGATTGACCAGAAGCGATATTGATTGTGCCTGTAACGCCGTGTTCTAATACTGTTACGAGAGCATGAGCGACGTCGCTCACATGGAGGAAATCTCTTGATTGTTTTCCATGTGTACATAGTGCTTCCTCATTCTTTAATAAGGAAGTGATAATGTTAGAAACGAGCCGATTCCCTTGTTCGTGAGGGCCATACATATGAAAGATGCGGCCCCAACACATGCTGAGGCTGGTTTGCTCAGCGTATGATTGTAGCCAGGAGTGTAGCGCGTTTTTACATAATGAATACGGGGTTTTATAGGAAAGAAGCGGTGAATCTTCAAATAGTACGCCGTTAAACCATTCATACTCTGCGCCAGTACCTGCAACAACGACTCGCTCTCCGCCGCATGTTGTGAAGTGTTGAATTAATGAGATACTGGATGTAAGCCAATAGTAATTATGAATAGATACATAACACGCTGGCGGCACTGCTTCCCAAGCTAAATGAATGAGATGACTAGGCTTCATGTCGTAAATGAGTTTTTTTACTTCTTCATCGCAAAGTAAGTTTACTTTATGCCAATGACAAGAAAGGTGAGAAGGTTTATTTGTATTGTAAGTGGCGTGCACTTCATAGCCCATTTGTATAAGAGAATTTACAACATATTTACCAATCCATCCACTACCGCCTGTTACAAGAATTTTTTTCATGGCTTAATGACCTCGACTTCTGGAATTGTTATTAAAAATTTGCCGCCCCATTCACGAATGAAAGAGCATTCTTTCATAATTTCATCTTTTAAATTCCAAGGAAGTATGAGAATGTAATCTGGTTTTGTACGCTTAATTTCTTCTGGAGATTGTATTGGAATACGGGTGCCTGGTAGAAGGAGATTTTGTTTGTGAGGGTTTTTATCTACTGTATAAGCTAGAAATTCTTTGCCTATCCCGCAATAATTTAAAAGGGTGTTTCCTTTAGCTGGAGCACCGTAACCGATAATTTGTTTGTTTAAAGCTTTTGCTTCGATAAAAAATTTTAAAATATTTATTTTCAATTGTTCGATGCGTTTAGAAAAAAGGAGATAGCAATCTAATGTATCTAGCCCGTGATCTACTTCTTTTTGGATTAAGTTTGTAACATTGGAATGGATAGTGGATGAGTCACTATAATGGTTTATAAAAATGCGCAATGAACCACCGTGCGTTGCAAGTTCTTCTACATCGACAATTTGTAAATGGTGATGAGCTAAAACTTTTTGAAGACTTATAAGTGAGAAATAGGAGAAATGTTCATGGTAGATTGTATCAAACTGTTTAAATGATATGAGATTTAATAAGTGCGGGAATTCAATTGTTATCGTGCCATCTTGTTTTAATAACGTTTTTAAACCGGCTACAAAATCATGTAAGTTCGGAACGTGTGCTAATACGTTATTTGCGACGATTAAATCTGCTTGCGGTAACTTTTTTGCTAAGTCGTTGCTGAAAAAATTTACTTCAGTAGGGATTCCTTTTTGAATAGCGATTTCTGCTACATTTTTTGCTGGCTCAATTCCTAACGTCTGGATATTTTCTTTTTGAAAGTATTGTAATAAGTACCCGTCGTTACTCGCGATTTCAATTACTTTCGAATGGTTTGTTAAGTTAAAACGCTTAATTGCCATTTCTACGTATTGCTTAGCATGTAGTAGCCAGCTTGATGAGTAAGAACTGAAGTATAAATAGTCATGAAAAATATTGTGCGGAGATTCAAATTCATCTAATTGTACAAGCAAACAAGAGTTACAAACAAATGTGTGTAGCGGATAAAATGGTTCCATTTTATATGAATTCTCGGGAGCGATAAATGAGTTAGCGAGAGGGGAAACTCCTAAATCTAAAAAAGTATTTGTTAGTAATGAGTGGCAAAAACGGCATTTTTTCTGTTCCATTTTATAGCCCCCTTATAAATTTTTGAATGCATCGATTTGTTGTCGCGTGAAAGATTCCATATTTTCACCAGATGCATATTTTTTGTACCAATCAACAGTCCACGCGATAGAATGGTCTGTTGATAACTTAGGTGTCCAACCGAGTTTATTTACTGCTTTTGTACTGTCGAGTGTTAAGATAGGTGATTCATAAGGAGTGTTTGTATGAGGAGAAAGGATTGTTAGTGGTTGATTCCATAATTTCATTATAAATTGAATGACATCATGAACGGTTCTGTTAGGTTCATTCATCGGACCGAAATTCCAGGCTGCTGCATATTCAGCGTCTTTCCACAGCTTCTCAGCTAAAAGGGTATAGCCATGTAAAGGATCTAATACGTGTTGCCACGGGCGAATAGCGTGTTTGTTTCTAATATTTAACGTAGCATCTTGTAAATATGCACGAATGACATCTGGGAATAATCGGTCTTCTGCCCAATCACCACCGCCGATGACGTTACCTGCTCTTACTGAGGCAAGATTCTGGATGTTAGTGCGGAAGAATGAGTTTTGATAGGAAGTTGCCACTAGTTCGGCACAAGCTTTACTCGCACTATAAGGATCGAAACCTCCTAATCGGTCACTTTCCACGAATGCACGGTTACCGCTCCCATCATTTTCATAGCACTTATCACTTGTAACATTAATAATGCTGCGTATACTTTCTATCTGTTTTGCCGCTTCTAATACGTGAACAGTACCTAAAACATTCGTTTTAAATGTTTCGATAGGATCTTTGTATGAAGTGGTGACGATTGGCTGGGCAGCTAAATGAAATAGTATGTCAGGGTTATGATGTTTTAGGGCGTGTAATAAAGAATCGTAATCTGTAATGTCGCCTTTAATTGTTATGCACTCTTTTGCCACGTTACCTTGCTCAAAAAGGTTTGGAATGGATGGTGGATGAGAAGAATAGCCAACTACTTCTGCGCCTAAAGAAGTTAAAAAAAGAGTGAGCCAGGAGCCTTTAAAGCCAGTATGCCCTGTAATAAATACTTTTTTCTTATTCCAAAAAGATGATGAAGCCATATTACCAAACCTTCCACGGAGCGTTATTACTTTCCCATAGCTCGACTAATTTATTTTTATCGCGCAATGTATCCATCGGATGCCAAAAACCAGAATGTTGATATGCGGCTAGTTCATTTTTGTTTACTAACTGAACTAAAGTTTCTGTTTCAAAAACAGATTTATCTCCGCTAATGTAATTGAAAACATCAGGATTTAAAACGAAAAATCCACCGTTAACCCATCCGCCATCCCCGAGTGGCTTCTCTTGAAAGGATGTGACAGACTGTTTATCTAATACGAGAGAACCGAATCTACCAGGAGGTTGTACGGCTGTAACAGTTGCCATTTTTCCATGTTTTTTATGAAATGCAATGAGTTCTTTTATATTTACATTACTTAATCCATCGCCATAAGTGAGGCAGAAAGGTTCATCCCCGACGTAATGCTGTATTTTTTTAACTCGTCCACCTGTGTCTGTATTTAGACCAGTATCAATTAATGTAACTTTCCATGGTTCAATGCGATGAGAGTGGTTCGTAATTGTATTGTCACTTAAATGTATCGTAAAATCGGACATGTGTAAGTTGTAATTTAGAAAGAATTCTTTAATTGCATATCCTTTATAGCCTAAGCAAATA
>Ga0209025_1003420_pt1 | contig 15056 bp, 14 predicted proteins | sample AraplaMF_Col_mLB_FD_184256 | JGI IMG/M metagenome (GOLD analysis project Ga0209025, IMG submission 184256) | Arabidopsis root microbial communities from the University of North Carolina, USA - plate scrape MF_Col_mLB (SPAdes) (version 2) | ecosystem: Host-associated > Plants > Roots > Endosphere... | reverse complement strand
CGGCATCGCGCAGGTAGAGCTCGTCGTTGTAGAAGGCCAGCGTGCGGCTGACGAAGTCGCGCGGGAAACCCGGGGTGTGGTCGTGGCTGGCGGCGATGTACAGATCGGTCGCTTCGCCTTCGTAGACCACGCGCGCCTGGTCCAGCGGCGTGCCGCGCTTCCATTCCTTGACGATGCGCGGGTAGCCGGAGCTGGTCATGGAGCCGGCACCGAAATCGGTGAACACATACACCGTGTCGCGGTCGATCCACTGCAGGCCGCCCTTGGCCTCGGGGCGGAAGAAGCCGCCTTCGACCCAGGTTTTCGTGGTGAGGTCGAACTCGCGGGTGACATCGGCATCGGCGCCGCCGCGCGAAAGCGCGATCAGGCATCGCGTGTTGTCAGGTTTAAGGCAGTCCGCCCCGTGCCAGACCCAGTTCTCGCCCTCGGCCTTGTTGAGCGCGTCGAGGTCGATGATGGTTTCCCACGCCGGCTTGTCCTTGCGGTACTCGGCCAGCGTGGTGCGGCGCCACAGGCCGCGCTCGTGCTGCTTGTCCTTCCAGAAGTTGTAGTAGTGGTCGCCGATCTTCTCCACGCCGGGGATCTTGGCGTCGGAGTCGAGGATGGCGCGGATGTCGGACTCGAGCTGCCTGAACTGCGGCGTGGTCGTCAGCTCGGCCTCGGACTGGGCGTTGTGCTGCTTGACCCAGGTCAGCGCGCGCTCGCCCTGGACATCCTCGAGCCAGGCATAGGGGTCTTCGGACACGTTGGGGGATTCCTTGGGGGCGGCGCCCACGGCCGACGAGGCGGCAAGTCCTGCGGTGATCAACAACGTATGACAGGCCTGCGTCAGCGTCGGCATGGGCGGTCCGTGGTTTGGCGGGATGGCGTGTCGTCGGCGCCGGGGGCGCTGCGACGAACCTGCAGCTGGAGATGCTGGGCCAAACGCTAGCACAGCGTCCGCGGCGGACACCGTGCCGAAAGGAGCCGGGAAGACCGCCCCGCCCTGTCCTTCTTGCCCGCTCAGGCGGCTTGCGAATGCTTCCGGCGCGGGCTGCCCGGGCGCCGGCGGCGGGCCTGCTCGCCGCTGCGGCGACGCATGCGCGGCTGGGCGTCGGATGCGTGCTCCTTGGCTGGCAGGCGGAAGCGGTGCAGCGCCCACCAGGCGCACAGGGGCATCGCCAGCAGCCACAGCGGCATCCAGCCGAAGGTGTCGCTGAAACCGCGCGCGGCCGGGAGCAGCAGCACCAGCACGGCGCCGATGGCGACGGCATGGCGCAACAGGTCGTCCAGCGGGATCGGGTCGGCGTCCGGGTGGGTGGCGTCGTTGCGGTGCAGGTTCATGGCGCTGGCTCCTGGGTGGATGGAGCGAGCGTGCTGGGGCGGGGTCTCAGGGGTTGCGACGGTATCGGCCGCTATCCCGATCCGCCGTCATCCTGGTCCGCCGTCATCCCGGCGAACGCCGGGATCCAGGCCCTCGACGGATCAGGCCTCGGCAAGGCCGGAAGCAACGTCCATGGGTTCCCGCGTCGCGGCAACGACGGACTTCAGCGGTCGTAGTTCGACAGCGCCAGCTGCAGCAACGCCCGCGCCTGCTCGCGCAGCACCGGTGGTTCGACGATCTCCGCATCGCTGCCGTAGTGCATCACGTCCATCAGCAGTTCGCGCCCGGCGCTATAGGGCACCTTGAGCTCGTAGCGTCCATCGGGCAGATAGCGGCCCTGCTGCTGCGAATGCCAATGCTCGTCGGCCACCCAGCGCGCGGCCTTGGGGCTGAAGAGGATCGTTGCCCAGCCCTTGGGCGTGCCCGAGAAAATGCCGTAGCTGGAGGCCAGGTGGCTGTCGAGCTGGTCGTCGGCGACGTCCTGCGCCGCCTGCTCGCCCAGCTTGGCCGCGCTGATGCGGTCGACGGCAAAGCTGCGCAACGCTTCGCGGTTGTGGTCCCACGCGTCCAGGTACCAGTTCTCGCGGTAATGCGTAAGGCGCTGCGGCGACACCAGGCGCCGGGTCTGCTCGTCGGTGGAGCGGGCGCGGTATTCGAAGCTCAGCTGCTTGCGGTCGAGCACCGCGGTGGCGACGATCCGGAACGAGGTTTCATCGAGCTTGCGGGTGCGATGCGGGATCACCCGCACGCGCTCGACTGGTACGCGGCGGCCGCCGGCATGTTCGTCGAGCAGCTTCTCGATGCGGTGCTGCAACGGCGCCAGCGCATTCGAGAGCACGCCGCCGCCGCTGCGGATCAACAGCTGCTGCGCGGCCAGCAGCGAGTGCAGTTCCTCCGAGCTGAGCCACAGGCCCGGCAGTTCGAAACGCTCGCCCTCGCTGTGGTCGTAGCGGAAGCCGGCTTCGCCGTTGCCCACCACCGGTGCCATCAGGTAATCGCGCAGGTAGGCCAGGTCGCGGTAGACCGTGGCACGCGAACACTCCAGGTCCTCCTGCAGGCGCTGCACCGTGACCGGGTAGCGCGAAGCGCTGAGGATTCGGTGCAGGGAGTGGATGCGTTCGATGCGTTCCATGGGCGTGGCGGCAGGGAAACAGGTGCAAGGATCGCACTGCCGGCACATCCGCCGCCAGCGCGGACCGCGACAATCGGGTCTGCCATCAAGGTCGGGCCGAGCCCCAACGGCGTCCGCCAGGGGCGCGGCTGCCGGTTTACATGGATAACTGTTGCTTAACTGCCTGCTGACCATACTGCCGCCGGAGCGACAGGGGGCAGAATGGATTCGACCGGGGGATTGCGGCTGGAAGCCGCGCTGGCATTGATCGTTACGGTAATCGTGCATGCGGCTTTGGTCTGGGCCCTGTCACGGGCCATGCGCCCGCCGCTCCCGGCCCCGGTCGACAAACCACTGCAGATCGTCTGGTTGCCGCGCCACAAGGCGCAGCCGGTCGCCGTCGCGCCGAACGAGCGCCCAGCGAAACCCAACGTGTTCGATAACCCGTCGAGCATGCGCCGCACGCCTGCGCCGTCGGCTGCAGTCGTTGCCGTGGAAGTGCCGCAGTCGACCCGGCCGATGTCGGCGGTGTACCTCACACAGGCGCGCGATCAGCTCGGCGCGGTTCCCGTCCAGGCCGCCGACCCGCTCGCCGATCGCGCTGCCACCTTGCCCGGCGCGGGTGCCGGCCGCTTCCGTTTGAAGCCACCGCCGGCTGGCGTTGCCGGCGTGGTCGCCACTGTCGGCAAGCTGTTCGGCGCGGAGGATGCGGGTGCGCCGTGCCGCGAGAACCGCAGGAACATCGGCGAACTCGCCGCCGCCGGCGACAGTGCGGCACTGCAGCAACAACTCGAATTCGAGAAGCGCTTGTGCCGACCTTGAGCGGGTGACGTCCATTCGCCTGGCGTCGCAGGCACAATGCCCGGATGCGCGCGCCCGTTGAGCCAGCCATCGATCTGTCACCCCGGACCGCCGACGAGGTCCGAACCACCACGTGCTACATGTGCGCGTGCCGGTGCGGCATCAAGGTGTGGCTGCGCGACGGACAGATCCGTTACATCCAGGGCAACCCGGAACATCCGGTCAACCGCGGCGTGCTGTGCGCGAAGGGCTCGGCCGGGATCATGCAGCACTACTCGCCGGCGCGGCTGGACAAGCCGCTGCTGCGCGTGGGCGAGCGCGGCAGTGGCGAGTTCCGCGAAATCGAGTGGGACGAGGCGCTTGAGATCGCCAGCGGCTGGCTGGCGCCGATCCGCGCACGCAATCCCGACGAGCTGGCGTTCTTCACCGGTCGCGACCAGTCGCAGGCGCTGACCGGCTGGTGGGCGCAGCAGTTCGGCACGGTCAACTATGCCGCGCACGGCGGATTCTGTTCGGTCAACATGGCCGCCGGCGGCCTGTACACGCTCGGTGGCAGCTTCTGGGAGTTCGGCGAGCCGGACTGGGAGCACACGCGCTATCTGATGATGTGGGGCGTGGCGGAAGACCACGACTCCAATCCGATAAAGCTCGGACTGGGCCAGCTCAAGGGACGCGGCGCCAAGATCGTCGCGGTCAATCCGGTGCGTTCGGGCTATGGCGCGATTGCCGACGAATGGATCGGCATCCGCCCGGGCACCGATGGCCTGTTCGCGTTCGCCCTCGCCCACGAACTGCTCAAGGCCGATCGCATCGATCTCGATTACCTGGTGCGCTACACCAACGCGCACTGGCTGGTGCTGCGCAATCCCGGTGGCGCCGATGACGGCCTGTTCGCGCGCAACAGGGACGGCGACGCGCTGTGCTGGGATCGCCAGGCGGGCGCGGAAGCGAACGCCAACGACATCGGCGTCTCGCCCGCCGTGGTCGGCGAGGTCGTGCTGGCCGACGGCCGTCGCGCGGTTCCGGCATTCCATCTGATTGCAGAACGCTACCTCGATCCGCAGTATTCGCCCGACGCGGTCAGCGAACGCTGCGGCATTCCTGCCGACACGATCCGCCGCATCGCCCGCGAGCTGGCCGAAGCGGCGTTCGACCACGCCATCGAGCTGCCGATCGCCTGGACCGATGCCTGGGGGCGCGAGCACAAGACCATGCGCGGCCGGCCGGTGGCGATGCATGCGATGCGCGGCATCAGCGCGCACAGCAACGGTTTCCACACCTGTCGCGCGCTGCACCTGCTGCAGCTGCTGCTGGGCGCGGTGGATACGCCGGGCTCGTTCCGCTACCAGCCGCCATTCCCCAAGCCGATTCCGCCGCCGAACCGGCCCGGCAAGCGCCGCCAGGACAACGGCGTGCTCGACGCGGCACCGCTGGGCTTCGTGCACTCGCCCGAAGACCTCGTCGTCGACGCCGACGGGCAACCGCGCCGCATCGACCACGCCTTCTCCTGGGCCTACCCGCTGTCCGCGCACGGCATGATGCATACCGTCATCCGCAACGCCTGGGCCGGCGACCCGTACAAGATCGACACGCTGATGATGTTCATGGCCAACATGAGCTGGAACTCGGCGATGAACACCGCGCAGACCATGCAGTGGCTCACCGACAAGGACGAAGCCGGCGAGTACCGCATACCGCGCATCATCTATGCCGATGCCTATGCCTCGGAGATGGTCGCCTACGCCGACCTGGTGCTGCCCGACACGACCTACCTGGAACGCTTCGACGCGATCAGCCTGCTCGACCGGCCGATCTCCGATGCCGACGGCGCCGCCGATGCGATCCGCCATCCGGTCCTGGACGCCACCGAGCAGAGCCCCGGGCGCGACGTGCGCGGGTTCCAGTCGGTATTGATCGAGCTGGGCGCGCGCATCGGCCTGCCCGGGCTGGTCAACGAGGACGGCTCGGCGAAGTACCGCGATTACGCCGACTACATCACCCGCCACGAGCGCGCGCCGGGCGTGGGCCTGCTCGCCGGCTGGCGTGGCGCCGATGGCGAACTGGAAGCCAAGGGACCGCCGAATCCGGACCAGTTGCAGCGCTACATCGACAACGGCGGCTTCTGGCGCAGCGAAGTGCCCGAGGACGCGCGCTACTTCAAGATGGCCAATCGCGGCTATCTGGACTGGGCGCAGCGGATGGGTTTCATCGGCCATGCCGAGCCGATCGTGCTGCAGCTGTATTCGGAGACGCTGCAGAAGTTCCGGCTGGCGGCGCAGGGACATGGACCATCGCAGCCGCCGGAGGAGCATCGCGAGCGGGTGGCGGCGTACTTCGATCCGTTGCCGATGTGGTTCGAGCCCTTTGAAGGGGCGCAGACGTCTCAGGACGAGTTTCCACTCAGCGCTGTCACGCAGCGTCCGATGTTCATGTACCACGCCTGGGGTTCGCAGAACGCGTGGCTGCGCCAGATCGCCGCGCGCAACTGGCTGTACATGCATCCCGACACCGGTGCGCGCCACGGCATCGGCGACGAGGACTGGATCGACGTGACCTCGCACAACGGCACGATCACGGTGCAGGCCAAGTTCGCCGCCAACGTGCAGCCCGATACGGTCTGGACCTGGAATGCCATCGGCAAGCGCCGCGGTGCCTGGCGACTTGGAAAGGACGCGCCGGAAGGCAGGCAGGGCTTCCTGCTCAACCATCTGATTTCCGACATCACCCCGCGCGGCGACTACGCCAATGCCGACCCGGTGACCGGGCAGGCGGCCTGGTTCGACCTGCGCGTGCGCATCGCCAGGGCGGCCGACAGCGAGGCGACGGTGAGCGAACCGCAGTTCGCGCCGCTCGAACTCGGCCAGGCCGACGACAAACCGTTGCGCTACGGCGCGCAATTCCGCAGGAAATCCTCCCGATGAAAGCAGTGCGTTATCTCGCCGGCTGGACCTGCATCCTGCTCAGCTTCGTGCTGGTGGTGCTGCTCGGCTTCGGCGCTTTCGAGTTGCCATTCGTGGCGCCGACCGGATCCACCTCGATGCTGCCCACGCTGATGGGCCTGCTGCCGAGCACGACCTTCTCGATCGCGTTGTTCGCCGTCGGCGTCTGGTTGCTGCTCAAGGACCACCGCGGATGACCGCCCTGCCACCGCCATCGAAGAAGAAGATGGGCCTGGTGATCGACCTCGACACCTGTGTCGGCTGCCATGCCTGCGCGGTGAGCTGCAAGGAATGGAATGCCGGCGGCTTCGCCGCGCCGCTGACCGACGAGCAGCCGTATGGCAAGGACCCGACCGGGGTCTGGTTCAACCGCGTGCACAGCTATGAAGTGGCGGCGACCGAGCCGGGTTCGTGCGGCAGCGCCGCGGCACTGCCGGCCATGACCCTCCACTTCCCGCGTTCGTGCCTGCACTGCGAGCAGCCGGCCTGCGTGACGGTGTGCCCCACCGGTGCCAGCTTCAAGCGCGCCGAGGACGGCATCGTCCTGGTCGACGAGGACAAGTGCATCGGCTGCAAGCTGTGCTCGTGGGCGTGCCCGTACGGCGCGCGCGAGTACAGCGAAGTCGAGGGCGTGATGAAGAAATGCACGCTGTGCATCGACCGCATCTACAACGAGAACCTCGAAGAAGCCGAACGCCAGCCGGCCTGCGTGCAGGCCTGCCCGACCCGAGCGCGCCATTTCGGCGACCTCGGCGATCCGGAGTCGAAGGTGTCCAAGCTGGTGGCCGAGCGCGGCGGCGTGGACCTGCTGCCGCAGCTGGGCTACCAGCCGGTCAACAAATACCTGCCGCCGCGCCCGCGCCGTGCCGGCGAAGCACAGCCGGCGGCGCCGCAGGCCCCTGTCGAAGCGCTCGACACGGCGACGCTGTCGCCGCTGCTGCGCTGGGTCGACCGGGTGCTGTCGCGATGAAAGTGAACTGAAGCATGCATCCCGCCCTGTCCGTCATTTTCTTCACCACGCTGTCCGGCGCCGGCTACGGCGTGCTCGCGCTGATCGGCGTGATGCTTGCCAGCCCTGGCGCGCACCTGCTCGCGCGCGACCACGAACCGGCAGCATCGATGTTGCTGCCTCTCGCGTGCGTGCTGCTGCTGGCACTGGCCCTGGTCACGGTCGGCCTGCTCAGTTCCACCTTCCACCTCGGCAAGCCGATGCGCGCCTGGCGCGCGTTCTCGCAGTGGCGTACCTCATGGCTGTCGCGCGAAGGCGTGCTTGCGCTGGCGACTTATGTACCGGCGGTGGCGCTGGTCGCCTTGGCGCTGGCGGCGTGGGCCGGCGGCGGAGTCGCAGCCGACACGTTCGCGACGTCGGTGGCGACGCTGGGCATCGTCACGACCGTGCTGGCGCTGGTCACGGTGGGCTGCACGGCGATGATCTATGCCTCGCTCGCGACGATTCCGGCCTGGCAGCACACGCTCGTCGTCCCTGCGTACCTGGGGTTTGCGGTGCAGGGTGGCCTGGCCATCGTCGGGTCGCTGATCGCGCTGTTGCAGGGCGGCGGACTTCTGGCGCCGTTGGCGATCGCGCTTGCAGCGGTGAGCATCGTCCTGGTGGCAATCAAGATCCGCTACTGGCGCGACATCGACGTCCAGGCGCTGCCGGCGACACGTGGCGACGCGGTCGGTTTGCCCGGGCGCGACGTCAGCGTGTTCGAGCGGCCGCACAGCGAGCAGAACTACCTCACTCGCGAGATGGGCTTCGTCGTGGCACGCAAGCATGCGCACAAGCTGCGCACCATCGCGCTGATCCTGTTCGGACTGATTCCGGTGCTCGCGGCAGTGCTGGTGTGGGCACTCCCCGCGTCCGCCGCGGTGGCGATGCCGCTGGCGGCGCTGGCCGCGCTGCTCGGCGCATTCGTCGAGCGCTGGCTGTTTTTTGCCCAGGCGCGGCATCTGGTCACGCTCTATTACTGAACGAATTCAGCAGTTTGCGTGCTTCCGGGTGGACCTGTAACCGGTTTCACTGCATCATTCTGACCCTCCACCACGACCGCTTCCGACCATGCTTGGTGCGCTCGGGACCGCCCTGCTGGGTGGCGCCCTCCTCACCCTGCCCTCGCCAGCGTTGAATGGCGACCCGACGCTGATCGCCATTGCGAGTGATCCGGCGCAGATGCGGCTGTACTGCTTTTCCACCCGCTGCGGCGACGAGGAATGGCAGCTGGCGACCACCTCGGCCACGACCGTGCCCGCGACCACGGCGCGCGCGAAGTCGGTCCGCCTTCCCGGCAGCCAGCGCTATGCGCAGCTCAGCGCACCGGCCACGCCGCGCGAAAGTCGCGGCAACTACTCCAATGATTTCCGCATCGGCACGCGGTACGGCGTGCAGGCCATGCGCGATGGTCCGACGCAGCTCGGCCTCGTCCTGGGTGCCGGCTACCGCCTCGCACCGCTGTACGACGACGGCATCAACCAGGCCGGCCCGGTACTGCGTGGCGAACTGAATTTTGGCCAGAAGATCGGCGAGCGCGCGCAGTGGACGCAGCGCGTGCAGTTCGAGAGCGGGCGCGGCGAGGCCTTCGTCAAGCAGTCGCTGAGCCTGGACGTGGAGCTGTGGCCGAACTGGTCGCTGGAAAGCGACTTCGCGATCCGCCACGACACGCAGAACGGCGGCGGCAGCGAAACCGCCGAGAGCAAGCTGGAGTTGCGGCGCAGGTTCTGAACATACCGCCGCGCCTCACCCGGTCCCCCGCTCCCCCGTTCGTCCTGAGCGTAGCGAAGCGAAGTCGAAGGACCTCGTCAGGATGGCGCACGCGCCCAGCTCCTTCGACTTCGCGCCTGCGGCGCTACGCTCAGGACGAACGGGTGTCGGTGGTTCTTGGGTACAGGGCTCGGACTCAGCTGGCCGCGATGAAATCGCCAGCGCCCTGCGCCAGCAACATCTGCGCGACTTCCAGTCCGAGGCATTCCGGCGCATCGCCGCGGCCTTCACCCTGCGCGCGCACTACGCGGCCGTCGGCTGCCGAACCCACCAGGCCGGCCAGGTGCAGGTGCTCGCCATGGAGCTGTGCGTACGCCGCCACCGGCACGTGGCAGCTGCCATGCAGCGCGCGGTTCATCGCCCGCTCGGCCTCGGCGCAGGTGCGCGTGATGCTGTCGTCCAGCAACGCGCACAGTTCGCGGGTGGCGATGTCGTCGTCGCGACACTCGATCGCCACCGCGCCCTGGGCCGGTGCGGGCAGCCAGTCCGGGGCCAGCAGGCGTGCACGGATGCGGTCGTCGAAGCCGAGTCGCTGCAGGCCGGCGCAGGCCAGCACAATGGCGTCGTATTCGCCGCCGTCGAGCTTGGCCAGGCGCGTGTTGACGTTGCCGCGCAGGTCGAGCAGTTGCAGGTCGGGACGCAGCGCGCGCAGCTGCGCCTGGCGTCGCAACGATGACGTGCCCACGCGCGCGCCCTGCGGCAGCGCTGCGATGTCGGCGAAGTGGTTGCTGACGAAGGCGTCGGCGTAGTCGGCGCGGGCCAGGATCGCCGGCAGGGCGAAACCCGGCTCCAGCTCCATCGGCACGTCCTTGAGCGAGTGCACGGCGCAGTCGGCTTCGCCGCGCAGCATCGCCAGCTCCAGCTCCTTCAGGAACAGGCCCTTGCCGCCGATCGCCGCCAGCGAGCGGTCGAGCACTTCGTCGCCGCGGGTGCTCATCGGCACCAGGGTCACGGTCAGGCCGGGGTGGACGGCGCGAAGGCGCTCTGCGACGTGCTCGCTCTGCCACAGGGCGAGCGGGCTTTTGCGGGTGGCGATGCGGAGCGTGGTCATGGCGGCATTATCGCAGCGATCCCACCCTCGCGGCGCGCGTCTTCCCGGCGTGCGCCGGGAGGGTCACAGGTGCTTGAGCGTTTCCTTCAGCCCCGCCACGCAACGGCGGCTGACTTCCAGCGGCTGCTTGCCGTGGCGCAGAACGGCCTGCACATGGCCGTCGGCGGCGCGACGCAGCTCGACGATTTCGTGGCGCGCGACCAGGCAGTTGCGATGGATGCGGACGAAGCGCTCGCCGAACTCGTCCTCGAGCGACTTCAATGACTCTTCGATCAGGTCCTCGCCGCGGGCGTGGTGCACCACCACGTACTTCTCTTCGGCCTGCAGGTAGTGCACGTCCTCGATCGGGATCAGGCGCAGGCTGCCGCGCAGGCGCGCGCACAGGTGGCTGCGGCGCTGGCCGGCGCCGCCGGTACCGGCGGCGGGCGCGTTGCGGTCGCGCCCTGCGGCGAAGGTGCGCACGCGCTCCAGTGCCGCGGCCAGGCGCTCGGCGCGTACCGGCTTGACCAGGTAGTCGATCGCCTCGGCTTCGAATGCGGACAAGGCATGCGCGTCGTAGGCGGTGCAGAACACCACCGCCGGCCGCGGCTCGAACGCGGCCAGGTGGCGCGCGGTTTCGAGACCGTCGATGCCGGGCATCGCGATATCGAGCAGCACCAGGTCGGGATGGTGTTCGGCGCAGGCATGCAATGCATGCTGGCCATCGGCCGCTTCGGCGACGACTTCAACGCCGCGCTGTTCGGCCAATAGTCCCCGCAGGCGCTCGCGCGCCAGCGGCTCGTCGTCGGCGATCACTATCCTCATTGGCGCCTCTACCCGGTGGGCACTGCCTCGGGACTGATGGTAGCCCCCGCCAGCGCCCGCTACCAATCGGGCCGGCAGCCGGATCGGCGAGGATGCGACTCAGCCCGCAAAAAGCCTGCTCAACCAGTCGCCCAGGGCGTGGATTTCCTCGGCGCAGACCTGGTGGGCCATCGGGTAGTCATGCCACTCCAGGGCGAAGCCCAGGTCCTTCATGGTCGCCGCGCCCATCTGTCCGACCACCGCCGGCACCACCGGATCGAACTGGCCGTGGGCCATGAACACCGGCTGCGACAAGGCCGCAGGCTTGAGTCTCGCCGTCGCCTGCTGCTGCCCGAGCGGCAAATAAGTGGAGAGTCCGACGATGCCGGCCAGGGGCTGCTCGCGGCCCAGCGCCGAGGCCAGGGCGATCGCGCCGCCCTGGGAGAAGCCGATCAGCACGATGCGTTCGGGCGGGATGCCGCGCGCGGTTTCGCGCGCGATCAGGGCTTCGACCTGGGCCACCGACTCGTTGACGCCTGCTTCGTCGGCACGCTTGCCGGCGGCCAGCGCGTCGAAATCGAAGCTGACGATGTCGTACCAGGCACGCATGCGCATGCCGTTGTTGATGGTGACCGGACGCACCGGCGCATGCGGAAACACGAAGCGCAGTGCCGGCCAGTCGCGTCGCACCAGCTCGGGCACGATCGGGGCGAAGTCATGGCCGTCGGCACCCAGTCCGTGCAGCCACAGCACGGTCCAGGTCGGCGAAGGGGCGGTTTCGTGCTCGACGGTTTCGAGCAGGGCGACATTGGCATCCATGGCGGCATTGTCGCCGCTGCCGCCTTGCCCTGCCATGCCCTTGCGGGCGGGCTGCGGCCTCCGGGCAACCTCTGCAGCCAACATGGGCACCGTTTTGGGCAAACCCGGCATGCCAGCGCGGCCAGCAACGAAATTGTGTATCGCCGGCCCCGGCGCGTAGGCTTGCCGCCATGCCCGTGCCCTCCGCCCTCGTCGCCGCCCTGCGCATGCTGCTGCTCGGCATGCTGCTGGCCGGCTTCGTGCTGAAGCCGGCATTGGCGTTCGCCGAGGAAGTGCACGAGCTGACCGCGCATGCGGCGGCTGACACCCACGGCCATGACCATGCTTTTGGCGAGCATGCCGTCGATGGCGACGACGGCGCGCCCGACGACGGCAAGACCGGCCACGATGACGACCATTGGCACCTGACGCACTGCTGCGGCCAGCAGGCGGCAGTGTTGCCGCGCATGCAGTTCGATCTTCCCGCCGCGGCGACGGCTTCGCCGATGGCAACGCTGTCGGTCGCCTTCGCGCCGACGCGCCTGGCGGCTCCGTTCCGTCCTCCGATCGCGGTGTGACCGGCCCGGCCCTGTGCCGGATTTCCGTCCCACCCTTTCATCGGAGCGTTCCCCATGTATTCGCGACTCGCGGCCCGTGCCGCGTTGGTCGTCGTGCTTGCTGCGGCCCTGCCCGCACAGGCCGGCGATCGCCTGACCCTGGACGATGCGTTCGCGCGCGTCCTGGGCACTGCATCACTGCCCCCTCATCCCGACCTTCGCCTCGGCAGCGCCCGCGGCGACATCCTTGCCGCGGAACTTGACGTCGCGGCGCAACGACCGGCCCTGGTGGCCGGTGCCGAACTCGAGAACGTGCTCGGCAGCAACGGTTACAGCGGCCTCGACCGTGCCGAGCTGACACTGACGCTGGCCTCGGTGCTGGAGCGCGGCGGCAAACGCGACGCGCGCCGTGCACTCGCGCAGAGCCGCATCGATGCGCTCGGTGTCGAACGCGAGGCCACCCGCCTGGACCTGCTGGCGGAAACGGCGCGGCGTTATCTGGCCGTCGTCGCCAGCGGCCCGCAACTGCAGATCGCCAACGACGACATCGCACAACGCGGCCGCACCGTCGCCGCTGCGCAACGGCGACTGCAGGCCGGCGCCTCGCCGGAGTCGGTGGTGCTGACCGCACAGGCCGCACTCGCACGCGCCGAACTCGACCGTCGCCGCACCACCCAGGAACAGGCCGCCGCGCGCCAGCATCTGGCAGCGCTGTGGGGTGAGCGAGAGCCAGACTTCGAGGTCGCCGGCGCCGACCTGCTGGCGCTGCCCGAGATCGCCGACTTCGCGACGCTCGCGCAACTGCTGCAGGCCACGCCGGAGCTGGCCCGCTTCGCCGACCAGCGCCGCATCGGCGAAGCACGCCTGCAACTGGCCCGCGCACAGGCTGCGCCAGACCTGCAATGGCAGGCCGGCCTGCGTGGCTTCAAGGAGGACAACGACGTCGCCCTGATCGGTGGCATCTCGCTGCCGTTGGCCAGTGGCCGCCGGGCGCAGCCGCAGATTCGCGCCGCCGAAGCCGAACTGGCCGTCAACGAAGTCGAACGCGAAGCGCAGGGGCTGGCGCTGTACTCCACCCTGGTCGAAGCGCACGGCCGCTACCGCGTGGCGCAACTGGAAGTGCTGCGCCTGCGCGACGACGTGCTGCCCAAGCTGGCGCGCGCCCAGGCCGCGGCCGAGCGCGCGTTCAACGCCGGCGCCATCAGCTACCTCGAGCTTGCGCAGCTGCAGTCCGAGGCCACCGCGGCGCGCCGCCAGCAACTCGATGCCGCGCTGTCGGCACAGCGCGCGCTGATCGAAATCCAGCGGCTTACCGCCGAGCCACTCGTCGTTGCCGCCACCCGAGGCCAGACCCCATGAACACCTTCAGGAAGACCGCCCTGCTCGCGATGGTGCTTCTGCTGGCCGCCTGCGGTGGTGAGCGCTCCACCGATGCAGGACACGCACACGAAGCCGGCGACACCCATGACGAGGCCGAGGCCGTGAGCAAGGGCGCCCATGGCGGTCGCCTGCTCGAGCAGTCCGGTTACCGCGTCGAACTGGCCATTGCCGAGGCCGGCATGCCGCCCCGCTACCAGGCCTGGCTGTACCGCGACGACAAGCCACTGCCGGCCACGGCCGGCACGGTCGAAGTGCGGTTGCGGCGGCTTGGTGGCACCAGCGAGCGCCACACGCTCACGCCACGGCCGGACGGCAGCCTGGTCGCCACCACGGTCGTCGCCGAGCCGCATTCGTTCGACGTCGAAGTGCTCGCCAGCGTCGAAGGCAAGTTGCTGCGCTGGAGTTACCCGAGCTACGAGGGCCGTACGCGCATAGCCGCGGCGACCGCGCAGTCGTCGGGTATCCAGGTTGCGCCCGCAGCGGCGGGCATGATCGCCGACGAGCATGAGGTGCAGGGCCTGCTCACGCCGGTCGAGGGCCGCGAGGCGAAAGTGGCCGCGCGCTTCCCCGGCCCGGTGCGCTCGCTGCGCGCCAACCTCGGCGATCGCGTGCGTGCCGGCCAGGCGCTGGCAACGATTGAAAGCAACCTCAGCCTGAGCACGTACACCGTCACCTCGCCCATCGACGGCGTCGTGCTGGCGCGCAACGCCGCAGTCGGTGACGTCGCATCCGAGGGCGCGTCGCTGTTCGAGATCGCCGACCTGTCGAAGCTGTGGGTCGACCTGCACATCTTCGGTGCCGATGCCCAGCACATCCGGCCGGGCGTGCCGGTGCGGGTCACGCGGCTGAGCGATGGCGTGAGCATCGACACGCAGCTCGAGCGCGTGTTGCCCAACACCGCCACCGCCAGCCAGAGCACGGTCGCCCGCGCCACCCTCGACAACATCGACGGCCTGTGGCGACCGGGTTCGGCCGTGCAGGCGCGCATCACCGTCGCCCAGCAACCGGCGGCGCTGGTGGTGCCGCTGTCGGCGTTGCAGACCTTCCGCGACTGGGACGTGGTGTTCATCCGCGTCGGCGACACCTACGAGGTGCGCCCGCTGGAGCTGGGCAAGCGCGACGGGCAACGGGTGGAAGTGCTGTCCGGACTCGAACCTGGCGACCAGGTCGTGGTGGAGCAGAGTTACCTCATCAAGGCGGACATCGAAAAGTCCGGCGCCTCGCACGACCACTGAGGACGCCGACATGCTCGAGAAAATCATCCGCTTCGCCATCGGCCATCGCTGGCTGATGCTCGTGCTCACCCTGGCGCTGGTCGCGCTGGGGACCTGGAGCTTCCGGCAACTTCCCATCGACGCCACGCCGGACATCACCAACGTCCAGGTGCAGGTCAATTCCGAAGCCACCGGCTATTCGCCGCTGGAATCGGAACAGCGCATCACCTTCCCGATCGAGACGGCGATGGCCGGCCTGCCCGGGCTCGACTACACCCGTTCGCTGTCGCGTTACGGGCTG
>Ga0209025_1003419_pt1 | contig 15059 bp, 17 predicted proteins | sample AraplaMF_Col_mLB_FD_184256 | JGI IMG/M metagenome (GOLD analysis project Ga0209025, IMG submission 184256) | Arabidopsis root microbial communities from the University of North Carolina, USA - plate scrape MF_Col_mLB (SPAdes) (version 2) | ecosystem: Host-associated > Plants > Roots > Endosphere... | reverse complement strand
ATATATGAGCTTGTGCTCGCCTTTCATTCCTATGCACATGATAAAGCAACGAAACGTATACAAATACTAAAAAGAAAAAAAGGTGATAAACATGAAAGAATCAAATCAACTACAAGAAAGAGCATTACAACTATTACAAGAGCGCGGTGTAACAATTGACGATATTGCTGAGCTTGTTCATTTTCTTCAAAAAAAATATCATCCAAATTTAGAGATGTCAGAATGCCGTTATAACGTTGAGCGTGTGTTATCAAAACGTGAAGTACAAAATGCACTAATTACAGGTATCGAACTCGATGTTCTTGCTGAAAAAGGAATGTTAAGTGAGCCATTACAAGATATCGTAAAACGTGATGAAGGCTTATACGGAATTGATGAAGTAATCGCACTTTCTATCGTTAATGTGTACGGCTCTATCGGTTTCACGAACTTTGGATATATCGATAAATTAAAACCTGGTATTTTAGAATACTTAAATGATAAATCATCTGGAAAAGTGCATACATTCCTTGATGATATCGTTGGCGGAATTGCTGCCGCTGCTTCAAGCCGCTTAGCGCATAGAGCTGAGCATTCGGAATAAAAAACATGAAAGACCGTCAGTTTCATACTGACGGTCTTTCGTATTCCATAAGCATAAATTCTCTTCCACGGCTCAGAAAAATAGGACCCTGCTGAAAACCTATGTTTTTATATAGCGTAATTGCTCTTGTATTAAATGTTGCTACACTAAGCCGGAATGTTTTCGGCTTATATTCTTTTGCAGCAAAGGCTATCCCAGCTTGAAAAAACATTTTCCCCAGCCCTTTCCCTGTTAACGCTGGCTTCATGCCAAGTCCGATATCAATTACATCTTCTCCACCATATAAATTTGCATCTCTTCCACCTGGCACTTGTGCATTTGCTCCAAAACAAAAATAGCCGATAAACTCCCCATTATCGTTACAACAGCCATAATACGTTCCATCTAATAATTCTTCTATTACTTCTTTCTCACCTGAAAAATCATACAAATTATAAGGTTCTTCGTACATCCACGTATTTATCTCATTTGCTTCTTCTACCGTTAACTTATGTATATCCATCCTTATCTCTCCTAATCGAATATTCTATATATACTCATTCATTTTTCTTGCCTCATTTCCCTCTAATTGCAATATGCAGAATTACATACGCACAGCCATTAAACAAGTGGTACAATTTATTTGAATCGCTGTTGCTACACTTCTTGATCAAAGAAAAGGCGTTAAAACGGATATTAGCGCCTTATCAAACTCAAGCAATTGGCACATTTTGTCATCGTTAAAGACACTCAAAAGAGTGTCTTTTTTTTATATCTCACAAGGACTTACTCATTTCAAAGTATAAACACATAAAATAATGTAACTCTTTACATGCATGAATCCTTTTTCTAAAGTTTTGAAGCAGACTCAAAATAAAAAAGCACTCTTGGCTAGAGTGCTTTTTACTTTCAAATCAGGAGGTTACATAGTATGGATAGTACTCTCTTATTTAACTTCGGCATTGGTATTGTTATCATTTTATTTGTTTTCTTTGTACTTTGTATGAGCGGAGTGTGAATACAAAAAATACATCACTTTACATGTAATTAAAGGTTGAAAAACTTTTTTTTTGCTAATAAACACTTTATATATTTGTATTTCTTGATTATTATATTAATTATATCCATTTTTTAGGATAAACCTATATTTATGAAATTAAAATAGTATAAAGCATGAAACAGAGGTGGCATTTTGAAACTAGGTGAAAGAATACGACAAATTCGAATACATCGTGAAATGACACAAGGAGAACTAGTGAAGGGCATATGTTCTATTACATATTTAAGCAGAATTGAAAATGGTCAAATAAAGCCCTCTCAATCTTTCCTGCAAAAAGTTGCAAAAAAACTTGATATAGATGTAAATCACCTTATCAAGGTAAACATGCATAGTGCAGAAGAGACCATATCTGATATTGCGGATCGCTACAAAGAGACAAAAGAATTAGCCGAAAATGAAGTTGCTATTTTAGAACTACATGCACGCGAAATGCATCCAACTTCTATACTTTTAAAAATTTTCGGTGTCTTAGTTCATTATTATGTCCGCTCTGAATCAATTAAAAAAGCTCAAACGATTTACAATCATTCTACAAATTTAATACCAAGTCGTCCAAATAATCAATTCGCTTCCGATTTTTTATATTATTACATAGCATGTGGAAATTATTTTTACTATATACAAGATTTCCTTAAGGCAAATGAGCATTATGTACAAGCTGATAAATTATTGACTTCTGAAGAAACCCTACAACGCGCCGACTTATACTACAATATGAGCTTAGTAAAACAACGTATTATTAATAGTCAATCTGTCAGCTTAACATATTCAAAAAAAGCTTATAATATTTATCAAAAATTGAATATCCCTTCAAGAATAACAGAAACTCTTATAACAATATGCGTTCAATATCATTTAGACGAAAACTACGAAGAATCATTAAAATATTTAAAAAGAGCTGAGGAATACATAAAACCTCTCAATGATCCTAATCTATTAGCGATGGTTGAATATAATTATGGAAGAGTATTCCAAGGGCTAAAAGAATACGAAAAAGCTATTTACCATTTTAATAATACACTTGAGATAAATGAAAGCTTACATCAACATATGGATAAAATATATGCTTTGAGAAGTCTCATTGAAATTTATTTAGAATTAAAAGAATGGGAGCAAGTAGATAAATATATGTCAACTGCTCTACAAATTGTTGAAACTTATGATATTTCCTCAATACAAGTTGAAATTTATATGTACAAAGCACAAATACTTAAGACTCGTGGTGATTACTATAGTTACGAAAAAGAAATGCAAAATACAATTCAGTTAGGTATAGATAAAAACCAATATGTTCGTACAAAACAACTGGCTACCGAATTGGGAGATTATTATTACGACATTAGGGCATATAAACAATCTGCTAAATATTATAAAACGGCTTTAAATTGTTGCATTGATATAAAATAACTCTATTAAATTACTTTGTAAAATAAAGGCTACTTTTTATGTAAATAATGCATTTAAATTTAACTAATTTTTACTTATTCTTTTTAACTACCCCTTTGATTTATATTTTAATTAACAAAACAACTCAAAGGGGTAGAGAAAATGTTAAAAATTAAAGCTTGTATCATGTTTTTATTGATTGGATTACTTTGTATTAGCTCATACAACTTTTCAAGTCACTCAACAACAACACATACAAAAACACTTCATTTAGCAGAACTACAACCAAAGCCTCATTCTCCCGCTGTTCCAACTGAAATTTCAAAACCTCATACAATTTAACATCTATACTTCAACAGGCCTCCTTATAATAAAGGAGGCCTTATTTTGCTCTAAAGTATGCATTTAAAATAAAAAAACTTACTTGATTTATAAATCAAGTAAGTTTTTTTATTAATCCCCCAGTATGTTTAAATAACGGAATGCGATTTATTGCTTTTGCATATATACCAGAATCATCATGTACTTCATTAACTTTATTTATCGTAATCCACCCGTGGTAATATACCCAAATCCCAATTTCCACACGATGATGAATATTCCACTTTTCTTTAATAGTTGCTATAATTTCGCCAACTCGTCTTCGGCTAATATACAATGTTTTAGCAATATCCTTATCCTTCATACCTTTAGATACCAGAATAGCTACCTCTTTTTCTTTTTCACTCAATATTGGATTCATCATTCATTCTCCTCTTATTATATTATTTATTTATAATCCATTGATATAAAAAAATCGCTGATAAATTATACTGATATAATTCAGATTCTTTTATAGTATTCTCTTCAAAATCGCATGTTAATTCACCGTGAATGTTTAACAATTCATTCATTCTATGAATCATATACATAAGCTCTTCTTCTATTCTCCTATCTATATCTTCCGGATTAACATGTACTAGATTATTTAACTGTATAGCGTAACCAATCGCTAATGAAGCGTTATGATTTTTTTCTCTCTCTAAATTTTTAACGTCATCAATACGAACCAGTTTCTCTCCCTCAAAGTCAACGATATATACTCCAGGCTCATTTACATTCGTAACAGTTAAAGAATCTAAAATTACAATTGTAGGAACTATTAACGTTTTTTGAAAATCTACCTTTTTAAAAACCCCATATAGTAATTGAACCAATACATTAATATGGATATTAAATTGTCTTTCAAAATTCACTACACTTAGATCTTCATTCGTTTTTAAAATGTTATACGATATTCCGCATTTTCTTTTTTGAGAAAATTGTTCTGCCCCAATAATTTTTGGAACAATTTCTTTTATACGTACTTTTATTTCGTTCTTCCCCATTATTTTTTCACCCCCGCTATTCATTTTCTAACTTCAATTTATCGCTTTTTGTTGGTTAATTAATAGAAGTTAAATACAATAAAAAAAATGGAAATAAATTAAGGATTTACAGAGCAAATTTAACTAATAATATGCTGCATGTAGTAATATTTCCTCTTTACTTCTAATCGCTTTAACCTATGCTTTACAAATTTACAAAAATAAAAAAGACCGTATTTAAAATACGGTCTGAACAAAATATTATTAACTCTTTTTATGCAGATAATTCTTTTAACGTATCGCTTAATTTAAATTGACGAAGTTGGAATGCTGCTATACTTGCTGCACCTGCTCCAAGTAAAATACTTGCAATAGCAAGGAAAATAATTTGTTCATACGGAATAATAAAGGTAGTTAATTCTAGTCCTGATAAAACAATATAACTAAAAATTAGCCCCCCTCCAATTCCAATAACTCCTGCTATAGCTCCAAGTAGCGTTCCTTCCAACCATACAATTCTTCTCATTTGCTTCGGTATTGCACCTACTGCACGAATCATGCTAATTTCAGCACGTCTTTCATGTAGACTTGCTACAATTGCATTCATTAAACCTATTCCTGAGATAACAAAAATAATACCTACTAATAAGCGAATTAAAGTAACCATTTGTGACAACAATTGTTGTTGTTCTTGTAAAAGATCATTACTATTAATTACTTCTACATTATCTCTTCCACTTGTAATGCTCTTTACTTCTTCTTTTATTTTCTCAAAAGGAACCTTTGAATCAGTCATTACTTGAATAGATTCATATCCTTTTAGATTAAATTCACTCTGAGCCCATTGCTCGTTTACAAATACATATGATCCCTTTAGACGTAAATCCTTTTCAATAATCGAAACAATTTTTATCTGCTGTACTTGTTTCCCCTTTGCTTGTATAGAAATTTTCTCATTCAGCCTAATCCCCAAATTTTTAGCAGTTTCTTTTGTGACAACGCCTTCTCCATTTTTTAATGGAGTACTTAATTCTCTTCCAGATACAACATTCATTTTCGTAATTTTTTGAAATGCTACAATATCTACTCCTGCAACTTCCATTAATTCATAATCAAATTTACGAGTTTTCATAAACTCATACCACTCTTGATTTGCCTTTTTAAAGTTATAGTCAACTAACTTAGATGTAGAATCTGGAGCTATTCCTACACTTTCTTTTATACCATTAACTTTTTGAACCTTAGATAACCAGCTGAAAGGTAATGATTCTGTTTCCTGTACTTCAACAGGAACACGAATTACTAAATCTGCTGGCAAATTCTTCTCTAGTCCTTGCTTCATACCTTCATACATAGAATTCACGTACATTGTACCTACAAGAGACAGCATAAATCCAAATGCCAATATTGCAACTGAAACAGCAGCTTTTTGACGATAGCGTACTACATTTCGGCTACTAATGGCCGTTTCAACACGAAATATAGCTTGAAACGGTTTAGAAACAATCGGAGTAAGTAAGCGAATAAACAAAGGTATTGTAAACAATAAACCAATTGCAAAAAAGATTGCTCCAATTGCACTAGGATTAAACCCTATATATTCCTCAACAAACGATCCCCCCAGACCAATTAACGTACCAATGAATAAAATACAAACACTAACTATACTCCACTTTCTTTCCTTCTTTTGATCACTTGGAAGTCCAGGTCTTAATGCTTGAACTGGTGGAATCTTCCTTACCATAAACGCCGGAATGATTGCTCCTACTACTGACATAATCATTCCTAAGACAAAGGTAATAAATAAGACCGTCCCAGAGATAGCAAATACTTCGTTCCCTGTACTTTCAGCATTCACCCATTGATTTATAAAGGATGCGGTAATTTGATGCGTAGAAGCCCCTAAAATTACCCCTGCTAAAGAACCAATTCCTCCGATAAATAATGCTTCTAACAGTACAACCATAATAACTTGGTTCGGATTACTGCCAAGCGCTCGTAGAAGTGCCCATTGCTTAAATCTACTACGAACGGATAAGAAAAAGCTTCCCATAATTAAAAGTGCTACAACGAATAATGCTATTCCACCAAGGCTAAATATTAATGGCTTCATGACGTTTAATCGCTCAAATGCCTTATCTACATATGTACGTTGATCAATTTTCACATCTTCTAGCTTCTTATTTAAATCAGAGGCTATTATCCCTTTTACACTTGAATCAAACACTTTTATTTGGACAAGATTGAACTTTCCGTTTAACTGCAATTCGTCTTGTAGCCAACGAATTGGGAAATAAGCACTATGTCCCATCGCTGCCATCGCTGGAGGATTTAATATCCCAACAACCTTAACTAATTTTTCACCGTGCGGAGGAAATGGTAACTTTATGTCCTCTCCTACCTTTATATGTTCCCGTTCAGCATACCCTTTTGTAATAGCAACTTCTGCGCCTTGTTCTGGATATCTTCCTTCTGCCAATTTATAAGAAAGCATGTCCGGAGAATCTTTTTCAACTCCCCAATACGATGGTTTTCCAGTAAGCTCTTGCTGGTTTGGCATTGGATATGGAATTAATATTTTTGATATCTTTACAGCGTTTTCTAAACTATCGATTTTTTTTAATTCCCCATCATTTAAGTATGCATCATTTTTCACATACCCAAATTGCATATCATAATCACCATAACGGCTTACTACTTGTTGATGAACTGTTTGCTCCACAGATTGATTTCCAAGCAATAGCATAGTTGCCAACATAACACCTAGAGCCGCTCCAAGTGCAATTAACATATTTCTTAACCAATTTTGTTTAATTGATTTCGCTGCATACTTAATTGCCCAATGCATCGTCCCTACCTCCTACCTTAAAGTGCGTATTCATAATTTCTTGAATACGAGCAACTTGTTGAGAGATATTCCGGAATTTCCACCCCTTACTTTCCGCATGTTCATAAATAATCTGACCATCTAATAAGAAAATCACCTTATCTGCATGAGCAGCAACAAACGGATCATGTGTAACAACAACAGCGGTTTGCCCTAACTCATCACAAGCATTTCGCAAAGCAGCGATAATATTTTTGCTATTTTCAGAATCTAAGGCACCTGTTGGTTCATCGGCTAATATAATAGCTGGCTCATTCGCAAAAGCTCTTGCAATTGCAATACGTTGCTGCTGGCCACCTGATAGCTGAGATGGAAGATATTTTTCTTTTCCCTTTAAACCGACAATCTCAAGTAAACGCTTTGCTGTAACTGTTGCTTTTTTTTGAGATACATTATCTAATAATAATGGTAAACCAACATTTTCTTCCGCATTAAAAACCGGAATTAGATTAAACTGTTGAAAAATAAAGCCAATTTTATGTCTCCGAAATAGCGCAAGCTCTTTTTCTTTTAATGATGATATTTCTGTATTTTCTATCCGAATGTTACCCTTAGTTGGTAAATCTAATCCTCCAAGTAACTGCAACAATGTCGTTTTACCAGATCCACTCGCCCCCATAATACAAACAAAGTCACCTTTTTGAATGTGAAAATCTATTCCCTTTAAAACTTTTGTTTCACTATCACCAAGGTCAAATGATTTTTCTAGTCCTTCAATCTCAATAATGTTCATATCATATACCCCTTCGCCTTAGATTTTTTCTCTCTCTACTAACAATATACATTTTTAAATAATAAGAATATATGAATTAAATACTTTCTCAACTTTATACAGAAAATTTTTAACCATGCAACTTTTTAGGTTTCTTATTTTCTAATCTATAAAACCATAACTCTAATGTTGCAATTGTCCACAAGTAGTCAACGTTATTGGTTTCTCCTTGTCTCCATAAATGAAGATCTTTTTTGAATCCCTCATGATCAACCAATCCGAGATCCGCTAAATATCCTTTACTATATGCTTTAGCCATTTCTGGCCATTCACGTTGTAAACCAGAATAAATTACAGAGTAGTGAGCTGTTTTATCAATTCGCTTTCGAATTGGTTCTGGTAGTATTTCTTTCATAGCATTTTTTAATATTAATTTTTTAATAGATCCTTGTAATTTTTGCTCCATTGGTATAGCAATTAAGAATTCTACTAATTCCCTATCAAGAAACGGATGTCTTGCCTCCATTCCTAGTGGAGCTGCGATATATTGATCGATAAAAGGAGTAATATTCGTTGTGATTTGATTTTCTTGTTTCCCTCTTGCTAGTCTTCCCCGTGCAATCCCCTTAACCGTCATAGCATCTTGAATATCTTTCGCTAGCCAAGGGCTAGCATTCATCTGTACTTTTTTGAACAATGGATGGATTCCATATTGAAGAAGATTTTTAAAGAATGGCTCTTCCCTTAAATACGCTAATTGTTTTACATCTCTAATTGCCTTGCCCCATTTAAAATTCCAAATATAATCAGAAATTACTAAGTTACTTCCAGAAAGTACTTCATCTCCCCCAGCTCCAGTTAACATTATATTTGAATTTGCTTCCTTTGCTTTCGCATATAAACTTTCTTGTACTCCAAAAGTAGAAGCATTGACAAATGGCTCCGCTGTAGATGGTGCATCATATGGGAAGTTTTTAAAACTCCATAAATCATCTGCTACAATTTCACGTGAGCGAACATTGTATTTTTGATTTATTAATTCAATATACTTCCTTTCATCGTCTGAGGCGTATTTATCGAAAACAAGGGAGACAGGGAAAAATTCTGTTTTGTTATTTTTTTCGTTTAGTAACTGTCCAGCTGAGAAAATACTCGTTGAATCTAGTCCACCACTCATAGCAACTGATACTGGTGAGTTCGATCGCATACAATCTTTCACGGATTGGAAAAAAATTTCACGAAAACGTTCTTCATAAATTTCAGAGTCCGAATATTCAATATCCTTAATTTGCTCAATATCCCAATATTTTTTTACTTCTAAACGTCCCTCCTGCAGGATTAAAATATGTGCTGCTGGCAGTCTCTTAACTCCCTCATACGGAGTCTTATCTGTTCTAACAAATCCTTGTTCTGTAATGTATTCAATAAAATATTCTCTGTCCCATTTCAATGAATGATTTGTACCATATATAAGACCTTCTAACATGCTAGAAAACTCTAGGTTTTTACCATTCCATTTATAAAACAATGGTCTAAATCCTAAATAATCTCGGCCACAAAGTAATCTTTTTACATTGGCATCCCATATAGCAAAGGAGAATTCTCCATAAATATATTTTGGAAAGTCGATTCCCCATTTTCTATACGCCTTCCATAGCAGCTCCACATCTGTTTCTTGAATGGAAGAATGCATACCACTTTGATTAAATTCATTAACTAATCGTTCTCTACGATCTAGCCTTACATCGGCCATAATCGTTATCCCTTCTTTAGAAAAGGGTTGCCGTTCTCTCATTGATTCAGCTGTTAAATTAAGCGCATTAAAGCCAAAGCCAATTTGTTCTTCTACATATACTTGTACATAGTCATTCCCTCTTGTTAAGTTTTCATTTATCATACGCAATACAGCAGCCCGATCTGGGATGAGTTTTTCTTTATAATACACACCAGTAATTCCGCTCATTTTTGGCCTCCTATTCTTAGTACCTCAATATAAGATTCTTTTACAGTCTGTATATCATTTACAACTGATCCATCATGTTCTAACCAAGCGTGTGAGCCAAAAGGAAACTTTTTAACCCCTATTACTAATTCAGCAGGGAGTCCCCATTTACGTACTAACTTAAAACCTATTAAGGAACGATGTAAACATTGGGCATTTCCGAAAAACCAAAAGCATACTTTATCAATTTTGTTTAATAATCGTGTTAACTTCTCTTTCTCCATTTCCCCTTCTTGGTTTAATTGTCCATATTTCGAACCGTATAATTCGGTTATATAACCAAACTCATATTTTTTCAGATAATAATTTACTAATAACGTTTCATAAATAATCTGGATATATTTCATCATTTTTGATCACCTTGATAGACTAATGATTTCTCTTCTAATTTACTTAAAAAGCTACCAATATCATTTTTTATAATGTCTAGCTGCGAGCTATCTATTTCATAATTATTTTTTACTAACTCAATGATCTCATCCGCATTTAACTTATTCTCAATTTGTCTCCAAACAAAAGATCCCATTTCATCGAGTCCAAAATATGTGCCTGCTTTCGTATCTAATAATACAGCCTCTCCATCTACTTCAGTAAAAACTACACTATCTTTCTTCACATATGTTATATTCATTCTTTTTCCTCCTCATTATCCTACTTTTATAGTATGTCTCTCGTTTTGACTGTTATAAAGGGCTTTAAATTTCCCTTCTATTTGCATCAATGTATCAAAATCTCCTTGCTCATATATTGTTCCTTGATCTAGTAAAAAGATATTGTCACATTCTGTAATCGTTGAAAGACGATGTGCAATAATAATAGCCGTTCTATCTTTTAAAATATTAAAAATTGCCTTCTTTACTGCATTTTCCGAAAAGGCATCTAACGAAGCTGTAACCTCATCCAAGATGACAATTCTACTATCCTTTAAAAAGATTCGCGCTATCGCTATTCTTTGTTTTTGTCCCGTTGATAGTCTAAACCCCTTCTCTCCAACGATCGTGTCATACTGATCTTCCATTTCCATAATAGCGTCATGGATATATGCCTTTTTAGCAGCATTCATAATTGCCTCTTCTGTTACATCTCCACATCCATAAGCAATATTATCTCGAATAGACATATGGAATAAGAATGGTTCTTGTGGTACATAGCTTATTAACCGAGTAAAAGTTTCCCTATCAAAATTTTTAATATTAACTCCATCAATCAAAATTTCACCCGCAGTAGGTTCACATAACCTACTCATCAAATTAGCTATAGTCGTTTTGCCGCCACCACTTTCTCCAACAAGTGCAATTTTTTGGCCGGCCTGTATTTGAAACGACATATTATTCAAAACTTTAGATTGCTCATCATAGCGAAAATCTACATTATCAAATTGCACTTCACCTTTTATCTCTTTCCCCTCATATCCTTTTTCCGGAAACTTTATTTCATCATCACTATCTCTAAATTCCAACAACCGCTTTAATGCTTTCATAAAAACAGGTATTCTTGTCCATACACCTGCCAATGTTTGTGTTAGATCTGATAATTGCACTAAGTAAGTAGAAAATGCCACTACCGTTCCAATACTAATTTCTCCTTTTGCAACCTCTGTGCTAGCTACCCAAAATACTGCTATAGGTGCAAATACAGCCAGAAAGCTAGTCAATGCTCCCATTCCTTCCATAAGAGTTGAGCTAAAAATGTTATATTTCGAGATAGATGTAATAATTTTTTTAAAATGGTTTCGTTCTGTCTCTTGTGTTCCAAGCGTCTTTATTAAAAAGATCCCATTCATATTCATTGTTTCTTGAATTTTAGATATAGATTCCGCCCTATAATTCCATGATTTAACATTTATAGGTACTGTCCAACGAGAGAAAAATGGACTGGGTAATAAAATTAAGGGAACAAATAGCAAGGATGTAAATGTTAAACTAGGACTAAGCATAAACATCGTAAATAATGTTGTACTTAGTAAAAATAGTTTCGAAGCAAATTGGGTTGTAATTGTCGATAAATGTGAATTCACTTCTCCCGGTTCTTGTAAAACACGCTGCAAAACTTGACCGCTCTTATTACTAATGAAGAAATTCATTGATTTATCCATCACTCGGTTATACATTTCTAACTGTAAAATATTAGATGTTTTCTCTGATAAGGAACTTGAGAAGTACCGTAATAAGAGATTCGCGATTCCAAATAAAAGTGGTAACACCGCAAAAACCATTAAAAGTACCGTTAAAGAGTATTTGCTATTTCCTTGCAAACCATGATCGATTATCTCTTTTAAAACGAGCGGTGATAACGGCCCAAGTAAACTCGTAACTCCGATACAGAGTAAAACGATTAAAGCTGTTTTCCATTCCTTAGAAATTGTTTTTACAATCCATTTCACTGCGTAAATATTTTCTTTCTGAATTTTCATTCTTTTAAACATATACGTCTCTCCTTAAACGAGATAAGTTTCAGGAAACAAAACTAGAATACCAAACATCACAAACATCGCAACATTTCGAGATACATGTTTCATTGTGATTTTTTCTGCTGAGTGAAGGCCAAAACATCCACAACCATTCGGTTGTACTTGATTAACCTTGATCGCCATTAGCAAGGCAAAACAAAATTGCATACATGCACCAATTAAAGCAGCAGTAAAAATGTTAGATCCACCGATAAAAAGCCCTACTACTACCGCAACCTCAATAGCTGGTACTATTATTGTTATAAAAGGAATCATAAACTTTGGAAATACTTTATAATCTTCAATAATTACTTTAAACGCATATACATCCTTCAATTTTCCAATCGAGCTTCTAAAATACACAATTGCCCCTATTAAACTCAACAAACGAATTGCATATTGCAAACTAATACTTAAAGATTCTTCCATTCTTTTTTCACCTCTTTAATAAAAGATTCATATTGCTCTAAATCTGTTTTTGGTATCTCCTGCATTGGATCGAAGTTCTTCACACTATGTCCATCATGAAATACAAGTAACGCAGGCACATCCGAATGTGATACATAACTTTGTTGTGAACGAGAATCAATTGCTACAAATGGTAATCCTGCCTTCTCTACAATATTTTTGACCTTTGCAAAAATTTGCATGCACGAAGTACACTTAAATGAATCAATAATAAAAACTACCATTTTTTCTCCAGAATCTATTCTCACTTTCGTTTTTTCATACTCTTCCAATTGATTTACAACTTTTTGATATTTAAAATATTTATTTCCTAAAAAAATTGCAACAACTAAGAAAACTACTCCAACAGGTATAGCATTCATGTTTGCTATACTATCTGTAAATTCATGCAACACTATGACCACCACCTAAATCTCCAAATTTTATTGTTTGAATCACTCGATCACACACTTCATTTAAATATGAAAACTCTTTTGGATATTCAAGACTGTATACTGGTATCTCTTTAAATATGGAAGAAGAAAAAATGTTCATATACTGGATTGTCGTTTCTGGATTAATAATTCCTAAAGTAAATGTATTAGCAAGTATATGAATCAGTTTCTCATGCCCTTGTAATTGCTTTACCTTAATATCACCAACAGAATCGTTATGCGGTTTAAGCAAAAATAATCCTTTTAATTTTTTTGTATCTTTACATGCATTAGTTTCCCCTAATGAATATACTTGTTTCGTTGCTCCTTCAGCGAGGGAGCCTTCGTTAATGAATGTTTGTTGTGAGGCAATCGAAATAGAACTTTCATCCAATTTTAAAGCTGCATAACCTGGATGAACTAAAACTACATCATGTCTTATATCAAGAGGCATCACATCATCTGTAAAGAATTGCATTCCCTTCTCCATTAGAGCAATTTGAATTGTTGATTTCCCAACCCCTGGACCGGCCATAAACCCCCAAGCCCCTTCTCCATGAGTTATTCCACTAGCATGTATAGGAACAATTCCTCTAACTTGTAATATGTAGGGTAGGACAATCCCTACAAAACAAGCTGCTATATCCTGTTCTGAACTACAATAGGAAAATCGTATAAAGTTCACACTCTTACCATTTGCTAAGATTTCATATTTACCAGTTAAACAATTTACATACGTATGTTTACTATGGTGCTCTTGATTAACATAGTCATCAAACTCTTTAAATGGTAAATCTAATACCTGTTCTTTATCGATCTTAAAGAACAGATCAATCCCCTTTTCTTCTTCTGAATTAATATGATTGATTACTCCTACAGGTAGTGCAACTTCACTAGCAATTTTCAAGCCATAAAATCGATAATAAAACATATTTCCCCCTCCTAACCACAATGTTTATTAATCAATATTTTTCCTGTTTGTTTGTCATCATTAATGGACAATATATATAAGGCTTAGGACGATTTAATTTACTTATAAGATGACACTCTTCATTAAATTTAATATCCCCTATCAAAATATCTGATGTATTTTCAAGTCTTTTAATTGAAGATTTCATATAATTATTCAATTTCACTGTCCTCCCGAAATGTAATAGTTCAGACAAAATTTATCCACATCTTAAAACCATACAATAATAGGATAACAACAGGACTAATTTACTAATTTAAATTTTTAAAGAACCTGTTGTTATCCCTGTTATCTTTAAGACACTAGATTAGCAGTCGCCCGCTTCTCCTTTATAGATATCTACACACTTTCCACCTTGCATTCTATATGACCAGTTGCGTAAGTATACTTCACAACCCCAGCCCCCACAGCCTTTTACAATATCTGATGCATTCCCAAACTCTACTACCTCTGGCGCTACATATTTCTTTTTCATTTTCATTACCTCCGTTTTTTTAGTTTTATTTCGTTTTTACTTTTTCACTTTAAATTAGCAGTCGCCCGCTTCTCCTTTATAGATATCTACACATTTTCCACCTTGCATTCTATATGACCAGTTGCGTAAATATACTTCACAACCCCAGCCTCCACAGCCTTTTACAATATCTGATGCATTCCCAAACTCTACTACCTCTGGTGCTACATATTTCTTTTTCATTTTCATTACCTCCGTTTTTTTAGTTTTATTTCGTTTTTACTTTTTCACTTTAAATTAGCAGTCGCCCGCTTCTCCTTTATAGATATCTACACATTTTCCACCTTGCA
>Ga0209025_1003418_pt1 | contig 15061 bp, 14 predicted proteins | sample AraplaMF_Col_mLB_FD_184256 | JGI IMG/M metagenome (GOLD analysis project Ga0209025, IMG submission 184256) | Arabidopsis root microbial communities from the University of North Carolina, USA - plate scrape MF_Col_mLB (SPAdes) (version 2) | ecosystem: Host-associated > Plants > Roots > Endosphere... | reverse complement strand
CCGCCGCCGCGCGTGAGTCCCAGGCCCGAATAGCAGGCGTCGACCATGAAGAGCACATGCTTGGCCGAAAGCGCCTCGGCCACTTCCTGCAGTTGCGGCATCGAGATGGCGTCGGCCGGCAGGTCGTCGAGCGCGGCATCGACCGGCACGATGTAGCCCACGTCGCGTCCGCTGGCGAGCTTGCGCGTGCTGCCGTGGCCGGCGAAGAACACCAGCACGCGGTCGTCGCGCTTCACGCGCTGCTTGTCGGTGAGCTTGTCGTTGAGGGCGCGCAGGATGTTGGCGCGAGTGGCCTGGCCGTCGTACAGCGCGGTGACGTTCTCGGGCTTGAAGCCCAGGCGGGTGACGAGCTGCTGCTCCATCGCCTTGGCATCGGTCACCGCATGGTGCAGGCCGGGCCACTGGGCGTACCTGTCGATGCCGATCACGAGCGCATGGCTCTCGCGGTAGAGCGTGTCACCGGCGGCGGCCGCTGCTGCCACGCCGTCGTCGGGCGCCGGGCGCTTGGCGGCGTTGACGACGAACTTGCCGTCGCGCCAGGTGGCGAAGCGGTAGCCGTCGGCCACCAGCTGGTCGAGCACCGTGGGCAGGGCCTGCACGGTGCGGCCCTGGATGTCGTGGAACAGGATCACGCCGCGCTTGGCCTTGTCGACCTCGGCCAGCACGCGGTCGGCGATCGACTTGGGCACCGGGTCGGCCCAGTCCATGGAGTCGACCGTCCAGAGCATGGAGCGCAGCTTGAGCGCCTCGACTGTGGTCAGTTTGGCTTCGTTGCGCGCGCCGTACGGAAAGCGGAACAGCGTGGACTGCGGCCGGCCGGTGGCGTCGAGCAGCGTTTCGGTCTCGGTCGCCTCGTTGCGCACCGCGTCGTCGCTCATCTTGGCCATCATGCCGTGGCTGAAGCTGTGGTTCGCCAGGGTGTGGCCCGCTGCCAGCACGCGCTTGGCGACCGCGCCGTTGGCACCGAGCTGGGCCTTGCCCTGCGCGTCGAGCTTGCCGAGGTTCTGGCCGAGCTGGAAGAAGATGGCCGGCGCGTCGTAGCGCTTCAGGATCTCGAGGATCTCGTCGGTGTGCTTGGCGTGCGGACCATCGTCGAAGGTCAGTACCACGGTCTTGGGCGGCAGCGAATTGCCGAAGATCTCGCGGGCGTCGGCGCCTTCCTTCTCCTTGGCGCCGCTCGTCGGCTGCGTGTAGGGAACGATGGTCCCGAAGTCCTTCAGGATCTGCTCGCGCGAGTAGATGCCCTGGAGCTTGGCCACGTAATCGGCCCACTTCTCGCGCTTCGGCTCGATGCCGCGCTGCGCGAAGCGGCCGAACACGTCCTTCAGTTCGCGGTCGTAGGCCTGCTCGATCTCGGCGAGCACCGCCAGGTCTTCGCTCGCGCGCCGGCCGAGCTTGAGGCCGGGCAGCGACTGCGCCTGGCTGTAGCGCGTGCTCAGCTCGGACAGGAATTCCTTGAACGCCAGCCGGTCGGCATCGAACCAGCTCGGCTCGCTCTCGATGCGGTCGAGCAGCGCGTTCAGCGCCGGCACGGTGGCCGGGTCTGTCATCTCGCCGGCCTGGGCGATCAACGCGCGCTGGCGTTCCTGCATGTCGTGGAAAAGCATCTGCCCGACCGCGCCGACGGCGCGCTTGTCGGCCGCATCGAGCGTGCGTTCGCCGGTCATCAGCACGATCATCTGCCGATGCGCGGCGAGAAGGGCGTCCGCTCGTTCCTGCAGCGCGGCGGGAATGCCCACCGGGGCGGCCGCCGCGGCGGGCGCAGCCGCCGAGGCCGCGGCCAACGGCGGGGTGGCCGCAGCCACGGCCGGGGGTGCCGCGCCCTCAGGCTCGCGCTGGCATGCGGCCAGTCCCATCGTCAACGCCGCAACGGCCACGACATGGCCCGCGATCTGCCATCGCGCACGTTTCATCGGCATCGGGAGCTACTTACTTGGCTGTGGACTTGGGCTGGCCGTCGTCCACCTTCACTGTGAACTTGCCGGCGAGGATGTCGGCCTGCTTGGCCTTCACCTTGGCGACGATGTCCGCCGGCACCTTCTTCTCGAAGGTGCCCAGCGGCGCCAGCTCGGAGCCCTTGTGCTTCATCTGCGCGTACACGCCGTAGTCCTCGGCCGCGAACTTGCCTTCCTTCACCAGCTTGATCGCATGGTCGGCCGCGGGTTCGAAGTTCCACAGCGCGGACGCGACCACCGTGTCGGGGTACTGGCTCTGGGTGTCGATCACGTTGCCGATGGCGAGCTTGCCCTTTTCCTTGGCCGCGTCGGACACGCCGAAGCGCTCGGCGTACATCACGTCCGCACCCTTGTCGATCATCGCGAAGGCCGCTTCCTTGGCCTTCGGCGGGTCGAACCAGCTGTTGATGAAGCTCACGCTGAACTCGACCTTCGGATTGGTTTCCTTCGCGCCCGCCATGAACGCGTTCATCAGCCGGTTGACCTCCGGAATCGGGAAGCCGCCGACCATGCCGATGCGGTTGCTCTTCGTCATGCCGCCGGCCACCATGCCGCTCAGGTACGCCGGTTCCTGGATGTAGTTGTCGAACACGCTGAAGTTGGGCGCCTGCGGCTTCAGCGACGAGCCCATCAGGAACGCGACTTTCGGAAAGTCCTTGGCCACCTTGCGCGCCGCCGCCTCCACACCGAACACCTCGCCCAGGATCAGCTGGTTGCCGGCGGTCGCGTACTCGCGCATCACGCGTTCGTAGTCCGCGTTGCTCACGTTCTCCGTGGCCTTGTATTCGATCTCGCCGCGCGCCTCGGCCGCCTTCAGCGCCTTGTGGATGCGCCCCACCCATTGCTGCTCGAAGGGCACGGTGTAAACCGCCGCCACCTTCAGCTTGGCCTGCGCCAACGCGATGCCCGGCGCGCCGGCCGCAAATGCCGCCGCGATCGCGGCGGAACGAATGATCAATTGACGACGTGCGTTCACTGTCTTCTCCTCGATTTAAAAACATCAGCGCAGCAATCCCCATGCCCGCCCAAAATCCCCGGGGCTCGAACACCCCCCCAGGGCTTGCGCGCTTCGCGCGCGGCCCCCTTCCAGAGACACCGAGGAACCGGCTTCGCCGGGCCTCAGGTGTCGCCCCCGGTAGGGGGGTGGCGAAGCGGACACGAAGTGCCGCGCAGCCTGGGGGCGAGCCTTATTTCGTCCCGAAAATGCGGTCGCCCGCGTCGCCCAGGCCCGGCAGGATGTAGCCGTGGCTGTCCAGCTCGCGGTCGATGGCGGCGGTGTAGATCGGCACGTCGGGGTGCGCGGTCTGCATGGTCTTCACGCCTTCGGGGCAGGTCAGCAGGCAGACGAACTTGATCGACTTGGGGTTGAGTTCCTTCAGGCGCTCGACCGCCGCCACGGCCGAGTTGCCGGTGGCCAGCATCGGGTCGACCACGATCACGTCGCGGCTGTCCATCTCGCCAGGCATCTTGAAGTAGTACTCGACCGCCGTCAGCGTCTTCGGGTCGCGGTACAGGCCGATGTGGCCGACGCGCGCACCGGGCACCACGGTGAGCATGCCGTCCAGGATGCCGGTGCCTGCGCGAAGAATCGACACCAGCACCAGCTTCTTGCCGTCGATGACCTTGGCCTGCATGGTCTCGAGGGGTGTCTCGACCTCGATGTCCTGCATCGGCATGTCGCGCGTGACCTCGTAGGCCATCAGCATGCTGATTTCGTTGAGGAGCCGGCGGAAGCTGTTGGTCGACGCGTCCTTGCGGCGCATCAGCGTGAGCTTGTGCTGGACGAGGGGGTGATTGACGAGGTGGACGTTGCTCATTGGAATTGTGTGTGGCGTTGCGAAGAGAACCCGAGAGTCTAAAAGACCGTGCCGTCGCTCTCGATCAGCAGCGGCGGCGCACCGTCGCGCAGGCGTTGTGCCAGTGCCCGGCCTGCCGCCCAGGTACCGCCTTCGAGCACGCAGGCCAGCGGCAGCTCTTCCTCGGAGCGGTCGAGCACCTTGCGCACGCGCGGGGCCACCTCGTCGAGCAGCGCCACCGTGAGCGCGCGCCACTCGACGATGAACTCGTCGCCCACCTTCCATCGGCGGGTGAGGAAGGACGGGTCCTTCGGCACGATCACGCCGCTGTCGATCAGCAGGCCGCCGTTGCGGTACTCGGGCAGGGCAGTGAGCGCGTCGAGGTGGCGCACCTTCACGCCGGCCCATTCGAAAGGCTCGAGCAGCGAGTACGTGAGCCACTGCGACAGCTTGTGGAAGGGCATCCAGCCGTTGGTGAGGCCGGGCCCCCGCACCGCGCTGTGGCGCCAGCAGTCGCCCAGCGCCAGCGCCGGGTCGCCCGAGCCGATGCCGCCGGGGCTGTCGCTGCCGTCCGCCGCAATGCTGTCCACCGCATTGGCCGCCGGCCAGATGCGCGAGAGCGACTCCAGCAGCAGCGACAGGATCTGGTGGGCCGTGACCTCGGCGGTCGGCGGCGCGGCCGGGCCGTAGGGGCCGACCAGGGCGTCGAACAGCTTGCCGGGGCGGCCGTCGTCGCCGAAGGTCTCGGGTTGCTCGCTCATGGCCTCGCCGAGCCGGCGAAGCAGCGTGGCACGGCCCGCCAGGCCGACCAGCGGATTCACCTCGCTGACCTGGAAGGCATCGCCGAGCCGGTCGGTCACCAGGCCGCGAAGGCCGGCCGCGTCCACCTGGTACGGATGGTCAGGGTCAGAGGAAAACAGGCCGCCCATGAACGCGTGGTAGCTGGCCACGCCCAGGCCTTCGGAGCGGGTGAAGCGCTCGCCGGTCGACGACTCCGTGTAGTGCCAGTCGGGACCGGCACCCGCGTCGAGCAGCACGCTGACCAGCACAAGATCGATGTGGGCGCGGGCGCGCTGCCGCGCGTCGGCGTCGCCGAGCAGGGTGTTGAGTTCCTCGAGCCGGTTGATGCCGCCGGCCTCGAAGTGGCGCCAGCGGCTGTGGTACGGAATGGTGTCCCAGGGATAGCGTTCGCGCGTGACCTCGGCGACGTTGCGCGCGGCGTCCTCCAGTGCGCTGTCGTCGCCGATGCTGAACCACTGCGATTCGCCGCTGCGCGCGCGGGCCAGCAAGGCTGCGGCGCGCTGGCGGATGGCGGTGGTGGTGCGCAGCAGGCTGGCCGCGCCGGCGGCATGGCCGGCGTCCACGGTGAATTCGATCGACGGATCGACCTTGCCTTCGCCGCCAGGCGGCAGGCTGCCCGATCCGTCGACGGGCAGGTGGGAGTCAGTGTTGTGGCTGGTGGTCATTCGGTGAGTCCGCGGCCCTTGGCCTTCTTGAGTTCTTCGGCGTCCGGCACCGGGCCGGGCGTGAAATAACCGGCGGCCATCTTCGCGTCCATTTCGACGCGGGCGTCCGCCGGGATCAGTTCGTCGGGAATGTTCACCCGCTCGCCGATCTCGATGCCCGAGCCGGTGATGGCGTCGAACTTCATGTTGCTCATCGACACGAGCCGATGGATCTTGCGGATGCCGAGCCAGTGGAAGACGTCGGGCATCAGCTCCTGGAAACGCATGTCCTGAACGCCGGCCACGCACTCGGTGCGCGCGAAATACTGGTCGGCCGTGTCGCCGCCCACCTGGCGCTTGCGCGCGTTGTAGACCAGGAACTTGGTGACCTCGCCGAGCGCGCGGCCTTCCTTGCGCGAGTACGCGATGAGGCCGACGCCGCCGCGCTGCGCGCCCTGGATGCATTCCTCGATCGCGTGCGTGAGGTAGGGCCGGCAGGTGCAGATGTCGGAGCCGAACACGTCGGACCCATTGCATTCGTCGTGGATGCGCGCGGTGAGCTCCACCTCGGGATTGGCCAGGTCGCGCGGATTGCCGAAGATGTAGAGCGTCTGTCCGCCGATGGGCGGCAGGAACACCTCGAGGTCGGAGCGCGTGACCAGCTCGGGGTACATGCCGCCGGTTTCCTCGAACAGCACGCGGCGCAGGTCGGTCTCGGAACAGCCGAAGCGGCGCGCCACCTCGGGCAGGTACCACACGGGCTCGATCGCCGCCTTGGTCACCATGGCGGCGCCGCCGGCTGTGAGGAACTTGCCGTCGGCCTTGAGGCGGCCTTTCTGCAGCGCCTCGATCACTTCGGGCAGGATCACGTGGGCCTTGGTGATCGCGATGGTCGGGCGGATGTCGTAGCCCGCGGCCAGTTCGGTGGCGAACACGTCGGCCACGAGAGCGCCCCATGGGTCGAGCGACACGATGCGGCCGGGCTCGCTCCATTGCGGGTAAGGCCCGATCACGTCGGTGGGCGCTGTGTTGGTGAGGTCGGCCTTGTGCTCGCGCTTGAGTGCGCCGGCTGCCACGGCGAGTGCGCGGTAAACGCTGTAGGAGCCGCTGTGGGTGCCGATCACGTTGCGGTGCGCCCGCTTGGTGGTGGTGCCGACGACCGGCCCGCGCTCGGTGGCGGTGGCCGCGCCCCAACGGATCGGCAGTGCACCGAAGCCGCCGGCGTGCGAAGTAAGGCGGATGTGGCCGGTCGATGAGGCCGTGTGCGGCGACGTGCCTATTGGCGGTGGCGCGCCCAGCGGCTGCAGGGGGAGGGAGGAGGCGGGGCCGGCAGGCACCGCGGAAGAAGAGGAAGCGATCGTTGTGCTGTCTGCAGACATTGGTGGCCCTCAAAAAATGCAATGTACCGACCGCCCGCGCGCCTTGCAAGCCGCGCGGGGACGGACAACACCGCGTCCGGGTCACGGCCGGCGCCGCGACGCGCAGGGCTCAGGCCGGCGCGGAGCGCAGGCCGTACGACTTCCCGCCGACGAACAGGTACTCGGCCCGCATCACGGCCTCGCCCTTTTCTCCGGCGTGGGTGAAGCCGAGCACCCCCACCTGCGTGCCTGGCCTGATCTCCTCGACGCCCCAGGCCTGCAGCCGCGTGAGAGGCGCGAGTTCGACCTGCCACTTGCGGTCCTTGCGGGTCGGCAGCTGCGCCTTGGCCAGCAGGGCGGAGCCATCGACGTCGGCGCTCTGCTTCGGCAGCGCGCGCTGCTTCAGGTCGGGGGGCAGCGAGAGCTTCTCCGGCAGTTCCAGTTCGAGTTCTCCATGAGGGTTGCGCCACACGACCTTGACGGCGCGCCCCTCGATGTAGAGCGGGCGGTCCTGGTCGAAGCTGCTCCAGCCGTGGTGCGACCAGGCCGGCCCGGCCACGATGAAGGCCAGCGGTGTGGCAACGAAGGCGCGTCTTGGCATCGGCATCTCGGTCTCCTTGTTCAGGCGTACGCGATACAGCGACCGCAGATGATGACAGCCAGCCAAAACCCCAGGGAGAGAAGGCACTGCAGCCGGCCCCGGCCGGCCCGGCCGTCGAGGGTTGCGACGCCGCCCAGGGCGTGGAACACCAGCGCGTTCATGCCGGCCAGCGCGATCAGCAGCAGCTTCAACCGGAATGCCGGGTTGGCCAGCAATTCGCCGGACTGGCTCGCGAACATGGTGAGGCCGGTGGCTGCGCACAGGCCGAAGCCGGCCAGTGCAGGCGCCAGCGTGAGACGCGCCAGCAGGGCGGGCGGCAGTTCGCGTCCCAGGCCGAGGGCGCGAAGCTCGAACACCAGCAGGCCGCCGAACAGCATCGCGATGCCGACGATGTGCACCACTTCCAGCGCCGGGTAGGCCCAGGGATGCGAGACCAGTCCGCTGAACATGCGCGCTCCTTCCATGGATGTTTCAGGGGGGCGTGGGGTCGGGGCGAGCTTAGCCCAGCACCTGCCGCCGCTCACGGCACAATCCGGCAGGACTTTTTTTGACAAGGCTGTAACCGGCCGACCGGATGGCACGAAACAACCTAGGCAGCAGGACGAATCCGAGCGACGCTGAAGTGGCGCTGCGCAGCCTGTTCCTTCGCGGCCTCGATGGCGACGCGAAGGCATACCGGGACTTCCTGCAGCAGCTGAGCGCGCACCTGCGCGCCTTTCTGGGCAAGCGGCTTTTCGGCTGGCCCGATGAAGTGGAAGACCTCGTCCAGGAATGCCTGCTCGCCATGCACAACCAGCGCCATACCTACCAGAGCGACCAGCCGCTGACGGCCTGGGTGCACGCCATTGCGCGCTACAAGATGATCGACCTGCTGCGCGCCAAGTCGGTGCGCGACGACCTGCATGACCCGCTGGACGACGACCTCGCCGTGTTCGCCGAGTCGGCCGAGGAAGCGAGCGACGCCAGGCGCGATCTCGGCGGCCTGCTCGAGACGCTGCCCGAACGGCAGCGCCTGCCGATCGTGCACGTGAAGATCGAAGGGCTTTCGGTGGCCGAGACCGCGAACCTCACGGGCATGTCGGAGTCGGCCGTCAAGGTCGGCATCCACCGCGGCCTGAAGGCGCTGGCCGCCCGCTTCGGAAACCGCTGGGGGGAGGCCGCATGAAGACCGACGACCTCGTCGCGATGCTCGCCAACGGCGACGTCGCCGTGCCGCGCCGAGCCGCCAGCCGGCGCCTTCGCTGGGCCTTGCTGGCGGGCGTGCCGGTGTCGCTGCTGATCCTGTTTGCCGAGTACGGCATGCGGCGCGACATCGTGCAGGCCATGTTCTGGCCGATGTTCTGGGTCAAGGTGCTGTTTCCGCTGTGCATCGCCGCGGCCGGCTACGTGGCGGTGCATCGGCTTGCGCGGCCCGGCGTGGCGGTGCGTCAGGCCTGGCTCGGTGCGGCGCTGCCGGTGCTGGGCATCTGGGCGCTGGCGGCCATCGCCTGGTTCACCATGCAGGCCGACGACCGCATGCCGTCGCTGATGGGGCAGTCGTGGCGCATCTGCGCGGCCAGCATCGGGCTGATGGCGCTGCCCGTGTTCGCGGCCACGCTGGTGGCGCTGAAGGGCATGGCGCCCACGCGGCCCGCGCTGGCCGGCGCCGCGGCCGGGGCGCTTGCGGGCGGCGTGGGGGCCTCGGTGTATGCGCTGCACTGCATGGAGCTCACCGCGCCGTTCCTGGCCGTGTGGTACGTGAGCGGCATCGCGGTGCCGGTGCTGGTCGGCGCCGTGCTGGGGCCGCGCCTGCTGCGCTGGTAGGCGGCGTTCGTTTCGCGTCGCCCGTGCTTCGTCAGCGCTTCTTGCTGCCGAAGATGCCGCCCAGCACGCCGCGCAGGATTTCTTTTCCCACCGACGTGCCCATGGTGCGCACGGCCGACTTGGCCATGGTCTGCACCAGGCCGTCGTGCTTGGCGCCGCGCGGGCCGGTGGTGCCGAACAGCATGTCGTTGAGCATGCCGCCCATGCCGGAGCCCGATGCTTCCGCGCCGGGCTTGCTGCCTGCGGGCGTTCCGGCCGGTGCCGCGGGCGCGCTGTCGGCGCGGCCCTTGAGTTTTTCGTAGGCTGATTCGCGGTCGACCGCCTTCTCGTACACGCCCGCCACCAGCGAGCCGGCAATCAATGCCTGGCGCTGGTCCGGCGTGATCGGCCCGAGCTGGCTGGCCGGCGGCAGCACGAACACGCGCTCGGTCACGCTCGGGCGGCCCTTGTCGTCGAGGAAGCTCACCAGTGCCTCGCCGACGGCCAGTTCGGTGATGGCCGTCTCGATGTCCAGCCCCGGCTTCTGGCGCATGGTGCTGGCGGCGGCCTTCACCGCCTTCTGGTCGCGCGGCGTGAAGGCGCGCAGCGCATGCTGCACGCGGTTGCCGAGCTGGGCGAGCACCGAATCGGGGATGTCCAGCGGGTTCTGGGTGACGAAATACACGCCCACGCCCTTGGAACGCACGAGGCGCACCACGAGCTCGATGCGCTCCACCAGCGCCTTGGGCGCCTCGTTGAAGAGCAGGTGGGCCTCGTCGAAGAAGAAGGCCAGCCTGGGCTGCTCGGGGTCGCCCACTTCGGGCAACTGTTCGAACAGCTCCGAGAGCATCCACAGCAGAAAGGTGGCGTACAGCCGCGGCGAGTTCATGAGCTTGTCGGCCGCCAGGATGTTGACGACACCCTTGCCGCCCTCGGTCTGCATGAAGTCGGCGATGTTGAGCATCGGCTCGCCGAAGAACTTGCCGCCGCCCTGCGTCTCGATCTGCAGCAGGCCGCGCTGGATGGCGCCCACGCTGGCGGCGCTGATGTTGCCGTACTGCGTGGTGAACTGGCTGGAGTTCTCGCCCACGTACTGCAGCATGGCGCGCAGATCCTTCAGGTCGAGCAGCAGCAGGCCGTTGTCGTCGGCGATCTTGAACACGAGGTTCAGGACGCCGGCCTGCGTGTCGTTCACGTCGAGCATGCGCCCCAGCAGCAGCGGGCCCATGTCGGAAATGGTGGCGCGCACCGGGTGGCCCTGTTCGCCGAACACGTCCCACAAGGTGACGGGGCAGGCCGAGGGCTCGGGCACTTCGATGCCACGTTCCTTCAGCGTCGCGGCCAGCTTGCCGCCGATGGCGCCCTTCTGGCTGATGCCGGTCAGGTCGCCTTTGACGTCGGCCATGAACACCGGAACGCCGATGCCGGAGAGCTTCTCTGCGATGGTCTGGAGCGTGACCGTCTTGCCTGTGCCGGTGGCCCCGGTGATGAGGCCGTGGCGGTTCGCCAGGCCGGGAAGAAGTGCACACTCGATGGTGTCATGCCGTGCGATCAGAAGAGGGTCGGCCATGGGGTGCTCCGGGTCGTATCGAAAGGGGCAGTCTAATCAAGCGGCACTCCTATAATCCACGGCCGCACGGTAGTTCAGGAAAAAGTTTTAGGAGGTTTTTTTGTCATCGACTGCTCAGCCCCCCATTCCCGCCTCTGGTGACGCATCCGAACAGTCGCCAATCGAAAAAGAGCTTGCCGTGCTGCTCGTGAACGCGCTGAACCTCGAGGTCGCGCCCGAGGACATCGTGCCCACCGATCCGCTCTACGGCGAAGGCCTGGGCCTCGACTCGATCGACATCCTCGAAGTGGCGCTCGAAGTCTCCCGCCGCTACGGCTTCCAGCTGCGCTCGGACGACGAGCGCAACCAGCAGATCTTCCAGTCGCTGCGCACGCTTGCGACCCACGTCGCCGAGCACCGCGTCGCCACCTGAGCCCCATGTCGCGATGGCGAATAGCACTCCTTCTGGTGGTAGGGGTGGCTTATGCCGGCCTCTCTCACTGGATGACTGTGTTCCACCCCACGGCGCCTTGGGCGGTGGTGGTGCTGCTCGGTCCGCTGTGGCTCGCCGTCATGGGCTTTTCCGCAAGCTGGTTCGGCCGCTGGGGCTTTGCCGTCACGGCCGCGCTGGGCCTGGGAGGCGTGGCGCTCGTCTTCCTCGGTGAGGCCGGCGATCCCAACCGGCTGTACGTGCTGCAGCACGTGGCGATCAATACCGCGCTGTGCGGATGGTTCGGTTCCACGCTGCGCGGCCGCGGCCTGCCGCTGATCACCCAGTTCGCGCAGCGCGTGCACCCGCTCAGGGGGCACATGCTTTCCTACACGACTCAGCTGACGCGCATCTGGACCGCGTTTTTCGCACTCGTGGTGGCGGCGTCGCTCGCGATCTATTTCACCCGGCCGTTCTCCGACTGGTCGCTGTTCTCGAACGTGCTGTGTCCCGTGATGGTCGCGCTGCTGTTCGTGGGCGAGCACCTGGTGCGGTACCGGCTGCATCCCGAATTCGAACGCACCCGGCTGGTCGATGCCGTGCGCGCGTTCTACGGCACATCGTCGGTGGATTCCAACGCCGGCGGCCGATGACACAGGCGTTGCCCGCGTGACGACAGACTCCTCGACCACCGAAACCGGCGGCCTCCTGCCGCTGCTCGCAGACCGCGATCCCGATGCGCCGCTGGCCTGGCGCGCGGGCTCGCCGGTGAGCACACGGCAGTACCTGGCCGACGTGGCCCGCTTCGCGCCCACGCTGCCGGCTCAAGGACCGGCCGTGAACCTCTGCGTCGACCGCTACGCCTTCGCGGTGAGTCTTGGCGCCGCCATGGTGCGCGGCCATGCCAGCCTGCTGCCGCCCGACGCGCGGCCCGACACGCTGGCGCGACTGGTCGAAACGGGCGGGCCGAACCTCTTCGCGCTCACCGACGATCCGAAGCTCCAGACCCCCGGCATGCATCGGGTGCTGATCGAGGACCGATCGAGCCTCGAAGGCGACACGGGCGCCGTGGTGCCGCAGGTTGACGGCGCCATGCACGCGGTGAGCCTGCTGACCTCGGGATCGACCGGGGTGCCGCAGCCGCATGCCAAGACCTGGCGCACGCTGGTGGGCGACGTGGCCGTGGCCGTCGAGCGCCTGTGCCGTGTGCTCGGCCGGCCCACGCTCGAAGGCCTGACGCTGGTCGCGACCGTGCCGGTGCAGCACAGCTACGGACTCGAATCGTCGGCACTGCTGGCCATGCTCGGCGGCGCGGCGTTCGAAAGCAGCCGTCCCTTCTTCCCGGCCGACGTCGCGCAGACGCTGGCTTCGGTGCCGCGCCCGCGTGCGCTGGTGACCACACCGTTCCACCTGAAGACACTGCTGCTGTCGGGCATCGCGCTGCCGCCGGTCGACCTGATCCTGTCGGCCACCGCGCCGCTGTCGCCGCAGCTCGCGCAGCAGGCCGAACAGGCCATGGGTGCGGTGCTGCTCGAGATCTACGGCAGCACCGAGTCGGGCCAGGTGGCCACGCGCCGCACCACCGACAGCGAGATCTGGGAAACCTTCGGCGAGATCCGCGTGCACGCCGAGCCCTCGGCCGACGGCGGGCCCGAGCGCTTCATCTTCCAGGGCGACTTCATGCCCGAGCCGACGCCCATGGCCGACGTGCTCGAGCTGCTCGACGAGCGCCGCTTCCGCCTGTTCGGCCGCGCCAACGACCTGATCCACGTCGCCGGCCGGCGCAGTTCGCTGGCGCACCTGAACTTTCACCTGAACAGCATTCCCGGCGTGGACGACGGCGCCTTCTGGCTGCCCGACGAGGTGGCCGATGGCGTGGTGCGGCCGGTGGCGTTCGTGGTGGCGCCCACGCTGGGCGCGGGCGAGATCATCGCGGCGCTGCGCCAGCGGCTCGAGGCCGTCTTCGTGCCGCGCCGCGTGGTGCAGGTGAAGGCTTTCCCGCGCGAGGGCACGGGCAAGCTCACGGTGCGGGCGCTGCGCGAATTCGCGCTGGCCCAGCTCGCCGAAGACGACACGCCGGTGCAGATGGTCCATGCCGTGCCGGCCGACCACCCGGTGTTCGCCGGCCACTTCCCGGGGCAGCCGTTGCTGCCGGGTGCGCTGGTGCTGGCCGAGGTGATGGAAGCCATTCACCGGGTGCCGGCGCTCACGGCGCGCCTGGGCGCCAACCCCACGCTCGCCGCCGCGAAGTTCCTCGCGCCGGTGCGCCCGGGCAGCAGCCTGTCGATCGAACTGCATCCCGAGCCGGGTGCTGCCCGCGGTGTTCGTTTCGACGTTCGCTGCGACGGCGTGGTGGCTGTCACCGGCCGCTGGACGGCCGTGCAAGACTCCGCGTGATGAAACACACAGACGCCGAGGCACGCGCCGTGGACGAGGCGGCCCGCACCGGCCCCTTGCCGCACAAGGGCGAGGGCGGCGACTGGGCCCACGCGCCCGAGCGCAGCAACATGCTCGCGCTGCGCTTCATCGTGTTCATGGCGCTGTTCTTCGGGCGCCACATCACTCGGCTGCTGCTCCCGCCGATCGCGTTGTACTTCCTGCTGTTCGCACCGGCACAGCGTCGCCACATCAAGCGCTACCTGTTCCGCGCCATCGGGCCGAACGCGGGCTGGCTCGACGGCTTCCGGCTGCTGCATGCCTTCTCGTCGACCGTGCTCGACCGCGTCTACTTCCTGCGCGGGCGCATGGACCTTTTCAAGGTCGAGATCGAAGGCAACGGCCCGCTCGACGCCGAGCTGGCGAGCGGGCGGGGCGCGTTCCTGCTCGGTGCGCACGTCGGCAGCTTCGAGGCCCTGGGCGCGTGCAAGCAGCAGACGCACCAGCGCGACATGCGTCTGGCGATGCTCATGTATCCGGACAACGCACAGCGCATCACGGGCATCCTCAACGCCATCGCCGTGCCCGAACTGCGGCCTCACGTGATCGCGCTGGGCCGCCCGCACTCGATGCTCGCGCTGCGCGACTGGCTCGACGGCGGCGGCATGGGCGGCATGCTGGCCGACCGGACGCTGCCGGGCAGCGAAGACCAGCCCGCGCACCAGCGCGGCAACAACATCGTGCTGCCGTTCCTCGGGCAGCCTGCCGTCTTCAACGACGGGCCTTTCCGCCTTGCGGCGCTGCTGCGCCGGAAGGTGTTCTTCATGGCGGGGCTTTACGACGGAGGCGGGCGATACCATGTCCGGTTCGATCCGCTGGCCGATTTCGGCGAGCGGGCCTCCAGCCCGGCGGAGCGCGAGGAGCGCATCCGTGCCGCAGTCGAGGCCTATGTGTCGCGCCTGGAGGCACTCTGCCGTGCGTACCCCTACAACTGGTTCAACTTTCATGATTTCTGGCTCGAAGACGCGCCTTGACTGGCTTTGCAGGGCACTCGTGCTGGCGCTGGCACTGTGTGCCGTGCCGGCCTGGGCAGCATTCGACCTGCCCGAACTGATGGGCCTGCTGGCCAAGCAGAAGAGCGGCGAGGCCCGCTTCACCGAACAGCGCTTCGTGCACGGCCTCGAGGGCCCGCTCGACGCCAGCGGCACGCTCAGCTTCGACGCGCCCGACAAGCTGGTGCGACGCACGCTGTCGCCGCGCATCGAGACCATGGCGGTGGAGGGCAACACGCTCACGCTGTCGCGCGGCGGCCGCAACCGCATGCTCGCGCTCGACAGCATGCCCGAGCTGCTCGGCCTGGTCGAAGCCATGCGCGGCACGCTCACCGGCGACGGCGCCACGCTGCAGCGCTACTTCAAGACCACGGTGACCGGCTCGACCGCCAAATGGACGCTCGACCTGGTGCCGCTCGACAGCCGCCTTGCCGCACAAGTGCGCAGCATGCGCATCAGCGGCCGTTCGAGCGAAGTGCTCGGGCTCGAGATGGAATTCGTCGGTGGTGACCGCTCCTCGATGAATATCACGCCGGGTGCCGCGGCAGCGGCGCCCGCCGTGCCTGCCACCGCGGCTCCGTCCGGTACGTCCGGACGCACCGCGCCGTGACCGCGCCGCAGGCCGGCGGCGCCCCGGGCAAGGCGCGCCGGGCGGCCGTGTTGCTGGCATGGCTGCTGGTGCTGCTGTGCGGCGTGGTGGTCATCGCCCGCACGCAG
>Ga0209025_1003417_pt1 | contig 15063 bp, 14 predicted proteins | sample AraplaMF_Col_mLB_FD_184256 | JGI IMG/M metagenome (GOLD analysis project Ga0209025, IMG submission 184256) | Arabidopsis root microbial communities from the University of North Carolina, USA - plate scrape MF_Col_mLB (SPAdes) (version 2) | ecosystem: Host-associated > Plants > Roots > Endosphere... | reverse complement strand
TATACTGTTTGGTGCAAAAACGATCATTTTCTCAGCCTTGAGCTGCTCATGATATTGATAAATTAAAAAAGCAAGACGATGCAAAGCAATCGTTGTTTTTCCACTCCCTGCAACACCTTGAATAATCAGAGGAACATTCTTCTCAGCACGGATAATATCATTTTGTTCTGCTTGGATCGTTGAAACAATATCTTTTAACTTGTTATCTTTATTTTCACCTAAACGATAGAGAAGAAAATCATCTGCTAATGATAGATCCTCATTTCCCCTTACATATGTATCTACAACTCGTTCGAGTGTTTGCTTCCGAATAGCAATGTTTCGTTTTAAATGAACAATTCCTTCAACGATTCCTTCTGGAGAATCATAAAAAGCTGCATCTTCTCCTCCTGTAAATGAATAAAACATACTGGCAACAGGTGCCCGCCAATCAACAACGATCGGTTGCTGCGTTTCTTCATCAGAAGCACCCACTTTACCAATATAAACAGGTGCTGGCTGCGCGTGTCCCTCTTCTTGAAAATCTAATCGTCCAAAATAAGGTTCTTCACTGGCAATGCGAAGTCTTTGACGACTAGATTCTCGCATCGTTTCAAGCACTTGTTCTGTAAAATTTTCCCCATGATAAACCGGAATACTCTCTAACTTCTTCAATTGGTGATTAATTTGTGAAAGCGTATGATTTAATTTCTCTAGCTCTAGCTCATAAATGCCTTTCATTTTTGGAATCCCCTCCCATTCGTTGGAATTTTCAGTCGAAGTTTAATTGTATTAAAAATAAAGCTTATAAGTCAAGGGTTTAGAGGGGATTTTCTAAAAAATTCATATTAACTCCTTAATCCATGCTGATGAAGGAAATTGTTCTTTTAATGATCACCTTACATGCCCATCAACTAAAAAAATAGAAGGTCCCTTAAACGGTAAAAGTAAGCATTCCTCCATCAAAATGGAAACAAAATTTTCGTTATGGAAATGCCTCGAAATATTAGCTTGAATACCTTCCTATAAACTTGATAGTTATGGGATGGCAAGAAAAATTAGCTCTAGCTTTTCAGAAAATGTTTGAACTTAGGTTTTATGTCATTCGATCAGCAGGACCCTATCGTTATCAAGATAATAAAGTGAAACTTTAATCAGTGGGGGTTTTCTTCATCCCCCACTGATTATCAGCCCTCACCAATCGGGCTTTTACGGGCAGTTTATCTCCCGCCTAACTTCTTAAGAAAAGCGGAAGCAGCTCGTTCAGAATCGCAGGACGTTGGAGCCCCTTTTTTGCCTCGTCCGAGGGGGCGAAACGGCCGAAGATTCTAGCCGCTAGAGCTGGACAATGCTTTCGCTGAATTTTGAGGTGGGAGTATTACTGCCCGTTAATGCGGGATAAAACAAAATCCACATTATCCAACACCTTAATCATTTTATGGGACAATTCCTGTCATAATAAATTAAATCTAATAGATACTCACGATATTTGAATACTTAAAAGTTTTAGACGTAAGGAAGAATTATATGATAATATATCTATATAAATTCCTATTTTTTGTATTTATGTTTAATTTTAGGTGTTGTTTGCAAGAATATATAGCATCATTTAGTTAGAAATTAATGTTTTCTCCTTACAGGGTATACACCACACTATTTTATAATAAGAAAAAGTATAAATCTCTAAAATAAATTTACTCATAATTTAAAAATATTGGGGGATTCTTTTATGACTAATAATACGTATGATAATTCAATTTACAAAAAGCACTTTTATAATACTATTTGGTCAATTCCTTTAGTGGTTGTAGCTTTATTTATATTATCCTCTATAGAATTAGAATTATCTAATTTTTTACTAATTACTTTTGTTTCTATTGTTATATTACTTTTTCAATTAGTTTATTTTTACAAGAAGTGGAAATCGGATAGAAACCAGAAAAGATAACGTTAATTTTGATAAATCAATAGGGTAATTGTAATTTTATGTTAAAACGAATGTGGAAATTGAGAAGAAATGTACTTAGATTAATGAGGCAGTTATCTTGAACAAAGGGAGTGAGGAATTGGACGAAAAGAAACTATTAAAATTAGTTTTAGAAATTCAAGAGCTACAAGATTTTGGGAAAGATTTTGAACATAAACTTACTGTATTTGAAAATAGTGTTCCCTATCCATATGCAAAAGAATTATTTTTTGCTGACTACGGTGCAGAATACATTGTAAAAAGAGCTATTAACCATAAAACTATAAAGTTAGGTGAGTTAAATAAAGACGAGTTAGTTACCTTGGTTCAAAAACTTATGGATGGGGAAGGAGAAGAATGGGAGCTGACAATTTGGTTGGACATGGTTGAATCGTCTGTTGTTGACCCTAAAATAAGTGATTATATTTTCTGGAGTGATGAAGAATTAACCGCCAGAGAAATTATAGACAAAGCATTGGCTTATAAACCATTACAATTATAAAGTGTGTTGCTCCAAGTAGAGTTAACTCTCTTTTTTAAGAATGAATTGTGTAAAATCAATATGTTTAGAACTTTGTTTGAATTTGGTCTTTAATTTTAATTAAGCTAAAGGGTACTTTAATTGAATAAGACAATAAAAGACGCTCAGAGTTTTTTTAACTCTGGGCGTTTTCATATGCTAATTATAATGTGATTTTACAGGTCAATTCGGTTTCTAATTTTATTGTGAATTTATCTTCTAAATATAATTTTGTACTTCAAAACTGAACCCGTTACTCTAACCAGGATACGCCTTTTTTTATTCCATTGTGTATATAACATAAACAATTCCTTATCATTAATTACATTTAGAAAGCGCGAATTTAGTTGTAACATTCATTCTCTTCGTAAATGAAGAATTCACTATTGCTTGAAATTGTACAAAAATATTACCGTTTTTTTGTACTTTGAATACGCGTCCATAAGGTGAATTAGCATTGTATGTGCCAATTACTTGGTTGTCTGCATCAAAGACTGTATAAGAAATCGGGAATCTTAAATTTTCAAGGAGCTACGTTATTTTCAGGAGTTTACTAATTCTTTACTCCTGTATGTTCAATAATGCGCTTCATCGCTTGAATTTGTCCTAAGTGATTTGCTTCATGCATTAACGTGAGACCTGCTAATTCTCCAAAGGTTTCAAGTCCCATAAATGGTTTTTCCAGTGTTTCATTTAACCTTTCGGCAGGAATTTGTTGAAGACGAGCTAATTGATCTTTCAACTCTATAATGAGTTTATCCATGGTAGGTACATCATTTTTCCAGTCAGCCGGTTTTGTACCGTTTCCAAATAATTCGATATAATTTGCGGGAAGATGGGTTGTTTTATGCGGAAAGCCAAGCATAAACTGTTCAGCAACCGTTAATACATGGCCAATATGCCATTTGATCGTGTTGTTAAAACCATCTGGCTGCACATTTACTATTTCCTTCGAAAGTGATTCTACGTTTTTAATAAAATAACTTCTTGTCATCTTAAATTGTTTAAATAGTAGTTTATTCATACCTTATTCCCCTTTCAAATTCCTCTCATTCCTTTATATATGAAAAATCATGATACATTAGAATACACATAAAACAAATATTGATTCTATATAAAACCATTTTAATTTTCCGACCTATAAGGCAGAATACAACATGATCACTACTTGCTTTCTTATATTGTTTCCAAGGACGTGACCGCTTCTAAGCATGGCCAGATGCTCTCGTCCGCCTAAAAAGAAAGAGGGTTTTTATATCGATTTTTTAATTTGTATTTATATACCCCCCTACTATCACACTACTATTTCTTCATTTGAAAATAAGCACGAATCATAAAGTAACTTATATGATCAGGAAGTTGTTCTTTTATAGCTTTCAATCCACCTTCAGCTTTCTCAATTGCAGCTCTGATCATAGATTCATATTCTTTCGGAACAAAACCTGGCCAATCTACTTCCATTCCTTCTTCAAAACAACGAATTAAATGATTTTCTACCGTTTGCATAGACAACTCACGTGATTCAGCAATTTGAGAAAGTTCTTTCCCTTGCTTATACATTTCATATGTAGCATGATGAGAATTTTTCATTGTCTTTTTTGACTGCTTTCGTTCTGTTATAACTTCGGTCGTTATCATCGCTTCTATATCGGGATGCTGTTCGAGGAAGTTTGTGACAACTTGTAAAAATATACTACCGTATTTTTCAAGCTTATGTTCACCAATTCCCTTTACTCCTAGCATTTCCTCTCGTGTTTTCGGCAATTTTGCACACATATCTTTCAATGTTTGATCAGAGAAAATAACAAATGGCGGCACTCCTTCTCCTTGGGCGATTTCTTTACGCACATGACGCAACTCTTCAAATAGTGGATGATCTTTCACTATTTGTTTTGTTTCTACTCTTTCTTTCCGAAAAATTAGTTGGTTCCCGAGTAAAACATCTTTTCCTTTTGCTGTTACTTTTAATGTTGGATATGTGCCATGTTCAACTGCAATAAGTTCTTCTGAAATTAAAAACTCAATGAACTCACTTATTTCTTTAACACTCTGATTTGAAAGCAATCCGTACGTTGGTAACGTGTGAAAATTAAATTCCATCACCTTTTTATTTTTTGATCCTGATAATACTTGGGCAATCATTTGTTTTCCGAACCGTTGATTTGTTCGAATCATGCATGACAGCACCATTTGTGCTTCTTTTGTAACATTGACACTATTTCGATCGTCTGTACAATTGCCGCAGCGGCCACAATCTTGTTTTGGCTCTTCACCAAAATATTGTAGAATGAATGATTGTAAGCAATTCTCAGTATGGCAATAATCTGTCATATGTTGCAATTTTTCTAGTTCATTAGAAAATCGCGATGCTCCAGTTGACTGATCAATTAAATATCTCTGTACTTGTACATCTTGCGGTGAATATAACAAGATACATTCACTATCTAATCCGTCACGACCAGCACGCCCTGCTTCTTGATAGTAACTTTCCATGTTTTTTGGAAGCTGATAATGCACCACATACCGAATGTTTGATTTGTCGATTCCCATACCAAATGCAGATGTCGCAATCATTACATTTACTTCGTCCCGTAAAAAACGTTCTTGCTGTTCATTTCGGTCGTTATCATTCATACCAGCATGATAACGTGCGACAGAAACGTCTTCTTTATTCAATTTTTCATACAGCTGATCAACAACTTTGCGCGTCGCTGCATAAATAATTCCCGCTTCTTTTTTATTTTGACGAATATAACCTGATAAATAGGCGTCGCGGTCCTGTCCCTTCACTACAGAAAACGATAAATTTTCTCGTTCAAATGTCGTCATTATTGTATTCTGCTTTGCAATTCCTAAAGTGTCACAAATATCTTGTCGCACTTGCGGCGTTGCTGTTGCTGTCAATGCAAGTACAATTGGCTGAACTGGAAGATAATCAAGTACACGATGAATATGTAAATAACTCGGACGAAAATCATGCCCCCATTGCGATATACAGTGGGCTTCATCAATTGCAATTAACGGGATTTTCATATCAATGAGTTGATCAACGAAATCAATCGAATCAAGACGCTCTGGGGCAATATATAACAATTTATAATGCCCCTGTTTCGCTAACTGAATGCGCTGATTTGCTTCTGCAATTGAAATAGAACTGTTAATATATGTAGCTGGAATACCATTTTGGGTTAAAGTATCAACTTGATCTTTCATGAGAGAAATGAGCGGAGAAATAACTAATGTTGTTCCCTCTAACACTAATGCTGGAATTTGATAACATAAAGATTTCCCGCCGCCAGTTGGCATAATACAAACCGTATCCTTACCGTCCAATACATTTTTTATCGTTTCCTCTTGGCCGCGTCTAAATGACGTATATCCGAAAAAAGAAGATAACATTTGTTCTGCTTTTGTAAACAAAAAAGTTTCACCTGCTTTTCTTAGTATTTCATCTATTCGTATTATACCATTAGTCAAAAGTCATTGTACTCTCTACTTCTCTAATGCTTACGAATAATTATTACAACTCATATGATAGAGAAAACCGGTTTTAGAAATAAAATTAATAAAAAAATGACTAATAACAAAATAATCATTTGCTATTTGACATGATTATTTCCATTGTGATTTAAGTAATAACCATAACTTTTCAAAACAGATTACATGTATATAACCCAACATAATTAACAGATTCTTCTCTAAATCCACCTTACCTCTTTACATTTAACATATATCGATATATTTTATTAGTATCTTTTTTTATACTGGACTAATAGGCAGTAAGCCCCCACTGATGGAAGTTTTACTTTATATTTATAGGAGGCAATATATTGATTAACGCAATAGGTATCGCTTTTATTCTTTCTAATAAGCCTGAGAAGAAGAAAAAAGTTTATCTTAATGATAGATTTACACTAATAGACGTTTTTGAATCTAAAGATGTATATGATTCTGAAGGTAACCCACTTGTAGAGCTAACATGTAAATATAGCATTTATTTGGATGAAAAATATTATTGTAAATCTCTCGAAGACTATACTGGACAAATATTCCCTTTCCTAAAGGAAAAAATCGGAAAAGGCCTTGTTAGAAATTTAAATTATTACTCTTCACATATTGATGTATACGATAAAAAACCACCAGTGAAAGAGATAAGAAATCTAATGGAGCAGGTAATTAACTATTACTAACATTTAGAATGATAAAATAAAGGGGTATCGAAAATGCCCCTTTATTTTTCAATAACGAATTATTACTTTTCCTCATAAATCAGTTCCTGAATCTCGTTATGATTTTCAACTGCCTTCTTCAGCCTCTGTAACATATATCCAATCCCTTTACAGCCTTCTAATGGATAAGAAATGCACTCTCCTGGATATAACTTTGTCACTACATTTTTATGCTTCTTTCCTGCAAGCAGCACAATTTCATCAAAGTCTAGCAAGTCTTTATCCATCATCTGCTTTTTTAGTTGTTCTATATTAATAATCTCACTACTTTTCGAATGAAAAGCAAGATCATAGTTTTCTTCCACTATATCGGTTGGTAGTAAAAATCCATGCTTCGCGGATAAAATAACCCAGTGTGTAAAAAATTGAGAAGCATATGTTTGGCATGCTTTTCCGAATGGACTAATGTATACATCCTTTGCTTCTGTTGCTCCCTTATCAGGGTACGTATCCCAAATCTTCTTTTTCCCACATGGAATTATGCATAGTCTTTTCATTGTTACGTTCTTACCTCTTTTCTATTTCAATCCCATAACATCTACTTCATAAAAAAATCATACCAGTTTTCATCCATAAATAAAAATGTTAGTTTTTACTTTTCTTTCTATCCAAGTTTTATTTTTCCTAAATGAAATATGATAAGAACTGACCTTAATATTCGAAGTTTTATCTTTCCTAAAAACAAAAAAGAACAAGCAGACTATATATCTGCTTGTCCTTTTACATCCAAAGTCACTCTTATAGAGCTTGGAACGTTTCTGTTAATACAGGAACAATTTGTTTTTTACGAGATACAACACCTTTTAAAGTAGCTGTATTGTTTTCTAACGTTACGTTGTATGCTTTCTCAACAACTTGTGCTGCTTTACCGATTGCAAGGCCCACAGAGTCGTTTGTTAAAATGTCTGTTACAACGAATAAGAATAGGTCTAAACCTTTTTCTTCTACTACTGCAGAGATTACTTTTTCTAATTCTGCTTGGTGTACAAGAACGTCATTTGTATCAACAGCGTTTACTTGTGCGATTTCAACTTTTGCATCTCCCATTTGGAACTCTTTTGCATCAAGGGAAATTAATTGTTCCATTGTTTTACCGCTTAAATCTGCACCTGCTTTTAACATGTCTAAGCCGTAGCTTTCAGCATCTACACCAGCGATTTCAGCTAATTCACGAGCTGCTGCTACGTCTTGGTCTGTGCAAGTTGGAGATTTAAATAGTAACGAATCGGAAATGATTGCAGATAACATTAATCCTGCAACTTCTTTACGAATTGCAACGCCGTTTTCTTTGTACATTTTATTTAAAATTGTAGCTGTACAACCAACAGGCTCACAACGGTAGTATAAAGGATCGCTCGTTTCAAAGTTAGCAATACGATGGTGATCGATTACTTCCAATACACGAACAGATTCGATATCATTCGCACTTTGTTGACGCTCGTTATGGTCAACTAAAATAACATGGCCCACTTCGTTTGCTACTGTCTCAACAAAACGTGGTCCTTCTACTTTAAAATAATTTAAAGCAAATTGTGTTTCACCGCTGATTTCGCCTAAACGAACAGGCTCAGCGTTCATTCCTAATTCTTTTTTTAGCTCTGCATATGCAATTGCAGAACAAATTGCATCTGTATCTGGGTTTTTATGCCCGAAAATAAGTACTTTTTCCATGATTTCACCTCTCTACAAAAGGATATCTTAAAGAACAGGATATGACAATATTTTAGGCGAATTTTTTTAGAAATAATCAAAGTTTCTTTTAGATTTACGTGAAAAATAGAGACTTTGTACCGATGCTCCGTTTAAAAATGTCCCATATGAAAGATAGTATTGGATTTTATCCCGCTATTCGTGGGCAGTAATACTCCCACCTCAAAATTCGGCGAAAACATTGTCCAGCTCCAGCGGCTAGAATCTCCGGTCGTTTCGCCCCCTCGGACAAGGCAAAAAGCGCCTCTCTGTCAGGGGCGTGGGCGTCCTGCGATTCTGAGCGAGCCGCTTCCGCTTTTCTTAAGAAGTTAGGTGGGAGATAAACTGCCCGTAAAAGCCCGATTGGTGAGGGCTGATAATCAGTGGGGGATGAAGAAAACCCCCACTGATTAAAGTTTCACTTTATAAATAGTTGCGATGCCTACCTTATGAATATTTTATCATATTTTTCCAATTCATTATTACTCTTTAATATTTATCCCATATTCCTTAAACCAAACATGAATTTGCCCTAAATGCGCCAACAGTTGCGGGCCTGTCATAAGCTGCCCAAACCACGGCGTTTGAAATGCACTGCCGCCTGTTTCAATTAATCCATGCAACTGGTCGTAATCAAATAATTCATGGAGAATGGACTGTTTATCCGTTAATAGCTCTTGTAGCCATGAAGTGACAGCCTTCGTGTAGTATGGATTATGGGTTTTCGGGTATGGACTTTTCTTTCTATATAAGACATCATTTGGCAAGACACCTTCTAACGCCTTGCGCAATAGACCTTTTTCGCGGTTTTTATACATTTTCATTTCCCAAGGAATATTCCACGCATATTCGACAAGGCGATGATCAGCAAACGGCACACGCACTTCTAAGCTAGCGCCCATACTCATTCGGTCTTTTCGGTCAAGCAGTGTTGTCATAAACCAAATCATATTTAAATAAAATAGTTGCCTTCTTTTTGTATCCAGTATGCTTTCCCCTTCTAACAACGGGGTTTCACGCACCGATTCTTCATAGCGATACTGAACATACTCTTGCAAATTTAGTTTTTTACGCCAGTCTGTTTTTAACAATTGTTCACGAGCCTCTGTTGATCGCATCCACGGAAACGCACTAGATTGTAAATCATCTTCGCGGTAAAACCACGGATAACCACCAAAAATTTCATCAGCGCATTCCCCTGATAAACTTACGACAAAATCTTGTTTAATTTCTCGGCAAAACCATAGTAAGGAAGAATCGATATCTGCCATCCCTGGCAAGTCACGAACAATGACCGCTTCAGTTAAATATTTTGCTAAATGTTCGTTAGAAATCACGCAGCGATGATGGATCGTATCAAATGTATCTGTCATTAACGTAATATACGGAGCATCTGAATTCGGCTGAAACGCATTGGATTTAAAATATTTTTCGTTATCTTCATAATCAATCGAATACGTATGAAGCTTCCCTTTCCCTTCTCGTTCATACGCCATCGCTGCAAATGCGGTAATCGCGCTGGAATCGACGCCGCCCGATAAAAATGTACAGAGCGGAACATCTGATACTAACTGCCTTGTAATGGCATCTTGCAATAAAAACCGCACTTGTTCTACCGTTTCTTCAAAATTATGTGTGTGCTCTTCGCTCACAACATTCCAGTAGCGCCAAATTTTTAAACCATCTTTCGAAAATGTAAGTGCATGACCTGGGCGTAATTCATCAATTCCAGCAAATATACCATGCCCCGGAGTTCGAGACGGACCTAATCCAAATACTTCTGCTAATCCCTCTGTCGTAATCTCCGCCTTCACATCAGGATGAGCTAAAATCGCTTTTAATTCTGAACCAAATAATAATCGCCCAAAATCATGTTTATAAAATAGCGGCTTTACCCCTAATCGGTCACGCGCAATAAAGACTTTTTCTTCCTGTTCATCCCATACAGCAAATGCATAAATACCATTTAAATGATTGACGCACTGTTCTTTCCATTCCACATAAGAAGCGAGCAACACTTCTGTATCAGAATGTCCCTTAAATGTATAACCTCTTTGCAGCAATTCTTTCCGAATATCTTCTGTATTATATAGTTCGCCGTTATAACAAATGGCGTATCGTTCTTCTTTTTTCTCCCGCATCATCGGTTGTCTACCGCCTTCTGGGTCGACAACTATTAACCGTTTATGGCCAAAAGCAACATGATTTTGAAGCCAAACGTTCGTGTCATCCGGGCCTCTTTTTGCGAGCGTTTCTGCCATCTTCGTTACTGCTTCTTTTTCTTGCAATAACACTTTTGTATAATCAACCCACCCTGTAATACCGCACATTGCGATCACCCTTTCTCATCTCATATCTGCAGTCTGTTTTTCCCCCGCTATTTGTGGGCAATAAGACCCCCACTTAAAGATTAAAAGAGAAACGAAGAAGATAAGCGGAGATCAACTGCTCGTAAAAGCCCGATAACTATCAGTGGTAGATAAAGCCCACCATTGACGGAAGTTTCACCTTATTCTATGCCCAATTTTAATTGTATGTGCATTAGTTATAAAGAAAGACCGAAATGTCTATAACAAGAACAGAAACTTCTATTAAAAAAGGAGCGAACACGAATGAAACAGCGTAAACATATTTTGTATAGTCAACCGCGTGCTCATACAGTTGGAAATGTTGAATATATAAACGAAGAATGGGTATTTTTTGACGAAGAAAGCGATGAAGCTTCTTTATTAGAAGATATGATTGAAGATGGATTTGAGATTTTATATAACAATAATTGGTTACCCGCTCGTTTTTATGAACATAACATTTTGCAAGTAGCAAATGAACATCATCCGCTGCAAAACGGTGAGACAATTCGCATTCGAAAAAAGTTACTGACAAGCTATCATGAATGGATCGAAGAGCTTTCAGATTCATCCTTTTCACTTGTCATGGAGGCATTACAATCACTGGGCTACTCTCTTTACGATTGCATCTATGCTCACAACTTTTTATCTTTCCAGCCTAGAGAACATTCATGCGAAGGCGTTAACATTCTCTTATTTGATAATGAAGAAATGATTTGTGCCCTCCATCACCATTATGTCCGTTACACAACAAATAATAAGGATTTATTTAAATTTACAAACACGGATGGGAATGAGTTACATTTACAAAATTAACATAATAATAAAAATGAGGATGTTACCAAAGGGATAACATCCTCATTTTTTCTATTAAGCAAATGGCGAAAACCCTATCGGTAATCGTAAACCAAGATATAATACTACTACAAACGCAATAACAAATTGAGTCCAAAACGCCCCTGTTGCTTTCTGTTTACTTGCTTTCACAAGAACCATTTCCATTGAAGCAATTACCCAGATGCCAACAAGCATTTTAATTCCATATAACATCGGCATCCAGTTCACGTTTTTGTAAACTAATAACCCTGATGCAATAATTAAGATGTACAGCAAGCGAACTACCATGTGCAGGCCTTTTGCCTGTTTTCCACTCGTATACATCGAATATGCCACGAAAAACAAAATAACCCCAAGCGCCCATGCCGTAATGTGCATATGTACCATATCAATCTCCTCCTCTTTTTTACAAACTTTTTCACTTTACATGATACCACGTTCATTTCTTTTGAGGAAATATTTAGCTTTTTCCTTACTTAAATGATATAATATTTAGAGTATTTACAAACTTCTTGTAAAAACAAAAGGGGGAACTAGCATGATTCAAACAAAAGACATTATCGAATTAACAGAAACATACGGAGCAACTAACTACCATCCACTTCCGATTGTAATTGCGAAAGCTGAAGGTGTTTGGGTAGAAGATCCAGAAGGCAACCGTTATATGGACATGCTCAGTGCATATTCTGCTGTAAACCAAGGTCATCGTCATCCAAAAATTATTCAAGCGCTTATTGACCAAGCAGGGCGTGTAACATTAACATCACGTGCATTCCACAGTGATCAATTAGGCCCTTGGTATGAAAAAGTTGCAAAATTAACTAATAAAGAAATGATTTTACCAATGAATACAGGTGCTGAAGCTGTCGAAACTGCTATCAAAACGGCAAGACGCTGGGCATATGATGTGAAAAAAGTAGAAGAAAATAAAGCTGAAATTATTGTGTGCGTAGATAACTTCCATGGCCGTACAATGGGCGCTGTATCTATGTCATCTAATGAAGAATATAAACGCGGATTTGGACCAATGCTTCCAGGTATTGTTGTGATTCCTTACGGCGACATCGAAGCATTAAAAGAAGCAATCACACCAAATACAGCCGCATTTATTTTAGAGCCAATCCAAGGCGAAGCTGGTATTAATATTCCACCAGCAGGTTTCTTAAAAGAAGCATACAATGTATGTAAAGAAGAAAATGTATTATTTATCGCAGATGAAATCCAAACAGGCTTAGGCCGTACTGGAAAATTATTTGCATGTGATTGGGACAATGTGATTCCTGACATGTACATCCTTGGAAAAGCGTTAGGCGGCGGTGTATTCCCAATTTCTTGCGTTGCTGCAAGCCGCGAAGTTTTAGGCGTATTTGAGCCAGGCTCTCACGGTTCTACATTCGGTGGTAATCCGCTAGCTTGTGCAGTTTCTCTTGCTTCTCTAGAGGTACTATTAGAAGAAAAATTAACTGAACGCTCTTTACAATTAGGCGAAAAGCTAGTAAATCAATTACGTGAAATTGACAATCCAATGATTACAGACGTGCGCGGAAGAGGATTATTTATCGGTATCGAATTAAATGAACCTGCACGCCCTTACTGTGAACAATTAAAAGCATCCGGTTTACTATGTAAAGAAACACATGAAAATGTAATCCGCATTGCTCCGCCTCTTGTTATTTCTGAAGAAGATTTACAATGGGCATTCGAAAAAATTAAAGAAGTATTATCTTAATAATAAAGAAGGTTGCCCGTTAAAAGGCAACCTTCTTTGTGCTATACAATGGTTCTAATTATATACAACAGACTAACTAAAATAGGAAACATGAGTAAAATACCGATGATACAGGATATCCAAACATGCTTCCATTTCCACCAGCCAACTACATTTCCTCTCCAAAACAAAAACAATGAAAATGGAATGACTAAAAAGAGAGCTGTACCGAGACCAGGTACATATCCTCTCTTCAAAATCGCACCAACAAGATGAACAATCCCATTCATAAAAATCATAGCCTGTGTAAACAGGATCACATATAACGTAACCTTCTTCAAAAACAGATTGTGTATTAATACCACCGCACACACAAAAACAGTTAGTATAAGTATCGCTAGGAAAAAATGCTTGGATTGTAGCATGTTCTCTTCCATTTGAACCGGGCGGAAATACTTTATTTCCGGAAAAAAATAATACTCCTCTGCATTATGCAATGCAAAAATAATGGGGATAAACCAGAAATACAGCGAACGCGTCGGATTATTTAACAGCATTACGAAGCGTTCCGACATTTTCTACAGTGATAGCAACCTCATCGCCAGCATGTAGAAATCGAGGTGGTTGAAATCCTTTTCCAACTCCGGCTGGTGTTCCGGTCGCAATAATATCACCTGGCTCTAACGTCATACCTTTACTTATAATTGAGATAATTTCTTCAATGGAAAACATCATATTTGCCGTTGTAGAAGATTGACGTACTTCCCCGTTCACCTTCGTTTCAATATGAAGCGCATTCGGATTATGAATCATTGAGTGGTGTACGATAGATGGTCCCATTGGACAAAATGTATCAAAACTTTTCCCAAGAAAAAATTGCTTATGCTTCTTTTGAATATCCCTGGCTGTCACATCATTTACAATCGTATAACCAAACACGTGATGCAAGGCTTCTTCTTTCGGAATTGCCTTTCCACGCTTTCCAATCACAATTGCAAGCTCACCTTCATAATCAAGCTCATTTGTCGCATGCGGATGACTATAAATTTGATCCCCCTCGCCAATTACAGTTGTCGGGGCCTTTGTAAAAATAATAATATTTTCTGGAATGGTTCCCTCTTTGTCCATTTCGATTACATGTTCATAATAGTTTTTCCCAACACAAAGAATATTTTTTCTTGGCCTTGGAATCGGAGCTAATAACTTAACTTCCGATAATGGATAATAAGCATCCTGGCAATGTTCTTTCGCCCATTCGACAATCTCAATTACTTTTGTAATAAAGGATTCTCCTCGGTCAATGCATTCTAACATCGTAATAGGAATCGTAACCTTTTCCTCTTTTTTCCGTTGCGCTTCTCTTACATGCAACACCGTTTGTGATGTTTCGTCTATAACACCAACAAACACTTTTTCATCTGTTTTTGCTGTCACAAACCGCACATTTCCACATCCCATCTTCAAATTCATACTGTAATTGTATTCGCACCTATTAACAAAAATCCTCCCGAAAATATTTTTAATTTACAATATTCTTTCTAATGTTCACATATTCGAAAAATTTTTTTGACAAAATATGTAGAATTCCTTCTTCTTTTAGCGAATACGTTTCTTTTTTATGGAAAGTTTGTATAATATGTACTACAGACACACCTAAAATTTATAAGGAGACGGAGCCGATTCTATGTTTGAGCAAGCAATTGAAAAAAAACGCGAAAAGATGAAATACTTGGCCAAACGATACGGAATGACATCTCAAAAAACGGTTAGTTGTAGTCAAGAGCTGG